>Ga0302123_10001953_pt1 | contig 14296 bp, 11 predicted proteins | sample CB21_321_MG_FD_203109 | JGI IMG/M metagenome (GOLD analysis project Ga0302123, IMG submission 203109) | Marine microbial communities from Western Arctic Ocean, Canada - CB21_32.1 | ecosystem: Environmental > Aquatic > Marine > Oceanic | place: Canada: Western Arctic Ocean | collected 2017-09-28 | reverse complement strand
TCCCGCACTGCCGCGGGACATAGCTGGATAACATAGAAAGGGTATTTATGGACGTTTCTGTACCTGTCGCGGACATACTCGACCTCCGGTTATTGTCTCTTCTGATAGTCTATCTCGCGGATGCGCGCTCACAATCTGCGGCAACCCACTACGTGAAAAGATTTTTTTAGGGCTATATTACAGACACCCCATTGATTGACCATCATGATCGTGTCAAACGGTAACCCGCGGAGCGAACGCTTTACCTTATTACGAATCGGATCACCGGCGGGAGCATGATCTTTGGAGATCTTGAGAAGGAACGGCTCCGACGACTGATGTTCGAAGGGGAGAAACGCTGTGGGTACGAGATTTGGGATCTTTTAACCTGGGTTATTTACGCGTTTCCTGCTACAAGCACTCGGATCGTTCCAGATCAAGGGTTTCGCTTGATCGGTGTCCTCGCCGTAGCTACGGCTATCCCGACTCTCGGGAGGTCGGGACGGGGGCCGATCTGCTCGAAAACTTCGATCTGGAACCATCTGAGCACTCTTGCGACAAAAACGCATGAATAATCCAGGTTAGATTGTACCTTTGCTGAATGGAAAAGGACAACGGTCCGAACACAACCGATGATTCGCTGCCGATTGAGTTACCAGTCTGCACCGATGTCCCTGCGCGAATCTCTCATGCGATGTTCGTATGTATTCTGATTTTCGCGGCGTGCCCAAGGTTTTATCAATTAGCGGAGATGGGGTATCGGTTTTGCGACGAAGGATATCATCTCAACCACAGTATTCTGTACCTGATCGACCATGATGAGCCGTTCCTGTATTTCAAGCATGGCCTGCACTGGTTCAACACATTCGGCTTGACAGTGTTCGGCCTCGAGCAGGCGGGTAGCCTATACTGGTCGGCAATGGTCGGCCTTGCGACGATCGTGTTTCTGTATGTGACGCTGGGTTGGCTTGTCAACCGTCGTGTCGCTCTGCTGGGTAGCGCCGCGGTGGCGGTCAGTCACTACGTGCTGTTTTATCATCGCAGCAACATGAGTGACGGCCATGCCCTGATGTTCTTTTGCCTGGTCACGATGCTGTTGGTCCTGGCGGCACGACACTTTGGGTTGGGGCCCGTCCAGGAAACTCCGAATGACGACCGGCCGGCCGCCAAGTCGTGGGCAATCCTGGTCGCCGGCGGGCTTCTGCTCGGGTTCAGTTTCGCGGTGCGGATCCAGACGTGTATCATCCTGGTCGGCAGTATCTGCGCCTGGGGACTGACGTTGGTGCTAATGCGGCGCACCCGGCCATGGAAACAAATGACATCGGGAGCGGCAGTGTTGGCCGCCCTTGCAGTTTCGGGTTACGGCGGGTTCATGTTTTATCTGCGCCACAATGTGCTTTGGGGCAGTACTGTCATTTGGTACGAAAAGAATTTCGCGGTCGCTCAGGGGGAGCTCAAGGCGTGGTCTCTATATCTGGTTGATCACCTGACAGCGTATTGCAGTGGGGCCTTTCTGCTGTTTGGCATCTGTGGTTTGATTGGCGCGACGCTGTTTTGTCGGCGCGCTGGGTTCGCCATGATCTGGTTGGTGTTGTGCTGGTGGGGTCTGTTTGCTGCGTTCACTATGATGGGACTGCCGTTTCCGCGAGCGCATCTCTATCTGGTGCTCTATCTCTGTATATTCTGGGCGATTGCGATCGACTGGATCGGGCACCGGGTCGGCAAGGCGACGGGGCGAAAATGGCTGGGCGTAACTGTCGCAATAGCTATTGCTGTAGTATCTGCGGCGTTGGAACTGCAAAAGTCCCGCACACTCCTCAACAGCAAAGGTGGATATCGGGAGGCAGTCGCGTACGTGACTGCGACAACGCCCGGCAAGATGATGATCGCCACCCACGCCTGGCCGATCTTTCGGGCGTCGCACCTGCATCAAACGACTGTCTTGTACGACTATGTCAATGACATGCCCGATTCACTGGAGGTGCAATCCACCTGGTTTCCGGAGAAGCTGCGTCGGAGCTTCGAGGAGATAGGGACGTCGCACATGATTCTTGATTCGTATGTGCCCTACGGCTGCAGCGCGACAGCGCATCTGTTTCTACAGCGTTTCTGTGCGACATATCCGCCCGACCTGATCATTCGCAATGACTTCGGTCTCGACGCGCAGACATCGTGGGATGCGTTCAGGCGGGAGCTCCAACCGTGTATGCTGGCGCGATACCATGTCATCTATCGGCTGGAGCGATTTGCCCAAGCCGATTTTGCACCGCGGCCTTTGGCTACGGCCACGGACGTGGACCGTCTCGAACTGCTGATTCTGGATCGGTATCTGTCGACAGGTCGACAGGTCGTGGAATAGTCAGAAGCAGTACATCGGGCCGTAGACGCGTTCCTGGATCTTGGTTTTTTCGAATAGCTTCATGATGTGCTTGCGCTTGCGAGTGACCTCTGTTTCGAGCTTTGGATTCAACGCCTGTGCTTTGTCGTACCGTTGCAGTGCATCCTCGTACTTCGATAGGCTCGCCAACTTTTCGGCCTCTTTGACGAGTTGATCAGCCCAGTCGATGTAGACAACGCTAAGCACCTTTTCGAGTTTTTCTATCTCTGCGGCGAATACCGTCCGGGAAGCACGGATCAGTTTATGCTGTGCAGTGATGAACGCCGATGCGGCGTCTTCATGCCGACGCTCGAAAAAAGCATCCCGTCCGTGGCGATAGGCGTTTTGAGCTGTCAGCGAGAGTTCATGACGACGTACAAGTTCGTCGTTGTCGATCTCGCGAACCGTCAATGGATCGTGCTGCCGAGCGAATGTGCTCAAGGCACAGATTATACACATCACAACACACATTAAACTTTTGCTATTCATAGTCAGCCTCCGTCAACCTGGGTTGAAATCGTGCGCGTGTCACCGAAGGTTTACGATAAGATAAATCGGCCGAAAACGCAACCCCTGATCGCGATCTGCTTTAACAGGATTTGACTTGCTTGTGCCTGGATATGCCCACAAAAATGAGCAGCGCGACGAGAACCGCGAGGGCGATGTACGAGCCCAGCTTGAGCCCGGGCGGTACGTATCGCAGGACGACACGGCTATTGCCTGCCGGTAGATTCAGCGCCATAAAGCGAGCGCCGTATGGCTCTACGTCAGTGGCGATGCCGTTGACTTCAGCCCGGTAGCCGGCGTGATACCAATTGCGGATGACGAGAAGACCGGGCCCTTCGCAATCGGCTGTGAGCTGTGATGTGTCTTCACTCACAATCGTGACAGACTGTTCGCCGCCGGCGATTTTTTCAATGGACAAACGGGGCAACGCCCCTTTGTTTTCTATGACGACGCAGTTCAGTTCCGGAAATGCCCGAAGGATCCTGTCATCAGCTTCCAGATCGACGGAGTCGGTCGACACCACGAGATAACGCACAGACATGGCGTCGAGCATCGAACTCAATTCCATCCCGGCAGCGGTCTTGAGGCGTTCATGATCCGGTGACATGACCGGTGAGAAGCCGCCGAGCGTCCGTATCTTGAAGACGCCGGGAGTGTTCATTGCCAGTTTGCGATAGTAGTCGATCGTGTCCTGCCGCATGGGGTCCATCTGATAACCACTGCCCCGAGTCGAGGTCTTGAACACCAGTATCCGGTGTTGCGGCGAGATCGTGATGCCGTGCAGAACATGCTGTGCTGAACGTATCTGCTCGGGCTGAATCGTCTGCATGGTGCCCGATACGATCTGGAGAATCTGGATGCCGAAGCAGATCAGCCACAGCGTTGCGGCGCGAATCGGGCAGTAGAACCTGTGCGTCACGCTCAACCAATGGACGCCGGCAACTATTGCGGTGCTGATCAGAAACACGGTCAGGTGCAGCCCTATCTCCGGCGCGGTCCAGTATGATCCGAGATCATGGAAGAAGGCGGTGTAGCGGTCGATGTCGCGATTGAGGAACCAGATATTGGCGATTGCGGCGCCTGCCGTGAATACTGTACACAGTGCGGCAAGCCGTGCGAAGCGGCGGCGGAGGCGCTCATCCATACTAAGGCGCGCGAGGCCGAGCATGGCGGCGACAGTGCACCAGAAGGTCACCCATAGCACATATTTCTCGGGGTACCTGAATATACTGAAGCCGGGGAGGGCATAGACGATACGATAGAACGGCGTGAACTTGCCCAGTGCTGCGAGCAAACTGAGCACAGAGAAGGCCATCGCAAGACGGTGCACGCCGCCCGAGCGCCGACGCCGGAAGCAGAACCAGCCGAACAGGCCGGAAAGTCCCCAGAATATGGCATCGGCCCAGGGCTCGTTCCCGGGTGGTTCCCCGTACGCGTTGCCGAGCCAGAAGCCGTATTCCGCGCGCAGCCCGCATGCCTGTGGCACGACAAATTCGACTAGGCGTATTGGAGCCAGAGACCATTGCGTCGCGTGATTGTAATCGAGTCCTGTCTGGCGATAAGACTGTTTCCAGGCATGGAATGAGGGCAGCAGTTGGGGCGCCGCGAGTGCCGCGGCAACCGCCAGCGCGGCCGCAACCCGGGCGAGGGTCTGCCAACCGTCGCGTCCCCGACGCAGCCATCGACAGACTGCCCAGAGCAAGGCGAATCCTGCAGCCACGCAGGCACTCTGCAAGGCGCCGGACAGCAGCAGCATCGTCTCCGCCAGCGCGATGCCGGCAAATCCAGTGACTGTGATCCGCCGCGTTCGGAGTCCGCAGCAAAGGAAGAACAGGGGTATCCACGGCAGGGCGACAAAGTGGAATTTGTCGATCATACTCAGGGCATAGCCGCTGAGCGCGAAGCTCAGGCCGCCGAGTGCGTCGAGGCCGGGCGCTGTGACGCCGAGGCCGCGCCGGATAAACAGTGCCATCGCAGCGTAACCACCGATAAAGTGGGCGATCGTAAAAACGTTCAGTCCGATGTCGAACGACCCGATCAGCAGCAGAACGTTAAAGGGGTAGAGGGTGCCGGCGTTGATGTTTTCGATGAACGGCGCGCCGGCGAGAATGTAGGGGTCAAGTACTGGAATGCGTCCGCTCAGGAGTGCTTCGCGGATCAGCATTTTTTGTTCGCGAAGATAAATCAGCGCGTCGGTCGTAAAGGCGATTTCGCCGGTCAACAATCCGCTGAAAGCGACGCCGATGAAGGCGATGGCCAGGACATGAAAATGGCGGGTTTTATGGGTGATAGGGGTCACGTGGAATCGTCGTCATTCACAGGATGACGGAGTGATGGAGTTTTGGAGTTTTAAAAATGGAGTCAACGCGTCGATCGTGGTCGAAAATCGGCCACCCGGCGGAAATGACACTTTGCATTTTTCCAACTACGAGTACAAGCCAGATATTCTTGTCTTACAACGTTCCAATACTCCCATCCAACACTCCATGGAATTGTTGCGAAGTGGTTATACTCATGTCGGGTCGAAGTCTGGGGAAATCTACCTTGGAAGATGTAGGGTACAAGATGACGACTGAGACCAAGACAGCTGCCGATCCCAATGGGCCGGTGTCGTCGCAGTTGACTGGCGGCAAGACGCTGGCAGCTATCGTGGCTGGGCTGTTGATTATCCACTTCGCGCTCGCGGCGGGCAGTGCTGCTAAGAAGAGTGCCACGTACGACGAGATCATGCATCTGAGCAGGGGCTACGTCTTCTGGAAGACCGGTGATTTTCGATTGAGCGCGGATGTCCCGCCGCTGCCGTCATTGTGGATGACGTTGCCGTTATTTGATGTACCGGTTGAATACCCGCCGTTCGACAATCGGGTGTGGCATGAATCGAAACTGGTTCAGTACGGGCTGCATTTCTTTTTCAGTACGGGCAATGATCCACCGCGCATGCTCGGTCGCGGGCGCGCGCTGATTGCACTGGTCAGCGTCGGGCTCGGGCTCGCCATTTTTTTGTGGTCACGAGCGTTATTTGGCGTGAATGGCGGGTTGCTGTCGCTGACGCTATATGCTTTCAGCCCAACGATGCTCGCGCATGCGCGTCTGGCGACGACCGACTTGATTACGGCGGCGTTTTTTCTGTTCAGCATTGCCGGGGTCTGGGCGGCGTTGTGCAAATTGACATGGCCCCGCGCGATCGGTAGTGCCTTGGCATTGTCCGGGTTATTCCTATGCAAGTTGACGGCAGTTTTAGCGATTCCGATCGTTGCGCTGTTGGCAGTGATTCGCGTGTGCTATGTGCAGCCACTACCGATCGAACTCGGAAAAAAGTCGATAACCGCCAGCAAGGTATCGACACGTTTTCTGGCAGTATCGGCGTTGCTCCTCCTGCAGGCAATTGTGATCTATGGCAGTATCTGGTGCGCCTATGGTCTGCGGTATGAGACGTTCGCCCACAACGTGACCGGTAACGAAAAGCTAATGGAACCGTACTACCAGGACTCGCCGGCAGATCGATGGGAGCTGCAATACGGCGATCGTGAAAACCTCAAGACGATCGTCGAGTTCTGCAGGGAGCACGAATTGTTTCCGGAGATGTATCTCTACATGGTTGCGCTGACAGGACGGATGACCCAACGTCGCGTCGCTTTTATCGATGGTGAACACGGGCTAACGGGTTTCAAGCGTTTCTTTCCTCTGACGTTTCTTTACAAAACCCCCTTGGCTCTGCTCGCCATACTTGCTGCTGCGATGATTGCGACGCGCTTGCGTTGGCGCGATCAAGACCAGCGGGCTGCGCTGGAGCACGCAATATTTCGGACGCTGCCAATTTGGATCATGTTGGTCGTTTATTGGTATTTCGTGATTAATGCCAAGATCAACATCGGGCACCGTCATATCCTGGCGACGTATCCACCGCTTTTCGTGCTCGGGGGCGCGGCCGCCGGTCTGTTCGGCTCGCCCCGGCGGTGGGTAAAGTGGATAGTGCCCGGGCTGGTCCTGATATTCATCGTCTGTTCGTTGCGTGTGTTTCCACATTATCTGGCCTACTTCAACGTCATTGCCGGTGGTCCGGGCAATGGTTACCGGCACCTTGTTGACAGCTCATTGGATTGGGGACAGGATATCGAGGGGCTGGGAGATTGGCTGGAAAACAATCGTGGCGATGCGGACGTCTATCTTTCTTACTTCGGCAACGGGCCGCCTCGGTATTACGGCGTCGAGACGTACGCAGTACCATTCGAAACGTTTGGTTACGCCGGCTATCGGAGCATCGGTACGGGGCGCCTTACCCCGGGTATTTATTGCATCAGCGCGACGATGCTCCAGCAGGTTTATTCGCCGGGCCTGGGTGCATGGAGTGCGGATCTCGAGCATGAGTACTGGCTGCTGCTGCCGGGAATGCGCCAATTCGAGTCTGTGCCGATCGCAGATGAGGATCTTCTGCACGAACGGCTGACAGCGCATGGTCTAGATTTCCCCGGCAAGTTTGCCAGGTATCAGCAGCTACGGTTTGCAAAACTCTGTGCTTACTTGCGGACCCGGCAATACGACGATCACGTCGGGTATTCGATCCTGATCTATAACGTGGCGCAGGGCGAGCTGGACGCGGCTCTCTACTAACCTGGAATGGCCCGGACTTAAGGGGTTAAGAGTGGACGGACGCGCGAACGGAGCAACGTATGTGAATGCACGTAGCGCCTATGGAGCGCAGCGGCGCCGCCGCTTTGGCCGGCCATGATGTGTTGCTCGCGCTATTGCGTTGCGACCGCTCGAGCCCCGTCCGCACGGCGAAGTCCGTACAGCGCATGTGTACGCGGCGATAGCTGCGCAGGCAATGCCGCGTCGACGCAACACGCCAGAGCGAGCCAAAGGAAAGCTCGCCGGTAGCCTCCCGGGCTGTCGCCGCTATCGCTCTGCCATCGCACTCCAAAGTTTTGCCAGAATCCACTTATTCATCCCTTAAGTCAGTGCCATTCCCGACCGCGGAGGGAAAGCACCGCCGCTAGCCGGTCGTATCGTGGTATGCGGTTGCAGGCCAATTTTGGATGTAGCTTCTGAGGAATCAGACCCTAACGATCCTGCTGCACTTCATCGAGGCGCTCGATAGCGATTGCGAGCAGCGCCGCCGCTTGAGTGTGATCGGGGTCGATCTCGAGCGCTGAATGGAAGTCGGTGATAGCGGCTTCCAATCCCCCGGTATTAAAATAGCAGACGCCGCGATTTAAGAACGCGTCCGCTGGCGGCTCCGATTCCAGGATCTTGTTGTACAACGGGATTGCCAGGGTGAATTGGTTAAGTTCCCGATAGCACTCGGCTAGCTTGTCGCGGACGTAGTTGGCACGAAACAAGGGAGCCGTCGACGCATTGTCGATGTGACGCAGCAACTGTCGGAACGATGCTTCGGCCTGGATAAACTGTCCACGCCGCAGCGCCACGGATGCACGCAGGTATTGCGCTTTCAAAGCGTTCGCCCTTATGTGGGCGCGGGTGAGGGAGTTGTCCCGGCGTGACTCCAAAGTCTCTGCCAGTCGCAGGACTAAGTCGTAATCCTTGTTCATGAGCTCGTATTCGGCCAGCGCGCCAATTGCGAATGGGTTCGCCCGTTCCCGCGTGGTCGCAGTGACCCACAACTCATAGTCACTGCGAAACGTTGGTACATAGATAAACGCCGTAAAACCCAGCACCACGACGTAAACCAAGCACAACGCAGTAACAGCTTTCCGGACGCGAGGCGATTGCAGCCGGGTCAGCAGTTGGCTCGTTTTGTTGGAATTGGCGGTGCTCCTTTGAATCGCAGTTATTGCCGTACCGATCGCCAGGAGTAATACGGCCGACATCAGGTACGAATAGCGGTCTGCGTAATCAATAGCGCCTAATGAAAAAGCACCGAGTACCGGGGCTCCGATACACAGGTATGCGAGTGCCAGCGGTACTATCACAAAGGTGAGCACAGCTCTGGACCGATGGGCCAGGTATGCGTACCCAGCGATCAGCACGCATGCGACTATGATAATCTTCGTCACCAGGGCAGTGGTGATTTCTATACGCGGATACAGGGGCGCGAGGTTGGCCGGTACAACGAAGCTTTCGATATACCATATCAGGTTGTGAAGCACGACGCCGCACGGTCGTTCCCAGGCAAACTCTGTTGCGATCGCGGTGCCTTGTCCCACGATTGTGACGGGAACCATGATCAGGGCGAGCAAGCAGTATGGCCAACAGCGCCGCGCAATGTCCGCAGGCCGGGTACCGCGATGCAGTTCATACAGCACGAGAATCGCCGGCAGCGTGATCGCCATCGCCTTACTCAGCAGAGCTGCAACCCAGATCGCAAAGGGCAAGATAAAGCGTGCCTTGTCCGTGGTGCACGCCGTCAGGTATCTTTCGAATGCAAAGAGGTACAGCGCTGCGCACATCACGTCCTTGCGTTCCGAAATCCAGACTACCGATTCGACGCGCTGCGGGTGAACGGCGAACACGAGAACAAGGCAGGCGGCGACAAACGGTTCGATCTTCAGGCGCAGAAAGATGGAATAAAGGGCGGTTCCGGCGGCGACATGCCACAGCAGGTTTTGCAGATGATAGCCGACCGGGTTGGTACCCCAGACGCTGTAGTCCACCATGTACGAGAGCATCGTCAGCGGGTGGTAATTGTGAGCGTGATAATGGGTGAACCAGTAAACCACATTGTCGAGCGCGGGGGTGATGCGATTGGCTGCGTCCAATACGTACTGCCCGTCGTCCCATCCCGTGAGCATCGGATAGGTCAAGCCCCGGCCGAATACTATGAATGTGACGACTACCAGAACTCCAGAGAATCGTGCTCGTGACATGCCAAACTATACCGCTTATATAGGTTCCGCTGAAAAAACCCTTGGTTTCAGGTTTCAGGTGCACACGAGACAGGATGAAGACCCAAAAGCTACATCTCAGACGTAATCTCGGGGCGCACACTAAGTAGCACGGACCTCCGCGTCCGTGCATTCAACTGAATGGACACAGAGGAAAAGTACCGCCAGTAGCCGGTCGATCCGTTCTACTTTGTCGCGGCTCTGCCGCCTTATTAGAAAAGAGAAAAAATATGTCTAAGGCTCGCCAGCAGCCGACCGAGTTAACTTTTAACCAGGACTGGAAAGTATATTTATCCCTCCAAGTCGCAATCTTATTTCTGCACCGGCGCTAAATCCGCGGTCTCGCGTAGAAAGACATCATGGATGGCGCCGTTGCTGGCGATAATCTGTCGGTTCTCCTCGAACCCTTCGCCGCCGCTGAAATCGGTCACCAGGCCACCGGCTTCCTGGCAGATGAGTACGCCGGCGGCGATATCCCAGGCGTTGAGATTCATTTCCCAGAAGAGATCGCAGCGCCCACAGCCGACATAGCAGAGGTCGAGTGCTGCCGAACCATCGCGATGGATGTCCCGGGCCTGGTACACCATCCTGGTAAAGATTGGGATTGTGTCGGGCTTCACGTTGAACCGTACGCAACTGAAGCCGGTTGCAAGCACGGCGTGTTCGAGCTCGTCCGTCGTCGAAACGCGGATCGGCTTGTCATTGAGCGTAGCACCCTGATCGCGTTGGGCGCAGAACAGGTCATCCATTGGCGGACAATAGACGAGCCCGATCTCGGTTCGGCCGGCCACACGGTAGGCTACCGAGACGCTGTAGAACGGGTAGTTATGGCAGAAATTGACGGTGCCGTCGATGGGATCGACGATGAATGTACCGTGATCGGCCGCGCCCTTCGTCACACCCGTTTCCTCGCCCTCGAACCCGCAGTTCGGAAAGGCTTCGGATAATGACTGTTTCAGAAAATCCTCGACTGCTTGATCAGCGGTGCTGACAAGGTCGCGCGGGTTCTTGAAATCGATCTCCAGATCGACTTCGCCGTTGAAGTATGCCAGTGACATTGCGCCGGCTTCTCTGATAATCGGAACAAGTTTATCGAGCATGATTGGGTGGTGGGTGAATGGGTGAATGGGTGGATGGGTGAATGGAGGATTTGGTGGTTGGGTGGTTGGGTGATTGGGTGGATGGGTGACCAAGGCGCTTCGCTTGCGCGGGGTGGATGGGTGGACGGGTACAAGGCGCTTCGCTTGCGCGGGGTGATCGGCCCGGTTGATAGCTGTAGCACCTGATGACGGGTCTCCTCAATCTTATTCACCACCGGGTAAACCCAGTGGGGCCTTTTCGATTCACGCATTCGCCTTCGCCAAGGCTTCGGCGGACAAGTCACGCATCACGTATCACGTAACGCGTCGAGCGTAGCCTGACTTGGCAGCAGAAGTGTTGCGATCAATGCGGCCACGCCGAAGACTGCGGCCGCAACGAAGGGCGCCTGGACCGAAACGTTTTCGAAGAGCCACCCGACCAGTTGGGGACTGATAAGCGTGACGATGCCGGAGGCGAATCCGATCAGAATACCGGTAACCCAGCGCTGACAATGTGGCAGGATACCCTGTCCGAGCTGAATAACAACTGCGTGCGCCCAGGCAATGATTACGCCGGCAGCTATCATGCAGACGAGAGCGGCTGTACCCGAAAGGAATGGTAGCAGAATCAGCGGAATGAGTCCGGCCGCAGTTGATGCGATACAGGTGCTGCGTTCCTGGTTGAGCCCGGCAGTGACCCCGCCCAGCAGGAGGCCGACGCCCTGGGCGGCGAGGAAAATGCCTATCCATTGCCCGACCATCATTTGCCCGTGCCCCGCCTTTTCCAAATACATCGGCACGCTAAAGAGGATGATGAACAATGAGAAATACCGCGTCACATTGACCGCGAGCAACGTCCAGATCGGGCGGTGCCGGCCCGCAATAGCCTGGCGCCATAGCACCCGGTCTTCCTCATGTACGTGCTTGTCTCGCTCCAGCGGACGTCCGAACATTGCCATGCCGATAATCGCCAGCACGATGCCAGGCAGCATCGTCATTGTTCCGATCATTGCGGCGCCGGTCCAATTCGTCAGCACGATGCTGATCCACCAGGGCCCGAACGCCTGGCCAAGGAAACCGCCGACCAGGAAGATTCCCATCGTTCGCGAACTGCCGAGTCGGCCCAAGCGGGTAGCGGTCACACCGGCCTCGGGATGAAAGATGCCGATACCAATGCCGCCGATGAGAAACCACAGAACGGTCAACGGCAAGATCGGGCTGATGATGGCCAGTCCGACCCCGGCGACTGCGATCAGCGGTCCGCCGCTGATCGCCCAACGGGCGTCAAACCGGTCGGAGAGAATTCCCCAAAGCGGCTGCATGAGGTTGAACGTGAGCGTGCAGATTCCCAGCACCAGCCCGGTTTCGGACGGCGTGAGCCCGAATTTGTGTTGCACCGGCAACCATAGCGCCGGGATCATCAGGGCATAGGTGTCTACGACGAAATGGAGAACAGAAAGGGCTGAGATGCGTTTTTGCATGGGCGCTCATTATACTTCTCAAACTCTACAGGGACCGGATAATTCAAAAAAAGTTTGAATCAACGACTGCGAATCGTATCGTTGGTGAATGTATACGCGTGACAACCAGCTACAGTACTCACTCGTAAGTAATTCAACCCCCCAAACGCAAGGAGACAAGCCATGCGTCATCTCACACTAATCGTGCTCATTCTCGGACTGGCCACGTGGCAAGCCACCGCATCCGGCAACAAGAGCGACGAAGGCAGCGGCACGGCCGCCAAGGCAGAGGCCGCGATTTCGCTGTGTCTGAAATGTGGCGAGATCAAGGGTACGGAGGTCTGCTGCAAGGCGGAAGGCCGTACAAATTGTGGCGGCTGCGGGCTGTTCAAGGGCTCGGCCGGCTGTTGCAAAATTCCGAACAAGCTCTGCACCAAGTGCGGCGAGATTAAGGGCACAACGAAATGCTGTGACCCGGAAGGTCGGGCTGCCTGTGGTGGTTGCGGTCTGTTCAAAGGCTCGGCTGGTTGTTGCAAGCTGGACAAGCCGAAGGCGGAAGGCAGCGGCACCCAGGTAAAGCAGGAAGGCAGTGGCGCCCGGAAGAAGGCGGAAGGCAGTAATCACTAAGACTTGCTATCGATTATCATTCAGCGCTGCCGCACGACTTTTCGTGTGGCAGCGCTTTTTTATGCCCGTGTGTCCTGGTGATTTCGTTACCCTATTAGTGAATGGCACTGACTTAAGGGGTTAGAAGTGAATACAGGCATTCGCCGAAACAATCCTTTGTGCGACGAAATTTACACGATGGTACATATTCAGTCATTTCGCCACTACTCCGAATCGACCCGTAATTCCACCACGCTCAACGCCGTATCGAGCACTGAGGCGGGGGCCTTTGCCCCGTCCAGAACCATGATGATTCGTGAGGTCCTGGAAACTGCTGCGACTTTCGATGAGGCGGTTGAGGCGCTGGCCGCGGCCGATCATGTCCGACTGCTTGCTGCTGGTGACGGGTACGAAAACAGGCGAGATGGTAGTGATCGAACGAACGCCGACACAGGCCGGCATACGATACCCGCCCGGCGATTTCATCGTGGTCACGAACGACTACATCACCATGGCACACCATGCTGCTGCGCCCGAGGGAGATATCATTGAGGCCACGTCTTGCAGCCGTTTCGAAGCGGTTGACGGCTTTTTTTGTGGTGGTGGACCAAAGCAGCGACTGCGACCAGTGACGTTCGATGACGCCTTCGGGATCCTGCGCAACCTGAACGTGCAAATGGACATCACTGTGCAGCAGATGTGCTTCTGTGCGGCGACCGGCGACATCAGCGTACGGCCTCCGGGTTGAGAGCCGGCGGGAGGGGTGTCCCCAAGAGAACATACATGTGAGCCGGGGAAGAATCCCCCGGACCATGAATGACCAATTTCGTTCTCTGAAGGAGAGCAACATCACCGTTCGCCCTATTCATCCGTCCCGGTATCGTCTTCTGCTGCTTCCGTCTTCGCTTCCGCCTCGTCGAAATGGAGGGCGGCGGAGTTGATGCAGTAGCGCAGCCCGGTGGGTTGTGGACCGTCGTTGAAGATATGCCCGAGATGAGCGTCGCAGCGGCCGCACACGACTTCGGTGCGGACCATCCCGTGGCTGCGATCGACGATTGCTGTGACTGCCTCTTTTTTTGCCGGGGCGTAGAAGCTTGGCCAGCCGGTACCGGAATCGAATTTTGTTGTGGAGTCGAACAGACCAGTGCCGCACCCCATGCAAAGGTAGGTGCCGGTGTCTTTGTTCTTGTAGTAGTCACCGCTGAAGGGGCGTTCCGTGCCTTTCTCGCGCATGATGTAGAACTGCCGGTCCGTCAACTGCTGCCGCCACTCCGCTTCTGTTTTGACTACTTTGCTATCCCCGGGCACGCGTGAAGGCGCGACTGAGGCCGCGACTGAGGCCGCGACTGTCGTGGCCGTAGCGGTAGCGGTAGCGGTAGCGGTAGCGGTAGCGGTAGCGGTAGCGGTAGCGGTAGCGGTAGCGGTAGCGGTAGCGGTAGCGGTCTG
>Ga0302123_10001947_pt1 | contig 14306 bp, 11 predicted proteins | sample CB21_321_MG_FD_203109 | JGI IMG/M metagenome (GOLD analysis project Ga0302123, IMG submission 203109) | Marine microbial communities from Western Arctic Ocean, Canada - CB21_32.1 | ecosystem: Environmental > Aquatic > Marine > Oceanic | place: Canada: Western Arctic Ocean | collected 2017-09-28 | reverse complement strand
CTAAGGGTAATATAGCTGGTGGGTTGACAACCATTGAGGAAAAAGCGTTTGGCAATTTACAGAAGATAGGAAAGACGACTAATTTTATTGATGTTTTAGAACCCGCAGAAGAACCAACTAAAGGGCCTGGGTTGTATTTCATGGATACTTCCTCTGCAGCTGCAGAGTGCGTAACGTTACAAGCAGCGGCTGGCTTCACGGTACATCTCTTCCCTACTGGTCAGGGCAATGTGATCGGTAATCCTATTGAGCCCGTGATAAAACTTACTGCAAACCCTAATACTGCGGCGACTATGAGTGAGCATATCGATCTTGATGTATCAGGAATTCTAAAACGCGAAATGGACCTCGATCAAGCTGGCAGTGAACTGGTAAATATTACTGTACGTACAGCAAATGGACGCCACACCCGTGCGGAGTCGCTCGGGCACCGAGAGTTTGTACTGACAAAACTTTTTCGAAGCGCTTGATCCATTTTAGTGATTTCAGTGTACCAAAAGGTTTTCTGCTTACAGATTAGGATTGTTTTCAAAAAAGAATTACAATTCTTCATGCTTACAACAATTAATATTGTTAATAAAACTATAAAATACAATAGTATATAATTTAAGATCAACTTAAAAATAAAATTGAAAAAACCTTGACAAAAGAATTATACATGATAGACTTCCCCGCAGATCGAAGCGTTTTGCTTCATTTTAGGAGACTTTTAGTCTCATTCAGTGCCTTTTGTGAGAGAGGTCGTTTTTTTCTAACTATCATGAACTAAGGAGAAAGTGTATGTTTACAGACAAAATATCTAGACGGGACTTGATGAAAGTGGCAGGTCGTTACGGACTGAGTTCCACGTTGTTAGGTGCAGCCACATTGGGGGGAGCGTTAACCCTTCCGGAATTGGCCACAGCGGCTAATTCAACATATAAAAAGCGGTTTAAAAATACCCCGAAGGTTACATTGAAGTTTGGTGCATCCGGTCTTAATGAAAGGAACCTTCTGGTTGAGAGGGCAGGCTGTCTACAGTTTGTCAACGACTTGGAAGAACGCACTGAGGGGGCTATACGGGTTGAGTTCATTGGAAGTAATCAATTATGTGGTCAGTTGAGCTGTGTAAAGAAAACTATGCAGGGTATCACCGATATTTATGCTTCTTCTACCCAAAATGCTGCAGGAGGAGCTCCATATTTGAATGTTTTGGATTATGCTTATATGTTCCCAAGCAGGGCAGCCATTTATTATTTCCTCTACCATCCAGACAGTGAGAAAATCCTGCGTGAACCCATGAGACGTAGACATGGTATACAATTTCTCTTCTCTCATGCTGAATTGCGTGGAATTATGCTTGGGTTGAAGTGGAAAGACAAACCGACAGTGACATCTGTCGATCAATTGGCTGGTACCAAAAATCGTGTGACAGGAACTCAGTTAGGTCGTATAGCGATGGACCTCATGAAACTGAATCCTGTGCCAATTGCCTGGGAAGAAACGCTTGATGGTCTCAAACAGGGACTGATTGATGGCGCTGAAACTTGGATGTCTGCAGTAGCATACGCAAATATGTCTCCTGTTGTTTCCCAGTGCGTTAACTTGAAATTCTTTTGCGGAACAGAACATACTGCGATGAGCGCAAAAGTCTTTGATAAACTTGGAAGCGTGTTGCAGGAAGCAGTAATGGAGTCCGCCTACACTACTCAACTTCATGTACAAGGCGTACATGAAGCCTCGCTGGTTCACACTTGTGGAGCCACAAACCCACAAATGCCAGATACTATCTTTGCTAAGAATGGTACCCGCGTTGCCGATCTTTCTACTGCCGAACTCAGGAAAGCAGAAGAAATGTGTTCTCCAGAATTCCAGCCTCAACATTGGGAGCAATGGAGAGAGCGCATCAATGGATGGGCTGGTGGAATTGACACCTATTCCTCTATTTACAAGATTGCTCGTGAAATTCCTGCTGATACGCGGGCAGAAAATGTTGAACCACGGCGTTGGTGGAAGTAAATATATCCAATTACAAGGAGGCGCTGTTATTATAACATCGCCTCTCCCCCTAATTCTGTTAACACAAACAATTAAATGTAGGTTTATATCGTGGCATTGTTACAATGGCTTGACCGGAACATTGAAAAATTGGTCATCTTTATCTGTTACTCTTCTATGGCTGGAATCGTTTTTGTGGAAGTGATACGCCGTTTTGTTTTTAGTCAACAAGCAGCTTGGAGTACGACGATTCCCATTTATCTCTTTTTGTGGATCACCTGGATTGGAGCCAGTTACAACACTAGGGTTCGTACCCATTTGAAATTTGATGAAATCCGTATGAGACTCCCTTATGTGACTCAATTTTTACTCCAGATTTTAGATGCAGTACTCTGGATTGTTTTTGGGGTCATCGTTGTGATCTATACAATAGATCAAGTCGTAATTGCAAGAGACAATTTCATGATTGTCCAGGGGACTGACAATGTACTGCAATGGTGGTTCTATGTGGCAACCCCAGCTGCATGGGTACTCTTGATTTTCCGTGTTCTGCAAAACCTCTGGGAAGATATTCAGATGTTTCGTGCAGGAAAGCCATTGTTGATTCAAAACAGTATGGAACTTAAATAATAAAGGTTTGAAAATGGACACCACAACTTGGGTCTGGGTGATATCAATTTTAATAAGCGGTTTGTTTTTTCTTGGAGTTCCAATTTTCCTTGTCATTGGTTTATGGGTTGTCGGCATTAGTTTGGTGATTGATTTTACATTGGCTAACGTGGGTGTAACTCTCTATGAGGGATTGAATTTTTATGGATTACTGGCTCTGCCTTTGTTCATTTTAACCGGAGATTTAATAAAAGAGGCCGGAATTGCGAAACGTCTTTCTGATTTTGCATACAGTATTTTGGGCTGGTTGCGGGGAGGGCTTGCCATGTCCTCACTGGTAGCTTGTGGATTATTCTCTGCCATTTCCGGTTCTAACTCAGCTACTACAGCAACCATTGGTTCTATAATGCATCCAGAAATGACCAAAGGAGGATATGACAAGCATTTTGCAGCGGCAACAATTGCTGCCGGAGGGACAGTAGGAATTATTATTCCTCCAAGTATAATTTTCATCGTTTACGGTTTTTTGATGAATTTGTCGATTAGTGACCTGTTTGTTGGGGGACTACTTCCTGGAATCCTAATGGTCGTTTCAATGTGCATTGCATGTTACTTAGTTTGCAAAACAAAAGGATGGGGGAATCTCATTCCCTTTAGTCCTAAAAACATTGCTTTAAAAGGAGCACAAGCTTATCTCGGTTTTCTTGCGATTATTATTGTAATATACGGGATTTATGGAGGAGTTTTTTCTCCGACAGAAGCCGCAGGAGTAACTTGTGGATTTTGTTTATTATCTGGGGTATTCATTACAAAAGGTATCACTATCAAACGCATACCTGATGTTCTCCTCCGATCAGGCCAAATTACAGGATTATTGGCCCCTTTAATTGCCGTGTCGGTTGTTATGCAGCAAATTCTGTCTTTGCTTGGAGCTAAAGATTACATCACCGAAATAATAGGTTCCCTAGGTGGTTATTATCCTATTTTACTTGCTTGTATGTTGTTAGTATTCATTACAGGCACTTTTTTGGAAAGCCTGCCAGATACAATCATATTGGCACCAATATTGGCACCAATTGCTGCAAATATTGGGATTGATCCCATTCATTTTGCAGTAATCTTTCTGGTGGGCGATGCCATTGGGTTTATTACTCCGCCATATGGACTTAATCTCTATGTCGCTAGTGGTATAACAGGAATTCCATATTTCAGAATAGTCAGACATGTTTGGCCATATTTTATTGCGCTGATGATAGCATGGTTCATTATTGCCTTTTGGCCTCCTTTAACAACATTTTTACTGGTGCATGAGGGTGCTGGAGTGTTTCAAAATCAATAAAATAAGTGCTTTTAAAAGAGTTTGCTTCTTATAAGTTTTGAATAATAATTATCTTCCTGCCCAATCAAAATAGATTCTTACAATACCGTTTTTTACTCATAAATTTAAGATAAGAAAGATTTATGTATGAAAAATTAGGTTGCTTCATTGACGGAGAGTGGAGGACTGAGACCGGAAAAGGTGAAAATGTGATAAATCCGGCTGATGAAAGTGTGTTAGCATTTCTGCCTCATGCTACTCAGAAAGATCTTGAGGAGGCTCTTGAATCGGCCAAAAATGGTTTTAAAATATGGAAGAATACCTCGGTTCAGAAGCGTGCTGAGATCCTTCAAAAAACTGCAGATTTGATTGAAGAACGTAGTGAGCGGATTGCAAGAATCATAACTTTAGAACAAGGCAAACCACTTAGAGAATCTCAAGGGGAATTGCAGCGGACAGTTGAAACCTTTAGATGGAATGCAGAATATGCTAATGAGAAAATTGAACAACGCTCAATCCTTCGTCAAACTGGTTTAAGACAAAGTGTAAGGGTTGAACCTGTGGGAGTTTGTGTAGGATTGACTCCGTGGAATTTTCCGGCGTTCCTTGTAGCAAGGAAACTCGCTCCAGCATTAGCAGCAGGTTGTTCAATGATACTCAAAGCTTCAGAAGAAACTCCGGGGGCAGCAGTTTCACTAGTGCGCGCACTTTCAGATGCAGGTCTTCCTGATGGGGTAGTTAATCTGGTTTTTGGTGTTCCAGCAGAAGTTTCAGAAAAATTGTTTGCTTCAGAAATAGTTCGTAAAGTAAGTTTTACAGGCTCTGTTCCCGTTGGCAAGAAACTCGCAGGGCTTGCTGCTTCCGGACTTAAAAGATGCACATTTGAACTTGGGGGACATTCTCCATCAATCGTTTGTGAGGATGCAGATCTTGAATCAGCGCTTTCAACACTCACAGCTTTCAAGTTTAGAAATTCAGGCCAGGTTTGTATTGCGCCGAGCCGTTTTTTCGTTCACCGCAGTCACTATAGTGCTTTCGTTGATGGCTTCGTTAAAGCAGCTAAATCCCAGTGTCTAGGTAATGGTCTAGAAGATGACACAACTATGGGACCAATGTCAAATATTCGTAGGATAGAATCAATGGAAAAACTTGTTCATGATGCTGAAACAAAAGGTGCAAAGATACTGACAGGTGGGAAACGCAGAGGAGAAGTTGGATATTTCTGGGAACCTACGATTTTAGTAGATGTTCCGGAAGGAAGTGAAATAATGCAAGTGGAACCATTTGGCCCTTTGGTACCGATTATACCTTTTGACTCTATCGAAGAAGTGATATCAAAAGCTAACTCACTTCCCTACGGTTTGGCTGCGTATGTATTCACAAAGTCTGAGAATACTACTGAAACTCTGGTTGACTCTCTTGAATCAGGAGGGGTTGCTATTAACTCAGCTGCACCTGTGCCAAGTGATTTGCCATATGGGGGATTTAAAGACAGTGGATATGGATACGAAGGTGGGATTGAGGGCGTTGAAGCGTATCTTCATAAAAAGTTGGTGAGTCTGGCCTGAATATTTGAATAAGTTTTTTCTTCAATTTTCCAAATTCAAGAACTTACTTTAACTTTGCAGAGGTGTATAAATTACAAAATGAATTCTAATTCAATTCAATCCCGAATAGGTTCGGCCACTATTTCCCGATCTGAATCAGTGGTTGCGGGTGAGTTAATCAATTTTACTATCACATACACAGCTGGGTATTTTGGAATTGACGATTCCGGCAGCATCAAAATATGTACCCGTTTTGCTACAGACATGGGACGACCGCAGTTCACTGCTCCAGAAAAACAGAACTACGTCAGTATCGTGGCCAGCAATGGCGCCACTCTTGAGTATCGTTTTGACCCAAAAGATAATATTCGTCCATGGGATAAAACGATTTATATCAAGATCGTCAAGGGGTTTTTTCGTGAGGGAGACCAACTTCTTGTACATTATGGTGATCCCATCGGTGGTTGCCCGGGAATGCGAATGCAGACATTTTGCGAAGAAACATTTGAGTTAAAGGTCCTGATAGATGCTTTTGCTACCTACCAGTACTATGAAGTTCTTGAGTCCCCTGTTCTGAAGATTGTTCCTGGACTCGCAACAAAGTGGGTTGCTCAAATACCCACAATGCGGAGGGCGGACGAAGCGTTTCGTTTTCGGCTAAAGGCTGAAGACTGCTGGGGAAATCCTACGTCCAAAACTGATTTAGGATTTTATCTCACTTCGAACTTGCCGGTCAACGGGCTGCCGCAGAAGATAAAATTAAGTCCAAAGAATGATGGTTTATTTTTACTAGATGAACTCTCTGTCTCTGAAAATGGAGACCTGTTCATACAGCTGAATGATTCATCAGGAAATTTTGTTTGTCGTTCAAATCCGCTGAGAATTGTCGAAGACTCTGAACTGTTACCATACTGGGGGGAACTGCACGGTCAATCTGAAGAAACCATAGGTACAAATTCGATCAATGAATATTTTGCCTTTGCACGTGACAAGGCAGGATTAGATGTAATTGTCCATCAAGGCAATGATTTTCAGATTACAAATGAATTCTGGGAACAAATTCAGATTATGACGAAAGAGTTTCTCGATGAGGGACAGTTAGTAACTTTTCCAGGATATGAATGGTCCGGAAATACTGGTCTGGGAGGAGATCGTAATGTACTCTTTTTTCACGAGGGTGAACCCATACGTAGAAGTTCACATGCACTTGTTTCAGATTTGTCAGATGTGGATACTGACTGCAACAGTTCGGATGCTTTATTTAAGTCACTCAAAGGCACTGAAACAGTCGTTTTTGCGCATGTCGGTGGGCGATATGCGGATATACAATCGCATGAAGGTAATCTGGAACGTTCCGTTGAAATCCATTCTGCCTGGGGCACATTTGAATGGATGCTGCAGGATGCTCTGCGTAATGGATACCGAGTAGGGATTGTAAGTAATAGTGATGGTCATAAGGGCCGTCCCGGAGCAAGTTATCCCGGTGCATCCATGTTCGGTTCCTATGGTGGTTTGACTTGTATGCTTGCCCGCCAGTTGACCCGTGAGGGGATTTGGGAATCACTGTTGCGTAGACATCATTATGGTACAACGGGAAACCGCATGTTCATGGATGTGAGGGTACAATTGAACAAATACGGACGCAGTTTCATAGAAGACCCGCAGTTGGGTGAAACTGAATCAGAGATCACGCAGGTGGGAATCATGGGTGACATTATTAAAACCACTGAACATGAGGTGACACTTCATCTCGAAATAATTGCATCCGCTCCTATTGAAAAGCTAGAAATACGAAACGGTCTTAGTATTCTTGAGACTGTGCGACCTTATAAACCATCCGAACTTGGCAATCGTATCCGCGTGATCTGGGCAGGTGCAGAATACCGTGGAAGAGGTCGGGAAACAGTTTGGGACGGATGTGCTTCACTGAGTGGCAACACCTTTGAAACAATTACTCCAATTAATATGTATAACCTCGAGAAAACTGTGCGGCAACTCGATCCGACTCGCTTGGAATGGAATGCAGTAACTACTGGTGGATTTGGTGGTTTTGATTGTGGCTTGACAGATCATCGGGCAGGGACATTAACTATCGAAACCGCTCAGGTGAATTGTACTGTACCTGTCTCAGAAATTGGTTTTCATGAGACACGTTTTGATGCTGGGGGCTTGGAACGTCATTTACGTCTTGTACGTCTCCCAGAAACTAATCCACATTATAAACTGAGTTTAGAACGTAAAATTGACCTTAATTCAACTGGTGATAATCCCTTGTATGTGTGTCTCTCTCAGGAGGATGGTCATCAGGCTTGGTCAAGTCCGATTTATTTGTTTAATTAGATTACTTAAATAAAATAATGCCTCAGAATACGGCATATTAACACTTCAGTAAAGGAGAAAAAATGTCTACAGTAGCATTTATTGGTCTCGGCCTTATGGGTGAACCCATGGCCCGAAATTTATTAAATGGTGGGCATATTGTTCGGGCATTTGATGTTCGTAAAGATGCTATGACAGCCTTAGCAAACGAAGGTGCTGTATCAGCAGATTCGCCAGCTGATGCTGCCGCTGGTGCTGAGTATATTTTCACAATGCTGCCGAGTGGTAAAGAGGTCAATCAGGCAGTATTTGGTGAAAATGGTTTTGCACAATCGATGAATGAAAATGCCTTGTTCATTGATACAAGCACAATTTTACCTGCTGACACTGATGAAATTTCAGCTAAACTTGCTGCTAACGGTCGTAAAATGTTGGATGCTCCAGTAGGCAGATTAGCGCAAAATGCAATAGATGGGACACTGTTGTTCATGGTTGGAGGTTCAGAATCAGATCTTGAAAATGCGCGTCCAGTGCTAAATCTTTTGGGAGACGAAATTGTCCACTGCGGAGCAGTGGGGATGGGAGCACGTATGAAAATAGTTAATAATTACCAGTCAACTGCACTCAATATCTTAACTGCTGAGACACTTACTTTGGCCGAAGCCAGTGGATTGGATGTCAAGCTGGCAATCAAAGTAATGAGCGAAACGACTGCTGGTCGTGGTCATATGAGTGCAACATATCCAAAACAGGTTCTTTCTGGAAATATCGAACCAGGTTTTATGATTGATCTGGCCCATAAAGATTTGGGATTGGCATTGGAAACTACTGCTGCCCTTCGTACACCAGCTTTCCTTGGTGCTGCTGCTCGTCAAGCATATTCTATTGCTCAGTCAAAGGGTCAGGGCAGGAAAGATTGGACTTCTGTTTACCTTACATTAAAACAGCTTGCTGGTTTGGATACATAAAAAATAAATAGCCAAAATCCTTTTTTAAAGCAAACTTAAATTAAATGAATGGAATCACTTTAATAGCAGATAATTTAGTTAAAATAGAAAATATCATCATAATTTATCTGGACCTTCTGTACAAGGGAGATATAGACCTAATTGAATCAGTTTTTCTCCAAGAAGCCACTGTCAGTTCGGTCAGCGGCGGGAAAATTATTAGTATAAATATGGATGGGTTTCGAAAAAGAATCGCCACACGGCAATCTCCTGAGAGTGTTGGTGAAACGCGTCATGATAAAATAATTATGATTGATATTTCAAGTCCAACAACAGCGATAGCGAAGGTGCAATGCATGATCTTGAAAAACTATTATACTGACTATCTGACTTTTATTAAAGTCAGGGGAAAATGGGGTATTATTTCAAAGGTTTTCCATAAGAGTCATAGTGGCTGGACTTAGGTATAAAAATTAGTTTTTTTAAGTATTTTATTTAAAATAAATTTATACAATTTTAGATTATTAATCTTAACATACACAACTATAGAGGTTTTTTAATGAAACCAGTAATCAAGCAGTTACTTTTTTCTGAGTTGCCAAAAATATCACGTGGTCGAGGTATAATTAATCATTTAATTGCAAGTAAACAAATAGGTGCAGTTAATATACATTCTGGAATCACATTCCTTCCACCCAATATGTCGGTACCAGACCATTCACATAATACAGAAGAACAAGTTACAATTTTAAAAGGTACGTTGAAAATCATTATGAATGGTGATCAGGAGATTATCTGTAAAAGCTACGATTCAACTTTTATTTCATCCAATGTCCGGCATGAACTAATAAATGAATCTGAAGAGGAGGTTCACGCTATAATCATTTATGGTTCAGCAGACGTAACTAGAACTTTCACAGAGACTGGAGAAACAGTTGAAGTTGGTTCTAGAAAAGATAATTTTGCTGGCAAGAAATAAGTATAATACTGAGTCATATAAAAAAATTGGCTACTCTAATTTATTTATCTAAATTGAAAGAAACGAAATGGTATTTACAAAAAACTTTACAATGCTAAGGAATTTATGAGTTTTTCTGATTACTTTACACATAAACCCGGGGGTGATCGTGTATTTTCGGTCGAAGCCCCAAAAATTAAATTTGGTAGAGGTTCGCTGCGTGAAGTGGGTGACGATGCTAAGGCACTTGGTATGAGTAGGGTGGCCGTTTACACGGACCCTCGGGTAGCTCAACAGGAACCGGTTGCCAAGGTAGTTGAATCTCTCAAGTCCAATGGGCTTGATGTTGAGGTCTATGATCAGGTTGCGGTTGAGCCTACTGACATTTCGTTTAAGCAGGGCTCACAGTTTGCCAGTGAAGGCAAATTTGACGGATTTGTTTCTGTTGGAGGCGGTTCAGTGATGGATACCTGTAAAGCATCGAATTTATATTCATGTTATCCCGCGGATTTTCTTGATTATGTAAACGCGCCTATCGGAAAGGCAATTCCGGTTCCTGGTGCACTCAAACCGCACATAGCCTGTCCCACAACATTCGGCACTGCCAGTGAATGTACGGGAATCGCCATTTTCGACCTGCTAGAAATGGAAGCAAAAACTGGAATTGTAAGCCCAAGAATTCGTGCTAATCTTGGTGTCTTGGATCCAAGTGTATTGTCTTCATTGCCTCCTCTAGTGAGGGCCGCAAACGGATTTGATGTCTTTAGCCATGCGTGTGAGTCAATCACAGCACGGCCGTACACGCATCGTCCTGCTCCGGAATCTTCACAGAAACGACCGCTAAATCAAGGTGCAAATCCATATAGCGACATGGCCTGTCTGGAAGCCATAAAGCTCGTTGGAGAACATATCGTGCAGGCGGTCAATGAACCTGTTGAAGAAAACTATGACGCATTGATGTTTGCCGGAATGTTAGCGGGCATAGGTTTTGGAAACGCCGGATGTCATCTTCCTCACGGTATGTCCTATGCGGTGGCCGGACTTGTAAAAGATTATGCGCCGGAAGGTTGGCCTGTCGATCATCCCATGGTTCCGCACGGCATTTCCGTGATTGTCAACTCTCCAGCAGTTTTTCGCAAAACTGGCCCAGCCTGCGCAGAACGACACTGGCAAGCCGCCGCCGCCATGGGAGCAGATCTCACCGATACAAAGGTCGAAGACGGCGGAGACATCCTCGCCGATCAAATTCTCGGCATGATGCGTGAAACGGACATTCCCAACGGACTCTCCGGAGTCGGTTATTCAATGGACGATCTCGACGCACTAACGGACCGTTCTTACGCTCAAAAACGTCTGATAGACAACGGCCCCATGCCGATTTCCCGGGACGAATTGAAAGACCTCTTCCGCAACTCAATGACCCTCTGGTAATTTCCGCAATTTCAATAAACAACGGAAAATGGTATATGAAAAATGGCTCTTGAATTTTTAAAAAAAGCAACCAAAAATCCGCAAACTGGTGAAGAAGACACACGTAGCATCGTCACGGAAATGCTGAATGCCATTGAAAGTGGAGGCGAAGACAAGGTGCGTGAATATGCCGAAAATCTCGACAATTACACAGGAAACATCGTTGTGACTTCGGAAGAAATTGCGGACGCAACGGGCAAAGTTCCGGTACAACTCAAAGACGATATCCGCTTTGCTTATGAACGGGTGAGTCTTTTCGCAGAACAACAGCGTGCAAGTATGACCGAATTCGAGTCTGAAATTGCTCCGGGACTATTTTGCGGACAACGGTTGATTCCGGTAGAAACCGCCGGATGTTATGTCCCCGGAGGTCGCTACTCCCATGTTGCTTCGGCGATCATGAGTATCACCACAGCGAAGGTTGCTGGAGTCAGTAATGTCGTGGCCTGTTCGCCCCCCAAATCCGGAAAAGGAGTGCATCCCGCAATTCTATATGCAATGGATTTGTGTGGAGCCGACACGATTCTCGCAGTTGGTGGAGTGCAGGGTATCGCCGCAATGGCTTTCGGATTTTTCAGCGGAAATACGGCAGATATTCTTGTTGGACCCGGAAACCGTTTTGTGGCTGAAGCCAAGCGTATTCTTTATGGACGGGTGGGCATTGACCTTTTCGCCGGGCCTACCGAAATTGCGATCATTGCCGACAAAAATGCAGATCCTGACATGGTCGCCACTGACCTCGTCGGCCAAGCCGAACATGGCCCGGATTCTCCAGCATGGCTGATCACCACAAGCCGTAAACTTGCTGATCAGGTGATGACTAGAATGTCCGGATTAATTGCAGATTTACCGGAAGTGCAATCCCAAGCTGCAGAAGCCGCTTGGCGTGATTACGGAGAAATTGTACTGTGCGAAAACCGTGAAGAAGCGGCCCAACAAAGTGACCACTACGCAGCCGAACATTTGGAAGTACAAGCCGATGATCTTGATTGGTGGCTGAAACGTCTCCGTAATTATGGCTCGCTTTTTCTCGGTGAAGAAACTACTGTGGCCTTTGGCGACAAGTGTTCCGGAACCAATCATATCCTCCCCACCAAAGCCTCGGCCCGCTACACGGGCGGTCTTTCTGTAGGTAAATTCATTAAAACAGTCACTTATCAGCATATGAGCAGAGAAGCCAACCGCGAGGTTGCCGCCGTCACGGCCCGCATTTCACGACTAGAAGGCATGGAAGCTCACGCCCGTACCGGAGATGAACGACTGCGGAAATATTTCCCGACCGAAACCTTTCAAACCACTTTCTGAATGGCCCAGAAACAGTTTTTGGAAAGTTTGTACAATCTCTCCGGAAAGATGGCTCTAGTTACAGGTGGAGGTACAGGGATTGGCAGGCAGATGGCACAAACACTAGCCAAAGCGGGCGCGTCAGTGCTGGTTACTTCACGCCGAGAGGAATTACTAATCGAAACCGTCAAAAATATCACAGCGCAGAACGGACAGTGTGCTCACGTTACTGCCGACTTGAGTCAAACCGAAAACATTTCCGGATTCGTTGAACAAGCCTCAAAGCCGTTTGGATTTCCGGATATCCTTGTCAATGCCGCCGGAGTGAATTTGCGGGAACCGGTTGAAAAAATAACTCCGGAAATTTGGGAACAAACACTGGCAATCAATCTTAGGACTCCTTTTTTTCTGGCACAACTGTTGGTTCCGGAAATGCAACGCAAAAGCTGGGGGCGGATTATTAACTTGGCCTCATTGCAATCGCAACGGGCCTTCCCGAACAGTATGCCCTACGGCGCATCCAAAGGTGGAGTGACTCAACTGACACGGGCCATGGCCGAAGCGTGGTCAAATCAAGGTATTTGCTGCAATGCAATTGCCCCCGGTTTCTTCCCAACCGCAATGACCGAACCCATATTCAACGATCCGGAACGTGCTGCACACAATGCTAAACAAACTGCAATCGGCCGTAACGGAGAAATGTGTGACCTCGAAGGTATCACCGTTTTTCTTGCATCACCGGCTTCTGATTATATAACCGGACAAACCATTTATGTGGATGGCGGATTCACCGCAAAATGAAAGTAGACTGCATGAAAGCTCTCGTCTATACTGACACTAACGAAGTCATCTATCGTGAGGAACCACTCCCCGAACCTACCGCCGGAGAAGCTCTAATCCGAATTGATGCAGTAGGAATTTGTGGCTCCGATATGCATGCCTATCACGGCGAAGATGCCCGCCGAGTACCGCCTCTGATACTTGGACATGAGGCCGCGGGAGTGGTTGTATCCGGAAAGCAGGTGGGGCAGCAGGTAGTGTTGAATCCGCTTATTTCTTGCGGAATCTGTACAGATTGCCGTTCAGGGCGTAGTAACATATGTGTTCATCGTAATCTTATTGGCATGAACTTCCCCGGTGCTTTTGCCGAATTCATTACAATTCAGGAACATAATATGATCCCAATTCCGGAAGGCATGAATCCAGTCCATGCTGCGCTCACCGAGCCTGCGGCAACCTCACTTCATGCCCTCCATCTTGCGGAACGAGCACTCCATCGTCCGGTTTCAGAAGGAAGTGCACTAGTTATTGGTGGTGGTTCAGTCGGTTTGCTGGCCGCACTACTTTTGCGCTCCCACGGATGTTCGGAAATTATGCTTTGTGACACCAATCCTTTGCGCCGTGAAACCGCTTTTCAAACTGGGTGTTGCGAGGTTTTTGATCCGGGACAAGATGCCGAAAAACTCGAAAACAGATTTGAGTTGGTGATTGACGCAGTGGGCATGGAAACAACCCGCCAAATGGCCATTCGTGCAGTAAGTTCCGGAGGTGTCATGTTACACATCGGTTTGCAACATGGATCCGGTAATTGCGATTTTCGCAAGATCACTCTTTCCGAAATCACAGTCATTGGGACCTACACTTACACTCACATAGATCTACAAGCCGCTTTACAATCCTTGTATCGGGGCAACTTAGGAGATCTGACCTGGGTTGAAGAACGCCCGCTTTCGGAAGGTAGTTCTGCTTTCTCTGATCTGGACATTGGAAGCACTGCTGCTCCGAAGATTGTTTTACTTCCAAGAGGTTAAATGTTATTCATGTAAAAAACGATCTATATTTTGAGGTTTAATCAAAATAATTTATTGAATACATTT
>Ga0302123_10001942_pt1 | contig 14338 bp, 12 predicted proteins | sample CB21_321_MG_FD_203109 | JGI IMG/M metagenome (GOLD analysis project Ga0302123, IMG submission 203109) | Marine microbial communities from Western Arctic Ocean, Canada - CB21_32.1 | ecosystem: Environmental > Aquatic > Marine > Oceanic | place: Canada: Western Arctic Ocean | collected 2017-09-28 | reverse complement strand
CAAGGATCAGGTGATGGATGGGTTGAGTGATAATAACGAGGTTGACTTGCCGCAGTCGTTAATCGACCAGGAAGTGAACCGAATGCGTCAGGAAGCTGTGCAACAGTTTGGTGGTGGCGCTCAGTTTGATCCAAGCATGCTGCCAGCGGAAATGTTCTCTGAGCAGGCTCAAAAAAGAGTAAAGATTGGACTGATCGTTAGCGCGATTGTTGATAAGAACAGCCTGGCGGCCGATGCTGAAAAGGTCAGGGAAACTATCGAAGAGATGGCTTCCACCTACCAGGAGCCTGAAGAGGTCATCAACTATTACTACAGCAATGAACAGCAACTCAGTCAAATTCAGAATATGGTTCTGGAAGGGCAGATTGTCGATTTCGTGCTGGATTCGGCTAAAGTGACTGATAAAACAGTCAGTTATGATGAGGCTGTGAAGCGTGAAGCTGAGCTTCCTGCCGAGGAAAGTGACGAGTCTCCGGACGCCGAAGACTGATTTTTTCTATTTAGCCACTTGAATTGTAAGGTAATTGTCGAGCTTATGTCTCACAATTTAACCTGAAGTCAACCATTGAACTTTTGTTAAATTGCCGCAATATTATGGGTTAACGCTATACTGACCCAGTCCACTAAAGAGAAATTCCATGCATACATTTGATGATACGTTTCCAACTGTTACCCAGGGTCTGGGTCTAATACCGATGGTTGTTGAACAAACCGCTCGAGGCGAACGTTCTTATGACATTTATTCGAGGCTTCTAAAAGAAAGAATCATCTTTGTTGTAGGGCCTATCGATGACAACGTTGCGAACCTGGTTGTGGCCCAGATGCTTTTCCTTGAGTCTGAAAATGCCGACAAGGATGTGCAGCTTTATATCAACTCGCCGGGTGGTTCGGTGACATCAGGCCTGGCGATCTATGACACCATGCAGTTTATTAATAGTGAAGTGTCGACCATGTGTATTGGTCAGGCGGCAAGCATGGGTGCATTTCTTCTGGCAGGTGGAGCGAAGGGCAAACGGTATTGTCTTCCAAATTCAAGGGTCATGATTCACCAGCCAAGTGGCGGTTCCCAGGGCCAGGCGTCTGATATTGAAATCCAGGCAAAGGAAATACTATTCCTGCGTGAGCGTATGAATGCCATCATGGCAGAACATACGGGCAAAACTGTAGAGCAGCTTGCAAAAGATACTGAACGCGATAATTTTATGACGGCCAATGATGCGCTTGCTTACGGGCTGATCGACAAGATCCAGGAGCCCAGGGCAAATTTAGCCGCTGTATAGGGTTGAATTACCCAGAGTTAGTGCCCTTTCGGGCAGTTTTTAATTTGCCAGCGTTTGGCTATAATGGATTCGGGTGACCCGCATTGAGAGCAGTGATCCCTAAATAAGCATTTTGAGGTTTGGGTATGTCCGACGAGAACGAGGGTAGCAACGACGACGGTAAGCTACTCCACTGTAATTTTTGTGGTAAGAGCCAGCATGAAGTGCGAAAGCTTATCGCTGGCCCATCTGTATATGTCTGTGATGAATGTGTTGAGCTATGCAACGACATCATTCGTGAGGAACTCCAGGAAAGTAACGACGAATCGGATAATAGTAAGCTTCCTACGCCCATGGAGATTAAGGACATTCTTGATGAGTATGTCATCGGGCAGGATTGGGCAAAGAAAGTCCTTTCGGTAGCGGTATACAACCATTACAAACGGCTTAACTACACTGGCAAGAAAGATGAAGTTGAGCTCCAGAAGAGCAACATCCTTCTGGTAGGACCGACAGGCGTTGGTAAAACTCTTCTCGCTGAAACACTCGCTAGGTTACTCGACGTACCTTTTACTATTGCTGATGCGACGACGCTTACTGAAGCGGGTTATGTTGGTGAAGATGTAGAGAACATCATCCAGAAGCTGTTGCAGAAATGCGACTACGATGTCGACAAGGCGCAGGTGGGTATCGTCTATATTGATGAGATCGATAAAATCTCAAGGAAATCTGACAACCCCTCAATCACGCGCGACGTTTCGGGTGAAGGCGTACAGCAGGCATTGCTTAAGTTAATTGAGGGCACCGTTGCATCAGTTCCACCCCAGGGGGGCCGAAAGCATCCCCAGCAGGAGTTCCTGCAGGTTGATACATCAAACATCCTGTTTATCTGTGGTGGTGCGTTTTCAGGTTTGGACAAGGTTATCCAGGATCGATCCGACAAGAGTGGAATCGGATTTGGCGCCAGCGTACAGACCAAGGCCAAAAAGAAGAATTTGGGTGATACGCTAAGAACGATTGAGCCAGAAGATCTGGTTCGTTACGGGTTGATTCCGGAATTTGTCGGTAGACTGCCTGTGCTGGCGACACTTGATGAATTGGATACTGAAGCACTGGTGCGAATCCTTAAAGAGCCTAAAAATGCTTACACCAAGCAGTATTCGAAACTGTTTGAAATGGAAGGCGCAGAAATAGACTTCCGGGAAGATGCGCTGATTGCCATTGCGGAAAAGGCGATGGAACGAAAAACCGGTGCACGTGGACTACGCTCCATCCTGGAGGACGTGCTGCTTGAGGTGATGTACAAGCTGCCTTCCGAACCGGAAATCAGTAAAGTAGTTATTGATAAAAACGTCATCAATGGCGCCTCGGAACCCTTGCTAATCTATGAAAACATCGATCAGCAGAAGGTGGCGCCGGAATAAACGCGGAATATACCGTTTGTCCAAAATTGGGGAAAAAGGGGCGTTTACGCCCCTTTTTTTTGTAAACTGTAGTTTAAGTTTAGTGTAGATGGCGCGTGTGCCATTGCCGAAAAAGGTTATTTAATGTCTGAAGAACTCTTTGATGTACCGATTGTGACTCTCAGGGATATGGTGGTTTATCCTCATGGTGTGCAGCCACTCTTTATAGGAACCGAGAAATCGATTCGTGCCCTCGAGCACGCCCAGGAAAATGACGAGAATAAACGGATTCTTCTGCTTGCGAAGAAGGAGCCCGGTAATGAGAAACCCGGTAAGGATGATCTGTATTCTTTTGGAACGGTGGCGACCATCCTCCAACTTATCCGACTGCCAGACAAGACGGTGAAGATCCTTGTGGAGGGATCCCATCGGGCGAAGGTTGGTAAAATTCGCGAGAATGATGAATTTTTCAGTGGTGATGTAGAGGTACTGGACGAGCCGCTGATGGATCCCGGAGAAGGGCAGGCATTAATGCGAACGCTCATAGGAACCTTCGAGCAGTACGTTCAACAGAGCAAGAAAGTGCCCCCCGAGGTAATGACTTCCGTTGCCAGCATCGAAGACCCCTCACGGCTCGTTGACACCATCGCCGCACAATTAACCCTGAAGTTGGAGGTCAAACAGCAGCTACTTGAAATGTTCGATCTGAAAGATCGTGTTGAGCATATGTTGGGTTTGCTTGAGGGCGAACTGGAACTCTTCACTGTTGAAAAACGCATCCGCGGTCGCGTTAAAAAACAGATGGAGAAGAGCCAGCGTGAGTATTACCTGAACGAACAGATGAAGGCGATCCAGAAAGAGCTCGGTGACATGGATGATGTTCCCAATGAGTTGGAGGACATGGAGAAGCGCCTGGAATCCTCAGGTATGCCAAAAGAGGCGAAAGAAAAGACCAAAGGCGAATTGAACAAGCTCAAAATGATGTCTCCAATGTCTGCTGAGGCAACGGTTGTCAGGTCATATATTGACTGGATGCTGAATACACCCTGGAAGAAGCGCTCAAAGGTCCGAACAGACATTGTGGCGGCAGAAGAAGTGCTCGACACCGATCATTATGGGCTTGAAGAAGTCAAAGACCGGATTCTTGAATATCTTGCCGTCCAGAAACGCGTGAAAAAAATTAAAGGTCCAGTGCTTTGCCTTGTAGGTCCACCTGGTGTAGGTAAAACGTCATTGGGTGAGTCTCTTGCAAGGGCCACAAACCGGAAATTTGTTCGAATGGCGTTGGGTGGCGTCCGTGATGAGGCAGAAATCCGCGGACATCGTCGAACCTATATTGGTTCAATGCCAGGAAAGATCATCCAGAAACTTGCTAAGTCGGGAGTGAAAAACCCGCTGTTCCTGCTCGATGAAATTGACAAAATGGGACAGGACCACAGGGGAGACCCTGCATCGGCACTACTCGAGGTGTTGGATCCGGAGCAAAATAATACCTTTAATGATCATTACATGGAGGTCGATTACGATCTTTCAGAAGTAATGTTCATTTGTACCTCCAACTCCATGGATATCCCGGCGCCGTTACTCGATCGGATGGAAATTATCCGCATCCCGGGTTACACGGAAGATGAAAAACTTAATATTGCGACCCGGTATCTCGTTCCCAAGCAGATGGGGAATAATGGTCTTAAGAAAGATGAGTTGGCAATCGAAGATCAAACGGTCACAGACCTGATTCGCTACTACACTCGGGAAGCGGGAGTGCGGGGTCTGGAACGTGAAATCGCCAAAATTTGCCGAAAAGTGGTAAAAGAGTCAGCCCTGAGTGAGGTTGAACAATCAGGCACGCTGACCGTGACGACCGAACTGCTTGAGGTATATTCAGGGGTCAGAAAGTACAATTTTGGCCTGGCCGAGGAAGAAGACCAGGTTGGGCAGGTGACAGGGCTTGCGGTGACCAGTGTGGGTGGTGAACTGCTGTCAATTGAGGCCGCTGTGGTTCCAGGAAAGGGTCGCCATCTCCAGACAGGATCCTTGGGTGATGTGATGCAGGAATCGATACAGGCTGCCACCACAGTGGTCAGGAGCCGCGCTAACGTTCTGGGCATTGCTAAGGACTTCCATGAAAAGTATGACCTTCACATTCATATGCCGGAAGGAGCCACGCCCAAAGATGGACCCAGTGCAGGTGTTGGGCTTTGTACCGCCATGGTATCCGTTCTCACGGGGATTCCAGCCAGGTCGGATGTTGCAATGACGGGTGAAATCACCTTGCGTGGTCAGGTCCTGGCGATTGGGGGGCTTAAAGAGAAGTTGCTCGCCGCCCATAGGGGGGGGATAAAGACTGTTCTCATTCCAGATGAGAATAAAAGGGACCTCAAAGAGATACCGGATAACATAAAAAGTGATTTGGAGATCATTCCAGTTAAATGGATTGATGAAGTACTGGCAGTCGCGCTACAAAGGATGCCTGAACCGCTACCGGAGGAGCTCGAGTCAGACCTGAAAAATGATTCTGATTCAGGAGGTGAATCCGATGAAAGCCAGAGAATCAGCACCCATTAGCCAGTTTTATCTTGAAAATGCCAGTATCATTGGGTATAACATAACGAGGCGCAGGGCATTTTGCATATACACATCATCTGATCCATTGAGAACTAACTAAAAATCATACAAGGAGTAGAGCGTGAATAAACAAGAGCTGATTGAAAACATTGCTGCATCGGCAGATATCACTAAGGCTGCTGCAGGAAGAGCACTGGATTCAATGATTGATTCAATAACTAATTCATTGACGAAAGGCGACTCGGTTGTACTGGTAGGTTTTGGCACATTCAGCGTTCGTGATCGTGCTGCCCGTATGGGTAGAAATCCTCAAACCGGCGAAGAAATACAGATCAAAGCTGCGAAAGTTCCAGCTTTCAAAGCAGGTAAAGCGTTAAAGGATTCGGTTAACTAAAAGCTTCACGCCGGCGACTTTTCGTAATATAAAAGGTACAAAAGACAATAAGAAAGTAAGGTAATACAATAGAGAGGCGCATCATTGATGCGCCTTTTTTGTGGCCGTTTTAAAACAGGCCCACCTTCTTTAGTAAAAGGTAAAGAAATCATGCTAATTCAACGGTTGCGGGACGGTTCAGATGGGATCCTGGCAAAAGTAATTGTCGGTCTCATCATCATTGTGTTTGGGTTATTTGGATTTGGTTCCATCACCACGTTTCTCGCGCCTGTCCCCAAGGTGGCAACGGTCAATGGGCAGGACGTCACGCAGCAGGCCATGGAGATTGCGGTCGAACGTAATCGTCGTCTTTTACAGGCGAGGGGGAGCACTCCTGACCAGATCAATGAAGATGAACTACGCGACAATGTGCTCAGAGGCCTGATATCAAGGGAAATTCTTTCCCAGGCGACGGAAGAGTTTGATCTCTACTATAGTGATGCATTGCTTGATGGCGAAATTATTGCGAGTGACGTTTTCAAAGTGGGTGGCGCATTTAACGCGGACCAGTTCCAGAATGTGATCAGAAGTGCCGGGTATACGCCCTTGGTCTATCGTGATGAGATGCGTACTGACAGTTTATTCGGCCAGATGTTAGCGGGCATTCGCCAGTCGGCATTTGTCACCGAGGCCGAAAGCAAACGTTACAGTTCACTTCTGAGCCAGACCAGAGACCTTGCATATCTGCAGATCCGGGTCGATGAGATAATTGACGAGGTCTCAGTTTCAGATGAAGAAATAGAGGATTACTACGCTGATCGTTCCCTGGACTTTGTCACCGAAGAAACAGTGAATCTTCAGTACGTTGAACTCAAACATGAACAGCTTGCGGCGGAGCTTGAGGTCGACGAGGAAGCGCTGGAGCAGTATTACCGTGAAAACCAGGGTGACTACTCAACCGACGAGTCACGTCGCGTCGCACATATTTTGATCGAAGCTTCTGATGACCTGTCCATGGGAGCAACTCAGGTGAAAGCAAATGAAGTTTATGGGCGAATCAAGCAGGGCGAAGATTTTGCTGCACTCGCAGGAGATGAATCTGATGATGTGGGTTCTCGCGATAATGGAGGAGACCTGGGTTTTAATCCGCAGGGGACATTCTTTCCAGAGTTTGAAGTGGCGGCTTATGACCTGGCATTGAACGAGGTGTCTGAGCCTGTAGAAACCGAAATTGGATATCACATCATTAAGGTGTTAGAAATTGATGAAGCAGTTCAACCGATGCTCTCTGACGTTCGTATTGAAGTCGAGCAACGCTACAGATTGGCTGCGACTGAAGATGATTTCGTTACCCGCTCTGCTCGATTAGCAGAATTGCTCTTTGAAGCGATTGATCTTGAGTCACCAGCGGCTGAGCTCGGGCTGGAAGTGCTATCAACTGGGAATCTCTCTCGTGAATCGGAGAATTTTCTGATGGCAAATAATTCGGTTGCCACTGCAGCTTTTAGCGCGGATGTGCTGATTGATGGAAACAACAGTGACCTTCTGGAACTGACGGATTCACACCACGTGGGGATTCGCGTCGAAGGGTATTCACCGAGCGTTACCAGATCCCTTGCGGAGGTTACTGAAGACATTCGTTACATTCTTAACCGCGTCAAGGCGCAAGCACTTGCGGGAGCAAGGGCTGATTCAATTGTTGAAGCCATTAAAGGTGGCTCACTTTCACAGTATGTGGCGAATGAATACGGGCTGGACTGGAATGTGGAACCCTCACTTTCACGGTTCTCGCGCGATATTGATCCGTTGGTTATGCGTGAAGCATTCAAGCTACCCAGGCCCGCTGATGATAAGGAGTCGCTTGGTATTGCAGTTCTTCCTAACGGGGATAGCCTGGTGCTGCGGGTGTCTGAAGTGACAAACAGGCCCTCGACAGAATTGGTCGAGGCTGAAGTAGCCAGTATTCGGGAGGGTTTGGCGTCGCAGCTTGGGTTGATGGACTTTCAGGAATTTGAAGATGCTCTGATGGCAAAAGCGTTAATTGAGCGAGTTAATTAATCAGACGGGTAACGTCAACGTAAAGTGTTAGCTGGTCGCCGGGATGAATATACTTTTTCACGTTCAAAGCATCGTTCCAGGACTTGATACTTTGGACGGATATATTAAATTTGCTGGCGATCAGGGATAAGGACTCTCCGTTCCGAACCCGATAGTTAAGCTTACGAACCTGGTTGGTACGCAGTCCAACGGGCTGGGCCTTGGTCTGGGTGTTGTTGGTTTTCTTGAATATCTTTAGTTCGGTTCCTGGATGCAAGAGACCGGTTGTGCCCATCCCATTCCATTTCGCCAGTTCACGCATACCGACATCGAATTTATGGGCAATTTCCCAGAAGCTGTCACCGGGTTTAACAATATAAGTGATTGGTTCACTGCCGTAATGCGTTTCCAGAGTCTGTTGCTTTGTTGCCAACCTACTGCTTTGGCTCATGGCGTAGTCAGTGTCTGGTGACGCAGCTGGAATCATCAAAGATTCCCCCGCACGGATCAAGTTACCTCGTATGTTGTTTGCGCTCCTGATTGTATCCACGGTCGTTCGGTATCTGTTCGCAATTGTACCAAGGCTTTCGCCGTAACTTACTTTGTGTCGTTGCCAGGCCAAACGCTCAGTGGGCGGAAGTTCTAATACTCGCTCACGAAATACGTCCGCCTTGCCGACAGGGATAATGAGTTCGTGTGGTCCATCCGGATGAGTTGCCCACTGGTTAAATCCGGCATTCAGTAAGTAGATTTCCTTTGAAGAGACATCTGCCAGCTCTGCGGCTTTATTCAGGTCGAGCTGGCCCATGGTTTCAACAACTTCCCAATAGGGCTTATTGGCCACATCAGGCAGAGTCATATGGTAGCGGTCGGGGTGGTTGATTAGCTCACTTATGGCAAGGAGCCTGGGGACATAGGTATAGGTTTCGCGAAAAACCTTAAGGGACCAGAAATTTACTTCGTCCGCGGGCAGTTTACTGGCACGTATCGAAGAAAGAACATTGCCCTGGCCTGCATTATAGGCTGCCAGTGCCAGCAACCAGTCTTCGCCCAGCATATTGTGCAGATACTCGAGATAATCGATAGCCGCCGTGGTAGAAGCCCTGACATCTCTTCTGCCGTCATACCACCAGTCAATTTTCAAACCATACACTCGAGCGGTGCCAGGAATAAATTGCCACAAACCGGCTGCCCTGCTATGAGAATAGGCGAAGGGGTCATAGGCACTTTCGACAATAGGGAGAAGTGCAAACTCGAGAGGTAACCCGCGCTTTTCCAGCTCTTCGATGATGTAGTGGAGGTGGGGTGCGGCACGTTTGGTGACGCGTTCAACATATTCTGGATGATTTACGTACCATTTCAGTTCATCCATGACCCGTTTTCTATCCGTTTCATGTGATAACCGGAATCCGTCGCGCATCCGTTGCCATAAGTTTGTCTGCACCACGGTTGAATCCTGGGCCGAGGGCTCTTTATGAGCCGCTGAGGGCTCTTTATGGGCCGCTGAGGGCTCTTTATAGGCCGCTGAGGGCTCTTTATAGGCCGCTGAGGGCTCTTTATAGGTAGCCGCTGAGGGCTCTTTATCAGTAGCTGCTGAGGGCTCTTTATGATGGGCCGCTGAGGGCTCTTTATCAGTAGCTGCTGAGGGCTCTTTATCAGTAGCCGCTGAGGGCTCTTTATCAGTAGCCGCTGAGGGCTCTTTATCCGCAGCCGCTGAGGGCTCTTTATCCGCAGCCGCTGAGGGCTCTTTATCCGCAGCCGCTGAGGGCTCTCGATCAAATAAGTTATCCGTGGCCTGGGCGGAATCGGGGCCTTCCTTGATTGCGCAACCGGCCAGCAAACAAAACAATACCAGTGAGGTAAATGGGTGGGATAGGGACATATAAGGCATAGCTCTAGGCATTATGTGGGGGCTGCACAGATTGTGCGGTCTCAGAACCAGGCGACCCCTGAACTTCCATGTAGTAAGACATCAATCTTCCATTATAATAATTAAGCACCTATTGAACACACTGATATGCACAATGATTTTTCGGCCCTGAGCAAATCGTCGCAATGGGTACTGCAAGATATCCGGTCGTGGTTTGCCTCAGATTTGGGCAGACACGTGCTGAAGACCGAATTAGCGATGCTCGAGCAACTATTACCTGGGCTCTTTGGCTACCACCTTGCACAGTTTAGCGTTCAGGACAGTGTGCTGCATGATGCCAGCCCGATCCAAAACAAGATCATTATCAATCTGGATACGACGAAAGCTGGGCTGGTATCAAATCCTACCCAGTTGCCGTTCGCCAATGACAGTATTGATGTCGCGCTTTTGCATCATCTTCTTGATTTCGCGGAATCGCCCCAAAAAATCCTGCGAGAAGTGGCCAGGGCTACTCTTCCGATGGGTCATATCGTGATCGTTGGATTCAATCCAATGAGTTTGTGGGGAGCCTGGCGAAGCATTGTGCGCTCCACGCGCTACAAAAGTATTGCCCCCTGGAATGGTGCGTTCATTAGACCTGGGCGATTAATGGACTGGCTTAACCTGCTGGACTTTAAAATCGACAGAGCGCAGTACTCGATCTATCGTCCCCCTGTCAGCCAGTATCTTGGTGATGTTAACGACTATTCACATGGGGTCAGCCGAACCCTTAACCTGCCTATCGGATCAGTTTACGTGATTGTCGCCAGGAAACACGTCGGTGCCGTGCATTCCATCAAGCCTGTCTGGAGCCGGCATCAGGCATTCGGCCGGTTGAGTGCGGTGCGCTCTGTGAAACACGATGGCTTGACGAAGGTGGAACATGATTCTGGTCAGCATGAACGATGATTAACCGGGAAGTCCAAATATTTACAGATGGTGCATGTCGGGGTAATCCAGGTCCGGGCGGTTGGGGTGTGCTCCTTCGTTCAGGAAAAACCGAGAAGGAACTCTGGGGTGGTGAGCCTGATACAACCAATAACAGGATGGAGCTCACTTCTGCTATTCGTGGGCTCGAAGCGCTAAATCGGGCTTCAAGCATTGTGCTGACAACCGATTCCCAATATGTGCGCAAGGGAATCACCGAGTGGATTAAAGGCTGGAAAGCGAAAGGTTGGAAGAATGCCAGTAGGCAACCGGTCAAGAATAGGGATTTGTGGGAACGGCTGGATGAATTGTGTGAAACGCACAATATTGACTGGCGCTGGGTAAAGGGTCATAGCGGTCATCTTGAAAACGAACGGGCAGATGCCCTGGCCAATCGCGGCATTGATGAACTAAGTGAGGGCAGATGCGACAGGTAGTATTGGATACTGAAACGACAGGACTAGAAATCGAGGCAGGTCATCGAATTCTGGAAATTGGGTGTGTGGAAATCGTTGCCAGGAAGTTAACTCGCAGGCATTTTCACCAGTACATCAACCCGGAGCGGGAAAGCGATGATGGTGCGCTCGAAGTACACGGTATAACCAGCCAGTTCCTTGCCGACAAACCCCTCTTTGCAGATGTGTGGGAAAACTTTCTACAGTTTGTTGATGGCAGTGAACTCATTATCCACAACTCTGCATTTGATATCGGGTTCTTGAATCGTGAGATGCGCTTGCTTGACCCTTCACTGGGTAAGCTAACGGACTACTGTAGCGTGATAGATAGCCTTGCGTTGGCGAGAAACAAACATCCGGGTCAGAAAAATAGCCTTGATGCGCTTTGCAAACGATATAGCGTCGACAATTCACAGCGGCAACTTCACGGGGCTTTGCTGGATGCAGAAATTCTGGCAGATGTGTATCTGCTCTTAACGGGTGGTCAGGTAACGCTGGGCCTGGGAGAAGAGCTAAATAATCAGAAGGGCTTGAATACTAGAGTTGAATTAGATGCAGACAGGCCTCGCCTTAAAGTTATCAAGGCAGATGAAGAGGAGCTGAGTGCGCACGAAAATAAGCTGAATCATCTGGATGAAAAAGGCGAAGCGGGTGCAGTCTGGCGCAGTAACATTACAGGAGAGACAGGATGAGTGGATTCTATTGGCCTGAGCCTGACCTCAGCTTTTTACCCGGGACCAAGGCAGCAGGGCAAGGCGATGCGAGTTATTTTGTTTGCCACAACAACAACATCCTGCAGCTTGTTGATGAAAACGAAGCATGGCGTCCCGCTACTCACGAAGAGCTTGGTCAGTTCGAGGGAGTTCATGAGCATTACATGGGAATGCTGGGGGGAAAGAAATGCTTTGCCGTGGAGGCCGCAGGGCCGGGCACAGCGGGGTTCTCTAACCTTCGCATGAATATTCAGAATATAGACAGGACACTGTTTAATCTGGCAGGTAGGGCGTTGCAAATTTGCGACTGGTATCGCTGCCATCAATTCTGCGGTCGTTGCGGCGACGTCACCACAGAGAGTCAAAGCGATCGTTCTACTGTGTGTGCCGGGTGTAAATTGAACTTTTATCCAAGGCTATCTCCATCCATTATCGTGCTTGTGCATAAAGGTGATGAAGTCCTTCTTGGGCGTAACCATATGTTCCCCGAAGGACTATTCAGCACGCTGGCCGGGTTTGTCGAGCCAGGAGAATCGATCGAAGAAACGGTCATTAGGGAGGTGAAAGAAGAAGTTGGAGTAAACGTAAGTAACCTCAGCTACCGCGGTAGCCAGCCATGGCCATTCCCTAATTCGCTGATGCTCGGGTTTCACGCGGAGTATCAGTCGGGCGACATTGTTTTGCAGGAGGATGAGATAGCGGAAGCAGATTGGTTTCCCTGCACTGACCTCCCTTTGATTCCAGGAAAGTTCGCCATCAGTCGATGGTTAATCGATGAGTATTTGTCGCAGCGTGGCATTCCCGCCTGATGGAATGTGGGGTCAGTCCTGAACCTTGAAGACGACGGTCGGGTCAGCGCTCTTGAACAGATAGAGCAACAGTTGACTCAGCACGATGTTCCCGTCTGCTCTATATTGGCCATTCATAAATGCCTCCATCCCATCGCGCGTTCCCATTAGCAGTTGCCAGCAGGTTTCATGATGATCCAGATACAACGTGAGCGTCGGATCGGTTGCGCTACCCTCATTAAAGCTGAATAAGTCTTGAGATACACAAAGAAAGAAATCTTCGTCCTTGGTAAATCTGAACTGGAAAACCGTCGAGTTTCGCTGGAGTAAACCAGGTTTGAAATGAGGTTCAAGCGCCTTTTGTTTTTCTGTAAGCAGTTCCGATAGCACAGTTGGGATACCTGTTGGATGTATATGATATGACGGCAGTTTACCTACCGTGTGAACGAATCGCATCCATTGCTGTTTTCGATACCTAGCAGTTCATTCCTCAGGCAGTAAGCCAGGTTGGCTGTTGCAGGGAAGAGATTGATTGACTGCTCTAGTTGTCGTAATGCTTCTTCGGCCTCTGGCGGCTCAAGGAGGAGTATTCTGGCAGAGTAGTAGAAGTAACGCGCCTGCTGTTTTTTTATAATGTGCGTGGGCATCTGGAGGCCGGCTGCAGTAGCGACCTCCTTGAGCAATGGCTTGTTAGGAGTCCTGTCCGTACGACCCAGTTCATCCTCGATCAGCATCATCTTCCCTGAAAAAGTGCCTAGCAGGCGATTGAATCTCTTTCGTTGCTCAGTATTCAGGGTGGTGAGTTCCTGCTTCTGGTATCTGATGTAAAGCTTCGTAAAACTGGCGAAAATGAACTCGGCCAGTTCAAGTTCCTGCTGGCGAAAAATGCGTCCTTCGTCATACATGTCAGATAATGTATCAAGGAATGCTTCTGCCTCTGGTAACAGGTAAGCGTTGTCCATGCCAGGCGGTTGGAATTGGTCGTAGAGGCCGTAGCTGCTTACGGGTGAAAATTTTGTTTCGATGGTGAAGATGGGCCGGTTACTTGTCTCTATGAACTGCGTCAGCGTTTGCTCTCGTTTCGACTTTGATGCCGCGACAGGGGTCAGTCGATTGGGAAATGTCAGGCTGTTCCAGTTATAGACACTGATATCTGGCCTGAGCTCCTTCACGTAATGCAGGTATCCAATCGGGAAAGACAGTAAGTCTCCGTTAATAAATAAAACAGCTTCTTCGGGAAGGGAACCCAAGAGCAATGTGAAGTAATCTTCTACCCACGAGTCTTCGCTCCGGTTATTGAAAGGTAGGTTCGTGAAGGCAATAGTCAGTACGACGAATAAACCAAGAGCACACTGTGTGACCTTGGCGGCCATTAAGCGGTGTAATGACGAGATTGCAAGCAGGCCGTACCCCAGCCAGATAGCCAAGCTCCCATAAGCTGTGATGGGATAGGGCATAAATATTGCCTGGCCGTTCCGGTCGAATTCAAATCCAAGCATCAGTGTTAACAAAAAGGTGCAACCCAGATAATTCAATAGAAATGCAATAGCCTGGTGGCGAGGAGCCGTCTTGAAGCTGTAGTAGACCCCCAAGGCCGCAAGCAACGAGAGAGGAAAGCCTATTTGCCGGATAGTTTCCAATGGCAGCCAGCTAAGAAACGCTAGTTTGTCTGCGATGGTCGCACCGGACTTGTCGTCGTTGTAAGAGCTGCGTGAAACATAGTCTACAAATTCGTTAAAGGTGTTGATCGGTCCGTAGACACCGAATAGGTCATTGGGAGGTGTGACAAGATAAAAGTAGGGTGTTAACCCCAAAGCAAATAAAAGAAGCGTCGGTAAAAAAAACCGCAAAGTGGTTAGTTTGGACAACAGTGACCTGATCCTTGGCCACACAACCGCAAGCAGGGCCG
>Ga0302123_10001936_pt1 | contig 14366 bp, 18 predicted proteins | sample CB21_321_MG_FD_203109 | JGI IMG/M metagenome (GOLD analysis project Ga0302123, IMG submission 203109) | Marine microbial communities from Western Arctic Ocean, Canada - CB21_32.1 | ecosystem: Environmental > Aquatic > Marine > Oceanic | place: Canada: Western Arctic Ocean | collected 2017-09-28 | reverse complement strand
ACGATGGCCGGCCTGGCTATCGTCGGAGGCGCGGCCTGGCTCATCGCCGACGGTCGCTTGCTGGTCGGCGGCATCGTCATGCTGGCCGGGGCGACGCTGGACCTGCTGGATGGCGCGGTCGCTCGGTTGAGCGGCTCCGCGAGCAAGTTCGGCGCCTACCTCGACTCGGTCGCTGACCGGGTCTCCGAGGCCGCTGTCCTGCTGGGGCTGCTGGCCTACTTCATTCAAGACAGCAACGACCTCGGGGCTTACCTCGCCTTTTCCGCCGTGGTGATCTCGACGCTGGTTAGTTATTCACGGGCACGAGCCGAGGGGCTGGGCATCTCCGGCGACGTTGGGTTCATGGGGCGTCCGGAGCGCGTCGTCGTGCTTGGCGGCGGGCTGCTCGCCGGCTATCCGGTACCCGCACTTGGCGTCATCGTCGCCATCGGATCGATTACGGTCTTGCAGCGCCTCATTCACGTGTGGCGAGCGACACGCTGAGCGAGCCCGGACAGGCGCCTGGTAGAATCCCGTTACTTCCCGCAGCCGGCGGCGACCGTGGGCCACGGTCGGTACGCCAGCGGAGCTGAGGACCATGATGCCGTTACTTTCGGACAAGGACCGCGAAATCCTTCAAGAGCGCTTCGAGCACTTAGATGCCCCGGTGACCTTGAAGCTCTTCGGTGAGTCGGACGCCAGGTCTCTCCTTACGCTCCCTGGTCACACGCCCAACGAGATGGCAAAGGTGACCCGTGAGCTCCTGGAGGAGGTGGCGGCGCTATCGGACAAGCTGTCGCTTGTGACGTACGACGTGAACGGCGACGGCAAGGCGGAGGCCGACAGGCTCGGCATCCAGCATATCCCGGCCATTGTGCTCGGCGACGACGACGGCGGGCGCGTGCGCTTCTATGGTGCCCCGGTCGGCAACGAGTTCCCGACCATCCTAGAAGGCATCGACGCCCTCTCCAATAACACACCAAAGGTCCGCCAGGAGGTCGCCCTAGCGGTCGCGGAGCACGTGGACCAGCCCGTCACGGTGAAGGTGTTCGTCACCCCCACCTGACCACACTGCCCGACCGTGGCCCGTGCGGCCCACGCAATGGCAATGGCCAGCCCGAACGTGACGGCGGAGGTCTTCGAGGTCCAAGAATTCCCTGAGGCCGCCCGCCAGTACCAGGTCATGGGCGTACCGAAGACAATTATCAACGACACTTCAGAGTTCGTGGGAGCCGTCCCAGACGAAGTGTTCCTCAACGCAATTCTCCAGGCCATCGGCAAGCCCGCCGTCGAGTTCATGCCTCCAGGCGGCGCCTAGCGGGAGCCCTCAGCGGCACAGTCAAGTGTCGTGCCGCTTCGCGTTCATCTGGCTGCGCTTCGGTGTCAACTGTCTCGCGCAGACTACTTGCCGGCTACTCTACTTTTCGCTTTCGTAAGTAGTAATTCATATTGCGGAGGCGCGCTATGCCTCAGCAGCAGATGCCCGGCCCTCGGCTTGTACCGCGGCGGAGGGCCGATACCCAACGCCTGTTCGCCGGCGTGAAGAAGAACCACCTGGCGCCTTCGGTCGGCAGCTCTAACGCCAGGACTCTCCCGCGATCTACAGGGGCGCCTCCGCATCCACCGCCGAAAGGAGGTAGGCGCGGACGAAGGGGTCGATGGCACCGTCGAGCACCTGGTCTGGATTGGTGGACTCTTCGCCGGTGCGGTGGTCCTTCACTAGCTTGTAGGGATGGAGGACATAGGAGCGGATCTGGTTGCCCCAGCCAGCGGCCACGTGCGCGCCCTTCAACACGGCGCGCTCCTCCGCTTTGCGCTTGAGCTCCACTGCGATGATCCTTGCTCGCAGTATTTTAAGCGCAGTCTCCTTGTTCTGGATTTGCGAGCGCTCGTTCTGGCAGGAGACAACGAGCCCTGTCGCGTGGTGGGTGATACGAACGGCCGTCGAGGTCTTCTGCACATGCTGGCCGCCTGGGCCACTGGCCCTAAACGTATCGATGGTGATGTCATCGGGTCCGAGCATAACCTCGACGTCGCTCTCGGCCTCAGGCAGCACCTCGACCAGCGCAAAAGACGTATGGCGGGCGTGGGCCGCATCGAAAGGCGAGAGGCGCACCAGCCGGTGCACGCCGCGCTCCGCCTTGGCGTAGCCGTAGGCGAAAGGCCCCGTGAGCTCCAGGGTCGCGCTCTTGATGCCTGCCTCTTCGCCGGCGGAGGAATCGAGGATGCTGGTCTTCAGCCGGCGCTGGTCACCCCAGCGGGAGTACATGCGCAGCAGCATTTGGGCCCAGTCTTGAGATTCGGTGCCGCCCGCGCCCGCGTGAATGGCCAGGAGTGCGTTGTGATCGTCGTACGGCCCGGCGAGCACCAGCGCCAGCTCGAGGTCGTCAGCCTCGGCCAGCAGAGCGCGCGATTCGTCCGCCAGCTCCGCGATCATCGATTCGTCGTCGGACTCCTGGGCGAGCCGCATGAGATCGACGGCCGTGCGCACGCGCTCGTCGACTCCAAGCCAGCGCTCGGCCTTGGAGCGCAGCGCTGCAATACGTCGCATGGTCTGCTGCGCCTGCTGCGAATCGTCCCAGAAACCCAGGGTCGCCGAGAGCGCTTCGAGGCGCCCGGCTTCAGCTAGGAGACCGGCGACGTCAAAGGCGCTCCATAATCGAAGCGATCCGCTCCGATAAGGTTGTGAGTTGGCCTCTGAGGTCGTCCATTGGGATCACCCTGGCGACGGGCCGATGGGTCGGTCCGTCGGGTGCCCAGTATACAATGCGCTACGCTCAAGCTAGGCCATGGGGGCGCTCGGTTTGAGCCAGGCCGTGGCCTATGTTACGGTCATCGTTAGTCGGGGTGTGGCGCAGCATGGTAGCGCGCCTGCCTGGGGGGCAGGAGGTCCCCGGTTCAAGTCCGGGCACCCCGACCAAAACTCCACGACAACGAAGAGGCCCGGACTTGCGTCCGGGCCTCTTCGTTGTCAAGCTCGTCGGGGTATTGTCTAGGCAGTCGCCGCAATCGGGTCCCGCCTGCGCCGCAGCGAACGGTGGACGGTGCGCGGGCTCACATCGAAGTGAGCGGCCACCTGGAACACCGTGAGGCCCCGGTCGTAGGAACCTAAGATCTGCTCGTCCCGTTGTCCCTGCCGGTAGTTCTGATACCAGGCCGGGTCGTCGTACTTGCACCGAGGCAAAGGACAGCCGAGGCACGAGGTTGCGACCTCGCACCCGTTGTCTTGGTAGTGCAGATTCTCGGGGAGGGAATCGACGCTGGGCTCATGTCGGCGTCGACTCGTGGTTCTGTACATGCGCATGGTCATCACTCCTCTGTGGTGGTCGTTTCGTATCCGCTCTTCGTGCGTTTCAAGGCAATCGTTGGGGCACTGCGAGGCGTTGAGTGAAGCGGGATTGACGGCCTGCTCGAAAACATGCGGTCGAGAGCAGAAACACAGAATAGAACTTTTGTTCTTCAGTGTCAACGCTGGCCCCCTGGCTGGCGGCGCCGGCTATTCGGCCGCTGGTCTCCCGCACTCCTAAGCGCGAGACCAGCGGCTGCTGGCCGCACGCCGTCGAGACTTGCGGGCGAGGCCAGCGCACACTAGCCTGGGGCCGGTTCGTATCCCTTTCCCTTTCCCCAAGGAGGCGCTTAATGGCAGACCAAGAGATCGGGCTGTTCGAGGCGATCTATTCTCAGCGCGCCATCCGGAGCCTGAAGCCAGACCCGGTGCCGGACGAGATCCTGCGCAAGATCATCGAGGCTGGGACCAAGGCTCCCAGTGGCGGCAACAGTCAGCCGTGGGCTTTCCTCGTCGTTCAGGACCACGACTCCATAGCCAAGATCGCCGAGTGGGGCAAGGCAGGATTCGCTGTCATGTATGAGCGGGCGCTGGGCCGCATGAAGCCCGGCGACGAGCTGCCCTTCCCACGGCTCAAGCCTCTGGTGGAGAGCCTGGAAAACGTGCCCGCTCTAGTGTTTCCTTGCCACGTGCGCCCCGAGGGTGCGGCCCCGTCGCCTGGTGGCATGTCCATCTACCCTGCGGTGCAGAACATGTTGCTAGCGGCCCGAGGGCTGGGCATCGGGGCCGTGCTGACCAACTTGTCATTGGGGTCTGCGGACGAGATCAAGGCGCTGTTGGGCGTGCCGGACAACGTCGACCTGATGGCGACCATCCCCATGGGCTACCCGGACAAAGAGCACTACGGCTCGACGACACGCCGCCCGCTGAGCGAGGTGGCGCACTGGGACCACTGGGGCAACCAACAGGTCTAATCCCCTTGGCCGACCAGGGTTAGTGCTAGGTACCTCCTCGCGGGCTAGCAGGACGCCGCGAGGAGGTACGCGTTGCGCGCCTCGATGGACGCAGGGTGGATCATGTCGCCTCGCTCTAGGTACTGGCGTAGCGCACCGTCCAAGAAAACCAGCAACCCGTCGGTCAGGCTCGCGAACGCTGCGGCGCGCACCTCAGCCTGGAACGGGTACGCAACCGCCTTGGCCGGGTCTAGTTTGTCAGCCAGAAACACCACCTGACCGACTGGCGACAGGTCGGCGTGGGCCGTGGTGTGCCAGTGGACGCCCGCCCATGCTTCTGCGTCAGTCACCGATCCCTCGGCCCAGAGCCAGGCAGCACCCACAGGACCGTGCAGCAACACTGGGGCTTGGCGCTCGATGAAGTTGACTGGCAGGCCGATTCGCTCCGCCTCCTCCAGCAGCCGTGATCCCGGAATGTGCCTGGCCACGTCATGCGCCGCTGCGGTTAGGTCCGCGAGCGCCGTGTCGATGGCGTGTGCTCCGGCAAGCTCGCGCGCGATGTCTCGCACCCGTTCCACGTGGTCCGCCAGCCCGGCGGGGAGGCAGGCAAGCCTCGCCTGTAGTTGTGGCGGGAGTTCGAGGGCCATCTATCCCATACCTCCGAGCGAGCGACCCGCCAACAGGTGCATATGGAAGTGCAGGATGACCTGTCCCGCCGCCTGGCCCTGGTTCACGACCAGCCGGTAGCCTCCTGCGTCGACACCAGCGAGGCGAGCGATTGCGGGCGCCAGAGCTAGGCAGCGCGCGGCACCCGCCTCGGCAAGGGCGTCCACGTGGGCGTGCGGGATGATAAGCAGGTGCGTGGGTGCGATCGGGTTCAGGTCCGCGATGGCGAAGACCTGGCCGTCGTCGTAGCGCTTCGCGGCCGGCACGGTGCCCTCCGCGATCTTGCAGAAGATGCAGTCGGTGTCATTCATGCGTGCCAATCCGGCCGCGGTGACTAGGCCGAGGAAGCGGGCGCCGCCTAAACGTCGCTCACCGCGAGGCAGGTGACGGTGCGCCCGATCCCGCCAATGGTGTGGACGCGGCCGGTGACGAGGTCGCCGACCGAGGCGAGATCCTTCACCTCCAGCGTGGCGATGATGTCATACGGGCCCGTGACAACGTCTACCGTGACGACGCCTCCGAGGCCGGTCAGACCTGCGACTACATCCCTCGTTTTGCCAACTTGCGTTTCGATGAGCAGGAATGCTCTCGTCGCCATGGTGATCCCCCAGTGAGTCGGCCGCTTTCCGCGCCCCCGAGCCAGCGCGGCCCCGTACGAGCGATGATATGCCCGGCATCCCAGAGGGTCAACGCGCGCGGGCTTGCTAGAATCAACGGGCCATGGCAACCGCACCTGGGGGACTAAAGGAGGGCGCCGCTGCGCTGGGCGTGCCGCTCGACGCAGCGCAACTCGGACTGTTCGCGCGCTACCGAGCGAGCCTAGAGAACTGGAACCTCCGGCTCAATCTGACCTCCGCAGCGGCGCTGGCTGACATCGAACGCAGCCACTTCCTCGACGCGCTGACGCTGGTGCCGTACCTGCGCACGTTGCCAGCAGGCGCCAGGCTCGTCGACATTGGCTCTGGCGCCGGCTTCCCCGGCGTCCCTCTCAAGCTCGCGTTGCCGGGCATCGAGCTGGCGCTCGTCGAGGCCACGGCGAAGAAGGCCGGGTTTCTGCGCTGGCTCGTGAATGAGTTGGGCCTCAGCGGCGTCACGGTCCACAACCGACGGGCCGAGGAGCTGGCGCGCGACCCGGAGCTACGCGAGCGTTTCGACGCGGCCACGGCGCGGGCGCTCGGTGCGCTTCCCACGGTGCTAGAACTGACGCTACCTTTCCTCCGCGTAGGTGGGGTGCTACTGGCCCAGCGTGGCACCGACGGACCGGCGGAGGCATCGAGCGTGACGGCTGCAGCTGAAGTGTTGGGAGGCCAGGTACGCGCCGTCGAAAAGGCCGGCGAGCCGCGATGGGTCGTCCTTGTGGACAAGGTTTCGCCTATCGACCTGCGCTATCCCCGCAGATCCGGCATGCCCGTGAAGTATCCCCTTCGCTAACGACGCGCGGCTCCGGCGGTGATAAGCCCAGACGCGACCGGCCACCTGAGCGCCTGGTAGTCTCTGGCGGTCGCGACGAGTCCATGCAGGCGCGAAACGGAGGGGGCCATGGCAAATGTACGCAGGGTGGGATTCGTGGGCACCGGCATCATGGGCGCTCCCATGGCAAGAAACACGGCGAAGGCCGGCTTCGCCGTAGTCGCTTACAACCGCACACGCTCCAAGGCCGAGGCGTTGGCAGATGCCGGCGTCACTGTCGTCGACTCCATCACGGAAGTTGGCCGCACCGCCGACGTCGTCGTCACGATGGTCACTGATACGCCTGACGTGCTCGCGGTGGTGGAGGGACCGGGAGGCCTAGCTGAGTCGATGGCGCCAGGGTCGGTGCTCGTCGACATGAGCACCATCGCGCCCGGTGCGACGCGGGAGCTCGCCAAGCGGCTCGCAGGCCGAGGCATCGCCATGCTGGACGCGCCGGTCAGCGGCGGGTCCTGGGGCGCGGAGCAGGGGACGCTGGCTATCATGGTCGGCGGCGAGGCCAGCGCCTTCGCTCGGTGCCAGCCCGTCTTCGAGGCGATGGGCCAGCGGATTACGCACACCGGGCCCAGCGGCATGGGCCAGACCACAAAGCTGGTGAACCAGGTGCTGGTCGCCGGGACGGTGTCCGCCGTGGCCGAGGCTCTCGTGTTCGCGGCGGCGCACGGCGCCGACCTGGAGCGCACCATCGAGGCGGTATCCGCGGGGGCGGCGGGGTCATGGCAGCTCTCCAACCTGGGCCCCCGCATGGCCAAGGGCGACTTCGCTCCGGGCTTCATGGTGCGCCTCCAGCAGAAGGACCTGCGCCTCATCCTGGAGGCGGCGGACCAGAAGCACGTACCGATGAGCGTCACAAGCCTCGCCCGCGCCTGGTTCACGGCCCTCGAAGCCGAAGGTCTCGGCGACGAAGGGACTCAGGCCATCATCAAAGCCGTGGAGAAGCAGGCGGGGATCGTCGCCCGGCAGGCAATCGAGTCAGCGTAGACGACCCCACACCGAAGCACGGCTGCTAGAATGCCAGCCCGGTGGGCTGCTGCGGTGGCTACGCCAGGCCAAAAACCCTTGGAGGGGCCACCATGCCGAACGGCTGGGTCACCGCCGCGGAAGTCCGCGAGTTTTTCACCTACGTCTGGGAAAAGGCGGAGGAGATGCAGATCCCCATCTCCATGTGCGTCGTCAACCCGGAGGGCCACCTCATCGCGCTGGAGCGCATGGACGACGCCGGGTTCATCACAGCGGAGATCGCCTGGGCTAAGGCTTACACAGTTGCCGCTTTCCGCACCATGAGCCCGCGCTTCCCGGACGGCCTCACCATCCGGCGGTGGTTCCAAGAGCGGAACCCGCAGATGATGATCAATTCGTCGGTGATGACCGGCGGCAAAATCGTGGCCTCTGGCGGCTCCACGCCCATCTTCCGTGGCAAGCAACTGATTGGCTGCTTCGGTATCAGCGGGGGCACGTCTGAGCAGGACGAGGAGATGGGCCGCTACGCCCGGGCCAAGATGAACTGGGCACACGAGCCCGAGGAATAGCGCCGGCTAGTCCTCGGTACGCTTGCCGCGGCGAAGAAGGAGCCGCAGCACCTCCAACAACGCGACGGCGCCGGCAACCACCGCGATGAGTGTCGCATTCGACCGCTGCGGTTCCGCCTGCCGCGGAGCCGGCGCCTGAGCGGGAGCAGCCGTCGGCGGTGCGGTGCCGCCGCCCACGGCTGCCGACAGGTGCGCCAACCCAGCCTCACCGTAGGCTTGGGCGTAACCGCGGACTAAGTCGTCGGCCACGGAGCGCAGGAACGACGAACGGTCCATGCGCGGCACGTAGCGATACGCCCGTCCGTCAAGCTCGCGGCGGAGCAGTTCCTTTTCAACCAGCCGGTTCAGGACCGTCATCACAGTCTTGTAGTTGTGCTGGCCGCCCAGGCGGTCGCAGACCTCCGGGCCGGACAGCTGGGCGCGTGCGTCCCAGAGCAGGTCCATGAGACGCGACTCCAAGCTGCCCAGCACCCGAGGCGTGCGACGAAGCTCCGCGGCGCCGCTGTCCTGTGTAGCCATCAGCCCTCCCCCGCAAACCGTATGCAGGGGAGGGTGGACTGTCAAGGCTGACGAGCCATGGCCGGGTACCCAGGCTGCGCGCGCGCGGTGATACCCTAAAGGAATGTTCGAAAACCTCACCGACAAGCTCACCGGCGTCTTCGGCCGACTGGGCAACAAGGGCCGGCTCACCGAGGACGACGTCGACGCTGCGCTGCGTGAAGTGCGCCTCGCGCTTCTCGAAGCCGACGTCAACTTTCGCGTCGCGCGCGAGGTAGTCGGCCGCATCAGGGAGAAGGCCGTCGGCGAGGACATCCTTCGCGGTGTCTCCCCCGGCCAGCAGGTCGTCAAGATCGTCCACGACGAGCTCGTCATGCTCCTGGGGGGCGAGAGTCACAGCCTGAAGCCCGGCCCATCGACACCGAGCGTCATCCTGATGGTGGGGCTACAGGGCGCAGGCAAAACGACCGCCGCGGCCAAGCTCGCGCTCCACCTCAGGCGGGAGAACCACCGATCGCTGCTGATCGCCGCGGACCTGCGCCGGCCAGCGGCGATCGATCAGCTTGAGGCGCTGGGCAAGCAGCTCGATATTCCTGTCTACCGGGAGAACGCGAAGCCGGATCAGGCCACCAAGGTCGCCGCCAACGGACTGAAGCGCGCCAAGGACATGGGCGTCGCATGGGCCATCGTGGACACCGGCGGGCGCCTCCACATCGACGACGAGCTGATGGGCGAACTGGAGGATATGAAGTCGTCCCTGGGCCCGGCCGAAATCCTGCTGGTGGTCGACGCGATGACGGGCCAGGATGCGGTCAACGCTGCGGAGGAGTTCCACAAGCGGCTAGGGCTGACGGGGTTGATCCTGTCCAAGCTCGATGGTGACGCCCGCGGCGGCGCGGCGCTCACCGTCACGCACGTCACCGGCGTACCCATCAAGTTCGCGGGCGTCGGCGAGAAGCCAGATGCGCTCGAGGCGTTCCACCCTGACCGCATGGCCTCACGCATCCTGGGCATGGGCGACGTGCTCACGCTCGTCGAGCGCGTGCAGGAGCAGGTGAGCGAGGAGGACGCCAAGGAACTGGAGAGAAAGTTTCGCCGGGCTCAGTTCGACCTTGAGGACTTCCGCGGTCAACTCAAGCAGCTCCAGCGCATGGGCTCCATCGCCTCCGTGATGGAGATGGTGCCGGGGTTCCGCTCCATGAGCTCACGGCTGCCGGCAGGGGCATTGGACGACGGCCGGATTCGGCGTGTTGAGGCCATCATCTCGTCAATGACAGCCTGGGAGCGCCACCATCCCGACCAAATCACCGGGAGCCGGCGCAAGCGCATCGCGGGCGGCAGCGGCACCAACCCCGCCGACGTAAACCAGCTCCTCAATCAATTCCGCCAGATGCAGAAAGTCATGCGCCAGCTGGCCTCCGGCAAGCGTCGCGGCCTGTCAGGGCTCGGCCTACCTGGTTTCTAGCCGAGCAGCCAGCTAGCGCCGAATCGCGTCCACCAGCGCATCGCCCTGCGCGGGGTTACTCAGCAGCCGCTTAAGCTGCGCCAGGTCGTCGCCTAGGTCGCGCCCGATACGCATAAAGGTGTAAGCCGCGAACAGCCGGCTGAGGCCGCTGAGCCGGGGAGCGTACGTAGCGGTGATGCGCGTCCCGCCGTCGACGCACTCGAACCGGTACGAATCGCGAGGCTGGACTCCGCCGTCGAAGCTGCCTTCGTACGCTACATGGCTGTCCGGCTCGTAGGCAACAACCCGCAGGATGCCCGTCCTGCGTCCCCAGCGGCGGTGCGACACGTACCAGTAGGTCGCTCCAAGCCCCATGGGCCCTTGGTAGGCCTTATGGACATAGAGAGAGCGAGCGCGCCAGAGTACGTCGTTCTCCGCATCGGCGACGAAAGTGAAGACCTCCCAGTCAGGCCGCGTGACAACCACTGAGCGCTCGACTCTAACTTGCGCGGTATCGGACACCAGGGCCGCTACACGGCCGCGTCCGGGCCGGTCTCATTCTGGGCCCGCTCGCGGCGTAGATGCGAAAAGAGGTAGGTGGTCGCCAGGCCTCGGTAGGGGCTCCAGCGCTCCCGTCCAAAGTCCGCCAGCTGGGACTCGGTGATGTCCGCTCCGTCAAAGTAGAGCTGCGAAACCACGCGCTTGAGCGCGAGGTCCCCGGCGGGCATCACGTCGGGGCGTCCGAGCGCACGTATGAGCATCCACTCAGCAGTCCAGCGACCAATGCCCCGGCACTTCACCAGCTCCTCGACAGCCTCCTCGTCCTCAAGGCCGGCCAAGTGGCCATCGTTGATAGTGCCATCCAGTGTTTTGATAGCGATGCCGTGGATGTACTCCGCTTTGCGGTTGCTCAGTTTCATGGCCCGCAGCTCGTCGTGTCCGGCCTCAGCGAGGACGTGGGGCGTGGGGAACGCGAAGAGCGCGTGCCCATGGGCCTCGGCGGGGGTGCCGAACGTGCGCACGAGCAGGTCGCGGATCACTCGGGCAACGGCCCCCGAAATCTGCTGACCTATCACCGCCACGACCAGCGCCTCAAAGACATTTTCGGTGCGTGTGGGCCTAAGCCCGTGCAAGCTGGCCACAGTACGTGCCAGCACCGGGTCAGCAGTCAGCGTGTCGTAGAAGCCTGAGAGGTCGGCGTCGAGGCCCAGGAGGCCGGCGACGGCCTGAGCGGCGTAGGCAAGGTCGGAGTCGGAGGCCCCGTCCTCCAGCGAAACGTCGAGCCCACGACCGCCGGAAGACTCGCTCACGGCTGCTACGAGAACCCGGCTGCCGCGGCGGAGGGCACGGTAGTAGACACCTCCCTCATACACATCGGCACCCGCAATGCCGCGGTAGTGCGTCTGGTGGCTCGCGGTCAGATCGAAGTCGAAGGGTTTCGGCGTGGTGATCGAGATGGCCGGCATGGCTACGCCACGACCACTAAAACGCCGGAGCCACATGCTCGGCCGCGCCCTTGATGAGCGAGCCCAGCTGGCAGTGACGGCAGTAGTTCGTGATGCGCTGGTTGGCGGTGAACTCCCCGATGGTGTTGGCGCAGATAGAACAGGGCTCACCTCCTTTGCGGTGCACCTTGAGAAAACCGCGCACCTTCTTGTGGATGTGCGGCAGCATATGCTCGCGAACGACTTCGCGCGCTTCGATGAGAACCTTGGGGGTAGCCTCGTATACCTGCCGCACATCGTCAGCGCTCAGCGCTCGACGCTTGGAAGAGGGAGATACCTCGGCTTCGAACAGCACCTCATCGCCGCAGGCGTTGCCAATGTTTGCGATGAACTTCCCGCGGGTAAGGATGCCTTTGATCCCTCCTGTGAAGGGACGCAGGTGCTCCGTGAACTGCGTCTGCGTTAGGTCGTTGCCGTAACGAATGATCAGACCGAAGGCCCTGCCGACACCGTCCGTCTCGAAGTTTTCGCTTTCGTAAAACCTGACAATCGATGGCCGCAATGCCTTGGCGCTATCAACTCGCTTTCCCGCGAGGCGCTCGTTTAGGAAGTCCCTGATGGCGTCGAGGCCTGGTATTTCGGGCATGTGTACCGGCTCCGGAGCCGGGTATATGGAACGGCTCCCTGCTATGATTCGGACTCCCTAGTCCATCATCACGAACGTGAGGTGTCTCGCGCGCGCTAAGGCCAGTCCCGCGGGAACACCGCTTCCCGTCGATCAGCTCCTCGGTCAGGCGCTGGGCCTATATCGCTCGGCCTTCGCGCCCTTGCTGGGCGCCGCGGCACTGGGTGCTGTCCTGTCCATTGCCCTCGACGTAGCCTTCTCCCCTACCTCGTTCGTCGCCTTCTACCTCTGGCTCTCGGTCACGCTCGTCCCTCTCGCCGTCGCGCAGGCCGCGATCCTGATCATAGTAATAGAGAAGCGCAAAGGGGCCGCCCCCAACATCGTGAGCGGCTACACGCTGGCGCTGACCTTCAGCCCTGCCTACCTCGGCGCTTGGGTCATCTATTTCGGCTCGCTCATGCTTGCCCTGGTAACGGTCATCCTGATACCTCTCGCTGGTTTCCTGGTGGCCCGCTGGGCCCTCTACGGGCCTGCCGTGGTCGTCGAGCGTAGCCCGTCGGCGCTGGCGCTGATTCGGAGCTGGCGCCTGACCAAGGGGCGCGCCTGGCGCACGTTCGGGATACAGATCCTGATGATCGCCATCAGCTTCATCGCCAACCTGGTCTCAATCGGCATTGCCGCGGCGCTCGGGGGCGGGACAGGGCTGGCCATCGTCGCCGGTGGCTTGATGCTCACACTGGTCCAGCCGCTATGGACCATCACAAATCTGCTCTTGTTCGAGGACTATCGTCGTCTCACCGACGAGGCGCAGGCTGATGCAAACACCGGGCAGGACGCGCTGCCGCCCGTTGGGCCGCCGCCGATGGAGCCGAAGGACGACCTCAGGCGAACGTAGGCCGCGAGCGTGCCTAGGGCACAGGGCCCCGGTGGCGCCGCGCTCGAGGGCGCACGACGACGACAACGACCGTCCGCGCCATCTTGTCGTGCCAGCCTTGCTTCTTCGGGTCGAAGGCTATCCAGAGGTACCCCAAGAGCAGCGCGAGGGCAGAGACGAACTTCCCGAGCGTCTCCCTGAGAGCAGCGACACCCAGGCCAGGGAGGCTTCCGTCTTCGATCCGGATGACCTTGATCCCGACCACCATTTTGCCCGGGGTCTGGCCACGGAGCCCCGTGAACAGGATGTAGTACGCGGTGCTGCCTACCAGGCCGACCAGGCCTGTGGGATCGATGACGGCCAGCACGAGACCGGGGACCAAGAGGATGAGCCAGTCGACCCCGAAGGCCAGGAATCGAACACAGAACCCCGCGTAGTCCAGGTCAACGACCGGACCCGCGACGCGGAGATCCTGCGAGGGAGGCTGCATGGTCGTCCCGCAGCTCACGCAGCGTTCGGCCTCGGTGCCGTTTCGCATGCCGCAGGTGGGACAGAAAGTAGGCTCACGAGGGAGGCCATAGGGGGCATTGTCGCGGTTGGCCTAGGTCGCTCGCAACCAAGGCCAAGAAGAAAGGCCCTGGCCAAATGCCGCGGCCTCCCCAAGGGCTATTGGCCGTCGCTATTCGAGGAAGTCGCGCAGCTTGCGGGACCGAGAAGGATGGCGCAACTTGCGGAGCGCCTTAGCCTCGATCTGGCGGATGCGCTCACGCGTGACGCCGAAGTCGCGCCCGACCTCTTCCAGCGTGCGGCTACGGCCATCTTCCAGGCCGAAGCGCAGACGCAGCACGCGCCGCTCGCGATCGCTCAGCGTTGCGAGAACGTCGCCGACCTGCTCGCGCAACAACTGAAACGTGGCCGCATCTGCTGGCGCCGGGGCGCTACGGTCCTCGATGAAGTCGCCGAGGTGAGAGTCTTCCTCTTCGCCAATGGGAGTCTCCAGTGATACCGGCTCTTGGGAGACTTTAAGGATCTCGCGCACGCGCTCCGGCGGGACCTCCATGCCGATGGAGATTTCCTGCGTAGTCGGCTCCCGCCCATATTCTTGGACGAGGCGCCGGCTGACGCGCATGAGCTTATTGATCGTTTCGACCATGTGTACCGGGATGCGGATGGTACGGGCCTGATCCGCGATGGCCCGGGTGATGGCTTGCCGGATCCACCACGTCGCGTAGGTCGAGAACTTGTAACCCTTGCGATAGTCAAACTTCTCGACGGCACGGATGAGGCCGATGTTGCCCTCTTGGATCAAATCCAGCAACGACATTCCACGGCCGATGTACTTCTTCGCGACACTAACGACCAGGCGGAGGTTCGCCTCGGCCAAGTGCTTCTGCGAGCGCTCGCCGTCGCGGGCAACCTTGGCGTAATAGGAGCGGAAGCCCAGTTCGTTGGACTCCAGCAAGATGGCTAGGTCGGCGTCTTGGAGGGCGTCGGGGATGGCCTTAATACGCATCTCCGGGCCCAAGGCCTCGACGGCCTCCGGGGGGACCATCCGGCTATCGAGAGACAGCCGGATGACATTCTGCATCACCTCCAG
>Ga0302123_10001934_pt1 | contig 14372 bp, 12 predicted proteins | sample CB21_321_MG_FD_203109 | JGI IMG/M metagenome (GOLD analysis project Ga0302123, IMG submission 203109) | Marine microbial communities from Western Arctic Ocean, Canada - CB21_32.1 | ecosystem: Environmental > Aquatic > Marine > Oceanic | place: Canada: Western Arctic Ocean | collected 2017-09-28 | reverse complement strand
TTAAAAAGGTAGCATCAAAATTTTTTCCTAATTTTTCATCATAAAGTATCGCGTGCTTCCATGTCTGAGAACGGATCGGCAGGTTACCTGAAAATTTTTCAGTCACCTTGGGTTTTACTATTGCCCGCCATGCTCTGCTATACAATTGTCGCCATTTTAAGTACCTAAGCGTATGAAAAAAAAGAAGGAATTTATTGAAATAAAAAACCACTTGGCTCTGCCTCATTATTTGCAAGCTTGTTTTCGTAATGTTTCCGCAATATTGCTATTCACCGATCTAGCAGTTATTAATACAGCATCCACACCACAACCTGGGATATTTTATTTAAACCTGACAATATCATAAATCTAAATCCACCAAGGTAAGTTAGTATGCGTCAGTAGAGCATAAATGTCTTCACTCGCAGAGTAACTTCTCTAAGTGAGCTACTATTCGATAACCGGTTTTTCCATCCCAAAGTTCAGGAATAGAACCTTCTTTCCACTGGCCAGAAAACAGCTTATTCAGCACAGGTCTTATGGCTGAAGGATCTGTTCCAACTAATTCATTGGTCCCAATAATTACAGTCTCTGGGCGTTCTGTGTTGTCACGTAATGTCAGACAAGGAATTCCCATTACTGTGGTTTCTTCAGTAATTCCACCCGAATCAGTTATAACAGCTTTTGAAGACTTAACCAAAAAGTTGAACTCAAGATAAGGCTGTGGATCGACCAAATGAATATTAGACGGCACCTTAATCATGGTTTGTATATTCTTTGAGGTGCGAGGATGCAATGGGAAAATAACGGGCAAACCACGTGTGCTCTCACTGATAGCATCTAACAGATTGGCAAATCCAACACTATTATCCACATTTGCTGGTCTGTGCAAAGTCGCAACAAAATACTCCCCTGCCTTTAAGTTAAATTTATCAAAAAAAGAAGGTTTACGTAATCTTGATAAATTGGCTAAAAGTGTATCAATCATGGTATTACCAACAAAGAAAAGACGCTCATCCGCTACACCACTGCGACGTAGATTCTCGTTTGCGGTTTCACTAGTTGTGAAAAACCAATTAGTTACGGCGTCAGTAACCAGACGGTTAATCTCTTCAGGCATGCTCCAATCTCCAGAGCGAATGCCAGCCTCAACATGCGCTACCGGAATATTAAACTTTTGCGCAGTAATTGCGCAAGCCATTGTCGATGTTACATCTCCAACCACCAAGCACACATCACATTTCGAAGCGAGCAACACCTTCTCATATCCAGCCATGATTCTACCAGTCTGCTCCGTTTGAGTTCCAGAACCTACCTTTAAATTAATATCAGGCTCAGGAATCCCCAGCTGATCAAAAAACTCACCGGACATCCGAGCGTTATAGTGTTGACCGGTATGGATCAACCTATAACCTAAATGCCCTCCAGCTGAGGAGTGTGCATCAAGACTATTTATAATCGAAGCAACTTTTATAAAATTTGGACGGGCACCCACAACTATATCTATAAGCTTCATACACCTATCCCACCCAGCTCAATGCTGATGCGACTTACTTCTAAAATTTCCTCAAATTCAATTGGGGCTGGACCACCTATTTCAACTGCACTAACAAAAGACTTAGCACAAGCCTTTTGCCCTTTATTTTGTCGCCATAAATTCATTTTAGTGAAGTTAGGCCAGCCAAATCCAGTCAGTTTTCGAAAATTATCAAGCTGTAATACACGGCCACTAGTAAACACCTCGAGACGCTCTTTAGGAAATGCTTTGTTTCCATTAGATAAATAATGAATCGTACCGATTGAACCATCGGCAAAGCCTAATTGCAGAGTAACCGTATCGCTTGATAATGATTCCATTGCTATTCGCTGACTTTTCTCTACTGACACACCCGCCAAAAAACGTAGAAGATCAATAAAATGACATGCTTCTCCAATGACTCTCCCTCCTCCAATCTTTGGATCTTGTGTCCAGTGTTCTGCCGAAATAGCACCAGCATTTACCGTCATAACAAAGTACTTAGGTCCAGAAACGCCGTTAAGTAATTCTTTTATTTTCTGGACTTGAGGTGCGAACCGGCGATTAAAACCAACCATCAATAATGGATACCAAGGGTGTTCATTTTGAAGTGTGCTATAGAGTGTTTCGATCTCCTTTAACTCTGCAAGTGTCAGACATAATGGTTTTTCAACAAAAATATTTTTTCCGGATCGCAATCCTTCTAAAACAAATTGAGCATGACTGTCATGTTGAGTCGCAATTACGACTGTATTAGACGATGAATTAGAAAATAAATGATCGGTATCGGTAGTGGTCTCTTCGAAATTATACTTACGCCCGACATATACGCCACTAATCCCATTGCTAGAGGCAATACATTGTAAATGCGCTCCAGCAGCTTTAAAAGCAGGGATAAGTGTAGAAGTCGCGTAATTTCCTGAACCCACAAAACTTACTGAAGTCTTACCCACCTTAGCAATCAAGTGCTTCGGTTCAGATTTATGAAGTTTTATTAGTCTTGATGCCTTATTGATCTCAAGGCCAGGGTACGCAAGTAAAATACCCAAGGACTGGTGGGTTCCTCCCACCAATTCATATGCCTTTTCTGCTTCACTCACTGCAAAGCGATGAGAAATTAATGTATTCACATCAAGACTCTTATCTTCAAGCATATCAAGAATCGCTTCAAAATTTCGCTGCTCCGTCCATCGAACGAATCCAATAGGATAGTCTTGCCCTTTTTCTTCATAATTAGGATCATAGCGACCAGGCCCATAGGATGCCGATACTTGAAAAGTTAACTCCTTCATAAAAAAATCATCGCGCGATAATTCTAGACCAGCCTCTCCTACTAAGACTATGCGTCCCCGCTTGCGGCACATCAGTGCGGCCTGGTGCATTGGTTCACTGCTTTTAGTGGCGGCCGTCACAATTACTGCATCTACTCCTCGGCCACGAGAATATGAATTCGCAGCAATAATAGGATCTTCCCCTTCTGCTAGATCCACCACCTCAGCACCAAATTTGCGCGCCAAATCCAATCTTTCTCTATCAAACTCTAGACCTAAAACATGGCATCCTTGAGCTCGTAATAACTTTACTGTCATTAATCCGACTAATCCTAAGCCTGTTACAACTACAGTCTCACCAAGTGTAGGCTGTACAAGTCGAATACCTTGCAAGGCAATAGCTCCTATAACTGTAAATGCTGCTTCTTCGTCAGTAACTCCATCTGGGATCTTTGCGCATAGGTTTACAGGAACACTTACCACCTCAGCGTGCTTACCATTACTAAGAACTCTATCTCCAATATTGAAGCCCGTCACGCCTGCTCCAATTTCAACTACTCGACCAACATTGCAATACCCTAACGGTAGTGGCTGGTCAAGTTTACTTAATACTGCCTCGATTGTTGGCTGCAAACCATCCGTTTTGATTTTATCAACCACCTTCCGCACTTTATCGGGCTGTTGGAGGGCCTTACTAACCCACCCAGCCTTACCGAATTCAACCAACATACGTTCAGTACCAGAAGACACCAGGGTATTAGTTGTCTGGATAAGAAGCTGACCAACTTTTACGGCAGGGATAGGAGCCTCAGTCACTTTCGTAGTGCCAGTTTTTAGAGACTGTAGTACTTGTTTCAATTAACACTCCAATTAAGTCAAAGACCTATTATTACAAAAATAACGCCAATTTTAAGGTAACACTTGCTTATCAAGAAATCTGCTACACCACATCTCTATACAAAGGAGAGAAAACAGGGTGTAACTTGCATCTAACTCTCCTGTTTCATTAGCAGCAAAAAGTCTACTAACAGCAGCCGGTTCAAAAATTCCTCTTTTCTTAATATTATATTCACTTAACACTTCATGCAGCAACTCTTTAAGTTCGTATCGCATCCACTGTCGCAACGGCGCTCCAAAACCGCTCTTAGGTCGGTAGATAACATTTTTAGGAAGGTATGGCTCCATAGCTTTTTTTAAAACCCATTTTCCAACACTGCCTCGCTGCTTAAGTTCAATTGGGATATTCTGCGCATACTCTATTAAATCTAGATCAAGGAAAGGTACACGAACTTCCACTCCTGCCGCCATCGACATCTTGTCATTATATGTCAGGTTATGATCAGTCAGAAAAAAACGCTGTTCCAAAGCAAGCATACGTTCTAAGGGCGTCAACCCAACAGGCAAATCAGACAGAAAGTCAAACATAGGACTTGCAGCCAAACTCTCACCCAAAGCTATACGAAACTCTTCGGAATAAAGTGCCTCCAAGTCTTCTCGTCGAATCCAAGCGAAGTAATTAACCAATCTAGCATCACCATCCAAAGAGGCTCCATCAAATAATTTATTTAAGCGTCTTCCTAAAGGCGTCCTTTTGTCCAGCGAAGAACTTAAACGTTGTATACCTTGCCGAGCGAAAATAGGTAATCCAGTCCAAAAGCGTTCAAACTCTAATGCTCGATGGCGACGGTATCCAGTAAAAAGATCATCTCCTCCTACGCCTGAAAGAAGCACCTTTATACCATTCTCCCTGGCAAGTCGGCTAATATAAAGTACATTGAGAGCTGCAGGATCGGCCAGAGGTTCATCCAACTGACTCACCATAACTTCAAGGTCCATAGCCATATCTGAGGCGTCTATATGTACAACATCCAGCTTTACTTTGAGGTGCTCTGCCACTTGTCGTGCAAAAGGAAGATCATCCGCCATTCCTGCATCCGTGCCTCCAGACATGTCAATGGTGAAGCAATGCATGTTAGGGTTTATTTCCCTCGCAAATGCTACCACAGCACTAGAATCAAGTCCGCCAGATAGAAAAGCCCCAACAGGCACATCGGATACCATCTGGCGATGTACCGCTTGACGTAAGTGTTTCTCCACACCACCTATAGCATTAGATTTAGTTTCCCGTTTAGAATAATTCAGCTTCTTACCACTAGTATGACTTACACGAAACATAGGGAGGCAATACCAAATAAAATCCTCAACTATAACTCCTTCGCGAATCCACATAGCTTGTCCAGGGCCAAGCTTTTTAATATTACTTGCAGGTGTGCCCTGGCCAGGACACCAAAGGAAAGTTAAATATCTATCAATGGCTGCCGGATCAAGACCACTAAACAGATCTTCTGTGACTGCTACCTCAGCTGGTAACAACGGCAACAAAGCTTTGATCTCACTCGCAAAGGCTAACCCATCTTCAGTGCTACTATAATAAAGAGGCTTTACTCCAAGCGCGTCTCTAGCTATAAGAAGGGCACCTGCATCGTAATCCCAAAGAGCGAAGGCAAAGATGCCATTAAGTTGCTGGAGCATTTCCGTCACCCCACTGTCAGACTTGCGTTGATCTAAATAAAGCTTTAATAAAACCTCAGTATCTGAATTCCCACTAAAAGTTTGACCTTTAACTTCCAATCTTTTTCGTAATTCTCGAAAATTATAAATTTCTCCATTAAATACTAGTACCACCCGACCATCTTCACTCACCATAGGTTGATGTCCCATAGGTGATGGATCAAGAATAGATAGACGAGTTTGAGTAAGGCCTAGCTTAATTTCAGGGTCATCAAAAAATCCAAAATCATCTGGACCTCTATGAACTAGCATGTCCTTAGCTGAGACCAAGGCATCCTTAGGTATCAAAGCTTCATGATTAAATAAATATCCAGCTATACCGCACATAGAGTTTCCTTGTGAAAAAGATTCGCATGTATCACCAACAACATAATAATAACAGTCTAGTTCTTTAAATACTTTAATAAAGTCACCAAGGAGTTGGAGACTTAGCTAAGGGGTGAGTCACTTATATCTAGCAAATACATTTGATCTTTTTCAATCTCACTTAGATACTGAATCAACACCGCACGATATTTACCCTTAAAAACAAAAAGACTACCTGCTGCTGCTCCAATCACCCCAAATCGCTGAAATAGATTAGCAATATCTGTCTGGCTTCCTGCACCACCTAGCACAGTAACAGGAATAGTAACAACACGACGAATCAGATCTACTAGGTCCATATCATAACCTGATAGAGTTCCATCCTTGTCAATGCTATTGATAAGAATTTCACCTACACCTAATGATTCCATAGTTTGTGCAAACTCGACCGGATGGACTCCACTAGAACGCTTTCCGTTATGTGTAAAAACTTCATATCGTTTGCTAATCAAACCCGTCTTTTTAACATCTATCACTACTACAATGCTTTGATTGCCAACTCGTTGCGCTGATTCTTTTATCAAGGTTTGATCTGCTAATGCCGCACTACTGATAGCAACCTTTTCTACACCAAGGCTAATAATATTTTCCACTTCATTCAAGGATTTAACCCCTCCGCCATAGCAAAGCGGCATACGGCATTCTCCTGCCAGCTCGCCTATTAATTTATAATTCGGAGGAGCATTTGAAACAGTAGCATCAATATCTAATACAATAAGTTCATCAACTATTTTCTCATTGAAGATGCGAACAGCATTTAGCGGATCTCCAACATATTTAGGATCAGTAAACTTAACCGTTTTTACTAGGCCACCGTTATGAATCAAAAGACATGGAATTATTCGAGGTCTTAACATAATTAAATCTCAGAGAAATTCCTTAATAACTGAATACCCCAAGAATGGCTCTTTTCTGGGTGAAATTGCACACCATAAATGTTCCCACTTACAGCTGCTGAAGTGAATTGGATACCATATTCAGTCGTCGCGAGCGTCTGCATTAAATTAGCTGGGGAAAAGTAATATGAATGCAAAAAATAAAATCTTGGATCTATAATATTAGCAAACAATTCATTTTGGAACGCTGGTTCAACATCATTCCATCCCATATGGGGGAAATGTATATCTGGCGAAAGATTATTATGGTTGAAATGCTTGACCTTCGCATCCAACCAACCCAGACCAGGTATCACACCTTCCTCGCTGTTCTTGGCCATTATTTGCATACCTACACATACGCCTAAAACTGGAACATGTTGTGTAAGAACTAAATCGTCCAACATTTCCCGTAACCCAGAATCTATAAGGCGAGTCATTGCCCAATCAAATGCGCCGACACCTGGAAGAATTATTCTTTTCGCACAAGAGAGTTCCTCTGGTGTTGATGCAATATCAATCGAGACGTTCAGACGGGAATAGATATTACAGAAAGCCTGTAGATTACCAATGCCGTAATCAACTAAAGTAACATTTGCCCTACTCAGTATGCACCTCCGCGAGTTGTACCAGCTATACGAGACAGGACCCACTCTCCTAATTTAAAAAAATTATTTCGATTACGATAATCCCAATAAAACTTCTTCGGCATCTCATGCAAGCCCCTCAGTTCATCGGTATCAATACCTAACTTAGTTGCGACATATTCAAAATCCTGCCGCATTAACTCTGAGTCATATGGAGGTTGTTCAAGTCTAGTTAAAGCTGCCTCTCTAGTCATCTGTCCGCTAAGAATCAAACTAGAGAACTGAGCACGTCTTACGTCGACCCCAAATCTAGTTGGTAACCAGTAACCCTCAAAAAACCGCGTAAACCGAGATTCAAAATGCTTTTGCGAATAGGGCTTCCAGTTATAAATTCTTTGTAATGTGGATATAGCATCTTTTTGTACAAACGGCATATAGTTGAGAGGCTTGAAAACTTTTATACCTCGAAAATAGCGAAGATATAATTTGTGGTGCAAGATAGAGCTAAATGGATAGGACTTCATCGGAACAGAGCCAAATTGAGCAAGAATATCTCGTATCTGAACCAGATCAGTACCCCAGTAAAATATCTCCGACGGGACTGCAACAGATTCAGAGGCTATGTTTCCTCCATTAAGAATATATTTAATTCCATGTTCGCGTGCGAATTTGTATAAAACGGCAATAAAAGAATGATCTTGTGGGATATCTATGTGAGGAACTCCACTCTTGAACATAGCAAGCTGGAAATTACGCATCTCCTGCCAATTAATAACCTCGGTGTATAAATCTAGTCCCAGTTTATCAACCAAAACATTTATATTGTGAACGGCTAACTCTGAATTCCAACCCCCATCAACGTGAAAGACTAAAGGTCTAAGTCCAAATTCCGTTACCATTTTATGTAGCATATAAGAGCTATCAAGGCCACCGCTCAAACCCATTATGCAATCAAACTCTTTACCTCTACCATCTCTCTTGATAGATAAAACTAACTCTTCAAGATGACGTTTCCCATTAGCACCAGTCTGCCAATATTTCTTTACATTGCTATGAAAATCATTATATGTATGACTCACACCAAACTCGTCAAACTGGACGTCAGGATAACTTGAATCCACTACTAATTTGGTACATATTTTATAGCTATCAGACATTACGATATTATTTCCTTGTTATAGTGTCTACTCTTGGATCGGGCTGGCCAGGCCCATGTAATTTTTGCTTCGGCATATGTCCAGTAATCTTAATTTCTAGTATTTTAAGTTCTTTCCACCTGTAAACCTCTGTCCACAAACGAGCACAATGGTAACCCACAAGGCCACCACGCCATAGGCCACGGTACACAAAGAAATAAAGAAATAAGAGTTTATATCGAGCTGGCACACTATAAAAATGATGCTTGAACCACATTCGACGCTCCAAGCTATTACCCAATAAACTTGGTTTTACAGAAAGTTCCGGCGCCGAAAAACTTGCTATCGCCTCAGCTGAAGAATACTTGTTTTGCTTTTGTATCCAATGATCTAAATCAGGGCTGTCTAGGTGGTCCATATCTCCACTCACAAATTTAACCTTGCCATTAACCATAGGATGTTCATTTACAGAAACTTCTGAAAAAGTACACAATCCAGTCCGCCATACTCGAAGCACCCTATCATGAATAGGTAAAGGGGTGCTCATCAAACACCATCGACGATCAAATTCAATACCGTCGCAAGAGCCCGATTCTATAGAGCTTACTATATTATTTTTTAACTCTTGAGAGAGTCGTTCATCAGGGTCAATTTTCATGGTCCACTGTGCGGTTATTGGCAATTTCTTTAATGCGAAATTCCATTGATCTCCAAATCCTTCGAAACGTCTCTGTACGACTTGCACACCATGGCGCAATGCAATATCAACTGTATTATCTTGACTAAAGCTATCAATCAAAAAAACTTCCTGGGCCCAGCCCTTTAAATTAGCTAACACAGCTTCAAGATTATGCCCTTCATTCAGGGAAATCATTACAACGGCTATAGGAGCAACCCCTGGCTCCCAAATAGACTCTTCTGTAGTTAATTTACTCATAATACCTAACCTAGTTGAGTAGCTAGTTTATTAGCAAGACATAGCATAGTAAAAGTAGGATTTGCTGTGCCCGCACTCGGTAATACTCCAGTGCTAACCACCCACATATTACCTAGTCCATGTACTTTTAAATTAAAATCAACGACAGCCTCTTTATTCTCACCCATCCGGCATGTACCAACAGGATGGTAAGCATCGTATGGTTTTCTAGAATCAGCATTCAATTCTCGCGGTATTAAATCTGGTAATCCGGCTTTTTTTCCGGGCCATAGACTTAAAAATTGATTGGTCACACTCTCAATTCCACCTAAATCAGCGCTAGAAATTTTCCATTTAATGACTGCTTTCCGCCTACCATATTCATCATTTTCATCAGACAGACTAATATTATTCTCTATCCGAGGATATTGCTCAATATCCAGTTGTAGGTTAACTGGAGTGTTTTCAGGAATATACAGTCTTGACTTAATATATCGATAATATCCTAGCCTCGCCAAATCGCCAACACCAGCAATCAGACTTTTGACTGTGATCGCAGGAAAAGAATGTCCCTGTACAGCCTGCAGCACCTCCCTCGCAATTACAAATCCTGCACTCTCGTTTTGGAACTCAAAGTGTGCAAAGGCTCGAGGACTATTACTATTAATCTCTTTTTTTAAAAAACGCATCCCGCGCATCCAATTTCCTTCAAAATGCGGCCCAAACAACCTCGAAGCCTTTTTTAAATCAACTAAAGCAACGTCGGCAATAGTAAGTGATAAATGATCAGCTAAAAAGCATCCAGGAGAGGAATCTTTAGGAAGAACCTGTTGAAAGGTAGATTGATCTATTTCCAATAGAATTCGAGCGCTTTCGATAGCACCAGCAGCCAAGATATACTTATCTGCATTAACTGAAAGCTTATTCCCATTACGAGACACAGCGAGAAGATTCCTTACACTGTTATCCCGCTTACCGTCATTACTCAAAATCCAGTCCTTAGCAACCGCATTATAGAAAATACGGGGCTGGCAATTTGATCTAGAAGTTTGATGAAGCAAATTAAGTAGGTTCTTTTGAGAAAATGGCAGCATTAAACTAGCCTGCACATCAAGTCCAGCTTTCGCTAAAACATCCGCAACAGAACCCAATTTCTCGATGGCATATTGCTCAAACATTGCATCCTTAGTGTACCCAAATCTAGCCAAAACTGCCGGACTTTGCTCTTTAACACAACTTGCTATTCGACCCCACACAGAGGAATAAACATCATCTCTTACATCGTAGCTAGTGTGAGGCACCAAATTACCACCCCACCGGCTGGTAGTCCCACCCAAGCCAAAGTACCGACCAGTTATAGCTCCTGCATACTCATCTCCTACAAAAGATGGCATAAAGCCAACTGACCGAGCATTTACAGCTGAGGTCGGACCTGCCTCTATAAGTACCACTGATTTCCCTTGGCTCGCCAATTGTAAAGCTAAATAAATGCCAGCAGCCCCAGCCCCGATAATACATATATCTGCTTGAAGTACATCAGAAGGTGGAGCAGTTGCTAGATCGATCCAATTCATCTAGCTCATAACCATTTTAGCAAGTTCACCAAGACGTTGGGGACGTTGCGTAGACACAAGTATTGATCCTGCATGATTTCTTTCTAATGCTTGATGCATGACACTCTCAACCGACATATTCTGTCTAGCAACCCGAGCAGAGGAAATATAGCCATAAGTAAACTGAAGACTGCGTCCAACATTAAAAACAAAATTAGCTTCATGAGTATCAATACTATCTTGAGTTTGTATCACACTTTGCAACTGATATTCTGATTGCAGAAAGGGTTCAACCAGTTCCCTAATTCCAGCTAATCCCCAAGCACGAATACTACCTTTTTCTCTCTCAACTTTCAGCCAGTCAAACATTTCCTCTATATTTATCATGTTTAAATCAGGTTCATGCAAAAAAAGAAAATCTACATAATCCGTCTTCAGTCTTTTTAGGCTCTCATACAAACTGGAGCGCGCATGATCTACCTCCCATACCTTCCTTGGCTCAGACATTTTTGGAAGTACTTTACCCAACAATTTACGTGACCATAAGTTGGTGCTAGTAGAAGAGAATCCACCTTGAGGATAAAGACCAACTTTTGTCGTGATAGTACAATCTGAACGCCTTTTTTGAAGAATTCTCCCTAAGTCGTTTTCTGCTAATCCATAGCCATAGTATGGTGCAGTATCAAAGTGGGTAATCCCAGAATCAATGGCAGCAGAAAGCAGCTCTCCTCTGCCCTTCGAACTAAATATATGGTGTAAAGACGCTGTACCAAAACCTAATCGAGAAACCCGAATTCCAACACCATCTATAATAGTGCTTAACATGAATTAAGAACGCTTAGCTACCAGATGACTATGGTCAGACCAAGAGATTTTAAAATTAGAGCTCTTGAGCAAGATTTCGATGAGGCGAGGCGTGTTAGACATACTTCTTTCATTTAATATCCCGAAATGTATTTCTATTCCCACTGTATGCAAAGAAGGATTGTTCAGTATAGACCCTAAACCTTTTAAGACCTCATACTCAAATCCCTCCACATCAATTTTGATTGCATTCGGCATCGATACAGATCCATCCAGTATCAAACTTTCCCCTGTCTTGATATTGACTGAAATCCCTACTTTAGAGTTCTCTACTACTCGACTAGTTGCTCCCAATTCGTCAGTACCTTGCTCAAAGAGTAGTGAGTCATTGTATTCTCCAAGACCACACTGATGCAGATAAACATTTGCAAAACCTTCACAGTTTTTTGTTAACTGCGAGAAATTGTTTGGACTTGGCTCAAAAGCTACTACTGACCCACCTTCCCCAACTCGATCGACAAACTGTTTAGTGTAGTAACCTATATTTGCACCAACATCCCAAACACAATCACCCACTCCAATAGTTTGTTGAAATTCCTGATCAAATCTAGTCTCATAACCCCTTCCACCAAAAGTTGCTTTTAGACAGTTGATTAAACCTGTCTTACGAGCAAAATTTCGTGCAGCTAAGATAATATAATTAGTTCTCAAACTCATAGCTATCTCCTTCTGTTAGTTCAATCTTATACATTTAGGTTTATCCAATTTACTATCTAACAACCAATTGTAAACATCTATCATTTCTTTTCCGATTTTATTCCATGAAAATTCATTTTTCATCCACTTCCGCCCTTGCACGCCCATAGCTGCAAGTTCTTCATTATCTCGCGACATTGCATCACGCAAAGAAAAGATCAAAGAACCAACATCAATGTCAATCCACCACCCAGCTTTAAAACGCTCTAGATCAGCCCAAGGTGCTCCTTTTGTAGCAATAACAGGCGTTCCTGAAGCAAGAGATTCAGCAATAGTCATACCAAAATTTTCTGAAGGTGAAGGCAGAACATATAGATCGGAGTTCCTGTACGCCTGCCACTTCTCAGAGCCATACTTTGGCCCCAAAAATTCTAGACGCTCAAGATTAAGTTCAACAGAATACTTTTTAAGATAAGAAACATATTTTTTATCTCCAGGACCGATTAACTGGAGATGCCAAGACTTAAAATCATTTTGAATAGAACCCCATGCTAATAGTAAATTCTCTACTCCTTTTTCTGGATGCAATCTCCCAAGATAGGTTAAAGTAAAAATGCCATCTACTCTCTTTTTTAATCCTAAATCTGGTACATCAACACCATTACTTATGATAGCTACTGGTTGATTAAATCCCATTGCTCTTATATCACAATATTCAGATTCAGAAGTTGCATGAAAACAATCAACTCTCTTAAGAGCAGTTTTTTGGAATAGTTTCCAAAATATTGGTTTCAGCCTCGACCCTGACTGGAGAGAGAAAGTTGATAAAGCATTACGCGGTGATTGGATAAATTTAACTTGTTTAGACTTTTTTAACCAAGCAGCGTAAAGCGCCATAACATACCACATTCCATGGTTATGTAAAATTGTCGTTTCTTTCATAGAAGACTCAGCTAATTGTCTCTTAAGCCAATCAAACATCCTAGGAGAGCGGCCCAGTCTTTTGGGTCCAAAACCAAGAGGAAATACCTGTACGAAAGACTGCGGATTTAAATAACCCTCAGAATCTTCTGGTTGCCAGTCAAGCGCAGCAATACTCACTTCATTCTTCAGCTCAAGTTGCGCTGAGCACAGGCCTTGTACTGAATGAGACGGGCCACTTGCCTCAATATTAACTGACGGAACAATATGAATTATCTTCATCAAATAGAGGATTGTTAAGATTGTATGTTTTCAGAAACTCGCATCACCAATTCATGGTACATTTTCGCGATATGGTCCGGATGAAATCGTTTTGAATTTTCAAAACCATGCTCAACAAGCTTATTTCTGTACTGGCTATCTTGCATAATCTTTACGATTCCAGACCTAATTGAGTCTATAGAATAGGGATCAACAAGACAAGCGGCTGAGCCAGCAACCCAAGGCATAGATGTATTGTTTGAAGTAATGACTGGTCTTCCAACTGTTTGAGCCTCGATAATCGGCAGCCCAAATCCCTCGTAGGTTGAAGGGAAAACTAACATGTCAGATTCCACATATTTAGCGAAAATCTCTTCATCTGTTAAATTAATTGAATTCGAATAATTAACTCCAAATTTATCTAATAATTCCGTATTTTCTATTGAAATACTTCCGATTATTGATAGATGAATATCAAGATCATGGATCGCGTGGATAATTCTGATCAAATTTTTATTACTTGCTTGACCAACCTGGAGAAGAGTAGGTTGACGTTCAGAAAAATTCTTTTCTGATTTTTTAAATACTGGATGTATAAAACAAGGTATAACTAGGACTTTAGAAGGATCGCCTTTGGTAATACTCAATAAATCATGTTTAGTTGCTTCAGATATAGCAACTACATAGAGAGCTTTTTTAAAAGGGATTCGATACCAAAAGAGTTCCTCAATCCAGCGCTTAAGCCCAGAAGATTCATATATCACTCCACAATCAAGAATAACTAAAATAGTACTCTTCTTAGGAAGCAGCGCTGCCACAAAACTTATATCGCCAGTAACAATATTTATCTGACCTCTCTTAAAAAAAATCTCTATACATATTAAAGCTCTTCTTATAATTCCTCGACTATGAAAACTAGC
>Ga0302123_10001931_pt1 | contig 14408 bp, 14 predicted proteins | sample CB21_321_MG_FD_203109 | JGI IMG/M metagenome (GOLD analysis project Ga0302123, IMG submission 203109) | Marine microbial communities from Western Arctic Ocean, Canada - CB21_32.1 | ecosystem: Environmental > Aquatic > Marine > Oceanic | place: Canada: Western Arctic Ocean | collected 2017-09-28 | reverse complement strand
CGAGCAGGCGATACCATGAATCTCAATCTCGAGGAATCTCGAATCATGTCCAGGTTCGGGATCCCGCTGTGGCCTGGCGGTGATAACGGTCGCGTCGTCATGGGCAATGCCCCGCTGGCGCGTAAGGATGAACTCGATGAATTCGCCCGCGACGGGATGGTCGTCGATCGTGATGCGTTCGAAATGCTGCAGCACATGGGGCGCGATGATATTCTTGGTGGCGCTCGTTTGCTACCGATGCCGGCTTTCCCTGCCTCCGAGCAGTTCATGGACTCGTCTGTCAACGGCGAAGCTCGCGGCCGGCACGTGGCGCTTGATTCCTTCTCGGTGGTGCGTCACGACTTTCCGATATTCGATTTGCCGAAGTCGGATGAATTCACGCCCCTCTGCCAGTTTCTCGACCAGGACGAGAACCCGTTCGGTGTGAGTGCGTGGACCAGGGAGTGGTCCGGCGGCCGTATCGCGGTTGTACCGTTTCGTCTCGGGCAGGCTTCGGCGGAACGCGGCCTACTCGCGCCGCTGCGGAAAACGCAGCTTGAGGCAATGCTCGAATGGACTAGTGGCAAGCAGTTGCCAGTGCGCTTCGGCTTCGACTCCGCGTACGATCTGAAAGTGGTTTATCGGCAGCATGCCTCGGGAAAAAGGGTTTTCCTCGGCTTCGGCAACTTCAGCCTCGATGACTTGACAGACGTCACGCTCCACTTGCCGCTTTTCGCCGAAGCGAAGACTGTGGAGATCCGCATGCTCGATGATCAGGGCAAGTGGAAATCGACCGAGAGCGCAATAGGTGAGGGAGGCTGCCTGAAATTGCGCGGCCGTTTCGGTATCCCCGATCAGGAAATCCGGGTGTACGAAATTATTGCGACGGGGTAGCGGGAGGCAGGCAAAATGATCCGCGCCATTCGCCAATAGCCGCCCTTAATGATCCTGCCCATTCCTCGTTAAAATAGTTTTGTACGCTCTGCCTTCTGGCGGTTGCCTCGGGTGGTCCAGAACCGGTAGAAGTCTTTATTGAGTTGATCCATGTCGAGCATGTCGACGGCAGCCTGTGAGGCTGCGATACGGTTGCCGCGGGTGGCCTGTAATTTTGCGATGACCGCCGGGCACACTTCATCATAATTACTTTCGTACAAATGGGCACCCTTGCGGAGGAAATACACCAGCGCCCAGGACAGCGCATAGTGCTGACGGCGGAGCTTGTCGGATTGTGCGTCCGTCTTGTTGTTGACGATAAACTCGCCGTAGTCCATCAATATTACCTTACGCAGGTCCGGCGGCTTCCGGCGTTTCAGCAATATCTCCAGATCGCGCCTGCGCCGGTCGTTTTCGATGATCTGGATAGTGTCGCGATTCTGATAGACCCGGCACGATTCGAAGAAGGTTGCATGTCCTTCGTTAAACCAGATAGGCGTCTGCAAGCGATCGAGCGCATAGAACAGATACTGGTGAAAGCCTTCGTGATAGACGACTTTGAGCATTAAATCGCGTTTGTTCTTTTTGTTAATGATCTCAATTGGCGAGATGACCAGTTCCTTCTTGTTCGGCATCCACAGACCGCCCGACCATTTCAGTTTGCCACCGACATAGTTGAGATAATCCGAACGCTCCCGGAAGACCCGGATCACACTGACTTCCTCGACCGGCTTTAACGGTGGGATCAATTTGGTATAGGCGGACCGCATAAGTTCGACGTCGCGTTGGATTTCGGTTGCGAGCCGGCGGTTGCGTGTGGTGAGGTCGGAAGTCAACACATAGTTCGGTGTCTCGGCGTACCACCAGCCATCGATATTCTTGATGTTGTCGACGACCCGTTTGCGTGCAGCAGCATAGGCGTCGCTTTGTCGGTCACTGCCGCGGATGACGCGATTGTTCTGGAAGCGCTTCCGCGGTTGGTTTTGCACATCGCGGTGGATCGGTGTGATACTGAGCAGGAAGCGATTGGCGGTTCGATGCAAGTTGGTGAATCGGGTATTTGGATCGAGATCGAACAACACAAAGATGCGCCGTCCCGGCATCGTCAGGAGGAACCCCAGGCGATTCTCGGTACTGCTCTCGAAGGTGTATGCCAGGTAAGGCACGTCGAGATTGTAGCTTTCTACTGAATCCCGTATCGTGTCGATCTTGCGCCCGACGAAGTATTCGACCCACCGTTCGATGCTGTCACGTTGCCAGTCTGTTGTACTGCTGTCTCGTGCCTTTTCAAAGTCATCGAGGCGGACATGCTTGCCGCCGAGTAAAGGGAAGCCGGTGAGTACGTCGTACTGCAATTCGCCGAGCGTAACCGTTCCGTACCGGCTCTTAAACGTTGCCAGATGCTGGTCCTGCAACCATAGTTCACGAGGATCGTACGCTTCTATGTGATCGCCAGTGCTGCGGCTACGGTAGCCCATGGCGCGTGCTACAGGCACAGGGCTGTTGACAAAACCGTGGAACGGTCGCACCTTGAGTCCTGCGGCACCGAGTGATTCGGAGCGCGTCAATTTGAGCCGCATCGACTCGGCCGAGACCAGTGTTGATGCGAGCAGGGCGGCCGCACATAAAACTATCTTGCCTGAAGTCATCATTTGGATTCGCCTTTTAAGCATGATCGAAAAGTAGCCGACCAACGGCCCGAACCCAAACACCGCATGGTTACGTTTCTCTGTGCCTAGGTGCTGCTTTGCCCCTGCTGTTCGTACACGTTTCTCGGGGATGCTCTGCTAATTGCGGTATTGGCGGCCGTGGCGCTGATGCTGTCGGTTGTGATCCCGCGGCCGATCAGCGATGACAGTACGCGCGGTCATATATTTTCTGACGATCGCATTCATAGTTACTGTCGTACTCGGAGAGCTGTATCCGGTCGATGGCAATCGGTTTTTCGTGCCGCTGCCGAGTGAAGTCATTTTCCCGGTCCTGATCACGTTGGGTGTGTGCGCTACTTTCATGCCGCAACATCCGCGGGTGCTGGCGGGGATTCTGGCGATCGCGGTTGCAGCGTTGATGATGCAGGGCAGTTGCTTGAATGATCCGGTAAACACTCGCTTTATGGTACAGACACCGCCGTGGACCAGTCGGTTCTTTGTATTCGGAATATTCCTGGCGATCTATATGGGGGGGCTGCCGTTGCTCAACCATGCGATGCCGACGGTAGCAAAATCTCCGAACGGCGATGGTCACTGTGGTGGGCGTCTAACGATCTGGTCAGCTTCGACGGTTATCCTGGCGGTCGTGATTGTTGCGAATTGCTTCCTTGTCGTGCGCTGGCGTTTGGGGTGTGGGAATCCCCGTTGCCAGGAGGCGCGAATCCGTAACCTGCGCCGAGCTCTGGGGAGGATCGAGCGATACTTGGCCCGTCATCGCGTGCATCGTCTGCATTGGATGAGTCTCGGTGAGCTCGCTCGCATGATTGGCGTAGCCAAGGTACCTTATGGTGACGAGGTGCTGATGCTTTTACAGGAGTATGAAAAGCTGCGGTACGCGCCGGCACCACCCGATTCCGTTGCGATCGAAAACTACCGGCAGCGCGTCTCGGCCGGGGCTGCTGAACATCGATAAACTTCTACAGTCATCCCATAGAGCGTTGCAGTAAGGGAGTATTCGAAGACACGCACTTCCGATACATGCATGTCAACGGAAAAACCTGGTCACACTATTTTTCAGCACTCCGAAACTCCATCACTCCGTCATCCTATGGGATAGCTGTGAAACTTCTATTCGAATCAGGACGAACCCTATGAAGTTGCGATTTCTCGATGGCCCGGAGACCGGCCGTGTCGTAGACATCTCTGGTGGTCTCACAATCGGCCGTGACGAAAGCTGTGATATCATGATCGATGAAGATGGAGTGTCGCGCACCCATGCCCGGGTCAGCCGGGACGGCACCGGATACGTCCTCGAAGACATGAACAGCCGCAACGGCGTGCGTGTCAATGGGTCCCGGATCGAGAAGAATGTGATGTTGAAGTCGCAGGATCGGATCGGCGTCGGGGATCGGATCATATTGTTCACAACCGACTCGGCAATCCTTGGTTCCAGCGAGCTCCCGAAATCGAAGCGGCCGCCTGCCGCAGTCGCAGACTTGGTGCCGGAGTCTGACGGCATGAACGGTCCTGTGCTCGCAGGTCTTACGGTCATCGTCGTGGCCGTCGTTGTGTTTCTGGTCTGGCAGTCTGGGCGGGCGGACACATCGGTCGCTGTGGTGACCACGACCACGACGATTCGTTCTGCACCGCCGCCGCCGGAACTGCCGCCCCGCCCGCCGGCGCCCGGCTCCACCATTTTCGTGCCGAACCCGCAGGCGGAATCCGGTCACTATCTTGTTACGACGATCCCGGCCGGAGCGGCCGTCGAAATTGCCGGAAGATCGGTTGGTCTTTCTCCCGTGCTTGTCCGCGATATCAGCGCTGGAAAGCATGCCGTGCGGATTTCAAAAGCCGGATATCGGGCCGCCGACCGTTTCATCTGGATACCACAGGGTAAGCGCAGCTTTGATCATCCCTTTGAGCTCGAACGGACATCCGGAACCTGCCTGCTTACCTCCAATCCATCGGGTGCATCTGTCATGCTGGGGAACCAGTTCCTGGGACGTACGCCATATCTGATGTCCGGTTTTCAGGCCGATGAATATGTACTTAAGATTGTGCAATTCGGTTTTGCCGTCGAAGCCAGGAGTGTCATCATTTCTAATCATCGTGCGACTGCTGTGCATACTGATCTGTCGCCGAATCTCGGAAGCCTGAAAATTGTCACCTTGCCATCACCGGCACGGGTTTTTGTAGACGAGCAAATGTACGGCATATCCGAACCATCGGAAACGGGAGATCGTCGCTCGCGCCCTATGCTGATCGACGGGTTGAGAGCGGAAGACCACTCGATCTACATGGAATACGATGGCAAGGAATCGGAGACGCGTATCGTCGGCGTTCGCAGCGGTCGCGCCACAACTGTAAGGGTTTCCGTGTGGGCGCCTGATACGGAGATCCGAACTGTTGACAACAAGGTTTTTCGCGGCATGCTCAAACGGCGCAATGAGCACGGCGATCTGCTGCTCAGCGTATCACGCATAAAGGATGTTCCGATTGTTGCGACGAGAGTAATGTCCGTTCGCGAGATCACCGAGGAAGAGTACGACAACTGGCATGCTATGCAACAAAAGAAGCCGTAGCTCGGAATGGCACTGACTTGGAGCTGGATGCAAACCATACCGTTCAACCCGGGCGGCTACTGGCGAGCTTCGGCAATCCGGCCGGCCGCTTGACAGGCTCAGGGCAGGCTTCTGGCGAGCCTTGCTATCCGCAGAAAAACCGTAAACTCAGTAGTTGACGATTGGGTTTGCGATTAAGGTATTGATCAACAACTTTTTGAACCTTAAGTCACTGCTATGACAGGCTACGCCTTTTGCTATCTTTATACCCTATCGAACCAGTAAGGACATGTATGGATTTTCGTAGTGTGGACGCGTTTCTGTTTGACCTCGATGGAACGCTTGTCGATACGGTCGATGACCTGGCTGCCAGCATCGATCGTGCTCTGGTAGTGATGGACAAGCCCCTGGTCGGCGCTGTCAACGTGCGCAAATGGATCGGGAACGGTCTGGATCGACTGCTGAAGCGGGCGCTGAGCGGTACCGCAGATGGCGAACCGGACCCCGGCGAAGTCGCCCAGGCGCATGCGCTGTTTGATCATTTCTATACAGAGCATATTTGTGAGGCCAGCCTATTGTACGCGGGCGCCGAGGCGCTGCTGCAACTGTTGGAGGAACGGCGTCTGGGAACCGCGATCGTCACCAACAAGCCGCGGGTCTTTACGGATCCGCTGATCGACAGAATCGGAATCCGTCGGTATATAAATGTGGTTGTTGCCGGCGGCGACACAGAACGGCTGAAACCGGACCCTGAACCTATTTTTCAAGCGCTCGCCGGGCTTGGCGTCGAGGCGGGATCGGCTGTCATGATCGGCGATTCGAGAAACGATGTCGACGCGGCCCACAACGCCGGGATGCCGTGCGTGGGCGTAAGCTATGGCTACAATCATGGCGAGGATATTCGCGATAGCGGTGCCGATCTGGTAGTGGATTCGTTGTCGGAATTGTTCGATTTGATACTCGGTCATACCAAAGGATGACGGAGTGATGGAGTTTTGGAGTACTGGAGCGCTGGAAATGGCATCTGCACGTGGTGCGGAGTATGGAATTGGGCACCGGCCCAAATTGTGTGTTCAGGTTTTTCCGTCGACACCCATGTGTCGGAAGTGCCTGTCTTTCAACACTCCAGCACTCCCGTACTCCAACGCTCCATGGTATGACTGTGGATTTGATGCTCGGCGCCTGAGAACTTACTAACGACTAACCAGGTTCCGCTGAATAATCCCTTGGTTTCAGGTGTCAGGAATTGGTGCCTCCTAACCTATTGTGAAACAGTGTGTAACGAAACCCTGACACCTGTCCCCCCGACACCTGGTTACGGGTGAAAAGGGCCACTTTTTCAGCGGGATCCTAACCAATACTATTGAGGAAGAACAAAATGGTCAATATCGACATTGTGTATGAGGGCGGGTTGCGTTGTCGCGCGACACATGGACCGTCGCAAAACGAGCTGGTAACGGATGCACCGATCGACAACCATGGCAAAGGCGAAAGCTTCTCGCCTACTGATCTGGTCGCTACGGCGCTGGGTACCTGTGTTTCGACGATCATGGGAATAATCGCGGACCGCCACGACATCGACCTTGCCGGCATGAAGGTAACGGTGGTGAAGGATATGGTTGCCGACCCCGTGCGTCGGATCGGCAGCCTGGTGGTGACTGTCAATGTCCCACACGAGTTGCCGGAAGATGACCGGCGGCGCCTGGAACGCGGCGCCTTGGCGTGTCCAGTCCGTAAGAGTCTGCACCCGGAAATCGATGCCCCGATTAATTTTACCTACGGCTGATCAAAGAGTCTACTTTGTTTGGACTTGTAGAACCTGCCTTCAGCCAGTAGCCTCAAGCATAGCATATCCGTGAATGCAGAAACCTTATGGAGAGCGAATTGGAAAAGGTAATCATAATCGGCTCCGGCCCCGCTGGATTCACTGCTGCGTTGTACGCCGCACGGGCTGATCTGCAACCCGTTGTTTTCGAAGGCTTCATGGCCGGCGGCATGCCGGGCGGTCAATTGATGACCACGACGGAGGTGGAGAACTATCCCGGGTTCCCGGACGGTGGCATCTCCGGGCCTGAGTTGATGAATAAATTCCGCGCTCAAGCCAAGGAGTTCGGGGCTGTGTGCTACCAGGAGGACGTCGAGTCTGTGGATACGTCCGGGCCGTTTCGCGTCAAGAGCTCGAGACGCGAGCTCGAAGGGCACGCCCTGATTCTGGCCACTGGTGCGACCGCGCGACGCATGCATGTGCCCGCTGAAGAACGCCTGTGGAGCCGGGGCATGAGCGCATGTGCAGTGTGCGATGGCGCGCTACCGATTTTCCGCGACAAGGATCTGGTCGTGATCGGTGGCGGTGATTCGGCTGTAGAGGAGGCGACGTTTCTCACCAAATTTGCTGCGAAGGTGTACCTAGTCCATCGCCGTGACGAATTGCGTGCCAGCAAGATCATGCGGCAACGCGCCTTGGACAATCCCAAAATCGAAGTTGTCTGGAATACCGTGCTTGTCGACGCCGTCGGTGATCAGATGGTTACAGGTGCGGAGGTACGCAATGTGAACACGGATGAACGTTCGACGTTGCCGTGCGCCGGTATTTTCTACGCGATTGGGCACACGCCTAATACGGGGTTCCTCAATGGTGCAGTCGACACGGACGAAGATGGGTACATCAAGGTTACTTCCGGTCGCACCACAACATCGTTCGATGGAATATTCGCCTGTGGTGACGTCGTAGACAAGGTGTACCGACAGGCGATCACTGCAGCTGGTACAGGCTGCGCCGCAGCACTGGATGCGGAGCGCTGGTTGACTGAAAAGGGAATCGACTGAATCGTGAACTGCGATCGATAGAGGTGCAACATGAAGAATTGGTTGAGTGTAAGCCTATTGCAGTCGATAGGGGCGCTGGTGATTATCAGCACTGTGGCGACGGCGCAAGTGACGGAAGAATGGCCGCGCGTACAGAATGCGCCTGAACTTCACAAGTTTCTGGAAGGTCTGGCGGCAGACGATCCAGAGACCTATGAACAGTTGACGGCTCTGCGCTCTACACCGCAACGTGTGTATGCGGAGATCGCACGTCTCACAAACGAAGACCGGCGTCTCGCCAAGGTCAGGCACCGGTTACTGCAGGAAACGACGATGTATCTGCGGGCGACTGGCAACAACACTGAGTTATTGCAGACGCTCACAGGCAGTTCTGCATCGACGTGGGATTATCTGCATAAAACGATCAATGACGAACTCAGCGACCTTGACGACCGGCTGCGAACAATCGAGCAGGATCTTGCAGCCCTCGCTCAGCAGTACCACGAGGCACCGAATGCGGCGGCCAGAGAGGCTACGCTCGTCCAGCTGAACACTGCTATCGAGCGCGCGTTCGACCTGCGCTTCGCATCGCAGGAAGAGCATCTCGGACGGATTGCAAAGCTCGTTGCCGATGCTCAGCGGCTTAAGCACCAGCAACGTACGATTAAGGAGCAAGTATGCCGCAAGCATCTTGAATACCTTCTGACCGATCCACGGCTGCGGTGGTAAGTTGATCCTTTCTGACCGCACCCTTACAGATATGATAGCTTCCGGCGAGCTCGGCATCGAGCCGCTGGCAGAGAATTCGATCCAGCCGGCATCAGTCGATTGCAGGCTCGGCGATCATTTTCTGGTTGTCGAAGACAAGAACATGGGTATCCTCACCCTGGATTCAGAGATTCTCTATCGCGAGTTTGAGGGGGAATCTATTACACTGCCGCCACATTCGTTTCTGCTGGCGACGACGCAGGAATACGTGCGATTGCCACATAATATCACGGCATTTGTGGAAGGGCGCAGTTCGATCGGCCGCATCGGTTTGTTCATTCAAAACGCCGGATGGGTGGATCCCGGGTTCGAAGGCAACATTACGCTCGAATTGTACAATGCGAATTCTCTGCCGATTCGGCTCGAGGTCGGCCGTCGTATTTGTCAGTTGGTGTTTTGCTTTATGGATCAGGCTGCCGGCAAGCCGTATGCCGGCAAGTATCAGGGGCAGCAGCGCGCCGTCGGAAGTCGTATCTTTCTGGACCACGAAGTGGGACGTTGATAGCGGTTTCGCTCGCCGTGATCACAAAGACGGAATGGCACTGACTTAATTGGTTCAGCTGAAAAACTGCGGGCTTCAGGTTTCATCGTCGAGACACAAGGACGATTCTGATTGACGTACGATCAGTTGGAGTTCACAGCTTTAGCGTGCGCACCGTTGCAACGCGAATTCCGCTGCCAGTTCGTTGAATCACCGCGCACACGAACGACCGGGCGGCTACCGGCGAGCCTTTCACCATTACGTGTTATGCAGTCGGCTATCCACACGGCTGCGGCTGCTAAGACTGGTTTCTCCTACACATTAGCCAGCGCGAAGCGGTTCAGCTGCTCGCCAGTAGCCGCCCGGGTTGCAAAGTGTAAGAGGTCGCTGGCAGCCTCCCGATCCGTCCTGCAAAGGGACCGATATTTTCGGGCACGTTAGGATTTTGTCGCCTCGCCCAATAGCCCCACTCAGCATGCCGGATCGTCGATCGTTGGCGCCCGATAGGCGAAGGTGTCTTGCGCGTCGATTCCCTGGCGGAGCTGTTCTTTTTCTTCGTCGATGAATCTGCGGATAGGATCCGCTAGTGGACTCTCGCCAAGCCAGTGCGCGCTGTAGATGATGCTCGGTGAAAACCCCCGCTGGACTTTGTGGTGTCCCTGTGCGCCCGCTTCGACGAGACGCATCTTGTTGGCGATCGCGTACTCCACCGTCTGGTAATAGCAGAGCTCGAAGTGAAGATGACGAACTGCCTCCGTCGCACCCCAATAGCGGCCGTATAGACAATCGTTGGATCTGAAGTTTAACGTGCCTGCAATCCATTTTTCGTCTTTGCCGGCGAGGATGAGGACGACGTGTTCCGGCATCGTTTCAAAAATGGTAGTGAAGAATTCCCGAGTCAGATAATCCGCTGAAGATTTGCGATCGATAGTGGTAAGGTAGAGCTCGTACATCAATCCGGCATGACCCGCGGTCAGGGCCTCGCCGGTGAGGATGCGGATATCGAGATTTGCATCTCGTACCTGTTGGCGCTCGCGCTTGATTTCGCGGCGCTTCTTCCGTTTCAACTGCGCGAGAAAATCGTTGAACGTGGCGTAGCCGTTGTTATGCCAATGAAACTGCAAGGTATGGCGGATACTGAAACCCAGTTGTTCGTACGCCGGGATTTCTGATTCGGGTACGAACAGGTAGTGCAGCGTTGAACTTTCAGTTTGCTCGAGTAACGACAGGGCAGCGCGCACCAACAGTTCGCCGATAGCGGCAGGATCAGCCTCGGGATGGGCTAACAATTTCGGCCCTGTCGCCGGCGTAAAGGGCACAGACGAAGTCAGTTTCGGATAATAGTCGAGGCCGAACCGCTGATAGGCGTCCGCCCAGGCCCAGTCGAAGATGTACTCACCGTAGCTGTTGGTCTTGATATAGACATACGACGCACCCAGAAGTTTGTCGCCGTCGACAACGGTGATGTAAGTCGGATGCCAGCCGGTCCGTTTTCCGACGGAACCGCTGGTTTCGAGGGCCTGTAGGAATTGGTAGCTATTGAACGGAAACGCGGTGCCGGAAAGTTGGCACCACTGTTCCTCCGCAATCGCTTCGAGCGAATCATGGATCTGAATGTTCACATTCGTCGATCAGCCTGCGTCACGCCTCGGCCGTTACGCTGTGACATTCTTTGCTCAGTGCCTTCATGGCGGCGTTGACCATCATTACATCAGTGTTGTAGCTGATCATACGAAGTCCTTTCGGTACAAATGCCTTGAGCAACGGCAGTTGAGCGTGCAGTCCGAACACCTTGCCGTTGTCTTCGACTGCCTTGGCAACGCGGGTGATTGCTTCGTGCAATTCCGGCGCGTCCATCTGCTGGGGACAACCCAGCGAAGTCGACAGATCACTCGGACCGACCAGCAACACATCGATGCCCGGGACAGCAGCGATCGCTTCGACGTTGTCAACGCCCGTTGCGGTTTCAATCTGTGCGATGGTCAGCGTGTTCCGGTTGGTGTCGGTAAGGTATGCAGCAGGGTCGGCGACGCCGTCCATTGCCGTGTAGCCGACGCCGGTGGCGACGCCGCGGCCGCCGTCCGGTGGATATTTTGCCCAGTGTGCGAATTGCTTTGCCATTGCTTCGGTTTCTACCATCGGCAGCATGATCCCGTCGGTGCCGGCGTCGAGTACACGGGACACCCATGCCTTCGAGCATTCTGGAATCCGCACAAAAGTCGTGAACTCGAGAGATCTGGCGACTGCCAGCAGGTCCGCGAGGCGCTCGATTGACAGCGAACCGTGTTCCAGGTCGAACAGTAGGAAATCGAGACCTGATCGGGAAGCAATCTGAACGAACCCGGGCTCGTTGATCAGCCGCGCCATGGTGCCGTATGCATAGTCGCCGTTGCGGAGGGCTTGTACCGCTTTCATAAATAGTCCTTAGGTAAGGGGGTTTGCGAACACTATCAATAGTGTGTCGTCCAGAATTTTCAACAACAGTGCCGCACTTGTGTGTCTATAGAAGCCCCGTTTTGTCAGGTAGGGAAATATGAAAATGGCTATCTTGCCATCCGGTGTTTTTCTTAAATCCCTGATAGCCCCGAATGGCACGGACTTAAGGGCTTAAAAGATCGTTGATCTGCTTGCGCCAAGGTCGCTTCATATACTAACCTCGAATGGCACGGACTAAAGGGTTCAAATGTGGGTGAACTCCAACGAAGAACCACGCAACACCTGTTTTCCCTTAAGGCCACAGGATCTGGCGAGGAAAGTCCGTGAAGTGCTCGATGCCTGAGCGGTAACACTCTTCCTCTGCCTCGCCCGCCTCATTCCTTTATTCCGCAGTCAGGGCGCCGTTGCCCAGGACTCGTCGAAATACGTAGTCGCTGTCGTCCGTACGTTTTGTGCGGCTGTCCATGTAGCACACGCTGAAGGCGCGACGGGGCTTATTCGTGTGGTTCGTGTCGGACCGGTGCAAGGTCCAGTTATGCAGCAGCACCGCTTCCCCGGCGTCGAGCTCGACGTTCAGTATCTTTTGATCACGCGTGCGTTCTTCGGCTTGTGCCTCTGTCAGAAATGCGGATTGGTGGTCCGGGTTGATGATTCCCCACTTGTGACTGCCGGGTATGATCTGAACACAACCATTGTCGATCGTCGCCGGGTCGAGGGCGAGCCAGATCGTGATCAGTGGGTCCGTATCCAGCTCGGACCAACGATCCTGATGCCACGGCAACAATGTCCCGGCGCCGGCCGGTTTGTTCATGAACATGGCGCGAAAGCAGTCGATTGGAATGTCACGGCCATATGCACGATTACAGATGTCGACGTACAGCGACTTTTGCAGGTATCGTAGGAACACCGGATCAAGTTCGAGATCTTCGATCTTGCGGTAGTTCAGAGTCGCGCCTTTGAAACCGTTCGACTGCGATGCCAGGTCGCCGTAATCGCCGGTGCTGCTGTCGAGCTGCATCAGCATTTTATCGTACGGGACATCTGCTTCGCCGAGCATGATGCGATCCATCTCCGATTGCATTTCGGCGAGTTTTTCGGGATCGAGCTGCCGGCCCAGAAAGAGATAGCCGTCCGCCTCGTATTGCTGCCATTGTTTGTCTGTCAGGTTAGTCACGATCACTCATGGGCGTATTTCGCGTCGAGTTCGTTCGCGCTGATCAAGGGGCATTCGCGGTCGCTGATCATGTGCTCGACAGATGCCGGATCCTTGAACCCGGTCCCCGTGACCAGGCACACCACCTGTGCATCCGGGGATATCTTCCCAGCCGCTGCTGCCTGCACGGCTGCAGTGAGTGCCACAGCGCCAGCCGGTTCACAATAAATACCTTCCTCCTCTGCCAGTCGGCGGTGCATGGCCCAGACATCCTCGTCATTGACCACGTGTCCAGTGCCGCCACTCGGGCGGCACGCGGAGATCACCTGGTCTGCGTCAATTGCGCTTGGGACCTGCAATCCGCTGATTTTTGAGGTGCAGTCGACGTTCCGTCCCCGGTCGGCACCATCCCGTAACGGGCTCGCAATCGTATCGTTGCCCGCCGGCTGCACACACTCGATGCGGGGTGACGTGCCGATCTTGCCGCTCTCAACTTGCTGCTTGAAGCCCTGCGCGACAGCGAGTGTAAGGCCGCCGCCGCCCGCGGGCACGAAAACGTGGTCGATCGGGGCAGCTGTTTCCTCGACTAACTCGTAGCTGATTGAACGAACGCCGGCCATGCCCAGCGGGCTGAATTGAAACGCACTGATCTGCAGCGCCGCATCCGCCTGTTCGCCTGCCCGTTTCAGGCTGGCCATGACAGCATCGCCCGCCACGGGGTCGAAGCCGAACCCTTTGACCTCGAAAATGTCGGCACCATGCGCCATCATCTGCAGCAGCTTGCCGCTTGGTGCGCCTTCAACGATCGCGATTTCACATGAGATCCCTGCTGCCGCGCAATAAGCGGCGAGCGCCGAGCCTGTGTTGCCGCTCGATGTCGCGATGCAACGCGACTGGCCCGCGGCCAACATGTGGCTCACAGCGACCGCTGCGAATCGATCTTTATAAGAACCACTGGGATTGCACGACTCGAGCTTGAACTGGAGATTCGCAATACCAGCCGCAGGACCTATATGCCGCGACTGCACAATTGGCGTGCTGCCTTCACCCAGCGTCACGCGGTGCTCCGGCGGTACGTAATCGAACGCCTCTTGCCATTTCCAAATGCTCATGATCGTTTCTTGGAGATAAGTAAAAATGCCTTCCGCGTACGCCGTGCGATGAAAACCTGGTCACCTCGAAGCAGCATCTACCTTACCTTCCGATTTACAATCGTCAACGGCTTGGAAGGTGTGGAAAGGAGATCATTTTTGTTTCTCCCGCCACTATGCAACATCCTTACGCAGACGCAGCCAGTGAAGCTTACCCCGCTCTTATGTCTTGGCGCCGTTATTTGCGGATTGGGGTCGGTGCCGGTTTTTATTCGGTATCTCGCTCAGTTGCTCGATGCGTGGACTGTGAATGGGATTCGCTACGCTGTCGCATCGCTATGCTGGTTGCCACTTCTTTTCATCGTCCACAGACGGGGCGATTTGCCGCCAGGTCTATGGCGCGCGGCCTTGATACCCGCTGCTGTTAATCTCCTCGGCCAGATGCTTTGGGGGCTGAGTCCGTATTACAACACGGCACCAGTCAATGCGTTTGCGGTTCGCATTTCGTTCCTGTTCACGATCGTCTTTGGCTTTTTGCTTTTGCCCGACGAG
>Ga0302123_10001927_pt1 | contig 14421 bp, 11 predicted proteins | sample CB21_321_MG_FD_203109 | JGI IMG/M metagenome (GOLD analysis project Ga0302123, IMG submission 203109) | Marine microbial communities from Western Arctic Ocean, Canada - CB21_32.1 | ecosystem: Environmental > Aquatic > Marine > Oceanic | place: Canada: Western Arctic Ocean | collected 2017-09-28 | reverse complement strand
AAGACGTCATCGGGATGCCGAAAGCCTTGGCTCCAGTCCAGGAGCGACCGCCATTGTCTGTCGATCGGATCGCTGGACCCGGTGGCCGCATTTAAGTCTTTGATGGCATTGGGGCTGATGGTGCTAATAAAGAAGTGCAAGGGGATGCAAAGTCCACGCTCAGCGTGAAGGTCGGCATCGGTCGGCAGGTGACCGAATTCGTGAGATGAGGGGCCCGACTGGTCGAAGAGTGGCTCGAACCGCCACATGAGCTCGCGTATGGCGTCGAAACGCAGCCGGCCGGAGATGTGGCCCATCCAGTAATTGAGCATCTCCGTGTTTTCCTCCACGAACTCGTTTAAGCGTGACTGGTTGTTCTCAGAGTAGGCCGACCTGTACGTCTGTACGCTGTTGCGGAGGATCGCGTAGGTGACGTACCCGAGCGTGAACTCGAACGGAGGTTCAAGCAGGGAGGCGAACAGCACCGTGTACGGGTTTGGGACATCAGATCCGTATGTCAAGGGCGGGATAATCGCCGCGGAGTACAAAGCGGAGAGGAAGACCTCGCTCAGCGCGTGGCCGAGCAACTCTTCGCGCATCCCGGCCCGGCGTTGGGCGAAGTTGCCGCGAAGGAAGAATTTCTCGAGGAACCATGTCAGCAGCTTGATGTCGCGCACCTTCCAGAGCTCACCGACGGCCTCCTTCCAGTCGGCCCATCCGCCGTAGTGGTCCATGCAGAAGAGGAGCGACTCGCGCGCGCGCTCGAGTTCGGGGGCCTTACGCTCATCGTACATAATGATGAAGTGGATCCACGTGTGCATGATGAGCTCCAACCTGGTGGCCTTGTGCATTGCAAGCCGCTGGATGAACCCGTTCTCCTCCGATATCGGGTTGGATGGGTCGTCGTGACACCAGAGCTTGAAGATATCCTTGGGGGTCAGCGGCCGGATTCCTGCCTCCGTTTTTTCCTCGATGACAAACCCGGTTTCCGTCCTCATGGCCGACATGTAGCTGTTGGGCGGCAGGTGGAGCATGTCGACGATCTGGCGCCACGGTTCCTCGGTGGTGGGGATGCGGAGATATTCCATCATGTTGTTGATGCCAACGCACATATGCCTGGGCGACGTCGACTTGGTGAACGCTTCGAGGATGGCCATCAGAACGTCCTCGGGCAGTTTCTTCAGCGACGGGCCGGACGTGTGGCTTCGCCCGCCGGGCGCACCCGGAGCGCCGATCGTGAGCGCGACGTGAGCGGGCACTACCTCTACAACGGGAATACCTGAAGCCTCACATCGGGAATCAAAATTCCCCGCAAGGGCGTTGCCAAGCAGACGGAGCAGATCGGCTCCCTCGAGGCCTGCGGTTACCCACTCGGGAACGGATAGGCTATCGGTGAAGACGTCATCGACATCCTCAAAGCCTTGGCTCCAGTCACGGAGCGACCGCCATTGTTCGGCGATCGGCTCGTCGGTCTCGGTGGCCAGATCTAATTCTTCGTGGGCATTGGAGTGGATGGCTCTAATAAAGAGGTGCAAGGGGATGCAAAGTCCACGAGCGGGCGAAGGCCGATCCCGTCTCCACGGTCTATTGGCGTTGTGCGTGTGGCGGAGCTCGTTGAAGAGTGGCTCGAACAGCCGCATCAGCTCGAGCAAGGCGTCTAAACGCGCACGGCCGGCGATGTGGCCCTTCCAGTACGTGAGCATGTGCATGTTTTGCGACACGAACGTGCTTAAGCGTGGCTGCTCGCTCGCAGAGTAGGTCGTCGTGTACAGACGGACGCTGTTGCGGAGGATCGCGTAGGTGACGTACCCGAGCGTGAAGTTGAACGGAGGTTCAAGCAGGGAGGCGAACAGCACTTCGTACGGGTTTGTCTCGAGGAACCATGTCAAGGGCGGGCGCGTCCACGTGGCGGAGATGAAGACCTGGCTCAGCGCGTGGCCGAGCAATCTCGGGCCCCCCGTTAACGATTGGGTGGAGACGTTGTTGCGAACGAAGAAGGCCTTGAGGAGCCAGTGCAGCAGGATGGTGTGGCGCACCTTCCAGAGCTGGTCGACGGCCTCCTTCCAGTCGGCCCATCCGCCGTAGCGGTCGATGCAGAAGAGGAGCGAGTCGCCCGCGAGTTTCCAGTTGCCGAGGTCCGGGCGATCATAGTACAGCATGATGAAGTGGACCCACGAGTACATGATGAGCTCCAACCTGGCGTTCTCGTTCGGGATGGATGGGCCGTCGTGACACCAGATCTTGAAGATCTGCTTGGCGGTCAGCGGCCGGTGTCGTACCTCCGTCATGTCCGACGCGTGTAGGCTGGGCGGCAGGTGGAGCATGTCGACGACCTGGCGCCACATGGCCTCGTTGAAGGGGAGTCTGAGCGATTCCAGCATGTCGTTGATGCCTTTGCACATCAAACTGGGCGACGTCGCCGTGTGCAGCACCGGGGTGAGCATCAGCAGCGCCTCGTGCAGCTGCGTCCGCCGCGACGGGCCGAAGGACGTGTGGCTTCGCCCGTCGGGCGCACACGGACCGCCGATCGTGAGCGCGACCCTCACGGGCGCCCACAGGCGCTGCTCGACCGACCCACGAGCGCTCGTGGGCGCGCTCGTGCGAACTCGTGGGCGAAGGCTCATGAGCGCTCGTGGGCGCTCTTGGGCGTCGCTCGCCTCTTTAACGCGCGAGCGCGCGAGCGTTATGTGGCGGGAGAGTGACGAAATGACAATCGCCTACTGGCCACCTCGCAGCTTCGACCGCCGCCTTCTCCCCGGGGACTCATCGGGGACTCATCGGGGACTCCCCGGGGACTCATCGGGGACTCCCCGGGGACTCCCCGGGGACTCCCCGGGGACTCCCCGGGGACTCCCCGGGGACTCATCGGGGAGTCCTCGGGGAGTCCGCATAACGTGCCAAATGCGAGCACATAGTTGATTAGGACGGAATCCGTGCTCAGAACTGGATCCAGCACCAAACCCAGATTCGGAGCACCCCGTCCGTTATGCCCCCGGACACCCCAGCACGCCACCCCGCCAGGGTCCTTCGTCCACCCAACGGCTGACGTGGACCCACCTTCCTTATATGGCAGGTTCTCGACGGCCCTGCCCCTTCGTACTAACCATCAATAGCGGTGCCGTTAGCGGGCGAATAGAATGATTCCTAGTCTGTCAAATATTCCAATTGGCGTCCCGAAGACGGAGCTGGCGCAGCGCGTGGCGCCGCGCGGGGGCGTCAAGAGGGGCTGCACCCTCGACATTCAGGGCCTGCATCTGATGGGGATGCCGTTTGAGGTACTCGAGCTCATACTGGCAGCGTGCACAGTGTCAGAGCTTCCTTCGTTGGCCGCCACAAGCTTTGAAATAAATGCTATAAGTGACGATCGACGACGCAAGATGGCAACGTTGCAGCGTTTCATAAAGCCGTTTGTTGGGTTCGAGAAGCGACCCAATTTCCTCTGCGGTGAGAGAGTGACGATCCGCTTCGATGGTGACGACGACATGAAAACCTTCTCAAAGGCCCTCGAAAGTGGGGCACTGGCGTCCTGCAAGATTCTCGACTTACGCGGGAACTATATTGGGGATGCTGGCATGGAGGACTTCTCGACGGCCCTCGCCACTGGGGCACTGGGGCAGTGCACGCATCTCACGCTGGACCATAATATGGTCGGCGATGCTGGCATGAAGGCCTTCTCGACGGCGCTAACCAATGGGGCACTGGGGCAGTGCACGAATCTCGACCTGGACCATAATCTGGTCGGCGATGCTGGCATGAAGGCCTTCTCGACGGCGCTAACCAATGGGGCACTGGCGCAGTGCAAGCGTCTCGACATGGACCATAATACGTTCGGCGATGCTGGCATGGAGGCCTTCGCGAATGCGCTCATCAGTGGGAAACTGGCGTACTGCACGTTATCGGGCGTGCTCATGCGCGCTCGTGGGATCGCGCGCGTGCTGTGCCACCCCAGGTACTGGGCACTGGCGTAGATACGGTCGACCGACGCGCGCCACCATAATCTGATCGGTGATGCTGGCATGGAGGCCTTCTCGACGGCGCTCGCCAGTGGTCGTGGGCGCGCTCGTGGGAATGTTTAACGTGCGAGCGCGCGAGCGTTATGGCGGGAGAGTGACGAAATGACAATCGCCTACTGGCCACCTCGCAGCTGCGACGGCGCAGTGAGGAGGTCGAGCTTCGACCGCCGGGGAGTCCCCGGGGAGTCCGGCTTGTGGCTTGTGTTCTGGCACTACCACCACCGCCTTGTCGTGTGGGACCTGATGCGTGGGTGTGCGGTGGATACGTTGTGGGAGCGTGCGACGGACTTGCGCATACTGAAGTCGGCCATCGCTAGCCTGCGAGCGATGCACGAGTGAGTTCTGTTTGTATGTGTGTGTGTGTGTGGGTGGGTGGGTGAGTGTGGGTCTCCATGCCCGGTCCGTCGAGCCCTTCGCTATGGCCGCGGAAGAGGCCGCGCACTGTTGCGGAGCCGTTGGTGTACCATGAGGACTGCGTAGACGGAATGAAAAAGCTTCCTAGCTGTGGCACCCGCCTCGTGTTAGCCGATCCTCCCTATGCGATCAACGTGAAAGGAGCCACATGGGATAAAGGAACCAACTACATGGACTTTGCGCGCGCGTGGCTCAAGCAGGCCGTACGAATTCTCCAGCCCGGTGGCACACTGCTCTACTTCTCGTCTCCTTGCACCATCTGGAGCAGCCGCATGAACGTGCTGCTCGAGGACGAGCTGGGGCTACACCACGAGCAGACGCTGACGTGGTGCTACACACAAGGTGTGTGGCACTCTGACCCACTTACCCCCGTACTCCATCCTCACACTCGCATCGCGTCCTTGAACAACAGGTGGGGATTCGAGGCTCGAGAGCATGAAGGCATACGCGGTCCGCTCGGAAGTCGTGGAGTGGTGGGTGAAGAAACCCGGCGTCCCAACATTCAACCCCGCGCTAGCCGCCGAGCGCTACAGCGAAGCGGATAAACGGGCCGCAATGGCAAAGGGGATAGGGCGGGTGAGCGAGGCCTCGCTCGACCGAGGGCGGCCGCCGCGCACGTGGTGTGACATACCGAGGGAGAACTCGCGCAGCAAGGAGCGGCAGTATGGTAAGCACCCGAGCATGAAGCCACTGATGCTCGCAGAGAGGCTCATCGGCGTGCACTCGAACGCGGCCGACCGCGTGGTGGTGCCCTTTGCTGGCTCGGGCACCGAGGTGCTGATGGCCGCCAAGCTGGGCCGGGAGGTGGTGGGATTTGAGACCGAGACGGAATATTTTGACCTCATGCGCGCACGGTTCGCTGGCCACAACGTCACAGTGTCCATTAAATAGCTGACATAACATGGACCGTTGTGTGTGTGTGTGTGTGTGATGGCGTCTATACACCATACGATGAACTTGTTATAAACATTGTGTTATCACACAAACTACGCCACCGCCCGGAACTGAGCGAGGCGGCGAACGAGGTCGGCCTGGCCTGGCCACCGTTGCGCGACGAGCCGGCCCTGGGGCACGGCATTGTCGACGGTACCGTCCGTCTCCGAGAACGGAAGTGCAATCACGGCCACAGACACGCCGTGCACCCATGGAGTGGCACTTACGAGCACCCTCTTGCATTGCGCGGGGATGCGCGTCGCCGTTCTGATGCGCTCGAGAGCCACGGAGGTCTGAGAATCGATTGAGGGCACGGCCTTGGCGTCAAAGCGCCGTGGGCCGCATGCAATGGATGCGACACGTGAACGAACGGCCGAGTGAGGCGGAAGGGATGGCATCACGGACGCCAAAGAATCGCCCGAGTCAACCCCGGCCAGGATGTTGCGTTTGTGCAGCGCGCGCTCAAACTCAAGGGCCGCATCGACCACGCTGTCGTCGCCGCGTCGCTCGACCTCGTCGCGCCACCCGGCGCCAAAGAGACGACCCTCTGTAGTTGGCAGCGTGTGCTCGGTGAGCACGCGTGCGAACACGTGGATTCCAGGCGCGGTGGACGACGGGGATGGAGCGGTGGACAGCCACGCCGCGATCACGACGTGGTTCCCCGGTGACCACAGCCCGCCGCGGCGCGCATTGTGCAGCGCGTGCTCCGCCTGTAGGCGGAAGTGGCTGCGCATGTACGCCTCGTCGTCGCGCGCGTTGAGGCGCGTGCCCAGCGCAGCGGGCGACGTGTAGTCTATGGGTGAGCTAATGAGCGGCGGTTGGGTGAGGGTCTCCTGGGTGTGGGCCTCGAGCATCCGCGAGAATTCGAATGCGGTCGAGAGCCACGCGCTGCAGTGCTGGGACGCCTGCACGGTGGCAACGCGCTCCAACGTGCGCACGTTCTCTGGGTGAGCCCCCGGGTCACGTGCCCATACCAGCCCCACCTCGCGCAGTGCGTGGCAGAAGCCCGTTGCAACTTCGTCGTTGGACACCTGAGGGGTCGACTCGACGGGCCCCTCGAGGATGGCGTCGGGCATGCGCATCATCAGCTCTCGCGTCCACGCCTCCTGCTGCCTGGGGATTGCCGTGAAGGCCAAGTCGTCCGACGCGAGGCGCTCGAGGTCGGCCGTGCCGCTGTAGGTGGACATGACCACGTCGATGGCGTTCTGGCCGCACATGGGATCGCGCGCGTCCACCAGCTTCTTGGCGATGGGGTAGGCGTCGATGCCCGCCTTGCCCGCCACCCTGTGGCCCACGATGGCCATCCCCGTCTGGGTGTGCATGAGCACACACATCATCGCGGCCGTCTGCGCCACCCTGTCGATCGCCGGCGGTAGGCCGGCCAGCTTCTTCGCCACGCTGGCCGCGTCGTCCAGGGAGACGCCGGAGAGCGTGGCGCGCAGCAGCGCCCACCACGGACCGTCCTGTGCCTCGGTGCGCGTGTACATGCTCTTCGACTTGGCATTGAAGAGCGTGTCTTCCGGTGACGGGACACCCGTGTCCCCACCCGCGGCCATTGCCATCAGCGAGAAGGCAGTGAAGTCCACCGTGTCCGTGAGGGGCTTCTCGCTGTCGAGCGTGGCCACGTGCGCCGCCGCCACAGCGTACGACCGCACACCGAGAACCAACGACGCGTACCACGGCGCGACAATTGGCACTCGGTCGCACGGCAGCACGCCGAGCGCCAGCCGCTCGGCGGTGTCGCCAAGGAAGTGTCGCATGTGCACGAGGTAGCGCGCCTGCCGCGTCGCCGTGGCGGACTGCACCAGCGAGCGACCCGAGTCCCACAGTGCGTGGTCGATCCCCTTCACAAAGTGGATGAAGTTGGCATTGTCGACGGGATACGCACGCTCCTTAACGGGCAATGCTACGCCCACCGCCGCGATGACCCCTGCTGGGGTCGGCATGAGATCGCGGCCGCTGGCGTGTATGCGCTCGGCGATGCGCGGCTCGAGCTCAAAGTTGTTCGCGACGCCGCCGTCGATCGTTTCGCCGAAGCCCCCGATGCTGTTGGAGCAGTACGCCTCTTGCACCTTTACGAGAAGCCACTGCATCCGGCTGAGGAAGGTGTGGTACGGCGAGCCATCGCTCGCTTTGAACGATGCGTCCGCAGCCCGCCCAAAGTATGCGGTGGCGAGAATCTGGGGCACGTCGTGAAGCCCGTTTGGGTGAGCGAACAGATCCGGCTCGAGGAACGCGGGCACCTGCTTGACCACACTCTTGAAGCCGGCGCCCGCGCCGGCCACCGGTCCGGCCACCGTTGCTATCAGCTGGCCAAGTACAGCCAGCTGGCCCGGCTCGTCGAGCCGGTCGTGAAGGATGAGTCCCATGTGGGTCGACGCCGAGCCGTAACGCTCACCCACATCGGCACGAAGGACCGTCCCGGCGGAAGCAATCTGCGCAGTCCCCTTCAAGTGGGTCTGGAACCATGACAGAAAGTCGAGGCTAGCCTCCTCCGACATGTGTACGCTACGCCGCTACCCAGGAGCGATCACCAGTACAAGGAGACTTTCCCACCTGTTCTGTCTTAGCGCAGGCAACCGTAACTTATCATTCGTCATGGGCGGTGTCGACGCGGTTGCCTGGGGGGGCCTTTGCTTCATTATGGCGATGAGCGCTCTGCGCTGTATTCGCAGCCGCATGCTGCACTCACATCAACGAGCGCTACGTGACGATGAGTCCGAAGCCCTCATAATGCATAGACCCTAGAGTGGTACACGGGCGTGTGTCGTACCCACGGTCGCTAACAAGATTGAAAGATCGAGTGCCTCAGCTTTTGGTAGACGCGCCCTCCCCACCCACCCCCCCGGCAGGGTCCCGTCCGTGTCACATGGCCGGCAACACCAGCGCTCTGCGCACGCTACCGCTCGTCGCTCACAGCGGTTCGGGGGCGCGGCTCACGGACGCCGAGATGCTGCGCTTCGAGTCGATACTGGACGCCACCGATTCGGCGGTAGAAGCGTGCATGCTCTCAAGGACCAACGTTCGTTTGCCATGCTCGGACGACTCGCTGGCGGGGGTCACATGGGCACTCGTCAAGACGGTGAGTGCCATGACCGGCGCCACCGAACCGAGCTCCATCGAATCGAAGCGCACCGTCGTCGCATGGGCACACGCGGCCCTGTCCGCCAAGTCCGAACGGGACACAATGATGGCCATGGACAACCGCACACGGGCGCTGGATCCAAGGATCGTGGATCTCATCGCCCAGATAGGACACCTTACGGGCGGATCACACGGCTACTACGAATGAGCGTGTCCCCCGCCGACGTGGCTGCCGTGTGCCCGCATCAGAGACCGCACCTTCCACTGCACGTACACCTCCCTGATCACTATCATGGCAACCCCTGTCATAACAAGGTGCCGTGCGCCGCCGTGGAGCGGCGGCACCCCGACCGCGGTCTGGTTTAGGGCACTGCCCAGTGACGAGGCCCATGCCCACTCCCGCCAGTCCTCGGGCATCGAGTCGAGCGTTATGTTGTAGCGTAAGAATGCGTCCCTTAGCCGGTCGATACTCAAGGGTGATGCATCCAAGTAATCAGACACGTTAAAACTGAGTTTTCCAACCATCCCATGCCCCCGGGAAAGCAGGGCCGCGACGATGTTGGAGGTCTCGGCGCCGACGTCGACGACCTCGACAAAGCGTGCCGGCATGGTCCAACGCGCCACGACACGCTGGCTTATGATTGGTGCGGTGGTACGCTCGGGGTTAGCGGTCGAATGCGGGGCGCATTCGTCGCTATGGGAAACTGGCGCCAGTGTGCACTAGCCGGGGGTGCAGTTGGGATGCCTCCGCGCGCACGCTTGCCGCACGACGGGTCCGGCGGCATCGTCGGCCTTCTGGACCTTCCCGAAGAACTGCGGGTGGCGATTGCTTACGAGGTGGTGTTGGGCGGCGAGGCCTACTGGCTCGCGTCGACGTGCTCGACGTGTCGGGACTTGGTAAACTCGGTGTGCGCGCGCAACCATCTGGGGGGGCCCGTCAGTCACTTAGGATCGGCGTTCGTGTCGCTCAAGCGCCTGCGTGCCGCCTCGAGGATCGAGGGGTTTTGCAGCGTGGCCGTTGCCAACCCTCATGCTACGAGCGTCGAGCATCGGCCCGCGACGCTCGACGGCCACTACAGGTGGTCGTGCCACGCCGAGCGTGCGATGGTGGCGAGGGCGCCACGCGAGGTTCTCGACTACGCCTGGGGCCACTGGAAACGTTCGTTGAACCCAATCCACCCGGCGTGCGCGCTTCGAACCGTCTGTGCCTGCGGGCGAACCGACCTGCTCGATTGCATGTACGCGTTCGAGGACACGACCGGGCTGGGGTCGCTGTCGGCGGTGCTCAGGCTGACCATGGAGGGCATGCCGCACGAGCGCGCGGCGATACAAAGGGCGGTCAAGATGGCTATGATCATGCCCCTGGTAAGGGGGGCGTCGCGCACGACGCTGGACTGGTACTACGGCCACATGGAAGCTCTCGAGGAATCCTTGGGTCTCGATGCGTCGGAGTGGAGGAGGCAGTTTCAGGACGTCGGCGCGGTGCACGAGCTGGCAATGGAAGCAATCAAAGGCACGGTGCCGCATCGTGCGCTCGACCTGCTCGTCGACTGCGTCTGGCCCAGACTGGGCGACCGGTCACCGCTGGCGCGTCAGAACGCCGAGCTGGCGGTGTGTGGCTGCGTCGTGGCCTGCATGCGGGACGAGGCGGGTGTGCCGGTCAATGTGTGGCAGTGGCTGCACTCGCGCACCGCGCCGTGTGTGCACCCGGACGGGCTGCTCGACGTCCTTCGGTCGCTGTACGCAAATACCGAGCTGCTTCCCCGACACTGGAACACCACCAAGATGCACGCCGCATGCTTGCAAATCAAAAGCGTGGGCGTGTACAAGTGGATGTGCGCCAACGTCGACTACATGCACGCCGCGCTGTTTCCTGGCGAGATCGAATGGTGGCCACCCAACGTGCTGGGCAACAGGCGGTACGACGTCACAGACCACGAGAACCCGGTCTGGGTGGCTCTTGCCCACCTTGCGGTGGGCTCGGCGTGCTCGAAAGACACCAAGAGTGAGCCAGCCCGTCAGCTCGCGGCTGCCGCACTTGCCGACCTGCTCGTGTGGGACGACTGCGGGGTGGATCACAAAGGACCGAGACGCGCCGAGGTCATGGAGACGGCGAAGCGCGTGCTTTCCTGGTCGGTGCATGCGCTGAGCGACGCACTGGTGGACTTTGGGCGTCGCACCACCGATACAGAGTGGCACACGTGGGTGCTGCAGCAGCTCATGGAGCCATTGTTGAGCAAGCTAAGCAGCGAGGCATCGCTATCCGACGATCCGCCTCCGTCGCTCGAGCTGGATAGCTCGGACGAGGACGTTGTGCGCAGCATAAGCTGCCTTCGCGAGGTCTGCAGTAGGTGGCAACATGAGCGAGGAGGATCAGGTGGCGGCGGAGGAGCTGGCTGATGTGCCAGTGGCGGCGCCGGTCGACGCGGTGATGGAGGCGGAGTTGGCGGAGTTGGCGGAGTTGGAGAAACGGGAGAAACGGGAGGCGATTGCGGTTGTGGTGGCTGATTTGGTCGATACCGCGGCGCGGCGCCAGGAAGGGATCATCATGGCCGTGGAGAACGGCTACGGTCTCGAGCCTTCTTCGGCGTCCGACGTGTTTCTGAAGGTCGACGCCGAGTCGGCCCACAACCCCAATGCCACCTTTCGCAACGCCGAGCTCGAATGCCTCCTCGACGACGCACTCCTGCCAACGGTGGGCCTCCTCGAGGACAATGAGAGTGCCATGCGAACTGGGTTTGCGCGTGAGCGAGTGATTGCGTACGCCACGTGCAAAGCGTCGGTCCTCCGGTCGGCCGCGGTGAGCGCCAACCCCAACGAGCAGCAATGGCTTAAAGAGGTCGTCGACAATGTGGGCACCAGGCTCCGAGAGGCGGAGAGTGCCATCATGAACGGTACCAGGGCCGCCACCGAGCTGGACGCCTCCGAGAGGCTCGCGTGCGAGATCGAATCGGCGTTGCCACCAGAGGGCGCCCTGAAGGCTAGGCAGGCAAAGGTGGGCACCGAGCGGTTCGTGTCCTTCGTGTTCCCCCCGCCGGACCACTCCGTGCTCATGGCGGCGGGGGCGGTGCACTCGGGGCTACGCACCGCCAAGACACAGACGGTCTACCCGGCCTACGTGACGGTGCACAACGCCAAGGGCTGCATCGAGGCGCTGCCGGCCACGCACGTCGAGCGTCGCCCCAACTCCTTCATTGTGGCCGATGCCGCTAGCATGCTCTACGACCTCCATGCGCTATCCTGCGGCGCGGGCAGGGAGCATCTTCTGATCACGCATTCGGTGGAGGTATGATTGCTACCGCCGTGGTGCTCGTGACATCCTTGGTCTTGGGATTCTGGCAGTCGTCCACGCCGCTTCCCGTGGTGTCCACTCCCATAACCACGCCGGGTGCCGTGTTCACGACGTGGCCGGACGAAGAGGACACTGAATCTGCGGAGTGCAATTGGTGGAACGGTACTCACTATTTTGATACCAGCATGTGCAACTCGTTTGCAGTCACACGAACCAGCGCTGCGGACATCGCCAAAGCGATCGACCGCGCCAGCCGGTGCGCGGCGCGCGCCACGACCGAATGCGTGCTCAACGGAGAGATTGGCTTTGCCGTGCCAGCGGCCTTCATCTACGACGAGAGAGAGGTGGGCCTGCGCATGCTCATAGCACCGCGGTTTGTGGACCTGGAGCCGGGCACCGAGAGCGTGGCCAAGACCGTCAAGCTCGTGGACCCCACAGGTGACAACCCCAATCAGCTGTTCGAGTTCAACACTACCGTGCGCGTCGAGTACCTCAAGGGAGGCTCGCGCAGCCTTGAAACGTCGACGCTGACCGGCCAAGATGCATATTGTCTACAGGTTCTGCGTCGTTCCATTGTGCCGACCTGTTGGGCGGGACTCGACTGACGGGCGCGTTGGGATGGATGGATGGATGCCATCCATCCATCCATCCATCCATCCATCCCAACGCGCCAGTGTCCGTTCATAAGTAGCCTGTGTTGCGGTACTGTTGGAAAAGGTAAGAGGTCTGGGGTGGGTGGGGTAACCGCTTCTTCGCCGCCCGTCATGTTCAATGGAACGTTGGCTGAGCGGGCCGCGCGTCTCTATCTAAAGGACCATACCCAACGCGCACCCATTGGCACCCGCATCACCCCCCCAACCCCGCCGCCGATAATTGGAAAGATCGCCGAAAGTGGGACGCCCGAGCCGAGACCGGCGTCGCCGGAACCGTGGTCGTCGAGCAGGCCCACGATGCCTTCAAGTGGAGGCGCGACTCCCGAGGACTTTGGATTGAAGTCGGGCGGCGGTGCAAAGGAGACGCCGGAGGAGGTCGCCAAGCTTCGACGCGAGATCGATATTCTAAAGGCTCAGCTTAAGGCGGCCGATGAGGACGGCGACGACGGAATTGGAAAGATCGCCGAAAGTGGGACGCCCGAGCCGAGCATCAGCCCCAAACGCATCGACTACGGCAGCAACGTCCGCCGTTCGAAGCGGGACGTAGACCCTCACACCAAGCACGGATTGTTTTCGGCCCTCGCATCAGACGCGGGGCTTCCACCTGGCGAGCCGACACCAAAGGACCCCTGGGCTTCCTATGGGAGGCCAGAGCCCGTGACGCCGCGGTACGAGCAGCTGCCAACCCCGCCGCCGATAATTGGAAAGATCGCCGAAAGTGGGACGCCCGAGCCGAGACCGGCGTCGCCGGAACCGTGGTCGTCGAGCAGGCCCACGATGCCTCCACCTGGAGTCGCGACTCCCGAGGACTTTGGATTGAAGTCGGGCGGCGGCAAGATGATCACACAGGACCAGCTTGACAGACTAGGCGTCAGCAACCGCAAGAGCATGGACGTCAGTCCGTTTCTTCCAGGGTGGAAACTTATTTATTCCAAACTCGGGGACAGGTGGGCGGTTAGTTGTCACGCGATTGACAAGTAATGGTTCAGAGCTTGCTGGCAAACAACACGGCGGCCTGCAGCAGGCCATCGTACCCACGCTGGCGCAGCGCGACGCAGGGGTGGCCCCGCGGATCTAGAGTGTACACCACCCACTCGTGAGAGTGTTCGATAAGCGCAAGACAATGTGCGTTGGATTGGTGGCGCGCGGTCTCGAGAAAGGGGAGGTCGACCCGGCCGTAGAACATGTCGTCCTTGCGTATGCTCTGTGAGTGTGTGCACATCATGACTGCCAGTCCGGCGAGTATGGCGCACATCTTGTGAATTAAATCCGCATCCTTTTCAAAGCTCCACTTGGCACCGCGCATAGCAGCGTCGTGCGCGACGCCCAGCACATTGGTGTGCTTCTCGGTCGCCTTCTTGTTGGAGTCGCGCCCGAGCAAGCCGGTGCGGCGCACGCCCACCACCGAGCGCGGCAGCTTGAAACTGAGGATGAGGTCGCGCAACACCTGCGAAGGCGGGCGGGAAGTATGCGTGTGTTAGGGTTAGGGCCAGGGTTAGGGTTCCAAGCAAGTGCAGCGTACCTGCTGCCCCGCCTCCGACTCGGCACAGTCGGTTATGGCCAGGAGCCGCTCGTCGAGGTTGTTGTTGGCCTGTGCCATGAAGCCCACCGTGTCGAGCGTCAGGAACGCCGAGCCGTCGTCGGTCGGATGGCCCTCTCGGTCGAACAGGGAGACGGCGAGGGCGCGCGCCGAGGTGCGGAAGAAGAGCGCGCCCATGCTGGCCAACTCACCTAGCGTCATCTCGTGGCTCCGGCGTGCCGCCGTGACCAGGCACGTCTGGCAAAGCCTACCCGGCGACCGCAGCACGGCAGTCCAGCCGTCGGAGGCGGCGCCGTCGGCGGCGGCGATCTCGCTCATGATGCTGGTGGACTCCCACGCGGCTATGGCAATCGAATCGTCGCGCTCCTCATGGTCATCCGCCAAATCACGATCCATGCAGCCGTCGTCGCTCGACCCCCCGCCGCTCGGCCGCGGCGGGTCGCCGTTGCAGAGCACTACCAGTACGAACAGCAGTGCCATGGTTGTGGCAATCTGAGCTTGTTCGGCCGGAAG
>Ga0302123_10001919_pt1 | contig 14457 bp, 10 predicted proteins | sample CB21_321_MG_FD_203109 | JGI IMG/M metagenome (GOLD analysis project Ga0302123, IMG submission 203109) | Marine microbial communities from Western Arctic Ocean, Canada - CB21_32.1 | ecosystem: Environmental > Aquatic > Marine > Oceanic | place: Canada: Western Arctic Ocean | collected 2017-09-28 | reverse complement strand
AAATGAGCCACGATGCCTCCTTAGGCTGCGTAGAGGTAACGGACGATGAACACACCAGAGCCACCCGCGCCGCCGGTAACGTAGGCGTTACTGTTCTTGCCACCTGCTCCCCCAGCCCCACCAGTGTTAGCGGTCCCCGAAACGCCGTCACCTTCGGTGCCTTTACCCGAGCCCGCGCCGCCGCCACCCGTGCCACCTGCTCCCCCATACATATTGTTTCCTGAATACGCCCCGCCACCGCCACCCCCGGCGTAGTAGGTGCCCGAACTAGCGGGCCATTCATCGCCCGCGCCACCAGCGCCAGCGTTACTACCCGATCCGACCTGGCCGACCGCCGATGCGCCACCGCCACCTGCTCCCAGGTAGCTGGTGCTGTTACCGTTGCCCCCGGCGTAACCCTCGACAGGTGTGTAGCCGCCCTCGTTTCCTGAGCCAGCGCTACCGCCGGTTTTACCGCAACCGCCACCGCTGCCACCAGCCGAGCCGCCTGTCGCGACTCCGCCGCCGTAACCCGCCGAACCCGCGCCACCACCGGTCGCCGTGTAGGAAATGCCAGACGAGTCGGTGCCGTCGCTGGGTCGCCAGTAGCCGTTAGTGCCCGCCGAACCGGCCCCAATAACAATCGAGTAACTAGCGACCGAGACACTGGCAGAGTTGTTGAAACGAAAGCCGCCTGCACCGCCACCCCCGGACTGTCGTTCGGCATCCTGAGAGCCGTTGTAAAAGCCACCTGCGCCGCCGCCGCCAGCGACAACCAAAAACTCAGCGGCCCCCGATTGTGAGCCAAGGCTTGTGACCTCGAACGTGCCCGATGCTGTGAAAGTGTGCGTGCGGTAACCGCCAGCGTCAACAATCGTGCCACCGGTTGCCTCGATTAGCGCTTCACCAGCCTGACCCGCTACTGCACCTAAGAGTCCAAACGACATCAGCCGATGTTTCCGAAGATCGTCCAAGTATCAGCAGCAATTTTTACTGCTGCAATCGTGGTATAGCGATCAGCACAAGTGAGATCACCACCCTTAGAATTAACAGTTGCACCAGTACCAGCCGCAAAAGTCAGCGTCCCAGCACCATTACGTTCAAAAATGATATTGGTACCAGTGGGGAAAGCAATCACTGAATCTTGGGGCAACGTAACAGTCATCCCAGACCCATGAGTACAAAGAATGTAGGCACTCGCATCAGTCAACCCCGGTGCTCGGGTTGTTCCCGAATCGGTAATGACATTCAGATAAGTCGTTGTCGTACCCGTAACAGTAAGAGCATCCGTTATCTCAACGTCACCATCTGCAACCTCTAAAGCATTCTGCCCATTAGTACCAGTGATAACCAGCTTCTCTTCGCTGGTATCCCACAGCATGTTGTCGCCTGCGGTATCGGAATACCAAGTTACATCTACCCCTGAGCCGTCTGTACCGAAACCAACGGTAGGGAGCGTCGAAGTCCACGCAGTAGTCGAAGCACCAGACCCTACAAGAACCTTATCCGCCGAAGCGTTAGAGTCAGTAATCCCCAGCTTTGTTTGCAACGCCACGATTGCCAACGAAAGATTGCTGTGCAATAGATCATGCTCAATATTTGTTGCATCTAAATCACTTGAAGAAGCCGGTTGAGGAAACTCAATCGTTACGCCGGGTGACGCACTCGTATCGTCAAGGGTGGTGGGATAACCCGAGGTGGGGATCGCCATTATCTACTCCTACGGGGTGAGGTCAAGCGTAAAGATTCCGCTTGCATTCCAAGTAATTTTGAATGTGCCCGAAGTGGTAGAGAAATCTCCACCAAAATCGATAGCACAAATGAGGGGATCATTAGTGAGCGTGTCATCATAAATAGCGGCATAACGGGCACTCGTAATCGTGCTCCCAGTCCACTCGACATCACCAGCGTCCCAAGTAATCGTTCCCCCACTCGTAGCGAACGTGATAGAAGTCAACGACTCCCCACCAGCGCTATACCCGGTACCAGAGACCTCGTTAGTGACCTCAGACTTGACAGACATAGTGCTGTAGTTCGGTGTCCACGAAGCTGTCGTCAACATACATTTGAAACGGTCAGCAGTCGTATCATTAAAATCGATATTAAAGTTAGCTGTCTGCTCCAGGTTGTATTCCATTGGCAGACAGAAAAGGCCACTAGCCACGGTTAGATCCTCCGGTCCCAGTTATGGGTTTGGGCCGAATCGTCACATTACCGTTGGTTTGACTGTTACCGGCCATCACTTCGTACTCCGCTTTTTCTTTTTAGTGTTCGTAACCCTTTTACCGGTCTTCGACGCATACGCACGAGCAGCTTTGCGGCCAGCCGTGGAGTAACTGAAATGTCTTGAACCGACTTTAGGCATAAATCCTCGCTTCACAGCAAGAGTAGCAGGCTTGAATGGGGGAGCCGGGGAAAGGGGAACCCGACCCCCCCAAGCCTACGCAACAACTATTAGGTGTTGTCGCCTATGGATGAGGATGACTCAATCCGCTGCAATGCTGCTTGACGGAAGATGGCATGACCCACCAGGTGGTACCAGCCCACAGGGTGGAACCGGCGCAAAGTATCGGTCACAGGACCGAACACTACGCTTGGGTCTTCCCCGAAGCCAGGAGCACGACTGAACGCTTTAGCTAGCGCCTGCCTACCAGCAACAAGAGTCTGGTAAACGTTAGTGGTGCTAGTAGCGCCAGCGTCATCCAATATGGGGGCACGAGGGTTTTCAATCCACTCGATACCACCAAACACGCCAATGGAGCCGTTGCGAACAGCGGCACCTTCTTGACGGATTTGGTATTGAATAACGTCAGTTACTGCGGTCTGCTCGCGCAGATCGTAGGAAACGTCCGGGTGGACGAGGCCAATGTAGTTGCCGTTATCAAACCCTGGAGCTGAAGCTGTACGCAACTCCGCTACCGCTTGACGCCCTTCCTGAGCACCAAACGTTGCGGCGTCAGCAATACCGACACGGGACGTTGGGCGTGAACCCATCGAACCCTGAGCGTAAATGACGTTAGTGCCAGCGTTAGCGACATTGGAAACAAGTTTGTCAACAGAGTCAACCATGTTGTAACCAATAATGTTCGCAGCGTCAGCATCAACATTCAAGAATGATGTGCCACGCAACTTCGCTGTAGTAATAACCGCATTACCGTATTCGGCAAGTGTCACGACCACAGTCGAGTCGCCCAAGGCGACGGCTGTAACGTCAGACGCTTCAGTCAAAGCTGAAGTGGCCTGAGCCATATTGTCATAGATGTTGAACTGGACTGATGCCCCGTTATGGGTTTGCGCGGTTGAGCGCACATCAGCGATCATTTCATACATCGGTTGGGAACGGAAAGCGAAATAAGCAAGTTGCTGAAACGCCGCCGTATCAGAGGAAACGTCCCCTGTGCCTGTATAGGCCATTGTGAAGTCCTAAGGGTGAGGGACTCCACTGTTAGCTAGCCGGTTACTGGGCAGCACCCCACAGGTAACCTTCATTCTCCATCAACGCCCGAAGCTCTGCCTCGGTATTCGTTGCCGCTATACGAGAATTAAGATCGGCTTGTGACACCGGGTCACCACCTTCACCCGCCACAGCAATACGCTGTTCGGCGTCAAGTGCGTCACGTTTTATCGGTGAAGAACTAGATGCTGAAGCATTTCGTCCAACGAATCCAGCAGCTTCCGCTTCTGCACGGATAGCTTCTGCATCCATTTCACCATCGTAAGCCTTTACAAAATAACTTACTTGTCGATCCTCAAGATCAAGTCCTGCGGATCTAAAAACGTCACGCCGCTCATAGCCACTCAATCTCTCTTGTGTTTCCGCAAGCTGACTTTCAGCTTCCTTCGCACGGTTTTCGAGATCTCGTCGCCAGTTCGGTTTCGACTCGGTAGGGCTGCCAGAACCTTCTTCACCGGAAGTGGAGTCGGAGTCTGTCATATGTCACTCACCTGTCCTATTGCGCATCCCAGCGGTGGAACCGAGGATGGAGGGGGTGCCAAACAGCTCGCCCAACGTGGGGCCGATCAACACTCTCCACTATACATAGGTGGGGGGTGGGAATCCAGTGGACTATTCTGCGGCACCCAAACCTGTAACACCTCGCTGGGTCGTCAAAGCCCCTCCCTCGCCTTGGAACGCGGCGGCTCTCCCGGCGGCCCCCCGACGCACACGGGCCGCGGCTTCACCACTCACCCCAAAATCTCCAAGAGCTAAAGTGTCTGCTGTTAAAGCTTCACCCACCAACAACTCTGTGGTTAAACCGCGGCGTTCGCTCAGACGTTGAATCAACTGGCTTTGCGCCACACCTTCACGCTGTAACCTTTCAGCGGTACCCTTTGCGAGGGGGCTGCTTGGGCCGATAGCACGCATCGCTCCCGCAGATAACCCGGCGGCTTCCATGCGACGGTTCTGCTCGAAAACGTTTTTAGCTGCATCGGGGTCAAGGAAATAAGCCACCAACGACCCCTTGGGAAGGTCATACCAAGTTTGAAGTTGAGTAATTGTGTCTTGGTTCGCCTGGTCTAGTGATTGTTCGGCTAAAGCAACCCGTGATTGAACTTCCGCTACCGACACATCCCCGGCGATTAGCGCAGCGAAATCGTCAGGGCTGTCACTGAAATTTTCTGGTAGATCAGCGGCTTGCATAGCTGACCGGTAATCGGTTTCCAATGCCATGTATTCGTTTTCTGTTAACGCAGGCAAACCGGCGTCAATGCGAGCTTTCATCGCTGGGAAACGGAGGTGGTAGGCCGGTTGTTGCCTGATTTTCATGGCGATAGCAGTTCGAGACTGCGCCGTGGTCATTTGTCCTTTAATGAAATCGGCGATGCTCTTGTCTAAACCGTATGACCTGACAAGATCGTCAACGATAGCGAAAGCGTCGTCTGTGCCTGTGCCTGTGCCTGTGCCGCCTGTGCCCCCCGCGCCGGGTGTCGTGCTCCCGACACCACCGGGGGTGCCGTATTTAGGGTTAGCGCCCCAAGTGGTAGCAGCTACTTGGCCTATTAAATGACTAAAAGTGCCGTCATCCCCTCTTGTTGGTTCAGCCCCGTAATAGTTGCCTTCGCTCGGGCCGCTGACGCTGTGCCAACTCGTGCCATCAGGGGTAATCCTGAACCACATACTGCTGTCGTCAGCGTATTTATAAAGAATGTTTGGTTGCCCCTTCGCATCAAAGATTTGTCTAGGCACCTCTCCTGCAAACACAGGAGCACCTGCGGTTTGGCCTATTAAATGACTAAAAGTGCCATCAGCCCCCCTTGTCGGTTCAGCCCCGTAATAGTTGCCTTGGTCCGGGCTCCCAACACTTTTCCAACTCGTGCCGTCAGAGGTAATCCTGAACCACATACTGTCGTCGTAAGGTTCGGTACGCGTTCCCCTATCCTCTAAATCTTTAATCCAGGATGGGTCTTCTACGAAAGCCATAGCATCTACTCCTAAGCCAGTTGGCCTGTGTAACCGCTGAACGACCCAGAAGTATGGGCCTGCCCGCCCAAACCACCAAACATGGTTATAACTTCTTGCGCCATGTCATAAGCCACATCGCCAGCATTGTTCGTGTAACGCCACTCGTCGCGGCTACGGAAATAATCTCCAGCGTTACCCAACGCCATCGGGTTTTGCAGCCCGTTTTCTCCTACGCCACCTGTAGCTATTTGAAGGAACATATCGTTATCCCCAGCCAAGAAATCCAAGGGACGTTCCAAGATAGCTTCACCCTTGTTTTTGTAAGGCTGAAAATAGGTTTGAGGGTTGTAACCGGCATCAATCAAGTTGACCAACGTGGGATACATATTGCGGGCTTGTTCCCTCATCTGGTCACTAATCAAATCTCTTTCAGTCGCGATTTCGGTGGGATCAGCAAAATAAAGACGTTTCGCTAATTCCGTTGCGGCTTCCCCAGACAAGTCAACCATCCACTTCTTCTCTAACGCCGCTACTTCTGCCTCAAACCCCTCAATCAAACCGGGGTTACGCTCAGGATCTAACCCGTTTTGCAACGACGAATACAATGCCTCTTTCTGATCTCGCAGGTTCATACCTAACCGCATCGAACGGTAAGACATATCTCGCAACATTTTTTTGACAGCTTCGTCCTCAATGTCAAGCCCCAAACGGGCAGCCATCTTTGCTAACTCGTCACCCTCGGTATCTAAATACTCCTCTTGGTCAATCGACCAGTCGTCGCCTTGTTGCCAACCAGCGCCCCCCAGTTCATGCCATGTGACATCGAACTGTCGCGTTGTCTCTGTACGTTCCTGATACCACTTGGTTTGCTCAAAAACGGATAGTATCTGGCTATCGTTACCGGCGTACCCCATCACCTGTGCATAAAGTAAAGCGTTCATGCCAGGTTCAACGAGTACGCCACCCTCCATCGTTTGACGCTCTATGGGTTTGCCGTCGATACCAGTGAAGATACGCATATCTTCTCGACCCATGAAATAGTCGGCGCTTCCGAACTGCTCGTATAAAGCGTTAACCATTTCGTCAGTCAAAACACCCGGTATTTTGAAATCGGGTTCACGGAGGGGGAAATCCCACTCCGCACCGGGATCTTGCTGATTAAATTCTATTCTGTCTTCACGTTCTACCCGTTCATCTTCACGCCGCTGCCATTCCTCCGGCGACGGCCTCCCCGTTTCCCCGTATTCTTCCCCCCCGATAGGGGTATGTATCCCGATATTGGCTGAATCTTCTGGTTGTTCACCTGGGTCAAAGGCCGCCGGGATAGCTTCCACGAGTTCCCCGTACTCGTCAAATAAAGAGTCTTTAACGAAATCTACATGCTCGGACCACAATTCTTGGGCACGCAAATTTTCGTCAAACCCGTCGTTGTCGGGGTGAACGGACCAAGCCGAATAATCTTCCCCGTTCCACATCATCTCTAAAGCATCAAGATTCGCTTTAATCAGTTCTTCTTCGGACACACCGTCCCGCACACTATAAGTACCACCAGCGTTTCGTTTCAATCCGAAGTATTTAGCTAACCCAGCTTGCGTAGGTAAACCGTCAGCTTTGACAGGTAGCCCTAGCGCCTCAGCTCGTTCCACGCCACCGGCACTTTTAGTGAAATTGATTTGGAAAAGGCCCCACGAATTGTCGTTGTCTTTAGGGTTTTGTGCCTCAAAAAGATAACCAGATTCGCCCCGTGTGATAGCGACGAAGTTAAGGATTTGCTCAGGGGTGAACCCTCGATCACTGAGTTCTTTGCTTAACCTTTCAAGCGAAATTTTCATAGCCCGAGTACCCTGTCTACGGTGGACATCAAATCCCCGATTCCTTTAGCCTGAGCCCCTTCTCGATCTAACGATGTAGCGAACTCTACCCCGGCTGAAGGTAAGTCAATTTGTTCGTTACGCAAACGAGCAGGGTTGCTTTGGTCGTCCAAAAGTGTGTTAGCCATCAGCACATACTGTTGGAGTTCTCTGCGGTTAAAGTTCCTACCCAAGGTTTGTCGAGCTACCTGTTGTCCTGTCGTTTTCAGGTAACCGGTGGAATAGTAGGTGGGGCCGCTGTCTCTCAGGAACTCTAGTTTCGCTTGTTCAAAGTCTTCTTGGGTGACATCACCGAAACGGCCTCCTTCTTCTAACGTGGGGACAGCTTTCAGTCCTAAGTCGGGACCGAATATCTCGGCGGCGGTTGCGGCGTTTTCCACAGCGCCTCGTATGGCATTAGCGAAATAGGTCGGGTCGTTGATGTCGTCAAGATCAGTGATATTAAACCCGTCGTAATACCCCTGGACGAATAGGGCTTGGGCTAAACGGTCTTTGTCCCCTTTTGAAATTCCTTGCAACCATTCCAGGTAATCGCTTGCCAGGTAATCCTCGGGTGGTTTTGTGAACCCTCCGAGTAGCGCCCGGTCAGCGCCTTCGAGGTCTTCGATTGCGACATCTAACGGATCGCGGGTAACCCCCAACACCACATCTTCACCGGTGTCCGTCTGAACCGTTCGTGTGGCCCCAACAGCCGTACCTTCTAAACCTGCCGTACCTTCTAAACCTTCTGACTCGCCCTCCACGGTTGAAGCGTCCGCCGCCAGAAAATCTGCTGCGCCCTCCCAATCTTCGTCCTCAATCAACGCTTCCCATGTTGCTTCACCAGCATCGTAAAAGCCTTCGTTCAGAACTTCGCCGGTGACAGCGTCCACCACAAGAAGCTCTATCAGCTTCCCCTCCAACAGTTCTTTACGCTTGTCGTCGTCAGCATCTTCTATTTGTTCCGCTGTTGCTACCATTTTCTAACCTAAACCTTTAGGAGCGGTATCTATCCAACTATTTGGGCCAATGAAATCCTTGTTGAAATAACGACGCAGCACCGCATTAAACGTCGGGTTCTGACCCCACTTAATGTGGCGCATTATCCATTCGTTATACAAATCAATGTTATCGCTATCTCGCAAACTCGTATCGGGGCGACTCTTCAACTCTTCCTGAATTTCCCATCGCACATCCAAATACTCGCGGATCTTCTCCAACTCTGGACGGTAATCAAATTCGTCCCAATGCTCGTTCACCATCTCGGCAAACGAAACCAGCACACCCCGCAGAACTTCTTGACCCCCGGAGCTGTCGTAATCGTTGTACCAGTACGGGTATTTGCGTTTTAAGTGGTTAATAATCGCGATGCGTTGCGCCTTTTCAGTTTCGTTGCCTTTAGCCTCGAAACTGAGGGACCTCGTTTCACCGGCCTCGAACTTCCTCAAAAGTTCGGCATCGACGGATTCCATGCGCGCACGATATTCCACCCACCCCACAGCGGTCGCTGTCGTCGTCAATGTTTCTAACGCATCGAGCCTTTCAAGGTTCCCTTCCGCTATTGCCGCTGAGTACGCAAAATAGGAGAAGGTGCTGGTGACATCCTCTGCCCCTATTTCACCTAAAACAAAGTCACCAACTAGAGGATTCCTGTTGGCATAATCTTCGTGCTGCTCTTTGCGACGGCTGCCTTCTCTAGTGACCGCAGCGACCCCTTCCCTCAACTGGGTGCGCCGCCGGGCGATGTGCCAATACTCGGGATGATTGTTCAACAACCAGATAACAGCTTTTTCAAACCCTACAGCGGCCTGAACTTTGCGGTACCCCTCCATAAGTTTGTAGTCGGGAGAAGTGACAGCGATACTGACGGGTAACGATGCGCCCGATACAGCGTGAACCACCATTATCTTCCACACCCGGGCTTTTACTTCTTTAGTGAACTCGTAGCCGATAGAGCTAAGGTTTTCTTCAGTAGCAAAAATCCCTTGACGGATGTATTCCCCCATCAGATCTTGAGTTACGAGGCCCACCATCTTGTCGTAGTTAGTTGACCCTTCAATGGGGAGTCGCCGCAGAATAGTGGGTTCAGCGTTCTCTAACGCCCGCCGAAACGCCGTGGTTGCTTCCGAAGCCCCGTAGGGTTGGAGAAACTGGACCATTTCCCCAATCTCGGGTTTCCTTATAACCAACTCACCTAAACCGAAGTTCGCTCCAGGGTTTAAGCCGGGGCTCGCATTCCAAATCATTATGGAACCGGGGTTCATGGTTACCACTTGGTTTTCGAGTAACGGCTGCACCCAACCCATGCCGGGGATGCCTTTACCCATAGCTTCCCCAACGACATCGTTTTCTGCCCAATCAGTGAAATCCAGGTGAATGCGGTTGTCTTTGTCGTTAGCCATCTGGTAGTAACGGGTACCTCGTGCGACGTACACGGGGTTGCGGACAGCTATGCCCGCCCATTTGCTGATGACCTCTTGGTACGCTCCGAAGAACGGTGAAAGGTTCCCGACGATTTCTTGGAACCGAGTTTTTTTCCCAAGTTCGTAGAGAAGGTCACGCATTTCTTTGAGGGCTTCTCGTTTAGCGGCCTGCATCGCCTCCGCATGTTGTTTGCGGGTCATGGAGTAGGAGCCGTCTGCGTTGCGGAACGGTTGCACTCGGCGTGCCCCATGTGTTTCGTACAGGGCTTTCCAAAGAGGGTTTCGTGAAAGATGATTTACTGAAGCCGTCCCCATTTTGTGCATGGTTTCGTCAACCCAAATCGTGAACTGGTTGCCGATACGGGCGGTTGCTAGGTCTTGCCCAATGCCGGAATGGCTAACAATTTGACCGAAGTTATTGGAAACTTGGGCAGTCCCCATGCCTCCGTTAATGTTTTCGATAACGTCGTGAACATTCGCGAGTGGCTTGCCGAAAGCGTCCGCGCTTTCAACTCGTATCCGTTCAAGCTCAGGCAAAACGTCTTTATTCCATGAAAGTCTTTCGCCTCTCGAAGCTCGTTCCCTTAAAACGTTGAACGCTTCCCGTGCCCGTGGACTGGGATTAAAGTTGCTACCCCAGTTGCCTTCATCCAGGCGAGGCAAAATGGAATCTATTTCTGTGCGGGTGGCTTCCACCCAGCGACGCAAATTAGCGGTTGATGCTTCTCCAGCGTCGTCTAGGTAATGCCAAGGGAACGCTCTCGCGAATTCGGTTCCTCGTTGAGCTTCCAACCATGCGACCATTTCGTCGTCACTTAATTTCCACACATTCTTTATGTATGTTTGGAAATTGCCAACCCATTCGTCTCCCCCCACACCACCGGTCGGCGTCCACTGTTTATTAACAGTGTCATCCCATTTCGCTGCGAACGGACCTGCCTGATCGGGGTTACGGAAATGGAACACTTGGTACGCTTGAGGGTCACCATATTGTTGGGCTAATGCAGCGGCTCTCTGACTGCCAGCCGATTGCACTAACGCTCGCCGCCCCCCGTCGGAAGAAGCAGCGTTACGGCTCATCATTATTTCAAAAGGATCGTTGCCGAAAACGTTTTTCGCTCCGTGGGGACCAAGCATGAACCCTTGGTAACCGGCGTCGTGCATGAGTAAACCGGTACGATCAAAGTTAGTGAGGAGTTTCTCATAATCTGCGCTCATTCGTGGGTGAAGCAAATCCATAGCTTCGTCCACACTGATTGCCCGCATTTCGAGAAGATCAGTGGCGTGACGCAGGTTCGTGATTTCCGTGGCTGCTGCCTCGGGACTCAACCGTCCTTCAGTCACACTCACTTTGATGTCGTCCATTATCCCTTCTAACTGGCGAACTGAGACTTCTCGAATTTGGAAACCGAAATACTCGGCGGCGTCTCTAATAGCAGCAGTCTGAACTGTTTTGCGGCTAACACGACCATACAACCCAGCGGTCGCCAAAAGACCCGCCGGACCTCCCATGAAGGCACCGGCGACACCCGCACCGAGTCGCCTCCTTTTGTTGCTTGCTTCGAGAAGTTCTTTCGCTGTAGCTTCAAAAACTTCGTTTATGACTTCTGGACCTAAAACGTCAAACAACTCATCCGCTGGTAGAGCAGAAGCATTTGTGCCTCCACCGGGTAACTCAACTATTCCCTGGTCTATGTCGTCTTGTAAACGAATCACCAGTCTCTCTACGGCGGGGGTTGTTACGTCAATGCCTCGCCGTCGAGTTAATTCTGTGCGGTAATCCACAAGCCCTTGTTTCAAACCGGTAAGTTGGCTTTCAAAACCGACAGCCGAAATGGCACGCAGTTCTTCGTCAGTTAAAACTCGGAGGGGCCAGCCGGGACGCAACAACACACTTTTTTTCCATCCGGCCATCGCCAGATCTAGGTACCCGTTAACCCACCTCGCCCCGTTAGTGAACGTACTTTTGGGTTCCAAATTTTTGAGGTAGGTGTATCGGGGGATAACAGCGCTTTCCGCTAAATGGGCAGGCATGATAGGAACATTTCGGCGGTAAGAAGTCCCCATACCACTGTGACCGTCGAGAACTACGCCCTTACCTGTGGCGTACTCCCTCGATGTAGCACTCTTCTCTCGTAACATCTTTTCGGCCTTATCAACGGTGCCTTTGATGTTGTACAGCAAAAAGTTCATGTACTGTTCTTCAGGCACCCCTGTGTCTTTCGCAAACTCTCTGGCTCGCTCCAACAACTTCGGATCAATTTTGCTACTAAAATTTTCGACGTAGGCTTTAGCCATAGCGTCACGAACGTCATAAAAAAACTGTTTGCGTTGCGACAACGTTTTGACTTGCCACATCCCTATGAGAGTGTCAGCGTCCCCCTCAAGTTTGAGTTTCTTCATCGCTAACGGCAACAGTTGACCCTTTTCGGCTCCGGCAGCTTCCCGCATCGTGTTTCGCCAGTTTTGGGCTGCTTGATCCACGTTCCTGAAGTCCATGATGTGATCGGGAATAACTTCCCTAGTCACTTCAATGACCCGTCGGGCTCCTGGCCCAGCGAAAGGGATGGGTTCGATGACGTTCATCACGGAGTGACCCATGTTGCGTCGAACGGCGATAGCTGGGGCTTCATGCAAAGTGGAAAATAAGGTCCGGTTGATACCTAACGATTCGCTGAATAGGCCCGCTAACACAAAGTCGTTTGCGGCTGTTAGGAGAGTGGCGTCCCCTGCGGCTTCTAACACATTTATGGGTATGTCTGCTCGGAGGGTGTCGTCAGCGAAACGAGCTAAAGCCCCCATTTGGTTGTGTCCCATTGCGTAAGCAACTTGGAATAGGGAACCGGCGTTAGCGGGGTTGAGTTCTATAAGTTCTCTGATGGCTTGTTGCGCTGCCCCATTCAACCCAGACTCTAAACCCCCTGTACGAGTCCTTATTGTCTCCCTCACTCCGTCTACAGCTTCGCTGTAATCGGCTCTCACCGCAGCGTCATCTTTAAGCTTCGCTGCGTCAAATCGCTTTTTATCTGCTTTGATGGCTAACCGCAATGGCTCCCTCATTTCGTCTGCCAGCGCACCTAAATTGTCTTGTAAACCTTTAATGGTACTCAAAGCGCTGTTGGCCGATGTTTGGCCTTCCACCCAAATCCGCATGGCACCTTCAACTGCTTCTCTGGCTACTCTGTCCCCCATCGCTAACCGCAACACAAACTTCCGTGTCACCGTATCTGAGGCTATAGCTAACGCTTGGGCCAGTTCGGGGGTCCATCCCCGTAACCGGGTCAAACGTCTGTCGTTCATCATTCTGCCAGCGAGTGTTTGCACTTTTACTGCGTCAGGACTCAACACCCCGGCACGTTCGTCGGGCATTCGACGCAATGTCTCAGCCATAGTTAACGGTGGAGGGGTCGGCCCGTTGAAACCAAGATTGTGTTGACTAGAAAAATCGAGATCTGCGCCGTGTTCGTCAATAATGTCCAACATCTTTTGAACCCGTGGGGTTTCCACGAACTCCTCGGGACTAATTTTGTAGCGGGCACCCACCACACCTTCGGGGCCGAACATGCCACCCTCGCCGCGAGGATCCCAACGTCCCCGAGTTTGCGGCTGGGCGTGAAGCATCGCTCCTTTAGTCCCATATTTTAAGCGCGCCCCTCGGACTACAGGGGTGAGAGTTCTCGTGGGGTCAAGCCTGAAAACTGCTTTCAAATCCAATGCCCCTGAAAGGATATTAAATTCTGGTCTGAGTTCGGTGGCAGCGACCTGTTCGGGGTCTTCAATATCGGCGGTCATTAACGCATGTGCGACGGCTTGGCCTAGTGTGCGTTTCTTCTGAATTTCGTATGCTTTCGCCCAGACTTCTGTGTCGAGCCACACCCCCCAGTCGTCACCCATGAAGTCGGTTCCCTCTCCGCGGGCGTCAGCTATGGAGGCGATTGTGAGGGCTGTACCAAGAGTTCGTTGAACACCGTAGCGATATGCGACATCTATGCCTTTCGCTGCGCCGTGGACGGGGCCACGGGCTTGGTCACGCAAAAACCATTCGGGGAATCCCCGGACAATTTCACCGCCGACACCTCGGGGACCGATGAGTTTGGCTACTGCCCCCCCTTCCCCTAAAATGTTGTCGTTAACGGAACCATACGTCGCGGCCCAAATGCCGTCTTCGTATTCGTCGTCAGAAATTTTGAGTCGAAGCCACTCGGGGCCGACACCGATTTCTTTGCCTTTGCCAATATCACTCTTGAAAGGAAGGGGGAGGCCGTGGTCGTAGACAGCTTCTTGAGCAACGTCAACAAAAAAGTTTGCCGATTTGTAACCGGTTTGGCCCAAACGCCAAGCAGCAAGGCCAGGCATCCGGGCGAAACGGCCTAGGCCTTTACTTACCTCACTAACAGCATCCCACAAACCCATCAGCTTGGGACAACCCTGTGGCGAGACAAAGCCGCAAGGTGAGAAATCGCTGAAATTACTTCCCGAGTTGAATCAGACGTAGTGCCATAGTCCGCTAACGGATACAAGTTAGAAAGAACATTCAAAGCGTTAGCGTTATATATGGGAGGAAGATCAGCTTCGGCAGCTAATGGCACACCAGGTTGCATAACCGATTCGGCGGAGCGTTCCGTTGGGCGAAGAAAACCGCCAGCCGCTCCGGGTTTCGGTGGACGCCGTGTGGCTTCAGGCAAAACGTCGGCCATAGGCACAGCGTCTAACGCTTCTTCTTGCTGTTGGGCTTGCCCGTAGGCTTGTCCTCTGAACGGGGTCTCAGCCATCTGCTTCTACTTTCTGTGGTGGCGCTATT
>Ga0302123_10001917_pt1 | contig 14467 bp, 12 predicted proteins | sample CB21_321_MG_FD_203109 | JGI IMG/M metagenome (GOLD analysis project Ga0302123, IMG submission 203109) | Marine microbial communities from Western Arctic Ocean, Canada - CB21_32.1 | ecosystem: Environmental > Aquatic > Marine > Oceanic | place: Canada: Western Arctic Ocean | collected 2017-09-28 | reverse complement strand
AGCCTGGGAAAAAGAAAAACGGCAAGGACCATGTCATGTACCAGCAGGATGTTGAACGAATCCAGGAATTCCGCAAGTGTATTGAATGTTATCTCTGTCAGGATGTCTGCCACGTCCTCAGGGATCAAGATAAGAAGGAAAAGTTTGTGGGACCGCGCTTTATGATCCGCCTAGCTTCACTGGAAATGCACCCCTTAGATCAGGAGGACCGCATTCCTAAAATTAAAAATGAATTTGGCTCAGGAATGTGTAATATTACTCGTTGCTGTACGGATGTCTGTCCTGAACATATTCAGATTACGGATAATGGCATTATTCCATTAAAGGAAAGAGTGGTGGACCGCTTTTATGATCCGGTTATGTGGATTTATAATAAATTGTTTGGCAATGCAATGGCGCCAAACAGTGGTGAAGAATAAAATACAGATTCTGTTATTTGTTAATATATCTTTTGATAAAAAAATTTAATATCGGTAATATACTTAATGTTAAGATTGCATTATCAAAGATTAAAGGAGCCCCCCCAATGAAAAATAGTATTCGGACAGTCATCGTATCCTCGATTTTATTAACCATTTTTTCCTGTACAACGTCCACTGATGTGCCGCTTCCAATTACCAGTGCAAGTGAAGAGGCTCTTGAGCTTTTCAAGCGCGGATATTTTCACCATTCACAAAACGAGTGGTATGAAGCAAGGGGATTATATGAGCAAGCGCTTAGCCTGGATCCTGAATTTATCTTAGCTAATTTGTATGTTCCAGAAACAGACCCTAATAAAAGAAAGGCTTTTCGTGACCGTGCGATTGCTAATAAAAACAATGGAAATGAAGCAGAAAAATTGCGCGTAGAAATCTACGTGGCAAATAGAGATGGCCGTTTAATGGATATTGTAACTGTTTCAAAGGAGCTGGTAAATAAATACCCAAAGAGCTCTGAAGCCTATGTTGTTTTGGGCAACGCCTATACGTCTGTGCGGGATTTTGATAACGCAATTTCTCAATTTAATAAGGCATTAGAAATTAACCCTGACCAGTATCGCGCTTGGCGGAGCTTGGCTGCTCACCAGGTAAATATAGGTAATAATATATTATTACCCAAAAGTAGACAGACTAAAGCATTGGCATTAAAATATACTAAAGGCATGGTTAATTCTCGTCCTAAGGCTCCATTTTCTTATCAACTTCAGGCAAATGTCGAGCGCCAATATAGTGATTTTGCTGCGGCCAAACCACTTTACCAAAAAATGGTTGATGTTGCTGAAGAAACGGGATCATCTATGAAAGGTTCTGCATACAATGTGCTTGCTCATAATTACCTATTTGGTGGCGATGGTAAAACTGCAAGAGAAAATTATGATAAGGCAATTGCTCTTTCAAAAACCCCTTTAGCGGTTGTAAATGTGACGATTTACAAACTGCAATCATACCTCTTTCAAAATGACTATGAAGGCGCGTTACGCGTAGCTCAAGATCTTGATCGTAAATTAAACACACTATACTTTTCAGAAGCTTCATTAAACCAACAAAAGGCAAGAGTTGAATTCATGCGTTTTATAGCTTATGCTAATAACCAACAAAAAGAAGAGGCCTTTACCGCATTGAGTGCACGCAAAGACTATGCAACTGCCGCTATGTCACTTATGGAAATAGATGAGGTCATACAAAGAGATTTTGATTCTTTTAATGCTCAAATGGAAGCATGGCACTATATCCTCTTTGGAGAATACGATAAAGCGGAAGAACAGCTTAAAAAGCTTTATCCGATTGCTAGTAAAATTCAGAGCCCATCTGCACTGGATAATTACAATGCCCTATCTGGGATGGTCTCTTTATTTAGTGGTGATATCTCGGGCTCTCTTTCTTCTTTCAACGAAAATATTAATCCAGAAAATTATCAATATTATGCCTATTTTAAAGGTCTCGCATTAAAACAGGCTGGTCAGGAGAAAGAGGCGATGGCGATTTTTGATTATATTTCTAATTATAATTTTAATAGTTGGGAGGCTGCTATAGTCAGATCTCTGGCTAAAAAACAGCTTGAATCATAATAATATTAGAGATTTAGAATAATAAAAAAGGGCTGTAATAAATACAGCCCTTTTTTTATAGTTTAAATAAAGCTTTTTTAACTTTTTAATCTAAAATTAACTGGAATTGAAATCCAGACACCCACAGCTCGCTCCCTTTGTTTCGCAGGTCGAAACCGAACAGCGCGTATAGCAACTGTGGCCGCTTCGTTCAGCCCGGTGTTGGGAATCCCTTTTAATATTACGGTATCTTTAACCCGCCCCCTATCATCTACAAAAACCTGTACTACAACGGTGCCTTCAATGCCCGCTTCTTGTGCAATCTCAGGATATTTTGGCCTGATTGGTGTTAGTGGTACTGGTGGATCATCGTATGGAATAAATTTTACACGAGGCCCTTCTGGCGGTGGAGGGGGGGCGCCCCAAGCATCGAATTCATCCAAATTAAATTCATCCAGTGTGACGTCATCTGCTATATCTTCGCTTTCAGATTCTACGGGGACTGAGGGTCTTGCCGGTGGCGGAGGGCGATCAAACTGTTCCGTCTGGGGAATGTCAATTTGTTCAATAATAATTTGGAATTCTTCCTCTAAATCAAATGTGTTAGCTGGCCTGGGAAAAATTAAAAATGCGGAAATTAACAGAAAAATACCTGCGAAGCTAGTAATCCGCACGATAACTGGATAAAGGAATTTTATGGACGCTGATTGTTCACTGCGCATATTAATCTACTGCTGTTTTAGTGGAATAGTTCAACTTAAGGGCATCTGCTTTTCGTAATTCTATATGGATTGCGCTAATTAATCCCATTTTAGCGCGCTCATCCGCTTTTAATGAAACAACAAGCTGTGGGTCTGCCACACGCTTTTCATACATGACATGTCGGATGCCATCGGAAGCATAAAGCCTATCTTCAATAGAAATTAAACCGTCTTTAGATACCCAGATATGAGAGGTGTGGCGTTTAGATTTCAACTTCTCTATGCGTTTTGCTTTCGGAAGCGAAATGGGAAGCCCGGAATATTCTCTTAACACGGTCGTTACCATAAAAAATATCAAAAGCATAAATATAATATCCGGCATAGAAGCGGTTGGAATTTCACTTTTGAGTTTGGTTTTTCTTTCTAATTTCATTAGTTCGAATCCGCAATTGAAATGCGCGTTGCGTTTGCCAGCTTTAATTGATCAATGACTGCCACATAATCTTTATATGTGGCCGCTTTGTGGGCCTTTACTGAGATAACCAGTTTTTCATTTGCTGCCAGTTTTTGTCTAACTGTCTTTGATAGGTTTCGTACTTCTATGCCCTCTCCACCCAATAAAACATTTCCTGACGAATTTATCAAACAATTAAGAATATTCTTTTTACTGATTTCAATTTCTTCTCCTTCGGCTGGTAACACCATTCCCAATCCTTTATCCATATCAATGGTGGTGGTAACCAAAAAGAAAATTAAAAGCAGAAAAGCAATATCTGCCATGGAAGAGGTGGGGATTTCTCCTCCCTTAAACCTGCGTTTTTTCGCCATAATTAAACTTTAAGCGTTTTAATCCTGTGCGAGTTTTTCGTATTGTAAGTGGAGTTGGTCTAACAGCTTCACAGAATTTTCTTCCATATCGAGAATAAGTTTATCAATCCGAGATACAAAAAAGTTTTGGAAAATTTGGATGATCATTGCCGTAATCAAACCAAACGCTGTGGTCAAAAGCGCCTTTGATATACCTCCGGCAACAACGGCAGGCGAAATGTCATTGGCCGCTTTAATGGCGTCAAAAGCATCGATCATTCCTACAACCGTTCCTGTGAACCCAATCATCGGGGCTACGGTGATAACCGTATTTAACCAGATCATATTTTTTTCGAGAAACGCCATTTCGAGCGAGCCCGCATTTTGGACCGCTTTTTCTACTTCTCTCAAGCCACGGTGAAACCTCGTAAGCCCCGCATGGAATACTTCTGCCACTGGGCCCGGTGTCTTGTCGCATAAATCTACAGCAGCCTGAACGCTTTTCTTTTCAAGGATTGTTGAAATGTCTTCGTAAAATTTTTGTGAGTTTATTGACGAAATGATTAGAGAATAGGCTCTTTCAAAAGCAAATCCCAAACCAAATATAAGCGAAACAAGAATTGGCCACATAAAAGCTCCGCCATCTATGAAATATTGCACCATAACTAACCTCCAATAAACTTTTTTATTTAATTGTTTTGATTACTACGAATATCATTATAAAAAATTCCGCGGAATATAATCTCTATATCTCAAGATTCCACGCAAAAAAATTTTACGATGACAGCTCTGCTAAGCCGTCCTCTTCTGTTGCATAAATTTTTGCATATTTAGAGATGCCCATAATATTAAATGTTTTTTCTACAATTGGGGCGGTATTACAAAAAGCGATTTTCCCGCTTGTCCCCTGAAGCTCTTCAATAACTTCAATTAAAATAGATACCCCGATGCTGTTTACCATTGCTGTTTTTTCTACATTTATCAAAAATTTTCGCTTTCCTTCTGAAATTTTTTGTAAACAAACCGAGGCAACCTGCTCCCCCCCATAGTTATTTAAGTAACCATTGGTCGTTACTACAATAACTCCGTTCTCATCTTTTACTTTCATGTCAAAATCAGGCATGTGAATTGTCTCCTTTTTAGTCTCTTAATTATTTTGCTTTTGTCATTGTGACGGTGGTTCCATCTTCCGTTGTTTCAAACTCAACGGTATCCATTAGTTCTTTCATAAGCTGAACCCCCCAACCTCTTTTGTGTTTTGAGTTAATCTTTTCATCAATATTTGGAATGGCAACTACTTCAGAATCAAATCCAACGCCTCGGTCTCCTACTTTAATTACCAAAGTGTCTTCTTTAATAATGTAATGAATAAAAACATTGTCTTTTGTTTTTGAGTGCTCAAATGCATTAATACAGGCCTCGATTAGCGCCATACTAATTTCTGCTGTTTTCATATCATCAAGGCCCATGCGTTTTGCAACGACTTCTGCTGTTTTTGTCGCCGCTAGTTCCATGTCCTCCATTACTGGCAATGTTAGCTCTACGGTTGGGTTTGTCATTTTATCTCCTTTAATTATTTAAGCCTGAGCGACTTTTTTAATTTGTTCTGCAGGTTCTATTTTTTGATGTTCTGCTGTTGAATTGTTTTTTTCTAAAACAACAAATGTAATATCATCTGGGGTTTGTGTTCCGTCAAGCCATTCATCTGCCAATTTTATAAGCGCTTCTTTTACTGGGCTTGCTCCCAAGTGTCCTGTTTTTTCAACGCATTGTTGCACGGCTGGATAATCTAATAGAACGCCGCCGGGGTTGGGGGCCTCTGGAAGGCCATCAGAAAGAATCACAAGAAGGTCCCCTTCGTTAAAATTTCTTTCTACTAAATCGAATTGTTCATTATCCAATCCGCCAAGTGGAAGGTTGCGGATTTCAATTTCTTCAACTGTTTTCTTTGTTCCGGAATAGAGGTATGCTGGGGGCATTGCAGCCGCACTGATAAACAGTTTGTTACCTCTAAAAATGCAAACACTCAAACTCATGCGAAGTCTTCCTGTGTCAACACGCCGAACAACGGTGTTTAGTCGACTTAATATATCGTCGGGCGAATTGGAAACAATACCCGCCAGGCCCGCTTTTGTTATTGAAACCATCATGCCAGACTGCGCACCGTGGCCCGTTGCGTCACCACACACTACATAAAAACTACCATCCTCAAGCTCAAAAAAGTCATAATAGTCGCCACCAACTTCCGTGGAAGTGCGCATATAAGCTTTGATATTCATACCAGCGTAGTCTGGTATTTTTTTCGCAATCATTTTTAGCTGAAATTCGCGTGCTTCTTCTAATTCTTTATCTTTTCTTTTATTTTCAAGACCGCGTAGTCGCATTTTTGATACGCCAACAAAGGCCACGGCGCCCAACCCTAAGGTAGAAGCAAGGTAAAATAAATAGGCATACCATGTATCCCAAAAGGGGGGCGTCACAACCATTCCTATGACATAAGGCGTTTCATTCCAAACGCCATCATTATTGCTTGCTTTAAACTGAAATGTATATTCCCCATCGTCCAGGCCTTGAAAGGCCACCGATCGATTGTTTCCATTTTGGACCCAATTATTTAGATAATTATCCAATGTATATTGATATTGATTTTTAGCAGTTTTATTATAAGTCAGGCCAACAAAATTGATATTTAATGTTTGAATCTCATGGTTTACTTTGAATTGGTCGCCTATAAAATCAACCGGAGACCTGTTCCCGTCATAATCTATTGCTTCTACTGAAGAAATTGCTAATTTTGGTGCTTTTTGGTTAATAACAATTGCTTTTGGGTCAAAGGTTGTTAATCCAGAAACGCTACCAAAGGAAAGATTCCCATTCGCGTGAAAGGCAACTGACCCTTTATTGAAAATATCCGCGGGTAAGCCATCAGAAATTTCAAAAGATTGTATGTTTTCATTTTTTTGAAGCTTTGAAATTCCGCGTCGAGTTCCCATCCAAATGGCACCATCTTTATCAGATATAACCGAAAGAACTGTATTGCTCGGCAATCCATTGTGAACCGACCAGCGATCAAAATTGTCTTCATTTTTATTATATCGGTAAAGCCCTTCTCCTGCGGTCCCAATCCAAACAGCTCCATCGCTAGACTCGTGTAGTGTTTTTACTCCAAACGATGAGAAGCTTTTATCGTCATTTTCATCTAGAATATAATGGGCAATCTGTTTCATGGTTTTACCATTGATTCTAAATAGCCCGTTGGTTTCCGTACCAACCCATAGCTCATCGTTATTCTTCTGGCCTAAAAATGCAGTTGCATTAAGTAAATATTTATTTTCCGGATTCAAGTCGTGCCGATAAACGGAGAACGTATATCCGCCTTGTTGCTGTTTTGTCTTGGCGATTCCCTCTCTCGTGGAAAGCCATACAACTTCGCCTTGTTTATATATTGTGTTGATTTTTCCCGCAAGGTTTAGATCTGCCCCGTATTCTTCATCCTCTATTCGATTAAATCGTAGAAATTTATTTTTTGATGGGTCTATAATTGTCATTCCATTGTATTGGCTACCAGCCCAAACCATTCCATCCGAAGTAATTGCCAGCGCATCTGTTTCTTCTGTCAAAAGTGAATTCTTATTGGTTGGATCAGAAGTATATCGTTTAATTAGAGTGTGATCTTTATCAACGTGATCGACGCCTTTTTCGTGGGCAAGCCACAGCGTTTCGTCGCTATCAATAATAACAGATCGGATGTTGTCTCCTTTAATGTCCCCGGATTCTTTTGTTAATGATGTAAAGTTTTGTGTTGTTTTAATTAATTGGTTTAAACCAATTTGAGTTCCAATCCAGATATTATTAAAGTCATCAACAAAGAAATCATTTATTTCGGAATTTGATAGAGACTCTGGTTCTTTAACCGCTGTCATTGTGCCATCAGTATTCGGTTGTAATATTTGAAAGTCGCGATCTTCAAACATCCCGCCATTTGCAAAAAAATTATCTGTATTAAAATGAATAAGTCCAGTAAAAGCTAAAATATCTATCCACAGGTCTCCCGATGCGTCTGAATAAATATTTTTAATATATTGACCAAATAAATAGTCCCAGGCCAAATCTTCAAACATTTGATAATTCTCATTATAAAAGACCACTCCCGTTGTGGTGGCCACCCATAGGCCTGACATGTTTTTGTTTTTACCAAAATCTAATATTTTAATTACAGAATATTGATTTAATGGAGAAAACCATTGTGTCCCAGCAAATCGTGTTATTGATGAAAAATCCCCAATATTTAATTTATCTAAACCGCCAGGTGTGCCTATATAAAGGTCGTTCCCTTTTATAAATAATGTATTAATACGATCGTTTGAGATTGTATTGGGATTGCTTGTAGAAGACTTGAGCCTTTGAAAAACATCCTTTTCTTTAAGATAATAATTAAGGCCATTTAAGGTGCCAACCCAAAGGTTCCCCGATGAATCAATAACTATCGGATTAAATTGTGTGGCATCAAAATTATTGCTGGAAATCGAAAAGGGATCTGCGGGGTCAAAATGATAATTCTTTTTTTCGGCGGTCACCTTATCTATTGAAAATAACCCGGTGCTTTCTGTTGCAATCCATATAACACCTTCGTGATCTTCTGTTACAAACGTTGGTCGACTGCCCGTATTAAATCTTTTAAAGGTGTTTTTCCCATATAAATAAAGATCTAAACTTTTATCAGTTATTGACCAAATGTCTCCTGAGGTGTCCTTATAAAGGCCCCATATCCGATTGCCCGACAACGCGGTAGTATCAAAAGGGTTGGAATTATAAACAGTTACGTCATATCCATCATATCGATTGAGTCCCTCTTTTGTCCCCAGCCATAAAAACCCGCGACCGTCGTCACTGATAGATGTAATGTCATTATCAGACAACCCGTCGCGTGCGCTTATTACTTTGAATCGTAAATCCGTCTCGTCTGCAAGCAAATTCGCAAACATTGTAATGACTAAAAAGGCTATTCGTATATAAAATTTTTGCATTATAACCTAAAACGAATGGGAAGAACCATCCGAACTGGAACAGCATTGCCTTGGTGATATCCTGGGGTGAATTTTACATCTTCAGCGATAAGCCGAAGCGCTTCTTGGTCAAGAGGCTTTGCTAATGAACGAAGAACTTTCGGTTCACTAATTTTGCCCTCACTAGTAACCACGAATCCCACATAAACAACGCCCTGTATCCCCATTTCCCTTGCAATTTTTGGGTAACGAATTTTTTTCCCAATTGCAGCCATTCCGCCTTTTATTGCTGGCATTTTTTCAGCGGTGAGATAAATGCCTTTGTCGTCTTTTTGCTGGGCAGATAAACCTGAGAACAAAGCAGTAAAGACGATTAGAACAAGATAGAGTTTTTTCATCATATGAACCTGTTGCCTATATTAATTATTAATTGATTAACAAAATCTAAGCGTTATTTTATAGAAATTGATTTTATTAAAAAACAAATGACCTTCAGCATAAAGAAAGGTAAGCCATTATACACTGAAATTTAATAGCTATTGGCCAAGAATGCATCAGCTTCGTTAAAATGTTTTAAGGCGTCTAATATTTGGTTGTCAGCCGTTACGCGCACGCCCCAAAGTTCATCCCGCCCCCACTTTGCACCTGCAATTTCTGATTTTAATATTGTCTTTAAGTAGACATTGTTTGTCAGAGCGTCCTCTTTTTCATTTTTGTTATAATCTTTCGTCGCAAATTCTAAAAAGTCCTCTAGTGCGTTAACCGGCAACTCCCAGTTTTGTTGAAATCTCCTGTAATGCTCCGGTATATCCACATGGCTTCTTACAAACGTTGCACTCCAATTAAACATGGGGCGGTTTGGGTCAGCCAGTATTTTTCGTGTAGCTGGTTTGAGATCTAAATCCCAGGGGATATATACATCGGGCGTAATCCCACCTCCCCCATAAACGGTCCTTCCTCTTCTCGTAGAAAAGGGTGGCTGGAGTTTTTTAAGTGAATCTATCTTTGCTTCGCGATTTTCTTCATAAATCTCTTTATAATAATCCTCATAATTCCCGTTTTTAAACGAACGCTGGATTAGCCTTCCGCTGGGCGTATAATACTGAGCAATCGTAACCCGAATCGCCGACCCATCGCTGAGATCTACCTGGCGTTGCACAAGCCCTTTGCCAAAACTGGTCTCCCCCACAACCAACCCCCGGTCTAGGTCTTGGATTGCGCCAGCTACAATCTCGCTGGCGCTTGCAGATCCGCGATTGATTAATAAAATAACAGAGAAGTCTCTATTGCCCTTGTGGGGAGCAGCAACAAAAGCCTGTTTTATTTTTTTGTCTTTCCCTTTCGTATATACCAATGTGTCTTTTTGGGTAATAAAGATATTAGCAACCTCAGCTGCTTGTTCAAGTATACCGCCACTGTTGTTTCTAAGATCTAAAATCATTCGACTCATGCCTTGGTTTAACAGTTTGTCTATAGATTTTCGAACTTCTGGCCCTGATTTTGTAGAAAACCTCGTTAACCAAACATAGCCGGTACGGTCATCAAGCATGATGCTGGCGCGGACACTATATAGCGGAATGTCGTCTCGAACAATGGTGACGCCAAAGGGATCTGTTCCAATTCTCCCAACCTTTAAATTAACGCGTGTTCCCTTTTTTCCGCGTAATTTTTTATAAACATCTTCTCGCTCAATATCTTTTGCGCTTTCACCGTCAATTTCGATTATCCAATCTCCCGCCCGAATTCCCGCTTTTTCTGATGGTCCTCCAATGACCGGTGCAATTACTGTGATATAATTATTTAATATATCAAATTCGATTCCAACGCCCTGAAACTCTCCTTTAAATAATTCGTTAATGTTTTTTTGATCCTTTGCTGAAATAAAGACAGAGTGGGGGTCAAGCTGATCCATGATTCCATGAAAAGCACCATCCATAAGCGTTTCCATATCCACCGCTTCATAATAAAGTTGGTTTACAAAATACAGAATTTGATTCATAACCTTGAACTTGCTTTCAATGGTGGAGTACGAATTATTCTGTTTTGAATAAATTATCTGTGATAGGGGAAGCGCAATAAATATCCCTGCGGTTACCCCAGCTAATAGTGTAGATCTAGTTGAAAGTTTAATTCGTTTCATCCCCGTTTTATATCCTTATATGGCGTTATAATCCGAAATAAATAACCGTGCGCAATGTAATTCCCTGAAGAGCAGATTTGGGAGAATCATTAATGGGGATGTGCCCATTGAGCCTCCAGTTTCCACTTCCTATTGTACCTTTGTTGTATCCTGCGCTGATTCGCAATCCCATTCTATCAAGAAATTGCCACTTTATTGCTATGTAGGGTTGAAAGTTAAAAAACGTACCACTAAGCTCTGTCATTGTTCCGTTTATATTTATGGGGCGTAAGCCGTTTGTGCGGTATGCGTTTGCCGCCTCTGTGTGCGTGCGTCCCAATGTATCTATTTCAACCATGACGCTATTGTTTTCAATATAACCATACATGTTTTTATTGAAATTAGACCATTTTGGCGTACCGATGTGTTGATCAACTGAAAGCGTATAGCGACCCACCCCCATTAGGGCCCCCGCCATCACCTCCAAGTCTCTATAAACAGGTAGAACATATTCAATCGTCATGGCGCCCATTAAAAAATTGAGCCGTGCTTTTACGGAAAGGTTTTCGGAAAAGGTATACAGGGTGTCCCCATCTGTTCCAAATTCAGGCTCTTGATACCCCGTTGAGTCGTCCCTGTTAATAAACATTTGTATATCAAAAACATTGCTCACCTGTGCGGCCCCCAGTCCGGCATACCCGCCGAGTCGCCACGGGCCTGACATTTGCGCAAACCCTTCTCCTCCGTGAAAAACCAACGGACGAGAAGAAATATCTTTAACGTTTAACCCCAATTCTTTTAGAATGTGTTCTCCCGGAACAGAGTCTAATACCATATACATCGTACTGATTCCAATGCCGCCACCGTAGGTGGCTTCCGTTGGATATATGTCTCCCTGGGGGGTAGCCAAAGAAACCGTAAGCAGGAGCGTTGTAATAATTTTATTCATTAAGACTAAATAGCCGCCAAACAATGAGCATTTAATTTATTCAGTATGCCTTCAATATGAAAAGATAATTGTGATTTTTCCTTTATAATATATCTGGCCTTTTTCTTGATATATTTGACGGTGAACACCTATATTTGATAGAACCTGCAGGTAAGGGTATTCATATTATAGTAATAACGTCTCCAATTTTAACCATTTTAACCGCCTGGAAAAAGCTTAGTGTCAATTAAGTTTCCAGTCGGATTGCTCGTTTCCACCTGTGGAATCCTAGTCGCGGGAAACCTTTTTGTTTTTGGAACACTTGACCTAAACAACAATGGTAAAAGTGAAATTTTACTTCTTGGTGGGTTGTCAAACCAATTAGAATATGTTGAGTTGAGTGACGATGGAAGCCATCGTTTGTTGTGGACATATTCCCCGGAGGGCAATGGCAAAATCGTTGATGCGCGGTTTAGTGATTTAAATAATGACAATACAGAAGAGTTGGTTGTTATCCTCCAGTCTAATAATAATCACTGGTTAAGTGTTTTTGAATGGAATGGACAAACTTTTTCATCTAAGCCAAAATCTATCATGGGCGGGGGTGGAAAAGCGGATATAATTCGTCCAGGAAATCTGGCTGGGTCTGCGAATGTTTTTTCTGTTTCAATGTCTACCCCCACTCGAGGCGCAGAACTTTTTACTCTTTTTTTGGAAGAGGGGAATCTTCGTAAGGCAAACAGTCATACGATTTCTGGCACATTGGTCAATAATGGATATGGACCAGTCTATGTTGGTGTTTTTTCGAGTAATGGTGAGTCCTTCGTCGCCTTAATGAGCCCAGAGGGCGATGGCCTTAAAACAAGCGTGTTTTCCACATCAAATCTCGGCGAAGAGCTTGTGTCTGATCTCTTGGTTATGAACGGTGCTCGTGTTGTCTTGGGGCAGTATATCCAGCCTTTTGATGAAAATAAAGATGGCGCGGATGAGCTTCTTATTCCCTTTGCAACCGGTGAGGTTTATGTCCTTGCTTATGCAGATGGTGATCTTACGTTCACGGAAAGCAAATTAAGTAAGGCCGATTTGTTTGGTATGAAGTCTTCTGCCGGTGAGGCAGAAATAAATAGCGCAATATTAGCACGAATAGAAAATGGTCTTTATGATTCTGTTCTAAAAAGCGATCAAAACCGGGCTTTAGATTCTCTTCTTTTTCTTGTTACAGATACGTTGCTGTTGGGCGATACTTTAAACTTATTTATCCTTCCGGACTCTGCGTCAGATTTCTATGGTTTTCGCTGGAGAACTGCGCCCCCGGCTGATATGCGCTTTGAACCAAGTCTTTATCAAATAGCGTGGGTTCCCACCCGAGACCATCTCGGTGTTGTTGACGCGTCTTATGAATTAAGCCTTCGGATAAAAGAAGAGTTGCTTCGTGGCGATGACAATTATGGAGACACTCACCACATACACCCCATTTTGCAAGTCATCGATTCGTCCCTTATTATTTTAGTGAGTGATACCATTGTTCCGCCTCAACCTTTTGTTTTGGTGCCGTCGCGTTTTCATCGAATTAATATTTCCACTACGGATATTGATGAAAACGACCGATTTGTTTTTGAAGGGGAAACGCCGTTTAGTACCAATAGTATAAACACAAACGGTGTCATTTCTGTTGGAATCTCCGCCGATCTCAGTACAATTAAACAGGATAAAACTTCTGCTTTTAATTTTAAATCTTCTTCTGACAGGCCAGATTCAATTGTGACGTTATCTTTGGTTCATGATTTGGATAGTAATCTTTTTTATATGTCGATTTTTCCTACGAGGGATACCATCCCACAGTCGTTTGATCCAGAAGGCTTAAGCCCGGATCTTTTTAAATTTCCCGAATACTTTTTTGAAGGATTTCCTTCAACCCTAGGGCTGGAGCGTGCTCCGAATGGCCGGTTAAATATTTTATCTTCAGACCAAAATATATCCGGTGTTATTTCCCTCTCCTCTCCTCTTCATAACCAAGATCATGATCTGATGCTTTCATATTTTGGTGGTCGCCCCTATGCTGTTCGTGGTGATATTAATGTAAAGGAAAATGGGTTGCAAAAAACAATTACTGAAATTGATTTTGATTCGTCCTTTATGCCTTTATTAATTGATGCATGGCTCACGCCTGCCAGTAGGGACACCTTTGTGTTTCATCTTGATTCTATCCCCGATACTTTAAAAGCTAAAACAGATTTTCATTCATTTTATGCCCCCGCGACGCTGCTTAAAGAGAAAAGCTCAATTGATGCGGCTGTGGCGGGTGATCCGCCTTCCACGGTTAAGGTAGAAACGGAAACGCCACCACCTAAGCTTGAAATCCCTGTGGTCGATTCAACCATTATTCAGATTAACCCTTCAGATTCTGTGGTTACTATATCGTCGGATTCTATTAAAACATCCGGGGAAACGCTTTCTATTGTGCCCTTGGGGGCAACGCCAATGTCATCTGATTCGATTAAAGCTGATATCCTTATCTCACCCCCAGACAGCACATGAAAGTTTTTAAACAATTATTTATCATTGGGATTATTATATGTTCAGTTTTTTCTCAAAGTTTAAAAATCATCCATATGGAAGGAACTTATGATCTTGATGGTGATGGTTTGCAGGAATTTGCGTCGGTCGAAAAGGGCTCATATAAAAACAAAGAAGTGTCCGTTATTCGATATTATGAGCTCGATGAAGATGGATACCAAAAAATGGGATGGGAACTTGAAGCGCCCGATGGTTTACTTGGAAATTTTGTAGATGTTGAGCTGGGTGACCTGGATGGTGATGGTATACCAGAGCTTATCACTGTTTCCAATTTAGCTGAACCAGGCCAAAACGAACTTCTTC
>Ga0302123_10001912_pt1 | contig 14517 bp, 16 predicted proteins | sample CB21_321_MG_FD_203109 | JGI IMG/M metagenome (GOLD analysis project Ga0302123, IMG submission 203109) | Marine microbial communities from Western Arctic Ocean, Canada - CB21_32.1 | ecosystem: Environmental > Aquatic > Marine > Oceanic | place: Canada: Western Arctic Ocean | collected 2017-09-28 | reverse complement strand
CCCGTGATGCGTTCGTGGAGACAGGAAAGACAGCGAAATTCGAGGACACATGACAGGCTTTTTTTGAAAGCCGCGACGAATAAGGAATAAGGAATAAAAGGAGAACCATAATGGCAGAGGCATATATTATTGATGCATTGCGAACGCCAACAGGGAGACGAAAGGGCGGTCTTTCAGAAATGCATCCTGCAGATCTGGGCGGTCACGTCCTGAAGGAGCTGGTTGACAGGAATGATGTTCCTGGTGATGACTATGAAGATGTTATTTTCGGTAGTGTGGATACCATTGGTCCCCTTGCCGGTGATATCGCTCGCACTTGCTGGCTCTCTGCCGGCCTGCCGTTACACGTTCCCGGCGTAACAATTGATCGGCAATGCGGGTCTTCGCAGCAGTCTGTCCATTTTGCCGCGCAAGCGGTAATGAGTGGCACGGCAGACGTTGTTGTCGCGGGAGGGGTGCAGGCTATGTCACAGATCCCGATATCTGCGGCGATGTTGGCTGGGCAGGCGTACGGTTTTGGCGATCCTTTCACCGGTTCAATTGGCTGGGTGAAAAGATTTGGTGACGGACTGGTCACACAATTTAATTCTGCTGAAATGATTGCAGAAAAGTGGGGGCTGTCGCGGCAGGACCTCGAGCAGTTTGCACTTAACTCAAACGAGCGTGCTTTCCGTGCTATCGATGAAGGCCGGTTTGATCGGGAAATCACACCTGTAAACGGCGTTACTATGGATGAAACACCGCGCCGCGGTACAACGCTGGACGCCATGGCAGGACTCCAGCCGCTGCAGGAGGGCGGTCGTATTACGGCAGCAGTCTCTAGCCAGACTTGCGATGCTGCCTCGGCGATGCTGATTTGTTCAGAGGAAGCCGTAAAACGTTATGACCTTAAACCAAGAGCCAGAATTCATCATATCAGTGTGCTCGCAGATGACCCGATCTGGATGCTGACAGCACCTATGCCAGCCACTAAACGGGCAATGGAAAAGACCGGTATGAACATCGCAGACATTGACCTGGTCGAGATCAACGAAGCGTTTGCGCCGGTCGTCATGGCCTGGCTTGCTGACACTGGTTACGACTACGAAAAAACCAATGTCAACGGTGGTGCTATTGCCTTGGGGCACCCGCTTGGAGCGACCGGTACCAAACTAATGACGACGCTTTTGCATGAACTGGAGCGTACTGGTGGACGATGGGGGCTGCAGACTATGTGCGAAGGTGGTGGTCAGGCAAATGTCACGATTATCGAGCGGCTGTAGTGATGAGCGGAATATGTAAAGACAGAACGATTATTGTTAGTGGTGCAGGCGGTGGGCTTGGCCGAAGCTATGCGCTGGCACTGGGTGAGGCCGGAGCCAATGTTGTTGTTAACGATATCAACGAGGCAACGGCAAGTGAGACAGTTGCTGCTATCGAGGCGTCAGGAGGTCGTGCCTGCATTGATAGTCATGATATTACTGACCACGAAGATGCTGGGCACATCGTTCAGGCGGCGATACAGACCTACGGTGACGTTCACGGTGTTGTCAATAATGCGGGTGTTTGCCGCGATCGAATGTTTGCCAGCCTAAATCCTGAAGACTGGGATACGGTGATGGCCGTGCATCTTAAAGGTCACTATTGTATCGCCAATCATGCAGTCAGGTACTGGCGTCAGCGATCAAAAGATGGCGTCAAGGTCGATGCCAGAATTATTAACACCAGTTCAGGAGCGGGGCTGCTGGGTTCGATTGGCCAGTCAAACTATTCTGCGGCGAAAGGAGGCATTCTCACTCTGACCCTGGTTCAGGCTGCTGAGCTTGCTCGATATGGTATTACCGCAAATGCACTGGCACCCCAGGCGCGTACCGGTATGACAGAGGACGTTTTTGCGGAGATGATGAAAGTACCGGAAGACGGCAGCTTCGATTGTTACCACCCCGATAATGTTGCGCCAATGGTGGTTTGGTTGGCGAGTGCGGAATCGGCGCACGTCAGTGGCCAATGTTTCGAGATTTTCGGCGGTAAGCTGTCAGTTGCTGAGGGTTGGCACACCGGCCCCGAAGTTGACAAAAATGCTCGTTGGCAGACAGGGGAGCTTGGCGACGTTGTCGATAAACTTCTGGGGTCCAGCAGACGAGCGCAATCCGTTTACGGATCTTGAGGGTAATTCATGTCTCTTTCTCTCCCACCAACTTATGTTGAAGGCCATAATCTTCTGAAAGATAAACGTGTGATCGTGACTGCAGCTGCCGGTACCGGCATCGGTTTTTCGGTTGCGAAGCGTTGTCTGGAAGAAGGCGCGTCGGTCCTGATTTCAGATATCCATGAAGGCAGACTCAAAGACTCTGCGGTCAGACTGGAGAAAGAAACAGGCGTACAGCCTGCGACCAGTCTTTGCAATGTCACCAGCCAGGAAGATGTTGATCGATTGTTTGTAACGGCGGCCCAGACATTTGGTGAGACAGATGTCGTTATAAATAATGCTGGCCTTGGTGGTACGGCCGATCTTATCGACATGACAGATGATCAATGGCATGTCGTACTGGATGTGACCCTGAATGGAACGTTTCGTATGACGCGAGCCGCCATGCAAACCATGCAGGGGCGCGGTGGCGTTATCGTCAACAATGCATCTGTATTAGGTTGGCGAGCACAAAAAGGCCAGGCTCACTACGCTGCCGCGAAGGCGGGTGTCATGGCTCTGACCCGCTGTGCGGGTGTCGAAGGCGCAGAACTAGGCATCCGCGTCAACGCCGTCGCGCCGAGTCTTGCGTTGCATCCTTTTCTGGCGAAAGTCACCACTGAAGAGTTGCTGGCAGAATTGACGGCAAAGGAAGCCTATGGCCGTGCTGCAGAAGTCTGGGAAGTGGCCAATGTGATGGTTTTTCTGGCCTCTGACTATTCAAGCTACATGACCGGTGAGACTGTGTCTGTGTCCAGTCAGCGAGCCTGATATGGAAGTGCCCTTTCACGCGTTGAACACGCTGGTTGGTACGGATCTCGGCAGCACGGACTGGATGCTTATTGAACAATCTCGTATCGACGGTTACGCGGATGCAACCGATGATCATCAGTGGATACATGTGGATCCAGCCCGTGCGGCAGAAGGACCCTTTGGATCAACTATTGCGCATGGTTATCTGACTTTGGCGCTCGTCAACAAATTTCTGCCGGAATTGATAACGGTTACTGAGTCATCGATGGGCGTGAATTACGGTTGTGAGAAGGTGCGCTTTCCATCGCCAGTCGTCGTAGGCTCAAGGATTCGCGGTGCGGGAGAAGTTGTTTCAGTGGAAGAAGTGAAGGGTAGCTTGCAGATAGTTGTGCGAGTCACCGTGGAAATTGAAGGAGCCGATCGTCCTGCTTGTGTGGTTGATACGATCAGCCGTTTTTATCCATAGTCTCATTGTTTGGGGTGATTTCGATGAAGGAACTTGAGGGTAAAGTTGCCCTGGTAACCGGTGCTGGTCAAGGGGTAGGAGAGGGCATCGCTTTAGCGCTGGCGGCTGAAGGTGTAAACGTTGTCGTCACTGGCCGCACCGAAGAAAAGCTGGTCAAAACTGTAACCTCCATCGCTGATCGGGGGGGTAAAGCGCTTGCGGTTGTATGCAATGTAAAGAGCAGTACCGATCTGGCGCGCGCGGTTAACGAAACAATTTCTCACTTCGGGCGACTCAATATTCTCGTTAACAATGCCCAGGAAGTGCCAAATGGATTGTTGAATGAAGTATCAGACGACGCCTTTACGGCGGGGTTTGAATCAGGGCCGCTGGCGACGTTGAGGCTAATGAAACTTGCTTATCCTCATCTCAAGGGTGATGGCTGTATCGTCAATCTTGCCAGTACGGTAGCAAAACGCTGGGACATGTCTGGCTATGGCGCTTATGCGGCGGTAAAGGAAGCGATTCGATCTCTCACCAGGGCTGCGGCCTGTGAATGGGGCGCGGATGGAATCCGAACGAATGTCATTCTTCCTCATGCAAAATCGCCGGGTCTCGTCTGGTGGATGGCAAACAACCCGGAAGAAGCTGAAGCCTTTCAAGCGTCTATTCCTCAGGGACGGGTCGGTGAGTGCGAGGAAGATATTGGTCGATTCGTGGTTCAACTCTGCAGCGAAGGTTCAAGGTATGTAAATGGGCAGACAATCGCTGTTGATGGCGGTCAGGCCCAACTCGGCTAGGTGATTTAATATGAAATATTTTGACCTCTCACTTTGCATGGCAATCGTCACAGCTACTGGTTAGGGCATGGGGCTGTCAAATCATGCTGTCTCGAAAGCCGCTGCTATCGGCTCTTGCTGTGATCTCGCGGCTGAACCAGGGGCGAATTCATTAAACGGAGGTCCATGTCTACCATGACCAATACACATTCAGTGAGATACCGATACTTCGTATTGTCGGTACTGCTCATCGCATACGTTTTCAGTTTTATCGACAGGCAGTTGATGACGATCCTGCTGGAGCCAATTAAAGCTGAGTTTGGTGCTTCTGATACTGCGATGGGCTTTCTTTCCGGATTCGCCTTTGCTTTATTCTATGCAGTGCTTGGATTACCGGTAGCCCGTCTGGCTGATCGCTGGTCCAGGCGTAATGTATTGGCGATGTCGATGGTAGTGTGGAGTGGTATGACAGCACTCTGCGGTATGGCAGGAACCTTTTGGCAACTTGCCGTTCTGCGTGTTGGCGTTGGCGTGGGTGAAGCTGGTGGCACACCGCCTTCTCACTCGTTGATTGCGTCCTACTTCCCGCCTGAAGAAAGATCAACTGCGATGGGAATCTATGGCAGCGGTGCACAGATCGGCGTACTTGTGGGTATGTTGGGCGGCGCGGTTATCGCTGATCAGATGGGCTGGCGTAGCGTTTTCTTTATTTTTGGTTTACCGGGTGTGCTTGTTGGGTTGCTCGTGTTCATTGTCGTTAAGGAACCGCTAAAAAACGCAGTGCCTGATCCAAGGTCGATGCTGGAAGACTTGACCCGGCTTTGGCGAATACCTGCTTTTGCCCTTATTTCATTTGCTACTGGTTTTACTGCACTCGCAGGTTACGGTATGGGGACATGGTTCCCGAGTTTCCTTATACGTGTCCATGGGCTGTCGCTGATCGAGGCTGGATTAGTCCTGGGCGTGGTGGGTACATTTGGTGCACTCATCGGCGCAATTTCCGGCGGAATTTTGTGCGACCGACTTGCATCCAGGGATGCACGATGGCAGTTAAGACTGCCATCGGTTGGAGCGGGTCTCTCGGTTATATTTCTGGGCTTGTTTGTGCTGTGGCCGGAGAGCCAGCAATGGCGGCTTGGTGAGTATCGGGTTCCTCATGCCGTTGTCTTTTTGTTCTTTGGCGGCGTTGTCTCTTCTTTCTGGATCGGACCAACTTATGCTGCGATTCAAACGCTGACACCGGATCATCTCAGATCGCAGGCATCTGCCTTGCTGCTGCTGCTATTGAATCTTATTGGTTTGGGACTCGGTCCGGTTGTTGTAGGAGCACTGAGCGATCTGCTTGAGCCAAAATTTGGTGCAGAATCTATACGTTACGCCATGTTGATCAGTCTTGTTACCGTCGTTATCGGTTCTATTCTCTATTGGATGGGTGGCGATAAGTATCGCGGAGCGATCACCCAGGAGGTCAGCCCATGAAATTTGGGGCAATCTATCCACACCAGGAAATAGGCACTGATCCAGTTGTAATTCGCGACCGGTATCCTCGTGCTGCCTCAGCGTCAGATGGCATTGGTTGCCAAACAGGTTGCCCAGATCGATTTACTGTCTGGGCGTTGACGTCGAAGCTATTGTCTATGATGGTGCTGGCCATGCCTGGGAGAACACGCAACCGCAGTTTTTCAGCGAACAATCACCCTACATTGAGGGTTGCTAGTGGAACTACGATGAGAAAGGTGTGCCGCTGGTTGATGGCGAACGCCTTGTCGATTATGAACAAAATGCCACGCGAGCAGAGAGGATCGGCGCGCGCCTGCGGCTTGGTGCGCGTCTCAGTGATTGCGTAAAGTATGGGTATTTGATCGGTAGGGATGAGAAAACGAGGAGGTAGGCTTATGCGGACGCAGCCAGGTTTCTTCATGCGAAACTGTAGCCTCAGCGTCTATACCGACATTATATTAAAAGATCCGGTTGTGCTCCGCGGCTCATCGGATAATCATATTTGAGGCCAATGGTCCAGGTATCCTCAGGCGTTCTTGCCAGCTCATTCCCTGACGCATCACTAATGAGAAGAAGGTGGTGTCCTATTTAGCGTCGATATAGACATAGCTGACCTGTATTGGCTGATTGCTATGCTTGCATAACAAGACTATATTATAAGAGCGAGTGGTTAACAGACTGAGGTGGGAATGGTGTCATCACCTAAGTTGTCATCGAAGTTGTATAGTAGAAACGATCAGTTGATAGATTCGTTGATTAAAAAACTATCGCTCGCAAGACAAAAACCAGTTCTGGAAGTCTTTCATTAACAGACTATACAATGCCGCTTAGATGAAAAAACTGATCACTCGCGCAAGTTCAATTAATCGCGCACTCGACGAGATTGGCGACAAATGGTGTCTGTTGATCATTCAGGAAGTGTTCTGGGGTATTAACTCATTTAACGAGATGATGGCAGCCACAGGGGTCTCTAGAGGGGTACTTTCTAATCGCCTGAAGTGGCTGCAATCTGTCGATTGCATTCAGCTGAAGCCGGACCGTGAAGGTGGCAAGCGAATGCGATACCACCTGACGAAAAAGTCGGTCGATCTGTACGAAAACGCCCTGATGGCCATCGCCTGGGAGCGAAATTTCTTCAATACCCCTCAGCTTGACAAGGTATCCTTCAATCACGTGAAGTGCGGACGGGAATTTACTCCAGAACTTCGTTGTCGACACTGCGATGAGCTGGTACTACCGTTTGATATTGACTACAAACCGGGGGCAGGTGCGACCCGGGACGAAAGAGAGATGAAAGTTCGTCGTCGTTCGTCCATATCGGTAGAAGCAGTACCCAGCAAGCGAATGCTTTACAAAAACCTCATTAATATCGTGGGTGATCGTTGGACTGCAAACATCCTTGCGCTTTCTTTCCATGGGTTAACTCGGTTCGATCAGTTTCACGCCGAGTTACCCGTTGCGACTAACATTCTTTCAAGTCGTCTTAAGTTTCTGGTAGAACAGGATATTTTTGAACAAAAAGAGTACCAGCAGAAACCCAGGCGCTACGAGTACAAGCTGACCGAGAAGGGTGAAGTATTCTTTCCCTACTTTCTGACATTACTGCAGTGGGGCGATAAATGGTGTAACGCAGGTAATGGTAAACCCATGCGACTCATTCACAGGAACTGCGGGAAGACGTTGCATGGCCGTGTATGCTGCAGCGAATGCGGCGGGAGGTTGAAAGCCCGGGAAGTTACCTTCAGTGAGGAGTAACGGGTGTTCTATTCAACATCTATTATCGTCGATAACACGCATAGTCCCTTCACAAAAAGTGCATAGGGTAATGTGGAAAGACAGGTTAACGGCTAGCTAGAAAGGTACTCATAAACGAGAATCTTCGAAATAGTCATGAACGACTTCCAGGGGCAACTCTTCGCGAAGGTCCTTGAAAGAAATGAAGTCAGCGGACATAGACGGTGGAGGAACCTGGAAAGCTCTAATCAGATTTACCATGTTGGGGTTATCCAGTTCGGACAGTGGGTTTGAGATTTGCTCGCGAGCCATGCCGAGTTCATCCGCTTCTCGATCCGCCAGTCTTTTCGCGAAATTTTCTGGCCAGTCAGCGGTAAAGATATGAAAGGGCATCTCGGGAACATCGAAAAAGTCGCTAACGACCGTAGGCTCGAGGTTATTAAATGCCGCCATCGAATGAGGTACGTGAACGGCCTGATTTTCGGTGCACAAAACGGCCCCGCAGCATTCGGCTCTCAAAGTGATATTAGCCCCGTTAGGATCATTCAACCTAAAAACACCTAGTTGCGCCCGGGTATCTTTATCGGGAAGCAGGAAGAATGAATCGACGTAGATTAAATCGATCGGCTCCCGCCTCTCGAGCACCGCCTTAGGTGGGTGGCCGTTAGCACCAATATAGGCACGCTGAAGACAGTCACTGCAACAACAGCCGCAACGGAATTTGGGCCTCGGATTGGGAAGATACAGCTTTACCCCTCCGCACCCGCATTCAATACTGCCAAAATTCACCATACGAGTTTAGCTCAACACATAAGAGTAGGTATGGTCTGCCATCCGCAGTGCTACTGCACATTGGACGACAGACTCGTTTCGCGATGAGACTCTCCTCCCGGCTAACGCTCACCGGCCCATCGCCGCTTATGTTGCGCTGGGTGGAATCCTGATAGGCAGGGCGTTCCAAAGAGCCCTGTCCGAGCAGGTCACGATTTCACCCATCTGATTTTGGAGATCGGTTTCCTTCTCGTAGTTTGCTATCGCAGCGGCCGCTTCTTCAGGACTGGTAAAGTAATTCAGCCAATTGAAATCCTGGGGGTAATTTTCCATGGGTTCAAAATCAGGAACACCAATCGCAAACCAGTAGCTGTTGTCAGGATTCTCAGCCGTATAGCGATCTAAAAAAGGCATATAGTGATCTCTTAAATACGCACGCATATCTTCAGGTCCTTTTCCTTCGTTGAAGGTGCAGAACAGGTTGTCTACATGGTACGGAGGATTTTCAACGGAGAATGTAGCCGGAAGATCTTTGGGTATGTATGTTGTATAACCAAACACATTGGTGCCGGCTTCCTGGCCACACATTAATACGTCCGGATGATCAGCCTGAAGCTTTTCATTGCCGCCACCTGATTGCCATTCAGCCCAGCCTTGCACACTGGTCTCTTTATCTGGCCATCGGTTTACCCAAAGAGCATCAAAATCTTCCGATTCCCAGTCTCTGGGAGCGTAGCCGAATGAACCCAGGCCTCGCTCCGTCATGGAGTCAGCAATTGTATTGAAATCAGCGAAATATGCATCCCGACTTTCAGCAGAGTAATTTTCTCCAAACTCACACCAAAGAAATTCGTAGTAAGCTGCCGGCTCGGGGGCCTCAGGAGCTGCAGCCATCTCAACTTGCGGCGCTTCAGGCGCGTCGTCTGCAGGAGGCGAACACGCCACAATTATCGGTGTCAAAAATAAAAAAACCAAAAACCTTTTCATAATATGCAACCTCTCTTAATGTGTTTTCTATCGTTTCTTTTCGTCCGTTCCAACCATACAAGCGATCTGTTTAGCCGTGACGTTAACAGTTTTGTGAAAATTCTCTACACGCTATCGCTTAGTTTGACTGTAGTGGGTTTCACGCTATAGTGCAAAACCATTTGCATACTCACGTGTGCCGTCAAGATCGGCAAGTACTTGTGTAAACCAAGGTTTCGTTGAGCCATCTCAATCAGTGAGAAGTAACGGTTTTTCGAACCAACAGAGACGATCAGGGCTTTAGAAAGTCCTGGAACTCGTCACCCAAGTATCCTTAGCAGATTGCTACGCCGAGGTGGATGTTTCGATCGCAGAGAGCAATTCGGATTTTTTAATGATTCCGACCCCGTTGTTCTTATGAGGTAGATGCAACATCCGGTGCTGGTGTTCGAGAACCCGTGTGGGCGCTGTGCGGATAGATGTGTCGAGTGATCAGCCTAGTGACCTGAAATGCTCAACGGCCATCACATCTCCAGCTTGAGAAAAATAGAGAAAGGCGAGTACAAAATAGCATAGTAAAAGTAAATAAAACCACTTAATGCCATTCTCGCTTTTGCTCTATTCGTTTCCTCTACCGCTTTCACTCACAGTTTGAATGCACAAACAGACCTGGTCAATCAGTGCTGTGAATGGTGACTCTAGCAACTCTTTAACGTTGTAAGCTTAACCGCGTCTGGTGAGTTAGGTAAAAGCCACTTTCTTTTCAAACACAACTCTCTTCTTACTAAGATCGATTAAAAATAGCGTAGATAACACCAACTGCTGCTAAACCGACTAGTCCCTGTGCGCCGAGTGTATCGACAATATCGGTAATATTACCTATAACATCTCCACCAATAAACGGAACAACTTCTCCAAAAACAATTTGAGCAACAATAGATAGTGCCAATAATGCAACACCGGCTTCAGTTAATTTTTTAATCGTCGCGATGACTTGATCAAACATAGTTACCTTCCTATTAAAGTTAATCCAGTTGAAGTCTTTGTATACCATGTTTCTTTATCCGGTTCAAAATATCATCGTCAACCTTTCTACTAATGCCGTTCATAAGAGCTGTTGTTTTCTAGTAATAAGTACAGGTTGTTGTAGCCTCCAAAGACGCTTTAGCGCCCCCGCCAGTGGCCTCCCGGCCTTCATCGCCTAGCTGCATAGCAGCCATATTTTCATGAAAATGCGCCCAAAAGAAGCCTACGCCATCAGTCTCAGTTTCTGGGCGAGCAGAATATATACCATGGGCATAAAATTCGCTCGAATCAGCATCCAAACCATCTAGCCAGCTCTCATAACCAGCAACGCCCACATTGAGATCGTCAAAGCCCTTACCTTCATTAAATGAGCAAGGATAGAAGGCGCTACGTAATCAAATAAAATATCTTACACCTGCAATAGACATGCGGAGGAAAGGAATCAAAAAACATGTTTTTCCAAGAATACAAAAGCATTTTCATAAGACATGCTTACAATAAATGTTGGGGAAGGCAGTTTTCCGCCAGAGAATGGTCAATGTCAGATTGGGAAGTTGGTGCGTTTACTCCGGTACTTTACCCCGAGTAATTACTCCGACCCCGTTGTTTCAGCGCCATTTGAAAAGGGGAAAAAAAAGGGCCACAAAAGCAGCCCTGTTCAGTGTGTACCTTAAATATTAAGAGAAGTCTGGATTTGTAGGGTCATAAAACGTTTTGGAATTGTAAATGTCAGGATTAGTACAGGTTGCTGTAGCCTCCAAAGACGCTTTAGCGCCCCCGCCAGTAGCCTCCCAGCTTTCATTGCCTAGCTGCATAGCAGCCATATTTTCATGAAAATGCGCCCAAAAGAAGTCTACGCCATCAGTCTCAGTTTCTGGGCGAGCAGAATATATACCATGGGCATAAAATCCGCTCGAATCAGCATCCAAACCATCTAGCCAGCTCTCATAAGCAGCAATGCCCACATTGAGATCATCAAAGCCCTTACCTTCATTAAATGAACAAGGAAGAAAGGAGCTGGCAAATTGTCCAGACTCAGGCATCGGACCAAAGCTATCTGGCGCTCGAGAGAACTTGAAATCCCAACCATATTTACTTGAAACATCACACACCATTACATTTTCGTATTTGGCAGCCCAGGCCTTGGCGCCGTCATCCTCACCCCATTGAGCCCAGACATCATCAGCCGCGGCCTTAGACGGCCAGTTCACTTCCCACCAGCCATTTGGAAACTGATTTTGATCACTTGCTGGCGCGTAACCCCAAGCGCCAAGAAGATCTGGGGCTATTCCGCCCGCTCGCCACTCGGCAACCATTGCATCTAAAGATTCCTGGCTAAAGTCAGGTCCTGCCGTGCAGGGAATAAACTCATTATAGAAAACTTCACCAACGGCATCCCACGTAACATCTGTCGTAACATCTGTTTGCTGCACAGGAGCAGACGCAACAGTAGCGTCCTGCTCAACATCAGAGCAAGCCACTGTGCCCAGTAGCGCAAGTCCAACTATTATTAATTTATTCATAACATTTACCCTCATCATGTAAAAAAGCTATTTGTATGGAAACTCGGTGTCATCCGGATGATAGCCATAAAAAACTTACGACTAAGCATCATTGCTGTTGAAGTTACACGTAATACCTATACGTAATCAAATAAAATATCCTACACCTCAATAGACATGCGGAGGGTAGGAATCACAAAGCATGTTTTTCCAAGAATACAAAAGTATCGTCGTAAGGCATGCTTAAAATCAATGTGGGGGAAGGCAGTTTTCCGCCCGAGAATAGTCAATGTCAGGCCGGGAAGTTGGTGCGTTTACTCCGGTACTTTACCCGGGGTAATTACTCCGACCCCGTTGTTCAAGATCGTGCTGCAGATAATTATCGATTTCGGAGAGACTGAGCGATTATCTTTGTCGCAGCTATCGAATGGCTGTCATTGCCTGCAACGACTTTCAGATTCATGATGGAGCATCCGGCATCGACGAACGGCGCCAGGTCGTTCGCAACATCGTCTGGTGTTCCATAAGGCACGTATCGTTCGAATTTTTCAAAGGGAACATGGTAGAAATTCTCCATCGCCTTTGCCACCAGTTTTCTTGCCTCCTCACGAGAATCTGCGACCCCCACCCAGGGCTGATAACCATGAAGCCAGTCCGTCTTGCCCCGGCCAGTTTCTGATGCTGCCTGCTGAACGAGTGCCAGGGCTTCCCGATACCGCCGGACGGAGCACCAGGCGCCGATCCAACCGTCACCAAATCGCGCTGTCCTATCCAATGCCGCGTTTGAGCGGCCTCCGACAATAATGGGGACGCTGTTCCCCACGGTGGGTTTGATTCTTGCCTGACTGAGATTGAAAAACTCACCTTCAAAGTCAACCGACTCACCAAGCATAAGCCGCCGCACAACCTCCAGGCATTCGTTTGTCCGGCGCCCGCGAGTACGAGGGTCAACACCACAGATTTCAACCTCATGTCTGTCTTCGCCGCCGATACCAACGCCGAATAACATTCGACCCGGAGCTATTTTGTGCATGGTTGCCAGTTGCCGTGCGACCGGCAGCGGGTGTCTTAGCGGCAACAAGTAGATGCTGATCATGACGCTCATCTCAGCATGCAGTTGTGAAAGTGCAGCAATTTCGACAAAACCGTCCGTTCCGGAACCGTCGCGAAACGAGATATGGTCAGCCATGAAAATATGATTAACGCCTGCGGCCCAGGCGTCTTCAAGCATCCTGTGTTTGGCATCAATGCTCATTGACCAAAGGCCTACGGGGGTTGCCAATCCGATTTTCAATTCATTTGTCATAAGAAGTTCGATTTACCCGTCCAGAATGAGTGCGTGTCAGAACAAATACGTTCCAGCAATGCATGCAATACTAACAGGCCATCCGACAGGCTGGTGTAATTGCCAATGACGATACATGGCCTGTCTATTTCATCAAAAAACGCGTGCGCTCAATTTAGCGTGGCCTGCGGTAGCGTCGTAAATAGCGCTCGCTGATTTTGTAGCGAAAAAGAACCCGGATCAATATATTTACTTGCACAAATAGACTTTATTTTCTGGCTAACTGTTATTGTTGGCCTCATAATTTCAAATCGCTTAAACGAGACTGATGATGGAAACAGGGAAACAACTGATTGAAGAAGCACAGCGTCTTAGTGATCTGTTTTTCGATCAGGCAGAAACAATAGAAGCCGCTGGAAGAGTGCCTGCAGATCTGTCCAAACTTATGGCCGAGGCCGGCTTTTATCGATTGGGCGTGCCGCAGGAGATAGGTGGCCTTGAAGCTCCGCCACGACTCTCCAGTGAAATTTTTGAGATATTGGCGCAAGGGGATGCCTCCTGTGCGTGGGTTGCTTTCATCGGCACAACCTCTGGTGCTGCTCTAGGGAATGTATCTAAAGAGATCGGCCGACAGATCCTTGCCAGTCCTACGACCATGTTGACCGGAGTTTTCGCGCCAACAGGCCGGGCAGAACTGACAGATGAGGGGTTCAGGGTCACGGGACGTTGGCAATGGGGTTCTGGAAGCCAGAATGCTGACTGGATCATGGGTGGTTGTATGCTGACCAAAAACGGCGAGCCGATTCTCGACAAGGCTGGTAATCCTGCAAATCACATGATGATTATGCCAGCTGATAAAGTCGAATTATTGGACACCTGGCATGTGAGTGGTCTGAAGGGCACCGGTAGTGTTGATTATCAGGTGGACAATTTACTGGTACCAACCACGCATGGTGTAGGATATTTGGACCATGAAGCCCATTCTGGCCCACTCTCGAGTTTTCCCAGCATAACGTTTCTTGCCCTGGGTATTGCCGCGGTAGCGCTGGGTATAGCTCGTGCTTCGATTAAGGAATTTGTGGCGCTTGCAGGGAGTAAAAAGCGGGCACATTCCAGGAAGACGATTGCTGAGCAACCACACACACATCTCAAGCTTGCCGAAGCAGAGGCGCAACTGCGCAGCGCGCGGGCATTCTACTACGAGGCGATAGATGCAGTTTGGGACAGCACGCTGCAACAGGGTCGCGCCAGTTTGGCGCTAAGACGGGATTTACGTCTGGCAACAACATATACGGTGACCTCCTGTGTTCAGGTTGTTGATGCCATGTATGCTCTCGGTGGTGGTGTATCGGTTTATCAGACTTCCCGATTGCAGCGCTATCTACGGGATGTTCAGGTTGCACGACAGCACATCATGGTGTCGCCCTCGGTCATGGAAACAGCGGGGCGTCTGCTGCTCGATGTAAAGGCAAACGTTTCAATGTTTTAGCTTGTATTTATCGAGGGATCAGATTCGATGGCTTACGCCGAAGAGCATCGCTAAATTGAAGAGTCTGATGTTGGGGGTTATCCAGTCCAGGTTAGAAGGA
>Ga0302123_10001908_pt1 | contig 14541 bp, 12 predicted proteins | sample CB21_321_MG_FD_203109 | JGI IMG/M metagenome (GOLD analysis project Ga0302123, IMG submission 203109) | Marine microbial communities from Western Arctic Ocean, Canada - CB21_32.1 | ecosystem: Environmental > Aquatic > Marine > Oceanic | place: Canada: Western Arctic Ocean | collected 2017-09-28 | reverse complement strand
CGCCACCGCCACCATCGCCACCGCCCTCACCACCGCCGCCATCGCCGCCACCATCGCCGCCGCCGCAGCCGCCGCAGCCGCCCTCGCCACCGCCCTCACCTCCGCCACCGTCACCACCACCATCGCCACCTCCTACCTCGCCGCCTCCCTCGCCACCGCCACCATCGCCACCGCCCTCCCCACCGCCGCCATCGCCGCCACCATCGCCGCCACCGCCATCGCCGCCGCCGCCGCAGTCGCCGCCGCCGTCTCCGAGTGCCCCTTCGCGCGAAAGCGAGATCGCGCTGGGTGCTGTGCTGTGTGGCGTGGGTCTCGTAGCGGTGATCGGCATCGTGTGGTGGGAGTCAAAGTCGGGTGTGTTTGGAGCAAGCAAAGCGACCGAAGCGACCGAAGCCGCCGTCGACGTTGCCGCGCCGTGGATCATGAAGCGTGCAGACAAACCGTTCGTGTTTGTGCCGATTAAGGAAACGGACGGCGGGAGGAGCAGCAGTGGAGCTTGGATTCTGCGTTTATAAATTCTGCACTGATACCTAGTACATACACACACAAACATGATTTGTACGATCTAAAAGTGTCCGTTGCCGTCGCCAAACTGCGGCGTTGTGTCGCGCTTCACGCCCAAGTACTCCCAGTTGTTTTTTCGGCACTCCTCGTTTGTTTTGCACCAGTCTTTCCATGTGTCGGTGTGGTGCGCGAGGCTCATCCAAATCAGCGAGCGTGCAAATGAGGGTGCGTCCGCGTCGGCCACCGGTATGGCGTGCGTTAGCCACGCCAGAGTTAGCATGCCCAGAAACACAAAGCAACCCGCCCCGCAGCAGCGCACGGTCGCCCGCTGGCACGTGGACTCGATGTACCCCAACGGGGCCGGCTCGGTGCTAAACCCCGGCTGCTCCTCCTCCTCCTCCTCATACTCGGCCATGGACAATTCTGTTTGTAGCGGTGCTGCCTGTGGCTTATTCCACGCTAAGTGATCATATACCACCGCTGCCTCCTACACAGTAGGGGCCGAGAGCGAGGGTGTGCCATGATGACCCCTATACCGTCGGATACCTATTTGTCGCCCCCTCCGCCAGTCCCGCCGTCGCTGCCGCCGCTGCCGCCGGTTCCGCCAGCCATGCCTGGCCATATGGCCACGGGGTTGTACTACACGCTTACACAGGAGTACGTGCGCGCCAACACGACCAATTTCCACCAGGCGGCGAAGCGGTGCTACCCGTTGGCCTCCAGTGTGCATCCGGCGCTCGACGCGAGCGCCTACGCGCTTCTCCGCGCTCCCGCGGCGTGTGGAACGGACTATCAGGTCATAACGTGCTCCTACTCGGCACCTCAGGCCGTGATCGAGCGGTACAACACATGGCTTGACACGAGCCCGCTGGAGGCGAACCCCGACGCGTGCATGCCGATGACGTTTGCCCGCTCGCGACTTGCCGAGAGCGCGATCGTCTCGCCACCGCCCTCGTCACCTCTTCCCGGAAGCCCACCGACGCCCCCAAGGCCTCCTCCCGAGGAGGGCCCGAGGCCTCCGCCGCCGCCGCCCAGCCCGCCACCCGCCCTGCCGGCCGGGCCTCCCCCTCCGGGCACGCCGCCGGTGCCACCAATTCCTCCCCCTTGCCCGCCTCCGCTCCCGGCGGAGCCGCCCGCGCCGCCGCACGCGCCGCAGAGCATCCAGCTCATCAACGAGCCGCTGTGCCATCCGACCTGCGTGTCGTGGTCAATTGACGACATCAACGGTGAGGAGCACGTCGGTGACCACCAGTCGGCCCCCTGTGGCGCCTTCTTTGCCTCACTGTGCAGTACCGACGCGGACACCATCACGCAGCTTCTGGACCTGCCTCCCAACGCACCGCCACCTCCACTTCCGCCCTACATGGACCTCGACAAGCTCTACGTGACGCGGGTGCTGGCGTCGGGCGGGTTCAAGACGACGCTCGACGGCTCGTCGAGGCGCCGGGCGGACGAGGTCACCAACAACCCGACCAAGCAGTGCACCGACGCTGGAAACACGCCCTGCATTGCACTGGGACGTGAGCAACCAGTAAGTCCCCTCCCCATTGCTTACATACAATCTTCCTGACTGTGCAACTTGATAGGGATGCTGCTCTGATGTTCCATGCCTTGCCACGCTCGCAGTGGATAATGTTTGATTTGGGAGCTCAGCACCATTCCATCTACAGCGCGCGGTTGCACCTGATGCCGCCCGCGCCACCCTCGCCGCCGTTGCCCCCGCCATCGCCGCCGCCGCACTCGCCTCCGCAGTCGCCGTCGCCGCCGTCGCCCTCGCCCTCGCCGTCGCCCCCGCCGTGTCCATTCGTTGTGGCGTCAGAAATCGAAGCGAAGCAATACCCCCCTAATACTTGCGGCGGGTTGGATGCCAGAAACGCTCTTGTGGCTAACCCTAACCCTAACAACCAGTCCTTCACCATCACCATCTCCTTCTTGTGCGACACGAGCATGGCCGACCTGGAAGAAGCAAAGGAGATGACGCTTTGGGGCTACGGCGGAAGTGGAGATCAGGCCAAGAACATCCTCTCAATGACGATAGGCCGAGGCAGAAGTGACGGAAGTCCACAGTCCAAGAGCCGCCTCGAGCTCGGGTTTAACGGGGAGTCGGGCAACACGCTCGCGTGGCACTGGACGAACGACGGCGTCTCTGACGCCGAAGTGTGCAGCAACTCGTTCCATACCGTGACGGTCATGTGGCACGAGCAGCATCGTCATCGACTCATGTGGTACGACAACAGGCTCGTCAGGTTGGAATTGAACGCCCCGCACATGCCACCGACGAACAAGAGCAACCTTTGCCTTGGTAGTTACAACAGTGAGCCAAGCACGCGATTCACCGGCACACTGTCCCGGTTTCGCATGTGGGACGAGGTGCTGGACGCTTCATGCCTCGACCAGCATGACATCGTCAACATGGACGCTGCCCGTTTGGGATCCATGGCCTCGAGTCTCTTATCCCCAGCCGCGAGCCGACGCGCGCCCGCGATAGCACTTTCGGTCGCGTCCGCCGATCTTAGCGTCGCGACGGCGTCGCCGCCGGGCACGGCCGACCGCTCGGCCTACGTGCTGGTAACGGACTGGTGGGGCGGAGGCCACTGCCAGTCGAACACGGGCGGGTCGCCCGGCTCCAACCCGGCGTGGGAGGTGCCACAGACTCACGAGGCTCGACACGACTACCTGCGCACGTTTCCGGGTCCCGCGGGGTTTGAGGCCTGCCACGCCGACCCTGGCTGCGATGGCATTGGCATGTTTGTCTCGGACGCCGCCGCCTCGAGCGGCTGCTCTGTGGACGCGCTGGCCCTGGTGTACAACGTGGGCCGCTGCCACACCGGAGATCCGGCCTCGGGACTCTTTGCGTTCGGCCCCATTACCAATACGGCCTACGGCGGCTCCTGCGTATACCGTCCCATCATCCTCATGAAGAACGAGTCGTGGAAGGCCATTGGCACCCCCGCGGCCAACGCGCTGTGCTACTCGGACGGCGAAGACTGCACGGCGCCGAGCGGCCGACGGCTCGAGGAGGCCGTCGACTGCGACCTGGACGTCGATACCGACTTCGAGTGGACGACCAACGAGACCAATCCCCTTTCCCACATCAGCTCGTACGAGCGCCCGGACATCGACAACCAGGGCTGTGTGCGCGACTGCGAGCGGCAGGCGGTGTGCAACAAGTGGTCGTGGCGGCAGGAAACCGAACACCTAGGCGTGTGCCTGCTCTTCACCACGACGCTGCAGTACGTCCAGAAGGACCGCACTAACGGCACGTGGACGTCGGGCCGGTGCTCGCGCGAGCGTCATCCGACGACGTACCACCAGCCGGGGTGGCTTGAATTGTGGGTCAGCAGGTCGTTGGCTCGTAAGCCTTTCCAACAGTTCGAACCATGCCTCTATACATACACACACACATTTCCGTACATGCACAAATGGCGGCCATTCGATTCTATTTGCCACCCTTCAATCTTCTTCGGGTCTCCCATGACTTCTTGCAACGATTGGACCGCTGCTCTGGGGTCTCACGCGCTCGAGCAAGCTTTGCCGATTTGCTCATTCGATTCCTGCGTGTGCAGTCTTTGGCACGCGCGCGGCCGTGATCGACACGACCAAGCTCGACGTGGCCGACGTCGCGGTGCGACTTACCGAAGGCCTCGATCCCGCCGAGGGGCGCTACGTCTACCTTAGGTCGTTCGACTACGACCACGAGCTGCGCATCGACGGGTTGGAGCTCTTTAAGCAAATCGATTGGAACCTCGACAGGCCGCCACCGTCACCACCGCCGTCCTTACCGCCCTCACCTCCACCATCACCACCGCCGCCACCGCCGCCACCGCCGCCCCCTCCTAGTATCCCACCTCCACTTCCGCCACATCCAACCAGGGCCATACCGCCATCGCCTACGCCGCCCTCACCACAGCCCTTACGTCCACCATCCCAGTCACCTCCACCGTTGCCGCCCGAACCCCTGCCCACCGCTCCACCTACGCCCACCGCTCCGCCGCCCACTATGCCTTCGCCGCCACCGTTGCCACCGGAAACGTTGCTATCGGCATCGGGCGACATTGGCCGTCGTCTCGAGCAGGAGCTCCCCAGGGAGCCCCCCAAGGAGCCTCGTGGCCCGGATCCGTTTGACGATCGTCGGCTCAAAGAGGACGAGGAGGAGGAGGAGAAGAGGGCACACGCCCAGTTGTTCTCGTGGCGGCACGTATGGCAGATGCGCAACCTCACGCTGTTTACGTGCATGAACGAGACCAACAACGTTGCGTTTGCCAAGGACTCACGCCAAAAGGCGGCGATGTTCTGGTCGAAGCTGACGGAGGAGGAGTCCGCCGTGGCGTGCACGAGCTGCATCACGCGCAAGCCCACAAACTGCACCAGCTGGTTCTCCTTCACGCATGGCTACAGAGGGAGCCACACCGCGGAGCTGCACGAGAAGCGGCGGAAGCTGCGCGAGCAGTACGATCGCGACGCGCCCGAGCGGCTTCGCATGCTGGAGCAAAAGGTTGGCGAGTCGTGCTGCCGCACCAACAAACGCACCGGCAAGAAGGAGTGTGGCAAGGAGCACTGCAAGAAGGCGTTTGAGGCAAAGACCAACGCACGAATGGCCCACACGATGCGCAAGTTGCACGAGAGGGAGGGCCCCACGCAGCTCAGCGTGCCGCAGCTCGTGGCCACCGACGTGCTCGCGCCGTACCTTCACCACGACCCGGCGTGTCGCGACGAGAAGAAGCGCGACAAGACGGGGCACATCGAATGCATCGCCTCGTCGATGGTGAAGCATCTCGCCGAGAAGCACGGATTCAGCGAGGACGACATCAACAAGCGCATGGACCGGTACGGCGTGACGGTTGCGGACATGATGACCGCTCAGCTGAAGCACATGGGGTCGTCCTCCGATTCGAGCAAGAGCAAAAAGCGCAAGCCCTACGAGTCCGACGACGAGGCGGCGTCCGCGGCTTCCGCCATGCGCCGCTCCCAGAAGGCGCGGCGCAAGATGGGGCTGGAGGAAGCGCCTGTCAAGCGGCGCAAGGCGCCCAAGGCCTCGTGGATCAAGCGCTCGACCCAGGAAGGTCGGAGGCTGTCGGAGTCCGGCGTCGATAAAGGTATCCTGGTGGGCGTGGAGCCGCTCGCGCTCTCGGGCAAGCAGCTGCGAATGCACAGGAAGGCACACGACGAGTTTGTGCGCAACCAGTCGTGCGCCGCCAAGCGCATCGTCAAGGCAGCCAACCTTGCGTCGGCCACAACGGGAGCAAAACCGCTTACCATGGGCAACCTTGCAACGTCGGCATGGGACGCGTCGCTTGCGACAGACGGCTCGCTCCTCGGCCGCACGCGAACTATTTTCGACGCAATAGGCCGCGTGGGGGACAGCATTGCCTCCATGAAGGCGACGGTCGCCAAAGCAAAGGCGGAGGCGCCGCCGCCGCCGCCGGCACGCAAGCGGCGCAAGCTGACGGAGCGCGAGGATGCCTACTTCAAAAAGGTTGACGACATGGTGGGCGCGGCCAACCGCGGGTTCAGGGTGCCGGACCACATCGATGAGCAGTGGGGCTGGGTCGCCGAGGCGGTCGACTGGTCGTACTGGTGGGGCGAGGCCCATCGCGTAGGGCGCATCCTCTACGACCGACACGAGTGGGTGCACACACACGCCGAGGACACCGGCTCCCTTCCCGTGGGCGAGCTACCCAAGCATCACAAGACGGGGTACGCACTGCTCGACGTCAATGCACCGCCCACGCACATCGGCACGTGGGTACGCAGCAAGTTTACGGGAGGCGAACGCCACGCGCCACACCGGAGGCTGCACGAGAAGCGCAAGCTCAACGAGCTGCCACGCGCCCAACCACCCGACGGCATGCCGCGGCGCAGCGTGATCGGTTCCTTCCTCGACGCGTCGCTCAACGACGCCGACCCGCTCGACGCCGCGTGGAGCGCCCTGCACTACAACGACCACCACGGGCATCACGTCAGGAAGCTACAGGAGTTGGCGAATTGGGTGACCACCGAGCTCGCCGACCAGGCCGTCGACTACGGCGCCAAGCTCGCACCGATCGTGTTTGGCGAGTCGTCGGGCCAGCTTCCGTCGGAGAATTCGAATCCCCCCGAGGAAGCCGGCGTCGAGGGGCTGCGGCAAGTGGCGCGCTTCATTGCCTATGGTAAGCATACTCATTAACTCGAACCCTTCCCGCGAGGGCGCCTGAGAGGTGGACTTTCCATTCTTACCAATTGCCTGTCCCTTCGCAGACACGTTGTTGTGCTATTTGTACCCGCCAAATAACCTCGACGGCGGCCCCATGGGCGACGGAACGGGCATTAAACTGCACTACTCGAACCGGGCGTGCTTCCCGATGAGTAAGTCGCATTTGCTCGAACACGCTGCCCGTCACACACACACACTTCACACTCCCTTCACACTTCTCCTGCCTTGCTAGCGGCACTGACTTCATTGCATCGTGTGTGTCCTTTCTTGCCTTTTCAGTTCCCTTCATCCCACCGGACATGTCGACGTTCAACGGCGCGTTCGGGCTGAGCCAGGATTTCAAGTTTGAGGACCTCGAGTACGAGAACGCCTGCGACAGCTCGGTGGTGCAGGCGCTCATAGGACCCATGGTCGGCGGTCTCTCGACGGTGGACTTCATCGCCGCGCCCTACGGCTCGCTGCTGCGCTTCGCCGAAGGCGTCGACTCGATACGCAACCTCGCCGGAAGCGGCGCTTCCAACACAACGTCCGCGCATCGCGCGGCCGCCATCGTGTGCGGCGTCGCGCAGCTAGGTGGGCTGATATGGCTGGCGGTCTCGCTCGTGGTGATGGGGTGCCTGTGTGTCTGTGCGCCGGTGGGATCCTGGTGCTGCCTGCGATGCTTCCGCATCTTCAGAGGCGCGAGTCGCCGCTCCTTAGACCGAGAGAATGCACTCGACGATCTTCTGGAGGCACGGGCAGAGTTTGGCTCCGCGGCGGATGTGCCGCGTGCGCGCAAGAAGAGGTTGCACGTCAAAGGGTCCGAGATGCAAAGTCTGATAGATTCGAGTTTAGTGTGAGTATGGGACGCTAAGCATAACATGAGAGTGTGGCGTATTTGGTATGGAGTCCGTGTGCCCGTAGTGTGTGCGTCATGGCATACTCCGAGCAAGTGCCGTTTGCGGAATTTATGGGTCAGTACTGCTCACCCTTCATGGGTATACTGCTTGTGATCGCGGTGGGGGTCGCAATTGGCCTAACGGCTTTATTCATCCTGCACTCCGTTACCATCTGGCTCAGCACGGACCCGGTGATCGCGTTTCACAATGCGCGGCTGTACGCCGGCTACACCAGCACCGGGTGGAACAGCATGCGCACTATGTACAACGGTGGCAAGAAGGTCGCCTTCTACTGGGTTCCGGGGTGGAACACATGGGCGAAGCACATGGTCGAACCGGGAATCTACATATGGCTCGAAGTCATCTCCCAGGTGTTTGCCGGCCACCACTACGAGGGCATCATCCGCGACGTCGACGACAGCGAGGGCGGTGTGCCCTTCCGCGGCCACTACTGCGGCAACTCCATTCGAAATGACGCGGGCGGCGTCGTGGGCTACGAGAAGCGCACCGACGAGACGACCATCTACTGCTCCTTCCAGGCCGCGGAGATGTGGGCCGGCGAGCTGGGCGTCACCGAGTCGACGGACCCGGTGAACGCGATCTCCAACGGCTCGACGCTGCTGTTCAGCACGGCGCACGCACGGAAGCTGCAGGAGATGTTCTCCGAGCCCAACACTGAGGGGGACAGCATGTTCCCGGCGCTCAACCTGGGCCCGGTGCTCGAGGCGATGCAGGAGATCTCGGGCGTCGTCTCCATGATCCAGACGACATTCTACGACATCGCGGCGCACATCATCTTCACCGTCCTTTCCGAGCTCGCCGTAGTGCTGTGGAACCTGATACAGGTGCTCATCCGTGCACTGGCGGCCGTGGTGATGACTCTGGTGAGCAGCGGCGCCGTCCAGACCATAATCAAGGCCGGGTTGGATTTGCTGGTGACGTTGGTGGTGTACGTGGCGCTGCCGTTGCTCCAGGCCATCATCGAACTGATCATGTGCCTCATGAACTTCACGCAGCCCTCCACGTGGATGGAGCAGCTCGACTGCGGTACGCCTTTGCCCATCCCTGAAACCCTCCCTGACTACCACTAACCCTATATGCACGCTCCCTCCCTTTGGTCGCAGTCGAGCGCGTGTGCTTCCAAGAGAGCGGCGACATCGGTACGCTTTCGCTAGCACCGCACACGCCGCACATCTGCGTTCGCTCTTACCGCACGCTCCTCCCTTTGCGCGCAGGCGCGGAGATCTTCACGACCTTTTCCAGCGTGCCCGCTGCGGCCAAGGCGATAGTGACGGCCCTCGAGGCTCTCATCAACCCGTCTACGGGTCGCAAGTACGGCGAGGCGGCCGAGGGCGCCACCGAGGTGCCCGACGTCCAGGACGACGTCAGGGCCACGGCTGCGGCCTCCACGTGCGCCGCGTGCTTCACGTGCAAGGTAAAACGCTGCTGACAATCCTTGCCCTTACACCTCTTCTCTTGACTTGCATGTGCTGAACTCATTGACTTACCGTCTGTGGTTACCACCATGCGCGCAGGTTCCTGAAGTACGGGCCCTATGGCTTCTGGTAAGTGCTTCCCCGTGAAAGCACACCCCCACAGCGTGCACCCTTCGCCACCTAGCACTGACCATGTTGTTTGTCCCCGTGCACAGGCCGCGATGACGTTGGGCTGCGTCAAGGACGAGGAGAAGTTCGGCGGCCGCGTCGAGGACGTGTGCCTCGACGGCGGCTCGTGGTACGAGCTAGCGTGCGGGCCACGCGACGGCATCGGCATCGGCATCGACAACTTCATACCCATAGCCCAGTGGGCAACCGTGTACACCAAGCACCGCGACTTCGACTCGGGGCGTGTCCAAAAGTTTGCCGCTCAGTTTGAGCAGCTTGCTGAGGACCTCGGCTCCGATGGCTGGCCGGCGCAGGACATTGCCGACGCGTGGTTCAAACGCGACGTCGGATTGGGCAACCCCCAGGGCACCGACCAAGCCGCGCGATTCTACCGCGCCGTCTGCAAGAAGATGCGCACTGTCCACGACATCGACGTCGGACCCGGCCACAACAACTTCTCGGAGGGCAGCATGGCGTACATCACAGGCCACTTTCTCTACGAACAGTACGCTACGTCTCGCTCAAACTCAACCCCGCATAGCACCCCCCCCCCCCCCATTAATCCAGTCATGTACTCACACCTCACTCTCGTTGTGTCGCAGGTGCAAATTCAACACAGGTTTCGAGCTATGTTCGAATCCGGCAAGCTGCTCGCATCACTAACCCAGTGCCCATCACACGGAACACTCAATCACTCACTCACTCACTCACGTTGCGTTGCCACTGTGCAGTTCGCGATGACCGTGGTCGACGGTTTTTACGAGGTCAAAAATTGTTTGTACGCGCAATGCAGTCCTCGAACCCTGACCCCACACTCGAACCCGATGTTCATGGCATGGCTACAAACTCTACAATTGGGCCATTGCGAAGGCTTAGCGCTGTTCTAACCAGCACGCTCTCCCTTGCTACACAGGTTCGATTTACCTGTCTGTCGACGCGAGCGCGAACTCTGTCTTGGTGCGTCTATCGCCCTGCCCGTACACATTGCGGCACAGACGTTCGTGTGTGTACACACTGACCATACGTATGCTTAAACAGGAAAATGTGGCGGCAACGCCACCCAGCAGCTCCAGGACTTCATGACCTTTGCCAGCAAGGCCGAGCTCAGCCAGCGCGTGCTCGGCACCGAGCGCCTGGCTCGAGGCCGTGCCAACTGCACGATAAAAACGCGTAGAATGTCATTCGACATCTTCGACGGAATCGGCGACGCCTGGATCGCCTACGCGTCCACACTGAGAGTCAGGGTACCACCAGATTAGCAATCAAACAAGCCCACGCCATGCCACACCAACTGCAAACGCGTTGCTGACATCCCTGTTTTGTCGTTCCTCTCGACAGGGCGGCTGGAATGCGATCGACCCGCGAGCGTGCTTGCTGCATCCCGAGGCGTGCGCGGCGGTCCAGCGCGTGCTCAAGAAAGACCCGACGCTCAGTTTTTCGAACGGCCGCTTCATCCCGGCCCACGAGCTCAAGCCGCCGTTGCCGCCGCCGCCGCCCACGCCGCCGCCGCTCTTCAACATCTACCAGACACCGCCGCCGCCTCCCTCCCCACCGGTGCCGCGCCCGCCGCCGCCGTGGTACGGGTGAGTGCGCTACTCGCATGGCACCAACACAGAGCTTCCATTCGCATGCTTCTGACCACCTTCACTGTCTGCTCACAGGCGCGCGGAGACCTGCGTGCCCATCACCACGGCGGCCGAAAACGACATCGAAGTGGCCGACGGGCTCGAGCGGTCGGTCTGCGTCTACGTCCGCGCCATCCAGGACGAGCGCGTGCGCGCGAGCAAGTGCTTTGCGCCCATCTCACCCTCGCCGCCGCCGCCGCCGCCGATGCCCCAGATCCACCTCGCCACCGCCGCCTCCGATGCGCTCGCGCGGAGCACGCGCCATGGCGGCACCAACGGGGCCGAGGTCCAGCCGGACCTTGGTAACGGCGAGCAGTATGCCAACCAGGCCGAGGCCAAGCAGACGGAGCAGCTCGCCTACCTCGAGCAGCTCAGCGAGTCGAATTTTCAGCTGCGCGAGGTGCTAGGAGGCATCGTCGACCGCATCGAGGGCCGGAGGCTGTGGCAGCGCACCGAGTACCACCAGAGCCACCACCTCCAAGACAACATCCTCTCGACCAACGCCTTTGGCAGCGCGCCCATCGTCGGCGTGACGCTCGACGAGTGCCAGGTGCTGTGCGCGGCCATCGACAACGCGACGATCGGCACGTGCCAGGCAGTGGCCTACGCGCGGATGACTAGCGACCCAAGGTATGTGCTTTTTACTCGAACCCACTGCCCCCTTCCTTTACACACGCACAGATCTACACTATGGGCTCAGGGACTTCACGCTGCGCCAGTGCAACTTGCTCAAGCACATCGGCGGCTGCACCGCCGGCTCCTTTTCGGCGGCCATCTTTGCCCGTCGAGATTCTGATGTAAAACGCTTGCCCACACACTCGAACCCTGTCCCGGGCACTCTCCCTTTACATACCAATGAACACATGCCTTTCCTTGTGTGCAGGGCTGCACCGCGCCCACCGAGCACGACAACCCGATGTGCATCCAGCTCGCGCCCTCCAGGGGCGACATGGTGTTCAAATGATTCACTCGAACCCACCCTAGTGAAGCAACATGTCTGACCTCCTTGCTTCATGTTGTGTGCACGCAGCGTGTGATGACCTACGACGACGCGGTGAGCGCGTGTCGCAACGGCAAGGGGCGCAGCATCTCCGCTCGGCCCAAGCTGGCGTGGCCCAAGACGTTCCTGGAGGTATGCAATAGCTTAGCACCCGTGAATGTACTATGCCCATAACAGAGCGTGCAAAGTCTTGTATGCTTAGTGTTCCCTCCCTATGGCAGGGGTTCTCGATGCTGGGGTATGCCAGGGAGCGCGGAGTCCACGCCTTCTGGTCCGAGAAGCCAGTGGAGGGCGGGCTGATGGTGTGGACGGGCCTCGACGGCCAGCGACTCAACGTGATCGCGGGCGACCGCCGGTGCGTGCTCGTGTCGACGGTCGACACGGACATCCACGGGCACATGTACGCCGAGCTTCACCCATGCCACATGCGCCTCGCCGACGGCGTGGTGTGCGAGTCGGACGACGCCTTCCCTCCCCCTCCGCCCGGTGACACGCTCAATTATCTGCCGCCGCCGCCTCCGCCGCCGCCGCTCGCGGTCACCGCGTCGCTGCAGTGGTATACGCGCAACACGATCATCCCCCGCACGTCGGCCATCTGTCTGGCGGGCATGGTCGACTCGGACATAGCCAAGCTGTGCATAGCGTTCGCGACCGAGCTGGCCAAGCCAGCTAAGTCGGGAACGGTCTCCACCTTCATGCCCATGTGCCAAGACGTGTGCTTCCACTCGTGCTCGGGCGCCTCCGACCAAGACCGCGACGGCTTTGAGGATTGCAGGGACCCCTCCTGCGCCGACACCCCTTGCGCAGCATTTTTGCTCATGTACAACTTGCCCACTTAAACGCGTTCCTTTACCCGGCTACCCTACTAACCACGCCTTGCACGCTCCCTGTGCACACAGTGAGTGTCCAGTCCAGACGCACGCCGCAATCCAGAGGTTTGCCGACCAGAGCTGCACCCGAGGCGCTCCCAACCCTCCGCCCGGGCGGTCGCCGCCGCCGCCGCCGCGTCCATCGCCACCTCCGCGCGCTCCACCCCCGCTCGCGTCCGACTTTGGCCAGCTTCGCCTCAAGGCGGCCCAGGTGCCCAGCTCGGCCGATTGCCGCCCCGTGACGTACGACGCGTGCCAGAGAGCCACGATTGAGGTGGGCACGGCAATGGGCCTCTCGACCAACCTCGAGATCAGCCTTGCGCCGTGCGAGGAGGGTGTGTCCACCACGCCCTGCTTCATCGGCTGTGCCCTCGGGTCGGCCGCCGGCGCGCCGGCGATGTACACGTACCTCACGACCGACCAGCTTGAGCGGTTCGGCAACTACAACTCGCATCGTTGCGTGGCCGCGAGCCACGACTACTGTCTGTGCGCGACCGACTCTCCGTCGCCACCCCCTCCGCCCCACCTCGACGACGAGACGGTGTTTCAGTACTCGGGGACGGGGCTGCCGCTCGACCACAGCGGCCACGCGACGGCCTTCTACAGAAAGGTCGGCACGGACCTCGCGATGCCGGAGGACTTCCGACTGCACGTCACCAACTATGAGTGCGTCGCCGACGACACGGGGGCCAATCGGTGCGCGCGGCACTGCGCGCACGAGCTGGGAGACCACCTCATCGCCTTCTCGGTAACGGGGTTGATCGCACCGCCTCCGCCTCCCGACGGACCGTCGCCGTCGCCTCCGCCGTCGTCGCCGCCCAACCCTCTTCCGCCGTGGGGCTTCCAGTTCAACGGGGCCACCGACGGTTGCCGGGTCGGCGGCATCTATTCTGGAAACGAGTGCCGCGACGGCGGCATCGGGTCGGTGTGGCCGGGTACGCTGCCATTCCCTTTCCACTAGATTATTCGCATGCTCATCTTTGTCCCACTGCTGTGTTGTTTCACAGCCTACTGCGACTACGGCTCCCAGGTACGCGGCATTGCCACTCAAACCCATGTCCTATGCATCATACCCTTTCCATCTCAACGATGGAGCGGCAGAGTGTCGCTCGCAACGCTCGCGCCACGTGTCTTGATGTGGACTCGCGGCAATGGACACCGTATCATTGAGGCGGTAGTACGTACCGCATTCCACCACACCCGTGTTCCCCCTTCCCCGATCGTGCGCAGAACACGCTGTGCGGACCGCGCGACGTCATGGTGCATAACGGCGAGGTCATCGGCGACGACACGTGCGTCCACAGGCACGACCACATTTGCCAGGACGGTGGGCCGGGCTCGGTGTTCTCCACCGACGCCAACGGTGACCCAAGGTCAATCTGCAAGTACGCGACCGACAAGACCGACTGCCCTCTGCGCAAGATGACGCAGCTGGGATCGCTGTCCTTTGGCGCCGCGGGTCGGCCCGCGGCGCCCCGTCCTCCGCCGTCGCCTCCCAGACCTCCGCCCATTCCGCCTCCGTATCGCGAGTTTTCCACCTGCTCTGACAGGTGCGATAGCAAGACGTTGCCGAACGTGTGCTCCGACGGCGGCCTGGGCTCCCATCTAGTCCAAAGCAAATTCGAATGCGACTACGGCACAGACTGTACCAATTGTGGCCTCCGCCTCAAGGTGGCCGACGTTGGGTCGGACAGCTCGCGCGGCGCTCGAAACGGAATATGCGAGGACACGGCGGCGGGTGGCCCGGAAGGGTACGGCACGGACATGTCCGATTGCGGCGGCACGCGTGCCGTGCAGCTAATGAGAGGCAAGTATGCCATCGAAGCCGAGCGCATCAAGGTCTGTCCATGGGTCTCGCTCACCAGCGG
>Ga0302123_10001907_pt1 | contig 14545 bp, 15 predicted proteins | sample CB21_321_MG_FD_203109 | JGI IMG/M metagenome (GOLD analysis project Ga0302123, IMG submission 203109) | Marine microbial communities from Western Arctic Ocean, Canada - CB21_32.1 | ecosystem: Environmental > Aquatic > Marine > Oceanic | place: Canada: Western Arctic Ocean | collected 2017-09-28 | reverse complement strand
AGTGGAATTCACTTGGTCACCGTACGTCCTGTAAGATTTATTGTCACTGCCACTTCGAGCGACGGCACTCCTTCGAGGCCCAACAATTTTGCCAGTACAGTCATTTTTTCCGGGGTCACCGGCAGAAAGAGCGCAGTGAGAACCGTAAGAACCCGTGCGAGGGTGGCGAGGGTCTCATCGAGGTCGCCGGCAAGCTCGGGGTCCTTAGCCTGCGCCCACGGCTCCCTAGTGTCGACATAGACGTTCGCCGTGCGGGCCAGATCCATAGCAGATGCGAGGGCGTCGTGGATGCGGAGACCGTCCATGTGCGTGGTCACCGCGTCCAACGTCGCGCGAATCGCTTCGTCTAGGTCGGTTCCCGGTGCGTCCGGAACCACACCTTCCCGGTACTTCACGATCATTGAAGTGGCGCGGCTCGCCAGATTTCCGAGGACGTTTGCGAGCTCCTCGTATCGGGCCAAGAATCGCTCGGGGGTATAGGACGCGTCGGCTCCCGTTGGCATGTCCCGCATCAGGTACCACCGCACGCCGTCGGTTCCGAAGTCCTCTCGGAGCGCCAGCGGATCGATGACGTTACCCAACGACTTGGCCATTTTCGTCTCACCCATTACCCACCACCCATGGGCGAGGATCTGGTTCGGGAGATCGAGGTCCGCCGCCATAAGAAGAGTCGGCCAATAGACCGAATGGGTCGTGAGGATATCCTTACCGATCAGGTGCATGTCGGCGGGCCACCAGGAATTTCCGGGGTTCGTGAACCCGGGCTGGTCCGAACCGCCTTCGGGGTCGAGCACGCCGGAGGCGGTGACGTAGTTGATCAGGGCATCGACCCAGACGTAACAGACATGTTCATCGTCGAAGGGCAGGGTGATTCCCCACTGCAACCGCGACTTGGGTCGAGAGATGGAGAGATCCTGGAGTGGCTGCGCCAAAAAGCCGAGAATCTCGTTCCGCCGAGTTTCGGGGACGATCCACTGCGGATGGTCTTCGATGTGTTGGATGAGCCGCTGCTGGTACTCGCTCATGCGAAAGAAGTAGTTCTTCTCCTCTACGAAATTCACAGGTCGCTTGCAGTCTGGACAAAGGTGCTCCGGCCCCACTTCCTTCTCCGTCCAGTAACGTTCGTCGGGAACACAGTACCAGCCGCTGTAGAGGTCTTCGTAGATCTGACCTTTGTCCCACAGGCGTTGCAGGATAGTTGTGACCACCCCCACATGCTCCGCTTCGGTCGTTCGGATGAAACGATCGTGCGAGATGTTCAGATCCTTCCAGGCTGCCTCGAACCGCTGAGCCATCTGGTCAGCAAGCTCGATAGGCTCGATCTCGAGCTTCGCGGCCGTCTCTTGCATTTTCTGACCGTGCTCGTCGGTGCCCGTCAAGAAGAGCACCTCGGCTCCGGTTTGCCTGTGATAGCGTGCCAGAAAATCAGTGAGCACGGTCGTGTAAGCGTGCCCGAGATGGGGCTCGCCGGAGGCGTAATAGATCGGTGTGGTGAAGTAGCGCCGGTTCAAGGAAGTTCCGTCCTCTTGGACAGTGATGATTCAACGAACGAATAACTCAATTCGGTTTGTTGGCGACCTCGCCCTTGAGTCCCTCCAGCGAGACGGTGCGACGATCGCCTTCTGCAGAGCGAAGCGTGACTGTTTCCGCCCAGATGTCGACGGCGACGACGTGCTCCTCGCCCTGCTCGGTCTTTAGGATTTTACCCTCTCGCGGGAAGCGTCTCCGGGCCTCGACATAAGTTTTGTGCTCATACATGAGGCAACACATGAGGCGCCCGCAACAACCCGATATCTGCGCCGGGTTCAGAGACAGACTTTGGTCCTTGGCTAGTTGCAGGCTCACGAGCTTCAGGTCGGGAAGCCAGGTCGAGCAACAGAGTTCACGCCCGCAACGGCCGACTCCTCCGAGCAGAGCAGCCTCATCTCGGACACCGATCTGCTTCAGTTCGATCCGAGTGCGAAAGGTCCGGGCCAGATCTCGAACGAGCTCGCGGAAATCGACGCGACGTTCGGCAGTGAAGTAGACGATCAACTTGTTCTTATCGAACTGCCACTCCGCTTCAGTGACCTTCATCTTGAGTTGATGACGCTGCACGAGTTTACGCGTTTCGGTGCGGACCCGGTGCTCGTCATCTCTCAACACAGCGATCTGGTCGGTCTCGCCCTCTCCAGCGAAACGGAGAACGCGCTTTTCCGGGAGGGGCGTCGCACACCCACCTGACGAACCGCACTTGCGTTCGGCTATCGCCCCGAGAGCCTTTACCTCGCCGAGATCCTCCCCACGGTCGGCCTCGACGATAACGCTCGATCCGGGACGAAGCTCCAGATCCTGGTATGAGAAGTACTCCCGCCGCGTCCCCTTGAACTGCACTTCCGCGAAACTGGCCATATGCCTAACTCCCGCTCGACGAACCCGACGTGGGTTCCGTCCAAGCACCCATGGACTCGAATTTTTGCCAACGTTGCTCCAAGAGATCGTCGGCACTCACCGCGCTGAGCTCCTTGAGGCTCTTCGCGACGGCATTCTTTACCACCGTCGCGGTGGCGGCCCAGTCAGAGTGAGCTCCGCCGGCGGGCTCGGGAATGATCTCGTCCGCGACGCCAAGGGCGACCAGGTCCTCCGACGTCAGCTTGAGCGCCATGGCGGCCTCGGCCTTGAAGTCCCGGGAGCGCCAAAGGATTGCCGCGCAGCCCTCCGGGGAGATTACAGAGTAGACTGAATGCTCCAACATGAGAATTCGGTCCGTCACTCCTAAACCGAGCGCTCCTCCGGACCCCCCCTCACCAATGACAACAGAGACCAAGGGCACTCGCAACCTAGCCATTTCACGCAGGTTCAGGGCGATGGCCTCCGAGATTCCTCTTTCCTCTGACCCCAATCCGGGGTAGGCGCCTGGGGTATCGATGAAGGTAAGCACGGGCCTTCCGAATTTTTCGGCCTGCCGCATTAGTCTTAGTGCCTTCCGGTATCCTTCCGGATGCGCCATGCCGAAGTTGCGGCGCAGGTTCTCTTTCATGTCTCGGCCCTTCTGATGGCCGATTACCATGATCGAATCTCCGTCGAGGCTCGCCCAGCCACCCACGATGGCCTCGTCGTCGCGGAAGTTCCGGTCCCCGTGTAATTCGAGCCAATCCGTGAAGATCCGCTCGATATAGTCGAGGGTGTATGGACGGTCTTGGTGCCGTGCAACCTGAACCTGCTCCATAGGAGTCAGGTTCTGGTAAGTGGATTCCTTGAGGGTGTCCAACTTGGTGCGGAGCTCCCGCAACTCGTCGGAAACGTCGAAACCGCTTCGCTCGGCTGACGCTACGAGCCCATCGATCTGCTCTTGAACCTCGACGATGTTGCGCTCGAAATCCAACCTCGGCGATTGGGCCAAGGGTCGCCTCCAAAACTCGGGAAAATGCGCCGCCCAACGCGGATGTATAAGGCGGCGTGAGAAAACTAGGGTATACTAATCGATCCGGGGGCGCGTCGGCTATGTTTTCGCCGGGCTGGCCGCCGCCGCGTCTGATCACTTCAAGGGGCTCGACGTGCTCGGGGTCCTTGAAACGTCCCCAGTACCGCGCCGTCGTGGCCGCCATCTCGACGCTCACGTTCGGGAGCCCGAGGGCATCGTAGTACTTGAGCATCCCACTCTTGCGGGCCAAGAATGATGCCACGTCCACGAAGAGATGGGGAATAAAATCGAGTGTCGCAGAGGGACTCTGGTACGCGAGAACGTTGGGCACCGCTTCAGCTGCAGCAAGCGCCAATCGATTGCTCTCCACGGAGCCGTGTGACTGAGCAGCCGCGCTCGGGACGTAGAGCATGCCAGGTCGGAGTCAGAGAATACGGATTGGAGTAGGCTTGAGGCTCCTTCTGAGTCTGGTGTGCCTCCGTCTCCGATATTCGTCATTCTGGCGCCGAGAACTTCTGCGGCCTGCGCGGCCGCAGCTGCCAGGTCGGAGTCAGCATCTCCCCCGCCCGCCAAATTGAGAATAATCACCTGATGGCCTTCGGCCCGATGCCTGAAGAGTAATCCTCCGCAACCCATCTCCACGTCGCCCGGCTGGACGCCAACCGCAACGATTGTCGGGATGCTCGCCGCCGCCGCGGCTTCAACCGGAGTCACATCGGAAGTGCTTGCCGCCGCCGGGTCGGCATCGGTGCCCTCGACCTTTACAAATTCGCGGATCTTCCGGAGCAACTCATCCCGGTCGACGGGTTTGTTGAGCACATAGTCGGCGCCGGCTCGGATCGCACCGTCGATCATCAGGTTGTTGGTGGACCCGGTCACCGCCATCATCGAGAGTTCGGGAAAGCGCTCCCGGCCTTTCTGGATCAGCTCAATTCCGTCAGTGCCGGGAAGGTTCAGGTCGATGAGCGCGAGGTCCCATTCGCCCCCCCCCAAAATAAGCTCGAGCCCTTTGTTGCCGTCTTGCTCAGAAGTGACCTGGTGGGGCCAGCCTGCTTGATGAGCGTCCTCATCAAGAGGATCTCTTCGACAGCGTCTTCGACGAGGAGGATTGCGCCTTTCTCGGGAGGGGTGCTCACCAGCGGTCTCGGCTCCAAAGTCAATGTTTGTGGGGGTGGCTTCTTCAGCGAGCGTCCCGTTGAGACTCCCATGAGTATCTTACCGCAACTCGCCTCGCCTAGCGCCTACCTGCGGGGGGGGCTCCTTGTCGTTTGGCCACCGGGTACGCCCTACGTCCGCGTGTCAGTCCGCGGCGCTGGCCACCGGAGCGGCAGCCGACTCGACCTTCGGTTCTGGGACCAGGTACCCTACAACGGCAGCCATGGCCACAACGGCGATGGCTCCCAGCACGGTATCGGCAGCGAACCCGAAGCGCGTGTAGAGCGGCCCTGCCAAGGCGGCTCCCATTGCGAAACCCACCTGCCCGATAGCGACCGCTAGGCTCATAAGCGAGCCTCGCCGATCGTCGCTTACCAGAGCGGTCAGAAGCGCAGAGAACGGACTGATCCGCATGGCCACGAGAACCATGGTCAGGAAGAACAGAATGTAGGCGGACGTCACGTCGCGGACGACCCAGGTCGTGAGTGTCATCACGACCGCCAGTCCAAGGCTGGACAGAATAACGATTCGTTTCCGCCCGATCCGGTCCGAGAGCCTACCAGCCTGGGGGCCCGTCAACACGTTGGCGATACCGCCCACGACGAACATGATCGCGATCGCACCAGGGGTGACACCAAGGTCCTGCTCAAGCCAATACGGCAAGTAGACGACGAACAAAGAGACACCCATGAACATCAGGAAATAGGCCACCGTCGCGGAGGCGATGTCCTTTCGTCCCAGCAGCGTCTTGTAACCCGCGATCGCCCTCCCCACGCTGAGCCTGCCTTCCGTGCGTCTCACGTCCGGCTGTGGCACCCGGAACCAGATGAGTATGCACGTCATGCCCATTGCCGCGGAAAACAGATAAAAGGGGGCCCGAAATCCGAAGCTGCCTGCCAGCACAATCCCCAGCGGAATCCCAGCGATCTGACCGGCGGCCATGCCGCTCATCACCCAACCGGTTGCCCAACCTCGTCGGTTATAAGGGAAGTAGTCGCCGACGTAAGCCACGGCCGACCCGCTCAAGATCCCACCCGCGAGGCCAGCCCCGACGCGCACCGCGAGGAAAGAGTAGTACCCGACCACGAAATGGTGCATGAGCAGAGCTACAGTCATTAGGCCCGAGCCCAGGAGCAGAATGCGGCGGCGTCCGATCTTGTCCGAGATGGGCCCCGCGATGATGGCGAACGCCCCGACCATGAGGGAGTATGCCGAGATTAGGGTTCCGAGTACGGACTCGGCGATGCCAAGCTCCTCACCGATCCGCGGTAGGATGGGTGAGATGATCATGATTTGGCTGCTGGCCGCGAAGATCAGGAGCCACAGCGAGAAGACGATGAGGGTTGGCGACGACCTACTTGGGCTCAAGCGCCACCATCCTCACGAAGTTTCCTTATGAAACACGGTGGCTGATCGTTGGGCCGTGCACATGATGACCAACTGAAGGACATCGACGTGGGGCGGCGCATTTGCCACGTAACAGACCGCGTCGGCTACGTCTTCAGGAGTGAGGGGTGTATAACCTTCGTAGATCTTCTCGGCCTTTTCTTCATCCCCATGGAATCTCACCAGGGAGAACTCCGTCTCGACTGCGCCCGGGTCGATACTCGAAACCCGGATATTGGTGCCGACGAGATCGATACTCATGGCCTCGTTCAACGCATGCACAGCAAACTTGGTCGCGTTGTATACGTTGCCAGCCGGGTATACCCAGCGCCCAGCGATGCTCCCGATATTGATCACGTGGCCTCGGTCTTGCTCGACCATGAGGGGGAGGATGGCCCGGGTCATGTAGAGGAGCCCTTTGACGTTGGTGTCGATCATATCCTCCCAGTCTTGGACGTCACCCTCGAAGACGGTCCCTAGGCCTCGGCCTAGCCCCGCGTTGTTCAAAAGGATGTCCGGGGTGACCTCTCTTTCTCGCAGGTCCTCTGCCAAGGCGTTGGCAAGAGACCGATCCCGCACGTCGTGGACACGGACCTCGACATCGACCCCCGTCGCCGACAGTTCGTCACGGAGCGTGTTCAGCCGCTCCTCGCGTCTGGCAAGGAGAATGAGGTTCGCTCCTCGCTTTGCGAACAGACGTGCGCAGGACTCACCGATACCGGAGGTCGCGCCGGTGACGATGGCGGTCTTGCCCTCGATTCGATTCATAGACTACTCCCCGTCCGAGCCTGGTCCGGTGGCCGAAAGCCACTCTGCGGGTGGCCAGGGCCACTCCACATTGCCTCGCTCCGAAGGTGCGGGCAGGGGCAGGGGGGGGCAATGGGGCGAGCGATGGGTTGGTCCCTCGACGAACTACCGTGAACACCGTCATTGCGCGGACCGTTCGTCCTGAGTTCGTTGATACCTTCTGGTTGCGACGAAAAAGGGGGAGCCCTGAGGGACATTGCGGTGATTGGCGCGGGAGCCGCCGGCACGATGGCGGCCATTTTTGCGGCTTCGGCCGGGGCCCGCACGGTGCTTCTAGAGCGCACGCGTGACGGCGGGCGGAAGATCCTGATCAGTGGGGGAGGGCGGTGCAATGTTCTGCCCGCTCGACTCGACGAGACCAGGTTCGTCACCGACTCCTCGCCCAACACCTTGCGTAAGATCATACGCTCCTGGCCTCTCGGAGAGCAGATTTCCTACTTCGAACGAGAGCTCCGCATTCCGCTGGTCGAGGAGCCCGAGTCGGCCAAGCTCTTCCCGGTGTCGAACCGAGCCCGCGACGTGCGGGATGGATTGCTCAACATGGCGGGCACTCAGGGGGCGGAGGTTAGGACGGGAGTACGCGTCACCGATATCGTGCGGCACGGAGGACGGTGGAGGGTCGACCTCGAAGCGGAAGAGTCGCTCCATGTCGACGCGGTGATCGTGGCCACGGGGGGATATTCGGTACCCAACACGGGCAGCGACGGGGCCGGGCTGGGAATCCTACGGCGACTGGGTCATACCATCCACCCGACTTATGCGGCGCTGACCCCGTTGCGCGCGGATCCTGCTCCCTTCGGTGCACTCGCAGGCGTGTCGCTCCCGGTCACGCTGACCGCCAAGTCGGCGGTCCACAGCGCCGAGGCCCGCGGGGGGTTCTTGTTCACCCACCACGGATACAGCGGCCCTGCGGTGCTCGACGTGTCCCATGTGGCCGTGCGGTCATCCGATGAGGGTGGGCCGCCGGCGCGCGTTTCCGTCCAATGGACCGACCTCGATGAAGATGGGTGGGGCTCGGCACTCCGACCCGAAGGGACACAGACGGTCGGTCGGGTAGTCAAGGGCCGGTTACCCGAGCGGCTCGCATCGATGCTCCTGGACCGGGTCGGCATCCAGAGCGGGCGTCGGTTGGCGCAACTCAAACGGGAGGAGCGCTTGCGCCTAGTCGAGTCCCTGGTGCGGGGAGACCTCCCGTGGAACGGGCACGAGGGCTATAAGAAAGCAGAGGTCACCGGGGGTGGAGTGAGCCTCTCCGAGATCGACCCGAAGACAATGGAGAGCAGTATGTGCCCCGGGCTATACATCTGTGGTGAGGCCCTCGACGCCTTTGGGCCGATCGGGGGCTACAACTTTCTCTGGGCTTGGGCCACCGGTCGTGCGGCGGGGTGGGGGGCGTCAGTCTCCTAAGCCCAGCCTGGCTACCGCCGGTAGGCCACTGTCGCGTCGAGGATTTGACCACAGTCGTCGATCACCACGGGCCCGGAAAAACTCTCCCCACCTTCGGACACGGTCAACGTCCCTGTCATCGTACCGCCGCTACATCCGGTTATGGGGTTGTTGCCGTAGTTCATCCGGATGTTGAGTTAGTCATTCAATAGCGTGCCCTCCACGGGGCCGCCTATCTCGACAGGCTGCGTGACACGATAGCTGCCGGTCACGATGCCACCGGGCACCGTGCTCAACTGCATCGGGCCGCTGAACGCCTGCCTATCCACGGTCGCCACTCCATCGTAGTCGCCTTCGACGTTGTAGGCGTAGCCGGAATCCCCGGGGCCGGGAGTGCCCGCGCAAGCAGCCAAGGCGACCGCCGCCACGAGGCCCATGAAACGCTGAAGCTTCATATCGATATCCTCTCGAGAAAAGAAAGGCCGGCCCGGCGCCAGACGCGCCGGACCGGCCTCTTGGGATGTCGTCCCGAAGGCTCGTTTAGTTGCTTGGCCAGGGCGCGCCAATGTTTTCAGCCGTCACCTCATCCATGCCGCGGTAGAGGAACTTCTGTATACGCTTACCCTCGTAGGTCTCGGTCGTGTAGATGTTGCCCTCCGAGTCGGTCGCGATGCTGTGGACGGCGAAGAACAGGCCAGGCTGCCTTCCACCATCGCCGAAGCTGTAAAGCACTTCCATCGACTCACGCTCAATGACGTACACCTTCATGTTCTGACCATCGGCGAGGTAGATAAACCTCTGCTCGGCATCCGGTGAGAACGCGATGTCCCAGGTTGAACCCTGCGAGAGTGTGAGCGGAGCTATGAATACCTCACTGACATACGTGCCGTCGAGCTGGAAGACCTGGATGCGGTCGGCCGCGCGGTCACAGACGTAGACCAGACCGTCATTCGACGGTTCGGCGCAGTGGACCGGACCACGGAACTGCGGCGCCGGTGGATCGTCGGGTGAGTACCGCCCCATGGCCGCGGCTTCTTCGTCGTTGGGAGGGTTTCCGTAGGCGCCCCAATACCGAATGAAGTCACCCGTATTCGCGTCGATAACAACGATGCGCTTATTCAGGTAGCCGTCCGCGACGTAGATCTCGTTGGCGGACGCGTCGAAGGAGACCTTAGCGACCTGGCCGAAGCTCTCCATGTCCATACTGTTTCGTTCGACGATCTCTCTGCCCTCGGGGCTAGTACCCGTGACCCGAGCTCCGGCACGACCGATCTGCATGAGGAACGTGCCGTCACGTGCGAACTTCAGAACGTGCGAGTCGGTCCTCCCGTTCCCGCCGATCCAGACGTTGTCCATGTTGTCGACTTCGATGCCATGGTTCGACAACGGCCAGTCGTACTCACCCGAGTCGGGAGGGCCGCCCCATGATCCAACGAGATTGCCATCCGGATCGAATTCCAGAACTGGCGGAGCGGGCTGGCAGCACTCGCTCAGCGGCGGGTCCTGGGCGAGCCCGATCTCGGTGCGTGCCGCAAACTGGTCGGGCGTATTACGGTGTACAATCCAGACGTGATCTCGCGAATCGACCGCGACTCCGATCGTGGCACCTTGGAGCCAGTGGTTCGGCAGAGGCTTGGGCCAGAAGGGATCGACCTCGAACATGGGTGCTTCCCCAGCGGTCGCTGCGGCGGCGGTTTCGGGTGTGGCCCTGCAGCCGCCCACGGCGATCGTCAGGGAGAGCAGAGCTCCAAGAACGAAGAAGCTACGCGTCGGTTTCATGGCATTCCTCTGTGCTGAATACTCGGTGCGTGCGAAGCGGGACGGTTAGTATAGGGGTCAGTCGCCCCCGCAACCAGATTCCCTATATTGGTCACCCTACGGTCCCTCGTGGGACTGGGTGGGTTGCGGTCCCCCGGGGCGATCCTCAGATCGTGTCATGTTAGGGTCAACGTGCTGAAGAACAACCGAAGAATTGCGCAATTGTGCCTAGTGGCCACCTTGACGGGCCTCCTCCTCGCACGCCCTTCCGGTTCGCCCGCTGTAGCATCGACCGTTCTGCATGAGATACCGGGCGACGTCACGATCCAGGCGATCATCAAACCCGAGGGCCGGATACTTCGATTGCTTGTGCGGGTGCCGCTCACGGCCATGCAAGACTTCGAGTTCCCCCTCTTTGGACCCGGATACCTGGATATCGGGCGTGCCGATCCGATGTTCCGGGACGCGGCGATGCAGTGGATCGGCCAAGAAGTAGAGGTCTTCGAGGACGGACGGCCGCTGCAGGGACAAGAGCTCATCTCGGTGCTCGCGTCGATTCCGTCCGACAAGTCGTTCGCAACCTACGAGGGGGCTCTGGCCCACGTCACGGGGCCGCGACTCCCCGAAGAGACCCAGCTGTACTGGCAGCAGGCGATGCTCGACCTCTTGTTCGAGTATCCGATCGAGTCGGACGAATCTGAATTTTCGATCCGTCCCGGACTCGAGAGGCTGGCGCTTCGGGTGGTCACCGTGCTCCGTTTTTTGCCGCCGAGTGGAGTCGTGCGTGCCTTTCAGTACAATGGGGATGTGGGTCTAGTGAGGCTGGACCCCCGCTGGTATCAGGCAGCGTTTCGGTTCGTGCAGTTGGGTTTCTTGCACATTCTGGATGGGATTGACCATCTACTCTTTCTGCTTTGTTTGGTGATCCCATTCCGGCGCATGAAGCCGCTGGTCGTCATCGTAACGGCGTTCACGGTGGCCCATTCGATTACGCTTGTTGCGTCGGCTTTTGGGCTCGCCCCGGATACCCTGTGGTTCCCTCCCTTGGTCGAAACGCTCATTGCCGCGTCGATCGTGTACATGGCCCTCGAGAACATCGTGGGGAAGATCGGCCTGCATCGTAGGTGGGCCATCACTCTGGGGTTCGGGCTAATTCACGGGTTCGGATTCTCTTTCGCCCTGCGCGAGACGCTCCAATTCGCCGGATCCCACATGCTGATGTCGTTGCTCTCGTTCAACGTCGGAGTAGAGTTGGGGCAACTGTTGGTTCTGATGCTGATGATTCCCGTCTTGGAGGCTCTGTTCAAGTACGGCATAGCCGAACGCATGGGAACAATCATTCTGTCGGCGCTCGTCGCTCACACCGGGTGGCACTGGATGAGCACTCGGGTGAGCGCGTTGGTTCAGTACCAGTTCCGCTGGCCCGCCTTCAACACGGCACTGCTCTGGAACGCGCTCGGTTGGCTGGTGCTCATAACCCTCGTGTTCGGCGTTGGCTGGTGGGTGTACGGATTGCTTCAGCGGGCCGACCGACCTGGCGACGAAGTCGCCCCTCCGGCGGGCAGTGCCGGAGAGGATTAATCCCTGCGGAGCTCTCGCGCTCGGCTACCTCACCAGATCGATTTCGATGACTATCCCCATCCCCATCCCATACCTGATGGAGGCCATCCGCGGATCGAGGTATCGCATCTCGCGGATACTGGTGATCGTTAAGTTCCGGAGGTAGTTCACACCCTCTTCTCCCCCTAGCTCTCTATTTCCGGCCCCCGCGGCCCCGCGGCCACCCGCTACCGGCGAACCGTCGATGTAGATGGAAATCCCGCCTCTCAGCCACCTGGGCTGGAGGATTCTGACCGCCTCATGCGCGTTGATCTCGCCAGTCTCGGCGAGTTGGGCCTGGGAGAGGACATTCCGGTTGGATCGACCCCCACTGGAGCCGCTGCTCGCGCAAGCGCTGAGGAGAAGGGCGAGCCCGAGGATGACACTAAACTGACGCATTGGCCGTCCTGCTTTCATTCAGAGAAATGGGGTATATGTGAACCGACGGGATAATCAAGCTCGCGGCAAGTTGTGTGCCGCCCTAATCGACGCCACTGAACCCGACTCGAGTTGGATTCAGTGGAGCTTACGTCGCCAAAACGGGACATATGTGTCACCGCACGGGGACGGGGTCGTCCGGTTTTCGGTACAATCGTACGTTCGTACCTACGCCGTGAAGTAGACAAGGTTTCCGATCGCTCGTGTTGCCCAGGGCAGCGGAGACCGAATAGGTTGTTCCGCTATCTGATCAGAATCTGCACCACCCCACCGCTACTCGCCAGGAGCCCTGCTATGAGCCACAGAAAATCGGCCCTTTCCGTTCTTGCCACTGCCGCACTCGTCTTCGTGGCGTGCGGAGGGGAAGCGGATGTTGCAGAAACCGAAACTGCGGAAGCTCAGCCCGCCCCGGCAGTGTCGGTCCCCGCTGTCATGATCACACAACCGGCCAACGACGCAGTGATCGAAGGGAACTCCGTGGTTGTGATGCTGGAGGTGTCGGATCTGATGATTGCGCCCGCCGGTACGATGGACGCCGGCACCGGCCACCATCACCTCGTCGTCGACACCGACCTTCCAGAGGCCGGAGTGGCGATTCCGTCCACGCCTGGTGTCCACATCCATATGGGTAAGGCTCAGACGGAGATGGAGTTGACCGACCTGGCACCAGGTGAGCACATCGTCATCGCGGTAGTCGGGGACGGTGCGCACGTCCCTCTCGACCCATGGGTGGCCGACACGGTTAGGTTCGTCGTTCCGTAGCGGCATGCCTCGGGTAGGCTCTCCTCAGAGGGAACATGTCTGAACACCGAGTAGTCATTGCGGGCGGCGGAGTCATCGGAGTCTGTTGCGCCTACTTCCTGTCGAGGGCAGGCGCGTCTGTCACGCTGGTAGACAGGGACGAGATCGGGAGGGCGGCATCGTACGGCAATGCGGGAACGATTGCCGCCGGTCATCCACCCCTGAACAAGCCGAGCCGCATTCACCAATCGCTGAAGTTGCTGCTCGACCCCAAGAGCCCACTGTACATTCCCGTGCGGTGGAATCCGGCTCTGGCCAAGTGGCTTTGGACGTTTCGTAAGTTCTCCACGGCTGAGCACCTGAGCGTTAGTATGGGCGCCCTAGCCCCCTTGGGGCACGTAACCCTCGCCCTCTTTGACGCATTGGTCGAGGACGAGGGCTTGGACTGCACATACGAGCGCGGCGGCTACTATGAGATCTGCCGCTCGGAGGCCGGGCTCGAAGGTGGCAGGCGCGATGCCGCCATGATGAAGGATCATGGTTACAACCCCCGCGTGTTGTCCGGAGCCGAACTCCAGGAGATAGAGCCTGCGCTCCTGGATGGTGTGGTCGGAGGTATCCACTTTCCCGAGGCCGCGACGTGCGACCCCCACCGCTTCGTCACGGAGATGGCCGATCGAGCCGTGGCGTACGGCGCCCGGATTCAGACCGGCAGAGCCGTCGTGGAGATCGAGAGTTCGGGTCGTAGCGTGGGGGGTGTCCGATTGGCCGACGGAGAGATGCTCGAAGCGGACTCTGTGGTCCTTGCGACCGGCGCCTACAGCCATGGGCTGACCGAGAAGTTCGGCCTTCGCCTTCCTGTGCAGGGGGGAAAAGGCTATCACCGGGACTTGTCGTCCGCGGATGCACCCTCGATGAGCATCCCGTGCGTGCTGGCCGAGACGTCGGTTTTCTGCACGCCCCTTGAGGGCTTCACGCGCTTGGCCGGAACACTCGAGTTCTCAGGATTGAACCACGAGATCCGTCAGGGTCGTTTGGAGCAACTCACCGATGCGGCCCGGCAGTACCTCAACGGTGTCGGTGACGCCCCACCACGCTCGGAGTGGTGCGGCCTAAGACCCTGCACCCCCGACGGCATGCCATACGTAGGGCCGGTTCCCGGGCAGGACGGTCTCTTCATTGCAACCGGCCACGCCATGCTGGGTCTGACGCTGGGTCCTGTGACCGGTCAGATCATATCGGAGCAGGTGCTGGATGGGCGGACGACGCTGCCAGCCGGCGCGCTCGGGGTCGAGAGGCTCGTTTAGGGCTCCCCGAGGTGGCGATCGAAATGGGCCACCAGTTTCCCCAGGAGATATCTGGCGTAGTGTGTGGGCCGCGTCCAACCGTGCGTGGCTCCTGGGGCGAAGGCGAAATCGAAGTCCTTTCCCTGGCGCATCAACTCCTCGGCTAGGGCCACCGTCGTCTTAAAGGGTACCACGTCGTCCTGCATGCCGTGGATGATCAGGAGGTGGTCCTCGAGGTTGCCCGCGTATTGTGCCGCCCCTCGCGCGAACGCCTCTGGATGGCTCTGCGGACGTCGAGCGATAGCGACGTCGTCGGTCCCGAAAAAGTAGGGATCTACAGCCGCCGCCCCTGCGACGCCCGCCTTGAAGAGTCCGGGCTTACGGAACAGTGAGTAGATGGTGAGGGTGCCGCCGTAGCTGCTGCCCCAGATACCGGCCCGTTCTGTGTCTACGTGGGGCAGGGTCGACAAGTATTCGACGGCGCTTTCGAGGTCCTCGACGTCGTCCCCTCCGAAGTCCATGAGGAATTCTTCACGAAACGCCCTTCCGTAGCCTGTGCTGCCTCGGACGTCTACCTGCACGATGA
>Ga0302123_10001903_pt1 | contig 14571 bp, 8 predicted proteins | sample CB21_321_MG_FD_203109 | JGI IMG/M metagenome (GOLD analysis project Ga0302123, IMG submission 203109) | Marine microbial communities from Western Arctic Ocean, Canada - CB21_32.1 | ecosystem: Environmental > Aquatic > Marine > Oceanic | place: Canada: Western Arctic Ocean | collected 2017-09-28 | reverse complement strand
CAATGACACGATCGCCAACAATATCGCCTACGGCTCAAGCGACGCGACGCGCGAACAGATTGAAGATGCCGCCCGCCAGGCGAACGTCCACGACTTTATCATCGCCGAACCGGACGGCTATGATACCGTCGTCGGCGATAAGGGCAGCCGCCTGAGCGGCGGGCAATGCCAGCGCGTCGCCATCGCCCGTGCGATTCTGCGGAATCCGCAAATCCTCATTCTCGATGAAGCTATGAGCGCGCTCGATACTGTCACGGAACAGCTCGTGCAGGAACAACTGTTCAAACTCATGGAGAACCGGACCGTCTTCGCGATCGCCCATCGGCTGAGCACTGTCCGCGATGCTAATTGCATCTTTGTTATCGACGACGGTGCCATTGTCGAGCAGGGCACACACGATGAGCTCATGGCGCAAAACGGCCACTACCGCAAACTCGCCGACTCCGCGCTCAAATGACTGGGCGGTCGTTCACGGACTCACATCAATAGTTGCCTGCTGGGCATTATAGTGGTACTGTTTTCTTACAAGTGTCTCAAGAGGTGAAGGATGGACTATCAAGTCGATGAATATCTCGTTTGCAGCGGTGCCCCGCAGAAACCGGCGGCAGCCCGTCAGGTGCTGTCCGAGATGGATGTACAATTAATCACGGCACGAGCCGCCAATGTGTCCGAAGCGGAAATCGCAGTGGAATGTTACCTGCCGATGTTCGATGCTGCCATCCTTCTGAACCATTTTCCGAAAGCCCAGGAAATACGCCGTGAAATCGACGAAAGCACGATCCCGGAAGGCCGGTTGCCCGAATGGTGGTCCCTGAACTTCCGTCTCGATCACGCGCTGCACGACTACGAAGCCGCTGAAGGCTGGTGCCGCAAAGGTCTCGAAGCGTTGACCGACAAAGACCGCAACACCCCGGTCGCTTTTCATCAACTCGGACTGATGGCACAACACGAGGGCGACTACGACGCTGCGGAACAGTGGTTTCAGCGCTCTCTTGAAATCGTCGCGGATGACGATGATGCAGAAAAATCGGCCGCAGTTTGCCACCAACTCGGTCGTGCCGCACAGGACAACTTGGAACTGGCACAGGCGGAGAAATGGTTCGACGAAGCCCTGTCAATCAAAGAACAGACGGACGACAAGAGCAGCGCCGCCAGGACCTGTCACCAGCTGGGCATGATAGCGAAAGTGCGGCGTGATTTTCGGGTGGCGGAAAAGTGGTACCAGCGAGCGATCGATCTTTCGAAAGAAGACGAGCACGAGAGCCAGGCCGCCTGCAGCTATTTCCAGCTCGGACAAGTCGCCATGGCGGACGGAGAGATCGATACTGCCGAAAAATGGTATAATGAAGCCCTCGCAGCTGACGGTTGCGACGGTACCGGTGTCCTGGGATCCTGCGTTTTCGGTGAGCTTGGCGCGATTGCGGTAGAAAATGAAGACTACGACGCGGCACGTCGCTTATTTGTCAGGGCGCTCGAGCTCGCCGACGCGCACGGCAGCGACGTCGAATCCGCTGATGTCTTCGCCAAAATCGCCGGACTTGCCGGGCTTGAAGAACGCTATGAGGAGTGCGGACGCTGGTACATGAAAAGCGTCCTCGGATTTCTCAAAAGCAACGATGCCATCGGTGCCCGCACCAGCGCCCAGGATCTGATCGTCTGGTATCAGCGTGCCCCGCGTCCCGCCCAGGAGCAGTTGCGGGAGATGTGGAAGTCCGTTGGACTGGGGCCCTTCCTCGACGACGAATTCGACGACGGCTTCGACGACCTCGAAATCGAAGAAGGCGTCCGCTCGATCGACGTCGTCTCGGGTCTGTAAGACCTCCTCTTAAGCTCGGATGGCACTGGCTTAAGGCTTAAAAGGGGAGAGCCAGCACGTCAATTTGATATGATGATGCAGTGCCCGGTAGCGAGCGTGATAGCTCGCCAGTAGCCGACTGGGATGACTGCAAGAGTCGCATCGATTTTTTTCAGCGCGAGTCTTTGCAGATGCCGCGCGTTTCCTGCAACCAGCACCGTCCCATGCGCGCGGCGCGACGCGTGCTACTTCTAACTCCTTCCGTATGTCCAAAACGTGGCCACGGCTTTAGACCGAAAATGACGGAGCCCGGGCTGAGCAAAGCGAGACCCAGGTGAAAGAGGAAGGCTTGAGGGGCTGAAAACCACGAACGTATAGGGTCAAGGTCAATGTTTGTTTTGAAATGTCACCGTGTGTGGCTTTCAGCCCTGGATTTTTCTTTTGCTCTCCCTGAGGCTTGCGTTGCTCACCCCAGGCTCTGGCATCGACGGCCTTCAGGCGACGCATAGAAAATACGAGCCGAGGGGCGCTAGTCAGGCAGACGCCGAAACCATAAATCAATTTGTATTAAGTTAGAATTAAAGGCTGCGAGCTGTTTTGACTCGTGTTTATACCGTAGTTCAAGCTCGACTTTGCATTATGCGATCTCTCTGGCAACTTGTCAACAAGAAAACTGGGGATAGTGAATCGTTGCTTTGATGGTTCGAAATTCTTGGTTTTTGCTTCGAAATTGCTGGCCTCAGAATCAATACCCTACTAAATATATAGACACTCGCGAGGCTGTTCACGCTGCTCCCCGCGTCGCCAAGTCTTCCGGCTGTTCCACCGCGTCTTCTCGAACCAATGGATTGAAACTGACCGGCCGCTTCGCTACCGGATCAGGTCAATCCTTGTTTGTTGTACGCGATCGACTTGCGCAGGAGCTCTTGCCAATTCATCCGGTTAACCCTTGATTTCGTCCAGTAACCGCTGGATAACGTTGTCCGAGGTCACACCTTCGGCATCGGCGTGGAAGTTCGTAATGATGCGATGCCGCAAAACGGGCTTGGCGAGGGCGCGAATGTCTTCGATCGAAACGTTGTAGCGGCCGTTCAGCAAGGCCCGGGCCTTGCCGGCAAGGACGAGCGCCTGAGAGGCGCGGCTACCGGCGCCCCACTTGACCATTTCTGTCACGTGCCCCGGTGCATCTTCGCCGGGGCGCGTACTCGTGACCAGACGTACAGCATATTGTACGACGTTCGATGACACCGGCACTTCGCGGACAGCATTCTGGATGTCGATAATCTCCTCGCCACTCAGTATTTCTTCGAGTTTTTCTCCTTCCGGATTGGTGGTGCGGACAACCATTTCTTTTTCCTGTTCGGTAGTCAGGTAAGTGAGAACGACGTTGAATACGAACCGGTCCATCTGGGCTTCCGGCAGCGGGTAGGTGCCCTCGAGTTCGATCGGGTTCTGCGTCGCCAGCACGAAGAACGGGGCGTCGAGTGGATGCGTATGCCCGGCCGCCGTCACCTGCCGTTCCTCCATCGCTTCGAGCAGCGCCGCCTGGGTCTTGGGCGGGGTCCTGTTGATCTCGTCCGCCAGCACGATATTCGCGAAGATCGGGCCTTTGACGAAATGAAAACTCCGCTTGCCGGTCGCCTTGTCTTCCTCAACCACTTCGGTGCCGTAGATATCTGCCGGCATCAGGTCGGGGGTAAACTGAATGCGTTTGAACGCCAGTGAAAAAATCTGCGCGATGCTCTTCACTAGCAGGGTCTTGCCAAGCCCTGGCACGCCGGTCATCAGGCAGTGGCCACGGCACAGCATGGCTATGATGAGTTCGTCGATGACGTCATCTTGGCCGATGATGACCTTTGCGAGCTCGGTTTTGATGCGCTGCTGTGCCTCGGTAATGCGGGCAACTACGGCTTGGCCTTCGGCAGCTGTAGCGGGGGTGTCGGAGGTAATCGCGGACATATATGTGTTCCTCTAGGGTTTAGCCTGAATTATTCACGCGTTTCCTGCTATCGAGCACTCGGCTGGCGCCAGATCAAGGACTTCGCTTGATCGGTGTCCTCGCCGTAGCTATGGCTATCCCGACTCTCGGGAGATTGGAACGGGGTCCGATCTGCTCGAAAATCTTGATTTGACGCCATCTGAGCATTCTCGCGACAAAAACGCCTAAATAATCCAGGTTAGTGTGTCAGGGCATAGGTGATGAAGTTAATAGCGAGCTGCGTATAATACAGATGGGCGTACTCGCTGATCTCACGGCTGTGGTAGTAGCGGAAGACGCGCCAGTTGCCTTCCGCCTCGTTGACCCAGGCCGGCAGCGACTGGCGCTGGCAGTAGATGCTGTCCTTTTCCCCATCCTCGCGGGTAACGACGTAACTCTCGCCGGTAACGGCGGCCGTCTCTAGACGTTCACGCAGACCCGGCGGCGCCTCACGGATACGAAATCGAATAGTTGTCGCCCAATTGCCGACTGAATCCTTGCCCCAACCCATGGCGATGATCGGCGTCGCCAACACCGCAATGCGCCCCTTCACCGTCAATGCCACGGCAGAATAGGTGCCTTCCGGCCATTTCTCTTCGACGACAAAGTCACGCACCGTTTCAGGCAGGATCGACGGGTCGGGCAAGCCCTGGTAGAATGAGCGATAAATCGGATGATCACGCTTCAGCGGCTTGAAGTCCTTATCCGGATAAATCGCTTTGAAAGCGTCCTTGAGTTCCGGCACCGCATCCCAGTCGCCGAAACTGTGGTGTTGTCCGGCGTTGGCGCTGCCACGGAGAAATTCGGCGTTGATCCCGGCATCGATGAAAATGAAGCCGCCGCGATCGAGGTATTTGCGCAGGTTATCCGTTTCCTCCGGTGTGAACGTCCAGTCCATTCGATCGGCGAAATTGATATAGATGAACGGGTAGTTGAAAATGACCGGATCTGCGAGCGTGTTGAGAATTTCAGGCTGCGGATCGACCTTCACTGTGGTGCGCTCGTAAACGGTCCGCAACAAGGTGGATACCGCGTACGGATACGAGCGGCGCAGCCGCTGGTCGCCCTGGATGAGCTGAGCGACTTTGACGTCGCTCGGTCCGTATTTCTTGATCGGCCTGCTGTCGGAAACAGCGTTCGGGGCTGGTTCCGTTGCCTTCTCGGCTGCGGCTGCGGTAGCAGGCGGTACTGCGGGTTCGTCCTGTGCTGTCGAAATCGCACAGTTGACAGTCAAGGCGAGGACACAAACTATGATGACACGTGGGACAACCATGAGCGAAGAGACAGCGGCAAACACCGGTAGTTCCTTTTTGTTTATAGTCATAGCATACTATACACGCGCACAGTGAAGCCTGCTGTAGAATCTGTTGAAAATACAACGCCTATAAACTATGTTACATATACTGATCACTCCTGCCCAGACATGTTTTTCGGAACCCGGAACGGATCCAGGCATCCAACACTCCAAGCACCCACTGCGGCTTCAAGCTTCAGGAATTGAGTATGCGTTATCACAGAGTTGCCGTCGTGCAACCGGGAGTTTGCCGCCTATGATCCTTCGTATTGTATTGATGTTTGCTGTTCTGAGCGCGCCGCTGTGGGCTGATTGCACCGAGGACTACAACTTCGCTCTGGGGCAGTTGGCCTTTAAAGATTATTACGGCGCTGTCGATGCTTTTACAGAGTTCATCGAAAGCTGCCCGAACGACAAACGCATAGCAACGGCCTACTACAATATTGGCGAATGCCAGTTCAGGCTGGAGGACTATGCGGAGTGTATCACGGCGGAGGAAGCTGCACTGGCAGCCCACCCCGATGCTGCGGAGTCCGCAAACGGCAGCTATTATTTGGGCCGCAGCCACATGGCGCTCAAGCAGTTCGGCAAAGCCCACGCCGGCTTCGCCAGGGCTACGAATAAGGAAGCGGCCGCGGAAATCCGCGAGCTCTCGATGGTGCTCGACGGCGAATGCCTCATCAAAATCGAAGATTATGTGACGGCCGCCACAGTGTACGCCGACTTTCTCGACTCATTTCCCGACTCCAAGCATCGCCCGGACATCATGTTTTCCCAGGGCTGGACATTCAACGCCCTCAAGGAACACGAGCAAGCCGTGACAGTCCTGAAAGAATTCCTGGCGACGCACGGCGACCATGCACTGGCGAACAAAGCGTGCCTGGCCCTGAGCGACGCTCTCAGTGCATTGGGCCTTTTTGACGAAGCGGGTAAAGCCATCGAAGCGTACGGCGGCCAGGGCGCAGATGATCAGGAAGCATCGTTGCGGCTCGCCTGGAACCTGTTTTCCAAGGGTGAATTCGAGAAGGCCGCCGTTCGCTTTATTGCCTATGCCGACAAGTTTCCTGATGACCGGCAAGCGGCGACAGCGCTGTATAATGCGGGCATTTGCTACTACGAACTCAAGCAGTTCGACAAGACGATCGTTGTCTTCCGGCGCATTCAGAAGGACTTTCCGGACAGCAAGGAAGCTGGCGAATTGCGGTTCTGGCTCGCGATGTCGCTATTCGAGACCAAGGCGTTCGAGGAAGCCGGGCAGCTCATAAACACGCTGCTCGAAAGCGACGACCTGCCGGCCAAGAAGGTGAGCAGCTTAATCTACACGATGGCCGCCACGCTCGTCGCACAAAATCAACCGGAGCAGGCGATCCCATGGTTTAACCGTCTCGCCGACGAATATCCGGAATCGGAGTACGCGGACAACGCCTTGTACTCCTGCGCACTGGCCCAGGAAAGAACGGAAAAAGTCGAGGATGCCGTCGGAACCCTCAAGAAATTACTCGAGACATACCCCGATACAGAGCTCGCTACCCAGGCCAACTTTGCGCTTGCCGAATTTTTGTATGGCCTCGGACGATTCCCCAAGGCGGCGGCGTATTTGCAAGCAATCGCGGACACCGGGGACCCTCGCGTGATCTATCGTCTCGGCTGGACGCAGTTCGAGGAAGGCCAGTATGAAGCCGCTATCCAGCAATTCAAAGTGCTTACTGTCGACGCCAACGAATTTCACAATGAAGCCCTCTATATGTGCGGTCGCTGTCACGAAAACCTGTCGCAGGCATCCGAGGCGATTCTGTTTTACGAGCAACTCAAACAGATCGCCGGCGACGGTGAGTTTATCGAAAAGGCTTTCCATCGCCTCGCTTTTCTGTACGACAGCGACCTGTTGTCTGCCCATCTCGCCGCCTACCGCGAGCGCTTCCCACAAGGGGAATTCGGCGCAGTCATCGAACTCAAGGCCGCTGAGCTCTGCTTCAGCAACGGCGACATCGACTGCGCAGTCACAAAATACCAGGCCCTGGAAAAGCAGACGCTGCAGCCGGAGCTGGCGGAGTCCGTATTGTACGGACTTGCCTGGTGCTATCGCAAGCAAGATGATCTGCCCCAGGCCGATGCGTATTTCGCAAAAGTCGAAGGCGGCGACTTCACCAAGAGCCTGGTCCAGGATGCTATCCTGCAGCGCGGCGAAATTGCCTACCACGACGAGCGCTATGACCCTGCTATTGCATTCCTGGTGCGACTGGTCGATCTGCAATCAAACCGCGGCGAGCGCGCCAACTACATGTTAGGGTGGTGTCATCGCCGACTCGACAACCTCGAGGTCAGCATGCCTTACTTCAAGGCTATCGTCGAGCGCTTTCCGGACAGCGAATTTCGTACGGACAGCGCTATTCGTCTCGGCGCCGCGTTGTACAAGCTGGGACAGCAGGACAGCGCTCGCGAAGTCCTGCAGACGGCCCTGAAGGACGGTGCCGACGAGGTGCTGGCGGAAGAGCTTAGCCACCTCTATGCCGAAGTCCTGGTCGCTACTAATGATTGGGAAACGCTCATCGATTTGTCTGCAAAGATGGAGACGCAGTTCGATGGCACTACGAAAGCGTACCTCGTGCCGTTCCGTCTCGGGCTTGCATACAAAGGCATCAGCCTTTACGAGAAAGCGATTGAGCAATTCGACGAGACCAAGGCAATGACGGAGACGATCGAGGCGGCGCAGGCCCAGTTTAATATCGGCTCGATCTATTTTGCCCAGCAGAAATACAAGAAAGCCGGCAACGCCTTCCTTAAGGTCGAAACGTTGTACGATTATGCGGATCTCTCGCCAAAAGCGTTGTATCACGCGATTCGCGCCTTCATCAAGGTTGGCGGCAAAAACGTCCAGCGCGCCGAGCTTTACCACAAGAAAATGCAGAACGACTACGGTGCCAGCGAGTGGACGCAGAAAGCAGCCGAACTTTTCACCGATCCCCAGGCCGGCGTCCCGCCCGGTGATGGCAAGATCCCAGAATAACCATTCAGGATTCCAATTGATGCACATACCTCTTCGTCGATGGCTGTTGGTTGTTTGCGCCCTCCTGTTGCCTGTGCTGCTGTTTGCAGCCGACTCCAACGTGCCGGACGGCGGGATCGTCGGCAACACTATCTGGGAGACGATCCAGCGCGGCGGCTGGGTGATGTACGTCATCCTCGGTGCCTCGATCGTCGGTGGCATGTTTGTTCTCGAAGTGAGCTTCCGCATCCGCCGCGGTATGATCCTGCCGCGATCGACCGAACAGCAACTGATCGAGCGCGATTCGAAGCTCGTGATAGACGAGCTCATCCTCGATGACTCGATCGTCGTCAATCGCGTCCTCAAAGCCGGTCATGTGTGGCGCAACGGCACGTCAGACCAAGTTCGCGACTCGATCGAGGAAGAAGTAGACGACACACTGTGGCGCCTGAAGCAGGCGGCCCGGCCCGTCGGCATTATAGCCAGTGTTACGCCGTTGCTCGGACTGCTTGGAACGGTAATCGGTATTATCGAAGCGTTCGAGGTCGTCGCCGGCGAAGGCTCGATGGGTGTCAACACGGCCGCCCTTGCTGGCGGTATAGCCAAAGCCCTGCTGACGACCTGCTTTGGTTTGATCGTCGCGATCCCGCTCCTCTTGTCCCATCATTACCTCGTCGGCAAGATCGAAGCCCTCGTGCGACGCAGCGAAGAACTGGTAAAGGAATATCAGATCCTGCCGCCGGGCGAATAATACCGCGCCGAAGTCCGCGCGTAGCTTCACAGCCGTCCATGACCAGCTGCTCGAGGCTGACGAGGCACACTGCAACTGGGACATCGCCGATCAAACCGACGAGGATCTCCACCTGTTTCAGGATAGCCTGCGCGAGATGCGTCACGCCATGCGCCAGCTCGGCCTGATAGAACGCCGGCGCCCTGTGCCAGTGGCACCGATTCCGGTGGTCGTGGAACCCTGGCCCCCGTCGTTGTCCAACTGCCGGCGAGTATTCGGATCGGTGAAACGCAAGTTGTCGAATCGGAAACCGCTCAGTTTATAGGTCAACTCGCAGTGGCCGATCGCACAGCTTCGCATCAATAGCAAAGGAGGGTACAGTAGATACATACGTGTGAAGGCGGTAACTGTTGTAACTGTTGACGGCCAACATATCAACCATGCTATGTATGAGAAGCTTTACCCGAACGATTCACATGTGCTCACCTTCCAGGCTCCGCTCGATATCCAATAGGTACACGTTACCGTTGTGCACAAATCGGGCGGACTCATCGTCGATGCTGTTCCTATCGCACGTCGCTATCTACGTCCTTTTCATAGTATTGGCAGGTGCCGTCGGTTGTGGCCGTGATGCGATGCCAGTGTCCGTCTCCTGGCACACCCTGGAATCTTATGAGCGGCTGCCGCCGAGCTTCAGTTGCAGCGCTCAGATCGACGGTGACACCGCCGATTCCGAAACCCTTCGACTCCGTGTAACCGGTGCTACCTGCATCGTCGAAACCCACATCGGCAGTACAGGTACGCAAGTCTTTCTGGTCACGGGTCGCGACCAGAAAGAGGTCATTGCGGAGTCCGCAGAAGCGCTCACCGCCGGAACTGCCGCGGTCGTCTTTGAGCCGGGCGTTGTATCGATCTATCAGGACGGACGGCGGCATCTGTTGGCACCCGTCCCGTTGCAACAGTGGGCAAACGCCGGCTGGGCCCAGTCGGCGACTGGCGAGCCGTCTACACCGATAGCCGGCGAATTTGCCTTGCAGAAACTGGGCAAAGTCTTCTTTGACGACGACTTCATGCACGTCGAGAACGACCTTGGCGAATGGACTCCAGTCACGGGCGACTGGGAAGTGCAGGCGCTGAAGAACCCGACGCGCAGTGCCAACCCGTTTTCGCTGGTGAGTACGAGCGAAAACGCTGTAATCACCGCAGGGCACCATTTCTGGCGAAATTACGAAGTTGCATGTTCGGTCAATACAGACGGCACTGCGCCGTTAGGCCTGCGCTTCTGCCAGACCGATGCGTACCACTATCGGCTCGACTTGCGACCAGCTGACAAGGCATCTGTATTAGTGCTCTCCAGGAATTTCCAGGGCACCGATACGGAGCTCGCACGGGCTCCCCTCGCCGGCATCGCCGGTCAATGGACCCGGCTGCGTGCGGCCCAGTTCCATGGCCGTATCACGGTGTGGCGCGACGGCATGAAACTAATGGAAGTCGATGATCCCGATCCGCTACGCGGCGGTGCCCTCGGCTTGACCGCAGAAAAGCCGGCTACGGTCCGGTTCGATGACGTCACAGCGCGCCCGGTCTCGCAGATCAATATTAGCATGGCGGAAAGCGCCGCATTCCCGCTGCTCGCACCGGTGCCCGACGGCTGGATGCTCGCCGGGCTGCCGCTGACCAATGCGGTCGTGACAGTGACTATCACTTCGACCTCGGAAAAAATTACACTGACCTCACGCTGGAACGCGGCCGGCGACTATGTGAGCGCAACGTTTGAACCTGGCAGCGATGGTCAGGCGACGGTGAACGTCAGTGAAGTCACGTCGAAAAAAACTGTAGCAGCAGCGCGATCACTGCCTATGCCGGCGCCGCCATTCACGTTTTCGTTGTACACACAGAACGATGACGTTTGGGGCACCATCAATGGTAAGATTGTTGCCACGCACAAATGCCGGAATATCGTCCAGCCTGGCATGGTCCGGGTGTTTGGAGATATCGCGGGTCTTGTCGTTGCCCCGGTCACGGCACTGCCAACGATCGCAAGTCGTGTCCGAACATTTACCCACGAAAAGTCTATGGAGTCTTGGAGTCAACCGGATAGCGACTGGGTAAAAGACAGCGCCGCTGCCGCATCGGGCCTGCATTGGCATCGCAACGACTTCTGGCAGGATGTCAGTGTCGAAGTAGACCTGCGGCCGCAGGGCGGCAAGTTGGAAAATCCGATTGCTCTGTTCCTGGCGCCAGAGGCAGATGCCCCTGTCGACGATTGCGTCGAGCTACTTGTCGAGCCCGGCGGCGCCGTTACCTTCCGCACCGACACCAAGACTGCCGCACTCCTTGACAAACTGCCGTCGTTCATCCGCCTCGAACGGCGTGGCGGCAAGGTCCTGGCGTGGGTCGACGGGGATCTTCGGTGGCAAGCTGAGCTTCCGGCGCACCTGGACGAACTGTGCCGGGTCGGAATTCGAACAGTCGGGGAAGCGAAAGAGTGGGCGGATACGGTGACAATCGGGGCCGCAGGCATGCGGACCTATTCATTCAGTACGGCCCCGGTCGATTGGTTGCCGGTCGCCGGTGCCTGGAAAGTTACGAATCGCTGGCAGTGCGATCCGCGCTGGTCGTTTTACTCCGGCTTCAATCGACCCGGTGTCGCCTGCAACTGGCACAAGGCACGGCACGGTAAGAACATGACGATCGACTTTTTTGCCGGTCCGAAGATGCAGAAGGAACGCGGCGGCGACTACGAGTACGCCGCGGACATCAATGCTGTGATCGCGGGCGATGGCATCGACGTCAACAGTGGTTACAGCTTTATGTTCGGCGGTAAGGAGAACAGCGGTTCAATGATCGCTCGTGGCGATGCGTATTTGCACGAGAACAAAGAGCTGCCTATCGATAGGAAGGAGATCCACCGGCGCTGGTTCCACATCAAGATCCGCAAGTACGGCAACACCTTGTCTTACTGGATTGAAGGCAAGCTGGCCGGTGAGGTTACCGATGACAAACTGTTGGCAGGCGACCGGTTCGGACTGTGGACCTGGGACAACGGCATGATGATTTCGCAGCTCCGCATTGCCAACGATAGACCGTTCGAACTCGCACCAACAGTAAACTCATCATCGGCCCCGAAGACACCCTACGATGCGCACTTGTCTGATCCTCACGCTGGCGATACTGGCCAGCTGTAGCAAACCTCTGCCGACTGTTCATGTCCAGACCGAACCGCCCGCGGCGGCGATCTGGGTAAACGACGAACTCATCGGCAGGGCACCTGTCGATCTTGCCGCGCCGCCATTGAATGAAGCCCTTGCGATACGTGCAGTCTTGCCGGGTTACACCGTTTGGCAGACCCGTCTTGAGCACGGGACCTGGCCCGCCGCCGGCAGTTTGCAGATTGTCCTTGACCCCGTGCCACTGCTCACTCTGCAAGTGCGTTCGCAACCACCTGGCGCAACTGTCTTCGTCGATGGTGAGGAGCGCGGCAATACACCGTTCGAACTCGATCAACTCGCCCCCGGCGTTTATCAGGTTGTGTTCCAGCTCGACAGCTACAACACCGCCACCCGAGACGTCGAGTTGCCGGAATCGACAGAGTTGGATGTTAGGCTGCAAAGCCCGGCAGTGGAGATGTATATGAAGCGGATCAAGTTGCACCCCGATCACATTCACAACTACATTGACCTCGCCCACGAACTGATGATCGAGAGGGATTTCGTGCAAGCGACAGCCGTACTTGGCGAAGCGATGGGGCAGGCCGTGCACGATCCAGATAGGGCCGAACGGTTCTGGCAGGAAATCGGCAAGATCTCTGACGTTCAGTACAATTTCGGATCGGAGGAAGACCTCGCCACTGTGAACCAGGCACTGCGAAATCAATTTGAGGTTTACCGAAACAACGACCCAAATGCCACACCCGTCTTTTACGAGAAATACGCCTGGGTAGTTTGGAAAAGCAAAGACAAGGATGCCGCCAGAGCGATCATCCTCGAAGGCATCGCGATACACGGCTTCGGAGCGCTGGCAGGGGTTGCGGGAAAGATGAACGTCGCGGACCCTGATCTGGCACCGAAGCCGGAACCTGCACCGTAAATACCCTCAGGGATGATGCGTGAAAGCCGCGGCGCTTGCGCGAGATGGAACTCCCGCCGTGCCACAGTGGGAGTTCCCTCACGCCTCACGCCTCACGCCTCACGCCTCACGCCTCACGCCTCACGCCTCACGCCTCACGCCTCACGCCTCACGCCTCACGCCTCACGCCTCACGCCTCACGCCTCACGCCTCACGCCGGCGGATACTCGTTGCAGAGATGGAGCAGGGGCGGCTCGTCCTCTTCGATCTCGGTGAACCGAGGTAAGGGCTCAATGAAAAAATTATCGTTGTTGTCGTCGTTGACCTTGGAGACTTCGCCTAAGATCGACGTGCCCGTACCTTCCTCGGCCCAGAACTCATGATACAGATACGGTGGGAGCGTTACGGATTCACCTGGCTTCAGCGTCAGCTTCGCGCCCGCCGGCAATGCCTGCTCGACGCCGTCCATGGTCACGACGACCTGCGCTGATTTGTCGAGCGTCAGGTCATCAGTAGCCATGTACAACTCGACGATCAGATTGCCGCCAGCCCGATTAATGATGTCTTCCATTTTGAACTTGTGCATGTGCATCGGCGTGATCTGGTTCTCGCCGATAAAGAGCAGTTTTTCACAATAGGTCTTATCCTTGTACTTCTCGATTTCCCTGTGCCCGTTGCGGACAGTGAACAATGTCAGGCCAAGTTTTTCGTACCTGCCTTTGGCGAAGTCAGTGACGTCCCAACCCAATGCACAGTCGCGAATCTCGTTGCATTCCGTGCCGCGAGTTGTCCACTCCTCGGGGCGCCAATAGCCGAACGGCGGCAGCTTGATATTGTTTTCTTCGAGCAGCTTCTTGTTTGCTGCGAGAATCGCGTTGATTTCTGATCGTTTCATAGTCACTCCAGTTGATTCGCTGTCAAAGTATCGGCACGGTTATCGCGCCGGTCACGATCAGTGCCAGCAGCCCGATACCGAACGCAACCATCCATGTGCAGGACCCGAACGCGTCGCGCAGGTCGTTATTGGCGTTGAGGAGAGTATATGGAAACGCAGCATTTGCGATATCCGCAATACCCCAGCCACATCACGTACGGCGCCACCGCGATGAGCTCCGGGCTGTACCAGTAGCCTGGTGGTAAAGTGTATGCCATGTAGCCCCCCCATCCCACCCGTCGGCAACCAGACGAACTCAGTGACCGTACCGCCTTGAACCCATGCCGCGACGCAATGCGCAAACTCATGGACGATCGTAACACAAGTACGGCGGGAATCAGCAGTAACAAATGCGGCCAGTGTGTCGTGAAGAAGCCGATTATGTCTTTGGCGATCGGATGCATCTTCATTCCGTTCTTCCGGTGGCGGCTTAGTCTGGATTATTTTCCGTATCGCATGAAGAATACGCTGTTGCCGATCTGCGCGAAATCGCCGGCATGTACAATGCCCGCCTCGATTCGTTTGTCATTGATCGGCGTCCCGTTGGCGCTGCCAAGGTTTTTCATCGATAATGGTGCGCTCAATCAGTGTCTGATCATTGAAATCAGAATGTGGCGGCACTCTTCCACTCCGTTGCGTTTAATCTGGAATCCTGTCCAGTTTCAAGAGCCCATATTTCTCCCGTAGGAGGGATCGGATCAGGCCGTACTGTGAGCTGCGTCAGCTGCGATTGCCAGCGTGTGACGGTCGCTACGGTCGGGTGGTACAGAACCGCTATTCCATTTC
>Ga0302123_10001902_pt1 | contig 14577 bp, 16 predicted proteins | sample CB21_321_MG_FD_203109 | JGI IMG/M metagenome (GOLD analysis project Ga0302123, IMG submission 203109) | Marine microbial communities from Western Arctic Ocean, Canada - CB21_32.1 | ecosystem: Environmental > Aquatic > Marine > Oceanic | place: Canada: Western Arctic Ocean | collected 2017-09-28 | reverse complement strand
GGAGGTAGGTCAGCGTAGCTGAAGGGGTTGTACCTGGGACACCCACAGACGAATAAATATCCCGATAGACCGCATTGAATGCCAGTACTTCCGCTGCATTGGCAAGCGCCTCGGAGCCAGGATTGATGTACCTCTCTCGGATATTGTCCAGCTCAGTTGTGGCCTGCTGGCTGGAGTACCCGAACGCCACGTTCTTCTGATTGGTCAGACTAATAGGAACTGTCTGGTCATACAGATTCTGTAGCTGAAGTGCCTGACCATCCGTAACGGTGAACCGCTGCGGCAGTCGAGCGTTGACAGTATTACCGACCTTCGCACCGGCAATTTCATACTGCGAGTCATAGGTCCGGTTGACGTTCGCAAGGAACACGAGCTTGTTAATAAAGCCTCGCGCAACCTCCTTGGTCGTCCATGACGGGGTAGCTAGAGTATTAGCCATCGATCATCCTCTGTTTGGTTACAGTCGGCCCGATTGGCGATCAGACGCGTTCATGCGGCGGAAATGTTCATCCATCGACAAGTCGTCAGTGATCTCAAAAGGGTCATCTACGGGAGGCGAAGTCCCAAGCGGCTTGATGGGGGCTTTCGCAGAACTAACAACTCGAGCTGGGCCGCGCTTTGTGGATGATGCAGCTTCGAGTCGTGCTTCCAACTTCCCCATTTCCCGGTAGGTTTCTGCCGGGTGCAGCGTGGAGAGTCGCTGAGATTCATCTGGGTTCGCCGAGAGCCATTGCAGGATCTGAATGCCCTGCGGGCTTTCCATCGCGAGGTGCTGCATGGGCAGCGACATCGGCGTATCAAGATTGAGTTCTTCCTCGAACTGTGGGTTCTGTTCACGGGCAGCATTGAGCGTGTCCGACCATTTGTCGAGATGCTGCTGCTGCTGCTGGTCCGCACGTCGCTGCTCGTAGGACTCTCTACGTGATACATCAAACTCGGCTTGCTTGGTATCGGCCACAAACTCAGCCAACGCCATGCTGTAATCCTCGTATGCGTCGAACTGATCGACCGTCGGTACACCAGGCAACGTCTTAAAACGAGACCAGCTCGCCGGTGCCCCCTCGGCCATCGGGGCCGGCTCGGACAGCTCCTGCACTCGTGACTCTGCCGCGTCGGCACGTCGTTCCGCTTCGCGCTGCTTGGCGATCGCCGACTTCACGGCTTCAGACGGATCGCTGCGTCTCTTGCGCTTGACCTGCGGCTCAGGCACATCCTCGTCAGGCGCGGCTTCGACCGGCGCGGCTTCGACCGCGTCACTCGCGTCCTGAACGGGAGGGTCGTCCTGAAATGCGGTCTCGATCTGCTCCACGGTCTCGTGGTTCGAGTCGATCGTGATGTCGCCGTCGGTGACCTGCCCTGCGTCAGTATCCATAGCCCTCGCGCCACAAAAAAAGGGGGGACCATAACAAAAAAGGGCGCGTTCTGGGCTTACCTACACCCAAAAACACGCCCCCTTGTCGTGTGTCCCCTTGTCGCCTCACCTGCTGGGGGAGCAGTTGTCGGTGCGGTAATTACCCGCACCCAAGTGAGAACGTCATCCGGTCCAGTAGAGATACCATGGAATGGTATCACCTGTAAAGTATAGCAAATGATGCGTGTTTTCGGTATAATCCCCTCTAGCGAGACGCCGCTTGTGCGCCCCGTTCTTCATCCAGACGACCCGAGGGGCACGGCCCTGTGACGGTCACCAACCCACGCCAGGTGGGTGGTTTCTCCCGCGCATGATGAGGTAACGCATGAAGACCAACCACGATCCCGCTCATGACCCCTACACCGGCAAGCGCCGACAAGGGATGGCGCGGCTGTATGGCTCCACGAGCGTGGCTGACAAGATCCAATACTGCGAGTGCCTGCTCGATGGGAACCCCGAAGAACGCATCGAGTCGCTGAAGCACAAACTCAAGACAATGGACAAGGACCACTGGGCGTATGACAACTGGCTGCATTACGTCACCGTGATGCCCGACGTGGTGGCGTGGACGCGAGCCGAACACTCACGACTCCTCGCCTTGCGTGAGAGCACCCGACGGCCCAGACGGCGCAAGACCAAACCCTAGTGCCGCCAACGCTGGTAACACCACGCCGGCCTCGCGTGCCTTCGCTAACCCTGAACCCCCTGATGAGGCGAGGATCTCAAGCATTCTGGCCTCATCGGGGCGCTCTCCTCGAATGAGTGCCATGTCGAGTGTTCCCTGCAACCTGGTCGCCCATGCCTTAATCGCGGTGTCCATACGCCGTTGGACGGCAGGCGAGAGTTTTGCCCAGTCCGACACATCTCCCACCATCCGACGCACGCGCTCCCCTGATGAGGCGTCTGCGCCCTGCGCTATCTGGACAAAGCCTTTAACCGCGACGTTCTGCCCTGTCGTTATGCTGGGCGCGACCTGTTGACCTTTCGCGTTTTTGGTGCCGAGGTGCCGCCCCGCTAGTTCCCGCACAGACGCCTCATCAGCGGGCGACATTGCCAGTGGATTAAATCCATCGTCAAGTCGCAACACGCGTACAGATCGGCCACTATGAACCTGGGTGAAGCTTCCCGGCACATCTAGCGCCCGCAAGTCAGCCGCAAAGGCTTTTGCCGCATTAGCGGGAACATCACTGCCCGCATAGATCGTGGCCGCATCATGTTGTGCGCGTGGCATGCGAGGGTTAATCGCGACGTGCGCTGCGGCGGATTGGCCTGTGCCGCCGGCTATAATGTCACGCGCAGCCCGCAAACGTCGCTCTTCTTCAACCGAAATCCCGCCACCGCGCACCTCTTGCACCCTAGCGCCATACGACGCAAGTGGGTTCTCCTGCACCTGGTCGGCTTCAAGCTGCGCCAGTAAGCGCTCAAGGTCTTGACGCTCGTCTCCGTGCCCAAGTGTGTCAATTCGCTCGCGCAGATCGTCAATTTGTGGCTGGCCCACGTCATCGACCCATGAACCCACCCCCCTTGATCTCGATCCTGTGCCTCCTCCGAGGGCTGCATCTAACACCGATGATTGCTCACGTAGGCTCTCAGACGCCCCAAAAACACGAGGGGAAAGATAGGCACGCTGACCAGGCGTGGTGGTGCTGAAGGGGGCGCCAAGAGACGACCACTGCTTGTCTGTGACGGCTTCAGTCGCCATTACTGCCGGAAGCTCGCCCATGGGCACCTTTGGCGTCTGCACTGCCGTATCGGTCACTCGCATGGAGCGCAGGTCATCCAGTGTATCGGCCACGCGCATGAGGTCGCGATTCACCGTGGCGCCCACAGAGTCAGCCCCCTGACGCACTGCCGGCGTGGGCGTGAACGATGACAGTCTGGCAGCAAGATCCGAATCGCGCCCGAGAATAGAGGCGAGCTCTGGTGCCCGTAACAGTGTCGCAAAGTCAGGCGTCCCGGCCACCACTTCATCGGTCAGAAGGCCACGCTGTAACACCTCCCTCGCTGACATGCTGAGCGACGACGACCGCTCATATAGTGCCATCGCGGTCGACCACGCCATCTCTTGCGCCTCCGCCCCTTTGACGCCCACCTTGTTGGCAGCTTCTCGCATCCTGGCGACACCGGCCAAGTATGAGGGCGTGGCACCGGCATCTCCTGCCGCGAGACGGGTGGCCGTGTTTGCGTCCGAGAGGGACCCGCTCCAGAGTTTCTGGTCAGCTCCCATCAAGTTCGCCATCCACGCATCCAACACCATCGCCTGATCTGGGTCCATCGACCCGGTGCGGGTCTGTAGTGCCCTGTCTCGCAGCGCCAGCCAGAACTGGTCGATCTTCGGCCCTGAGATAGACTGCCCACCTTGGAGCACACGCACCGTGTTGTTCTCCCATGCTTCAAGGACGCTGCCCTGAGTACCGCTGCCCTGGACACTCCGGCCCATAATGGCCTTGATTTCAGCCGCCGCCCTAGGACGACCGGCAGCGCGCCAATTTACAAATATATTGAGCGCGTTCTGAAGATTGCTTTCGACGCTGGTCTGCGGTGAGGTCGCCGCCAACAGCCCGGTGAACATATCGGCATCATCGCCAAATATCCCCGTAAGCGCCTGGCGGCTGTTTACATACCATCCACGCTTTGGGCTGCCACGACGTATAGCAGACGCGAGATAGTCGACGTCCGGTAATCGCTCGTAGGTGTCGACGAATTTCCTAACGGCGCCGGACGAGCGCGTCAGCGGTTCTACTTCCGCCGGTAGCAAGAACGATAATGGACCCTTGGCGTTGTCTGTGTTTTCCACCCCGCGACGGAAGAAGTTCCAGTTCTTTAACGGCAGCATATCCTCGATTACCCGTAGCGCTTTAGGAATACCCCCAGCAGCCAACTTAGTAGATTTAATCCCGGCCCCCGCTGCGATGCCAGGCGCCCCCAGCGCCCCCAACAACACATCCATGTTCGTGTCTGGAACAAACATTCCTGCGATAGTGCCCACGTCCTGCGTGGTACCCTCTGGCAGCAACTCGATGGCCTTCTGTTTTGCCTCTTCGACGCCTTCGTTGGCTGGCTTATTCAGCCAATGCCACATTGCACCAGCATTACCATTCCCTAGACCGCCTGGCCGAACACCGAGCTCTTGGATTGCGTGGACGAGCTCCCCAGGCTCCGATGGACCACCCCACGGAGCACGACCTGCTTCTATCGCCGGACGACGCCTGTCCAGCCCCGTCTTGTCCGGGCCAGCACTCAGCACCGCACTCGTCGTGTCCGGCGGCACCGGGACGTCGATTAACGAGCGCGATGGCGACAACTGCATCCCTTGGACCACGTCCATGTAATCAGGGTCATCACGTCCCAACTCACCGTCAGTCACGGCCTGGACCAGCCCCCGGTCGTAAGTCGACAGCGGGGTCGGCGTACCGCCACCTGGAAAATCCCAGGCACCCTGCCGGCGCTGCTGCAACTCGACCCATTCGGGGTCATCCGCTGCGAGCTCGCGATCGCTCCGCTTTTGCATCAGCATCTTGTCGTAGGCTGTCAGCCTGTATGGATTTGGCACCGCCATCTCTCCTCTAGCAATAATTACTTACAGCAGCCCCGGATACTTCTCCTTAACCGCACGACGGATACCGGCAGGATTCGGCGCATTATGCGCTAACGCCAGCGCTGAAACGGCCCGTTTTCTCGTGTTAATCGGATAACTGCCTTGCGGGGCGCCACCCGCTGGTCCCGCAAAGGACTTCACGCCGGGATATTTGCCTGCATTAGACCCCCCTGGCTTCTTTCGGTCCCTACGGACAGAGGGCGTAAGCGATAAGAGTCCGCCTAATGTATGCATTTTAGTGCCAGTCATTCTCAATCACCCTACTGTCTTTGATTGGCATCCGTCTGTTGTGGCGGACCGACGTCTGGAATTGAATAATAGTACCCACCAGGTCCTTTTACTATTTTATATCCACGTTCTTGCTCGCCCTTCACTCCCTTTCCATAGCTGTGATATTTTCGACCTTTCAGGACCAAATAGACATCATTTCCGTATTCTGCCCGAACTTTTTTCTCCAAACCGTCCTTGAGCAGATCAATCCTATGGGTCACGCTGCCCGAGTGCTTGAACCAGTCCTTCTCATCTTCATGCCATTCCCAGGTTTGATTGGCATACGTCTGTTGTGGCGGACCGATATGGGGAGGCTTGGTATCATCCGCTAAGGGTCTCTCCGCATTCAATTTGTCTCCAATCTCACTGAAATAACCATCTGATTCTGGATCAAATTTAAGTGGAGTAGATCTAGGAAGAATGTCCCGTAGAGTTCCTGTTCCTTGCATTAGATGTCCTCCCTGGGCGTCATATCAATGGAGAGTACCGTCGCTGCCTGGTCCTCATCGTGATCCCTGGACTCTTTGGCGGCCTCCTTCATCGTGTCCATCGCGGCCATCTCCTCGACGTGCTCGTGTTCGGTGACATCGTGCAGCATCTTGGTATTGCTCGACAGTTCGGATTCCGCAAGACGTGTGTCGGACTTGAGCCGAGCCTCGGCCTCATCGGCCTTAATCTTCATGGCCGTGATGGTCAGCTCGGTCTCGTTCCGCATACGCTCGATCTCGATTCTCATGCGCTCGATCTCGATCTTCGCTTGGTTGTCCATCTGCGACCGTTGGGCTTGCGCTTGCAGTTTTTGTGCGTCCTGGGAGAGTAGCTGGGTCTTCTCGTCGAGTGCCTTAGATAATTGTTCGACCAGTTGCCCAGACTCTGCTATCTGCTGCTGGAGCATCTGCGGGTCAGGCTGACCATCCTGCTCTTGCAATGGCGGCGGGAGCATTTTCTTGACACGCTCTGCCGCCTCCAAGTGACCTGGAAAATCCCTAAACTTCAGGTAAATGTCTCCGAGTATGGGGAAGAGTGACGGATTAGCCTGGAACAACTGGCCCATCTCGTCCGCGCCTTCCTCACGACGGCTCTTGTAGCTGCGTCCAATACTGACCGTAATGCCGTAGCGCCCCTTCCGCAAGTCGTAGTGCTCGACAGGCTTGCCACCAGGACGAGGCGGTGGGGCACCGGGCGGTCGCATGCCCATTGGAGGTGCCCCTGGTCCCATTGGAGGTGCCCCTGGTCCCATCGGGGGTGCTCCTGGGCCGCCCATCAGAACGGGGCCACCTGGCCCTGGCATAAAGTGTGGACCTTCCGGCATGGGCCCTTGTCCATCGTACATTTGTGGACGGCCTCCGGGGGGAGCCATCCGGGGAGGGGCTTGTGCTGGCACGGGGCGCTGTGTCTCAGGGTCTCGCCGGAACGGCGCATTCAGCATGACCGTCTTGGGTTCATCTTCTCTGTCGAGAATCCTGGCAATGCGACCCGGACGGTCATAAATGTGCGGGATTAAATCTAGGACGACCTTCGCTTCATAGGTCAGACTGATCTCGGCCAGATTGTCGATAAAATGGCTGCTCCCACTATCGTGCTGGTTCTGTAATGCGAGGATGGCCTTACCGCTCTTCGCTGAGGGGCTTTGCTGTCCGAGCGCCGACTCAAACGCGCCCGTCCCCTCATGGATAAATTCTCGCGCCTGCTGGAGCAACAACATACTCGGCCCCAGCCGTGAGGCATCCACCTGCGTCCGTTGCGGCGGTGGGGCGGGTATCCCGTTGAGGCTTACCGGTCGATAGCGGAGATACGGGAAGTTGCGGACGTTAGCGAGCTGCCATTCCTGCTCGTGCCCCTCTTCCTGGCCTTCGACCATCATGTAGGGCGCTTTGGTCTCCAGGCTCGACATCTCGACGGCCGACGAGGCGCTGTAGTTCAGGAGTCGCACGGCATCTTTGTTCGGCTCAATCATTCCGACATAGCGTCTGTCTGCACTAAACGGGATCAATTCCCGCCCAATGACCGGGATAACCGGAATATATCGGCCGTCCATCTCCTGTTTTGGCTCTAATTCCTCGACCGCATTAATGGTGCTCCAATACAGCACCGGCGTGCGCTCGACACGTTGTCTCGCCTCAGCACCGTCCCTCGCGGTACGCCCTTCGGGGATATCGTCCTCTCCAGACTCTGATCCGTCATCAAGGAGCACCTTCTTCTCAGTCGTAAACTCCAGGCGGTAATATTCAGCCACCCGTACAGCCCTGGCAGCGCCCTCGTCGCCTGACACCCACGACGGGGTCGAGAAGCCGACCGCCGACAGCTCCTCGTCACTGTACGCAGCCATGGCACTCTTTGGATAACGTCGTTTATATGTCTCGAAGGGCATATCGTTGACCACGAACGACCACTCGCCGTCGGAGGCGTCTGCTTCTTGGGCAAACGGGTCCATGACGACGCTTCCCTGCTGCAAAATACGCTTAATTGTAATTTTCTGGTCGTAGGGGTCTTCGCTATCGGGGTCAGGCTCGGTAATCACGCGGTAATATCCACGACCCGCCTTCACGGCCCGCTCGAAGGCCCACGACCTGGCAAGACTCGCACGACTTTGCACCTCAATGCGTCGATAGAGCCCCTGGAGCACCTCGGCGGTCTCCTCTTCGGCATCGTCGCTGAGCGGATGGATCGCTACGCCGAGATGTGCGCCTTTTTCGGCGTTCAGGACCAACTGAATGGGATGGTCGAGGCTGGGGATACTCAACATCGGTCGCTGCGGGATCGACACCCCACCGACCAGTTGCGGCCTGCGCTGGTCTTTGACCTCATTCGGCCAGCAGAACTCTGGTACCTGGAAACGGAGCGCATCGACTTCGCGCTTACGCTGGTCTATGTCCGCGTCTGAGCCGACCTTAAATCGGTCAAGCGCCTGCTGCATCTCACTTGTCATGCACTCATCCAGTCTGTCATGGTCGCTGTCGCTTTGGCCGCCTGTCTATAGAGCGAGGGTTTCGGCGGCGGTTTCATGGCGTGTTGCCCGCTCATCACGAGATATCTCGTCGAATCCATCAGGTGGTCTGCGACCTTCACAATACGCCCCTGCTCATCGCGATGATACTTCCGAAACTCACTGCGCCAATTCGTGAGATGTTCCTGCACGACCAGTCGGCCAGAGACTAGCAAGTTCCAGGTCTCCGTCAGTCCGGCCTCCACCGTATTCTGCGCCGGTTCGAGTCGTAGTCCCATGCGGCCGTAGATATCAATCAACGCGCGCCCGTCAATCTGACTGCTGCCAGAGCTGGCCGGGTCAATCACCCCACGAATCCATTCGCCGCGCGCCTTGATCGCCTCGGCGTGAGAGGCCGGCTCGCCTTGTCCCCGATAATGCTCATCGTAGAGCACGATCCTCCCAGAGCCCGGATCTTTCGCGCCCCACAGCACGGCGGTGCGGTTCCACCCGACATCCATCGCGTAACAGCGCGCCCAGCTTTCGGGAATCGTCGCGGTGGGCACGAGAATCTCGCGCTCGGCAATCGGATAAATCGCCCCAGACCCGAGACTGGGCTCGCCTTCTGTCCGTGCCGCAATCTGGTACGGCGGCGTCGTCGCCATCAGCGCAATCCGCTCTGATTCGTCCAGGTGCGGGACATCCCGCCATCCCGCCTGGATAAATGTTTTGAATTTGGCTGATTCCGTGGTTTCCGGTTCCAAGAACCCCTTCACGACCTCGCTCATGCCACGCAACGGCGTGAACGTCACCATGATGACACCCTGCGTCGTGATGGTCCGGTAGAGCATCTCCGTATAGACGTCCTGCGGGGGTTCCTCGTCGCACCAGACGACGTGCTTAGCCGTCCCCTCAAACGATTGGCGTCCCTGCTCGTAACTCTTCAGCCCGACCAGACTGATGCCGCCGCTCGTGTGTCGCACCTCTGCGCCCTCCAGTGCGCCGGCCAGTCCTCGCGCCGAGATTGTCCGCTCGATGAGGTGCGCCGGCACCATGCCCGTGCCAGGCGCCTGGACGCTCCCGAGCAGTTTCGCTTGGACAATATCCCGCGTGGTCTGGGAGTTCGTCCCCACCGCCCAGCACTCGACCGGGGCTGTGAAACGTCGGCCCGTCCACCAGTGCGGATACGCACCCGTCAGGTGGCAGGTGAGCTCATACGCGCCAGCTTCAGACTTTCCGACCCGGTTTGCGGCCATGAACAGCCGCTCCTTGATATGTCCCGCTGCGAAGAAATCGAGATGCTTTTGGTAGCGCGACCGTGCAATCGGGCCGTTCCCGTCAGGGTAAAACGTCGAGAACCGAGAGGTCGTACGTCGCTGCGCCTCCGCGCGTAGAGCGTCCAAGCGCAGGCGCTCATCGAGTGTCAGCTCTGCCACTCGGCCTCGTTGGTGTCCAATACCGTGACCACGGGCTCCGGGGCCGGTGCGCCCCCGGCGGACAACTTCTCCAGAAGACCCGTCAGGGACGCGGAGAGCTCGACGTCTGACAGTTGCGAGGGTTCCGCACTCACGTCCACATCGATCGTCTGTCGCGCCTGCCCAAACAGGCGGTCCATAATCTGACCGATGAGTGTGGCATTCGGGGCCACTGCCGATAGCTGATACGCCTCTTCGCCGGCATTGAGGCGCTCCACCATGACGTCGGGGTCCGTGACCGTTGTCCATCGCCCCGCGTCGTCGCGCGCGACCATGTGCGTAACCCCCTGTGCCGCCGATAACTGCGCCTGGACGAGCGTCCCGAATTGCTTCGCCACCTCGCTGCGCCACAGGTGCAATAGCTCAGCGCGCTCGGCTGTCGGGCGAGACACACGGCAACCACCACTCGCCACCGTCGTGCCTTTCGGGCGACCCGCACCCGCCCGAGCACCGCCATGTCCATCGCCTGATGCGACCGGGGCTGCGAGTCGCGGAAGCTTTAATGTTGCCACGGGGGGACGTTATCACACTACGTTGTAGTGGACATACGAGCTGCCTGGCTACCGGTATGGCTCACAATTGACCTTGGGTGCAAGTGGGGTACAGGACGATATGACATTCCCAAATCCCTTTTCATTCTAAAAACAGAAGTGGTGGAAAAAAAACTCAAAATGAGAGACTTTCGGGTCCGAGCCCCTAACTCCTTTGTTCGCAACAACTTACAGCTATCAACCCCCGCGGTGGTTCAAGTTAACATAATAACCATTATTGGACCCTGTATCAGCTAAGTCCTTTATACTCAAGCACTTACAGCATCTTGGCGGGCTGGATGTGGTGTTCTCGGCAGGGGGAAGTCGGGACTTTCGCCCCGGCTGGCCGTCGACAAGGCCACCGCCCGGACCAGGCTGGAAGATTCAAGTAATCTGCGCCTTCTCGGGCTCTTGACCACCCCACACCAGCCACACTCATGTCACCAGTGCCTCATCAGTCCGTCTTCCTAGGGCCTCACAGGCCGCCACAAGGCGTACGAGGTGCGACCGGTATCTCGTAATACCAGCACGTAGTTGCCGTGGCACAGAGGGCGTAATGCAGAGCTCTCCCGTGTCGGTGTCGATACGTAGTGCGTACTCCTCATCTTCCAGGTGCCAGAGCAGCTTCAGCGCAGGCACGGGCGTGGAGACACCAAAGATGTCGACCATCTCTATCTCTCCCCTATTCCGCCGCAGGTCATCCCCATATGTCGATTCAGGCATCGCCTCTCCTTGCTGTAGACTCTCCCCCTATAGGGGGGGGAGTGATTGTCGCCATCGTGTCTCCACTTTGTCCCCACCTGTAACTCACTGTGTAATAACGAGTTACGCCGTCGGGCGCAGACAGGCTCGGGGACAGGGGACAGATTGTCGCCCGACCTTGTCCCCTGCACCTTACCCCCGGAAACATTGACGTTTTTAATATCGTCGGGGACAAGACCTGCCAATATCGCCCCTTGTCCCCTGTTGTCCCCCACCTTGTCCCCTTAGTCTCCTCGCCTCACATCTCGCGTCCTCCTCGCCCCACATCTCGCGTCCTCTCGCCTTCCCCGTCTGGACCAGTCGACGGCTCAATATTGACCGCGTACTGGCTACCCAATACTGTCATGAGCCCTGCGACGTAACTGAGCGCCACGGCGACGAGACCTCTGTCCGACGGCAGCAGGGCGACAGCAGCGGCGAGGCTGACCGCACCGAGGATATGGATGCATAGCGTAAAACGCATCATGTCACGCGCCAGGCATGAGCGCACGTCTGGCAGTAAGCCTCGCGTCGACCGGACGTCACCACGACCTCAGTCCCCCGTGTCTCGCCGCACCTTGGGCAGACCAACTCTTCGGCCGGCATCACCTCGTGTCTGTGCTGCGACGCACGGCCGGGGAATCGAGGATTGATTCAAGCGCCGCGATCTTCGAGAGGAGCTGCCTGGTTTCGGCCTCACATCCCTGTAATTTGGCGTGATACCCGGCGCACTGGGATTCGATCTCAGCAAGTATGGCGACAACGGTGCGTCGGCCTTGGGCCTGGAGTTCGTCGGTCGTGACTGCTGTGAGTGGCATATGTTTCGTCCTTTCGCCCGTAGTGCAAGTTGACGTCCGGCTCGGGCAGCGCTGGCCGTCATTAGCACGAATGTGGTTATCGCCAGTGGTCGTAATTTTTGCGCCGGATCATCCGGACATATTTTGGTTCGAGAAAATAGGACTGCAGCTCTATCTGTTCTAAGTCGCCTCGATGGGACGTCTTCAACCGCTCGCGAGACCTCCGGATGAGACCACCCGGCATTTCAGACGGGTGCGGGTCGAGGTCGTCGGTGCTGGTGTCTCGTCTTGGCGTGGCAACGCGCTTCGGCTTGGGCACGCGCTTCGGCCTGGGGCGCAGTGGAACAACGGGCACCGCATTGAAGGCCCGCACTTCCGCTTCTGAATAGTATGCGTCCTCAGGCTCGGCAACCCGTACTGGTACGTCAGGTGCTCGCCCCCAATCGGGAGCCGGCTCGCCCACGTCAAGAGGGTGCGGGAGGATGATAGGTCGTGTTGCCATCTGTCACGGTTGGAAGTCGTCAAAGTCTGATCGAAAATGCTGACTTTCAACCAGACGACCAGTACCAGATCAGGTGCGCCGCTTGTGACTCCGAACGCACGATCTCCACGGGCTCTCCGAGCCACATGTGATGCCAGTCTTGCTCATCATCGGTAAGGCGTTGCCGTGAGGGGGTGAGGGTGCCGTTCTTGACCTCTATTAGATGTGTGACCCCCCGGTAGCCCACCACCAGATCAGGAAAACCATCTCCGACCCCGGCTGTCGAGTAGACCGTCGCCCCGCCACGCCGCAGCACCGCCACGACCTGCGCGTGATTGCCGTCTATTCTCGCGCGTCGTCGCATCGGTTCTGACCTCCAGACTCGTCGTGATCGAGCATCACGTATGCCAGATATGCCTGGGCGATTACGCGCCAGCGTAGATGACGGTCCGGGGCACCCGACTGAGTCTGGACTGAACGACGTACGTATGTGTCGTCTGGCCTGCGCGCGACAATCTGTCGATACACATCCAGTCGAGTCATAACCGTGCTTTCGCTGATCGACGAGACCTGAACGCGACGATGATGCGACGCAGATTGAGCCGTTCAAGTACGCGGTCGGAATATGTACGGCGGCCATGGAGCAGGTCGCACAAGTAATTGTGACTGATGCCGATATGAGCGGCCGCTGCACGTTGCGTCCCGCACCTACGCACGAGGCGTCCCAGCCGTACCGTTGGATCGATGACATTCATGCCGACGATTTTAGCATAGATAGTATGACGAATCAGCGTATTTGACACACACGCAAAAAAAAGACTAGGCTCAGCAGCATGTCAGACACGATCACGATCACATTGCCGGCGGAACTCGCGACGATCGCGCGCATACTGACCGGCGGAGACAGTCGTCGTCTTAACGAATCACTCGTACAGATGCTCGAAGCACCTGGGCTGCTTGAACGCTATGCGGCCCAGGACTCACGCACACCCAAACACACCAGAAAAGGTTAATAAAATGTCAAGAATAAGCACCGGTAATTACATGAAAGCGTCTCAACTCTCTGAATCGGGTGACACTTACGTCGTCGAATCGTGCGTCGAAGAACTCATCCCGAGCCAGACCGGACCCGACGAATCAAAGTGGGTGCTACGCGTGGAAGGTGAGTCCAAGCCGCTAATCCTCAATTCGACCAATGTCTTGCGGCTCGTGGCGGTGATGGGCACTGACGAGACCGACGACTGGGTTGGACGTAACGTCGTGCTCTATAACGATCCCACCATCACGTACGGCGGGTCTGTCACCGGCGGATGTCGCGTCAAAGCCGTGAAGTCGAAGAAGCGCGCGGCGATCGGTGAAAAAGACTTAACCGACGTGCCGTTCTAGCCACCCCACCTCCCAGCGGATCGGCCCTGCACTCGTGGTCGGGCCGATCCGCACTTCCCCACACGGAACCCGACATGGGCACATTAGAGTTTGACGTTGAAGCACACGCGTACCGTGTGCGGGGCCGCGTGATCCAGAGCGTGACACAACGCATCCAAGCCGCCGGTCTGGTGAGTGGGTCGCACTGGTTTACCCCCGAGGCCGCTGACCGGGGCACGGCAGTACATCTCGCTTGCGCGGACCACGACCTAGGCCGATCGATCACGCTCCCAGACGCGTGGCGCGGCTATCTCACGTCGTATGCAAAATGGGTCGATGCGATGCGACCGGCGTGGTCAAAAGTCGAGGTGCCGACGTGGTCCGAAAAATACAACACGGCAGGCACGGCAGACCGAATCGGCGAGATCCGAGGCACACCGGTCGTGGTCGACCTGAAGACCGGAGCGAAGTCGTCAGGTACGTGGCACGGTGTCCAACTGGCGATCTACGACCTCATCTACGACGACATTGAACCACGCAAACGCCGACGCATCGCACTCTATCTGCGCGCAAACGGGGCAATGGCCCAGTCCGTGGAGTTCAGTTCGCCCTACGATTACACCGTGGCGCTCAAGCTGTGCGCCCCATCCCAGGAGACACCCGATGCCACAGATCACCTCGACCCCACCAGCCCCCCAGACCTTGACGATGGACCTACGCCAACGTCCGGGGATTGAGTTGCAATCCCGCGACCTCTTGGTACTTTCGGATGCGGTGGTTGTGACCTCGCCGGAGCAATCGGTCTCCGCGAGCGACTATCTCCAGAAGCTGCAAAAACTGAGGAAGTTTATCTCTGGTATCTACAAGGACGCCAAGCAACCGCTCGCGCACGCCAAGAAGACCCTCGACCAGCAGGAGCACGCGCTGGTGGACCCGATCAAGGCCGTAGAGAAGCAGGTGATGGGCAAGATCCTGGCCTACAC
>Ga0302123_10001901_pt1 | contig 14581 bp, 14 predicted proteins | sample CB21_321_MG_FD_203109 | JGI IMG/M metagenome (GOLD analysis project Ga0302123, IMG submission 203109) | Marine microbial communities from Western Arctic Ocean, Canada - CB21_32.1 | ecosystem: Environmental > Aquatic > Marine > Oceanic | place: Canada: Western Arctic Ocean | collected 2017-09-28 | reverse complement strand
GCCAGACCCTCACAACGCTACGGAAACACCGCAACGCCCACCAACATCCTTGATCAGGCACGCACAGGCGCTGAGCAGCTTCCCAGCCTGGACGCGTTCAGTCGACCGATGTCCACGCCCCCCCCCGGGCCTAGCGAATTGCCCAGTTCTATGCTTGCCGTAGACTCAACCGGACGCCACCGCGTTGGGTCCGCTGCTCTCACTCCAATAGGGCGCCATTCACGAAGTGGCGAGCTTCCAGCTGCACCGACGATGCCAGCGCGACTTCAGTGAAACACATCTCGTGGGCGAGACGTAGGAGTTCGGTGAGCGCTTCGGCTGGTTCATCAGAATCCATCGCAACGGTTATTTCAAATCCATCACAGGCCCCGATGGCATCTCCTCGCAACACCGATCCCGCTTCATGGAATCGAGCCTTAACCGTGACACGGTCGTTCCGAATGTCGAGCTTTTTCTTTGCCGCAACCTGCGTCAAATGGGAGCTCAGTCAAAGTCCTACGCCGGCAACGAAGTAGCTGAGCGGAGTGGGTGCGGTGCCCTCTCCTCCAGGCATGTAGCCACCTTCATCGGCGACGAATGCGAATGGCCCCACACCCGGCTGGCCCGCAATCGCCACCTTTCTGTATCCGCCGATTGAACTCACTTCGGCAGAGACCTCAACTTGCCGTCCGGGTTTCGGTGCATCGGTCATGTCGCTTCGAGCCCTCCACGTTCGGTCAATGGAATTTTCCCGAGGTCTGCCATCCTCGATCGATCGACAACCACACCGTGACTGATGACCATCCGCGGCGGAGCGTGGAACCGCAGGACATCGGTTACATCGGTCGCCTCGTGCACAACGAGATTCGCCGGATTTCCCTCGGCCAGTTTGTGGTCAGGAATATTCATACCCTGAGCTCCATTGGTTGTCACGGCGTCGTAGAGACTCTCTTGACCTTCGACTGTCATCATCCAGAGCAGATGGCAACCGAGAAATGCGACCTCGGACATGTTGTTTCGTCCAAAAGCGTAATACGCATCGGAGATGTCGTCCTGACCCAAGATGACGTTGACGCCTTCGCGCATCAACGCGTCAACGCGAGCATGCAAGGGTCCGGTATGGGGGTCAGAGACTACGGACACATCGGCTTGGCGAAGCAACGCAACCAACCGTTCGAAGTACGGCTCTGGGTAGAGTTTCATCGCTCGACAATGATGCGCCAGAGCCCTTCCTGTCCATCCGCGATCGATGGCTTCGAGCGCCATCATTTCGAGCGTTCGTAACCCGGGGTCGCCGGCGTCGTCGAGCAGCATGGACACATCGGCGTCGTGGGCTACAGCAATATCGAAGACGTGCTCGACGTGCGCCTTCATGTCGCCTTCGGACAATTCGACCCAGGGGATCCCCCCGACAACGTCGGCTCCAAGTTCCATACTCCGCGTGAGCAACTCGAGCGTGCCTGGCTCACGGAGTATTCCGTCCTGCGGAAAGGCGACGACTTGCACGTCAACGATTCCGGCAAATTGCGCTCGCGCGGCGCAAAGAACCTCGACGCCGCGGGTGCCAGCCTTCGAATCGACGTCCGCTAGCGCGCGAACATGGGTGTTTCCATAGAAAGCAGCCATCGCCAACGAACGAATCGCCACATCAAGCATCTCGGTCGCGTTCTGAGACCGCTTGACGTCTGCGGCGGTTTCAATACCTCGCAAAGCGTTCCCCATTCCTTCGCCTTGATACTCCTTAAGAGCCTTGTCGCCAAACGCTGCGAGCGTGAACACCTTGTCGAGGTGAAGGTGAGCATTCGTGAAACTCTCAGTGACGAGTCCGCCGCCGGCATCGAATGTTGTGGAGCCCGATCCAGGGTCGTTCTCAGTAATTGAAGCGACTACGCCATCCTCAATCACAACGTTGCGCAGGCCGTCGCTACCTCGGAGCTGCGCGTTCTGGATGACTATTCGATCGTTTTGTTTTACCACGTGGGGTCTCCGTGCTTCTGAATTATCTCCGTGCTTCTGAATTAGTAGTTAGTCGGCGAAGGAGCGATGCACTGAATGACGACGATCAGCGTGTTCGCAGGAACGGAATCCCTAGTGCGCGTGGTGGGTCGGTTGCGCCGCGCTGGATTGATAGGAACAAGAGGCCGAGAACGTACGGAAACATCAGTAGCAAGGAGGTCGGAATCTCAGGCGCCCAGCTCCACGTTGGTGCTTGGATAGTGACAGCAAGCGCAATGCCGAGGAGGAACGTTGCGGCTACAGTTCCCGCCGGCTTCCATCGACCGATAATAACAGCCGCCAGAGCGAGGAAGCCGCGTCCTGCGGTGAGATTCTCCGAGAACCCCGAGAGCTGGCCTATCGCAAGGGCAGCACCGCCAAGTCCAACCATTGCTCCGCAAAACGCCATTGCCTGGAGTCGGACCTTGATGACCGCGATACCGGCAGCATCTACTGCCTCTGGCGTCTCCCCTACTGCACGTAATCTCAGGCCCCATCTTGTGCGGGTCATGATTATTGCAATCGCGATGGTTATTGGCAACAAGAGATACGTAGTGATTGGATGATCGAAGAAGGCGTCGCCGACCACGGGTATGTCGCTAAGAAGTGGAATATCTATGCGCCCGAAAGAGGGGACAGATCGAACGGTGCCGGTGAGGTCGCTGAAGAGAACAGTCGTGACGCCCAGGCCGATGAGGTTCACACCGATACCGACCACGATGTGATCAGCATCAAAAATTAGCTCGATGAGGCCGATGATCGACATGATCAAGGCGCCTGCGAGAATTGCCAGCAGCACGCCAGCGGTTGCGGATCCCGCTGAGGCGGCAATCCAGGCTGCAGTGAACGCAGTGAGCAACATCACGCCTTCGAGGCCGATGTTGAGCATGCCAGACCGTTCAGCGACGGATTCGCCGAGCGCGACGTATGCGATTGAGGTCATGAGGCGCATGGCTGATGCGATCAACTCGGTCATGTGGCTTCCTCTGCAGCGTCTTGGGGTTCAACCGTTAGTTTCGGCGCGGGGGGACGGCGGATGTCGCGGTAAGCGTCCACGAGCCGCTCAACAATGGGTTTAGCTTCGCCGCGCATAGCCGCCGACCCTGCCGCCACAAAAATAATGACGACGCCTTGGATGACGAGTACCACGAATGCGTTGACATCGGCTCTGATTTCCATGAGGTTGCCGCCTGCCCGCAGCGCCCCGAGAAACATCGCTGATATGAGCGATCCGATTGCCGCGCCAGATCCCATGAGTGCGGCTGCGATTCCGTTGAAGCCGATTCCGTCTGAGATATCGGAGCGCAGTCGAAACTGCTCACCCAGAACCAGCGACGGTCCGGCCAATCCGGCGATCGCCCCCGAGAAAGCGAGAACCTTGATGGTGAGCGCGTCGGGGCTGGCGCCGCTCCGTGCTGCCATCGTGGGATTGCCGCCAAGCTGGCGGATCCGAAGGCCGAAGACCGTGTACTTCAACACAAAGGCAACGACAATTGTGGCAGCAACAGCGAGAATGACGCCCAGATGGGCTTGGGACCCGCTGCCGTCGTCGAGCAGCGGTAGCCGGAGGGAATCTGGAATGGCGCGGCTTTGGGGTTCGGTCGCTGTCGCTGTGATTTCTTGGCGAAGCAGGAACTCGACCTGCACGGTGTACCCGACCAAAAAGACGGCAACGAAGTTCAGAAGCAGCGTGGAGATCGTCTCATTGACACCGAAGGTCACCTTAAGGACGCCGGCAAGCGCTCCCCACGCCGCCCCGCCCAGCGCTCCGGCAGCCAAGGCGAGTGTTATTGCGAGCCAAGGGGTTAGAACGCCATCGAGGGCAAGCACTGCTGCTGTCGATGCAAGTGCGCCGATAAACAGTTGGCCCTCTTGTCCAACTGAGATGAGTCGGGCACGGAAGCAGATGACGAAACTCAAGGCCGCGAATGTGAGCGCCGCACCCTTGTTGAGCGTATTGCCTCTGGCGAATGCGCTGCCGAGTGATCCATCCCAGAGCGCACCGAAGGCGTCCGGTACAGACTTGCCGAGCAAGATCAGTAATAGAGCGCTCAACAAGAATCCAGCGACCGCTCCCAAAAATGGCACCACGAATTGCGCCGGCCGCCAACTTCGGTCGGATGTCTTCGTCATGTTCGTTCTACACCTGACATGAGGGCGCCGAGGCGTTCACCGGTCGCTTCACCGGTGGGTATCGCTTCCGACAGTATTCCGCCGTTGAGAACCGCGATTCGATCACAGAGCGACCGGAGTTCTGCAAGATCCGATGATACGTAGAGGACCGCTGCACCAGCGTCTCGTGCGCCGAGAATTCGCTCGACTACGTCGGATATTGCGCCTACATCGAGCCCTCTGGTGGGTTGGGACGCGACGAGCACCGAGGTGGGCAGGCTCAGCTCACGTGCCAGCACTGCCTTTTGTTGATTCCCGCCGCTGAGCTTCCGCATCGCAACGTGGCAATTAGGGGCCTTGATGTCGTATTCCTCAATCAGGTCGGTGGCAATTTTTACTGTCTGACGTTTCTTGATTACCCCGGACCGGGAGATGTCGTCATGATCGAGACGATCACAGATCAGGTTTTCCAGCAATGTCATGTCCAACACCACGCCAGAATCGTGGCGGTCTTCGGTGATGACTCGGACGCCGGCATGCCGGAGGGCGGTTGGATCGATCGCCGTCGGTTGACCGCGCACAGACAGCGACCCAGTTTCCGTGTCGATGATGCCGGCCAGGACTCCGACAAGTTCGCGTTGGCCGTTCCCCTCGACTCCGGCGATGCCCAATATCTCTCCCGCGTGGATCTGGAGGTTTGCGTTGTCGAGGCGAAGGATCCCGAGGCGATCTCGCACTGACACAGCCTGCATCTCGATGAGCGAGGCTGCTTTGAAATCTGCAAGATCAACACCCGAGCCAGGCGTCTGTGTCACAGCGTCGACAGTTGTTACGCCGAGGCTCGCTGCAAGCCACGGGACGTCAACGGCCTTGCCGACCATTTCCGTCGCGAGATCTCTCGGAGACGTTTCCGATGTCTTGTGTGTAGCAATCGATCGACCGGCTCGCATCACGGTTATGTCGTCAGTCACGGCCATTAACTCATCAAGTTTGTGAGTGATAATTACGACGCCACTGCCCTGGGCGGCGATGCCACGAAGCGTCTCGAAAAGCTGGGACACCTCATCGGCAGTTAACACAGTTGTTGGTTCATCGAGAACGAGCACTCTTCGACTTCGGATCAACGTCTTCGCGAGTTCGACGCGTTGCCGCTGGCCTATGGATAAGTCTCCAACAATCGCCTCGGGGTCAAGACCGAGGTGGTACCGATCACTCAATTCCATCACACGATCGGTAATTCGGGACTGCTGCAGGACTGCTGACCCTTCGATACCCAGAACCACGTTCTCAGCAACCGTCATATTCGGGACAAGAGAGAAGTGCTGTTGGACTATGCCAACTCCCAGTGCTGCCGCATCGGCGGGCGAGTGGATCTGTTCCTCTCGGCCGCCGATCAGGATCTCGCCGCCGTCGGCGCGGTAGAAGCCACAAAGCACTGACATGAGCGTCGACTTACCGGCGCCGTTCTCGCCGAGTAGGCCGTGAATGTGGCCTCGCCGAATAGTGAAAGACACGTCATCGTTGGCCAGCACACCCGGGAATCCTTTTGTGATGCCACGCAGCTCTACAAGTGGTTCTGCTGAAACATTCACATGATCCCTAGTGTGCCGACCGACTTCCTAGTGTGCCGACCGACTTCCTAGTGTGCCGACCGACTTCGAAGCACTCCTAGTTCAGCGCAGTTATATCAATCGTGATCGATCCGTCGACGAGTCCAGCACGTGCTTCATCAATCAACGTTTGGACGTCCTCCGGGATCTCTCCATCACAGAGGCGAACAACGAAGCCATCGGGTTCTTCGAGGTTCTGCCGAACGAAGCCCGGCTCGAGGCTGCCATCGGCAACCCCGGTGATCACGGCAGTGACCGCGAAGATCACGTCTGCGCTCGTCGCTGCGTAATAGCTGTCGCCGACATCAGGGTCATCGCACTTGTCAATAATGTCGCTGACCAGCAAACCACCAGTCTCGGCAGCCGCCTGCTCCATTCCGGACAACGCGTTATTCAGACCAGTCATAACAACGTCTGCGCCAGCGCCGAACGCTGCCACAGTGGCTTCGAACGCCAGCGCAGCATCGTTCTGGTCGCCGGTAAACGTGGCGATGAACTCATCTAGCTCGATGATCGAGCGGGCTCCAGCGTTGAATCCGGCCGCAGAGAGCTGCAGGGGAGGGATCTCCAAGCCTGAGATTTTGGCGAGAACGTGGACATCATCGAGGGTGGATGCGACCAGAATGCCCCCAAGGTATGCAACCTCCCCTTCGCTGAGAGACCATGACGACAGATTGGGGCCGGTTGCGAAGCCGTTGATTACGACGAAATGGGTGTCAGGGAAGCGCGGAGCAACTTCAATGCCGGCCTGCCCAAACTGGCCACCTAACGCGATCACCAACGTGGCTCCCTCATTCGCCAGGTTTGCCATCGCCTCGGCAGCATCGCCGGGAGCGACATTTTGGACAATTCCTGCCTCGGACGCCCCGGTTTGTTCAATACCTGCCACGAAGCCGATGTGGCCTACTTGTGAAAAGGCTTGGTCATTGATCGAACTCGGCACAACGAAGCCCACTGACAACTCCGCTGCCGGCGGGTCGGCCGCGTCGTCGTCACCGCATGCTGTGGCAACGAGCGCTATGCACCCAAGGATGGCCCAAAAGTACTTCCGCATGTCTTCCCCCATATTTTAGCCGTATAAGTACTCTCGTCGAACGACGATGCACTGAGACTCTACCTTAACCAAATGGTTTCTTTAGCCGCAAGCGCGTCTCACATGTTGCAACATCGAGATAATCGATGGGTGGTACGACGCCGTGGCCGCACCGCAGCGGCTACGTGTCGGGGCGTAGCGGCGCGACTTTGTGGCTCCGCCGCATCGCCGGGATCATCAAGAAGAAGTCGCTTACAGCGCGCCACCCAGCGCGGCGTAGAACCCGCCAAGCCGTGGAAAGGTCCGCCTGTGGAAACTCATGGGAATCCGGTTGAGGGCCCTCTCCAACGAGAAGGAAGTCGAGAGCACGTTTGAGTTCTGCTGGGTCGGCCCAAGCCGCGGTGTAGCGGATTAGTCCTGAGGTGTCGACGATCCGGACAGAGTTCGGCGCCAGACCGAGGACGTGATGAGCGGTTCCGACAACGTCATCTACGATCACCGTACGTTCTTCTCGCTCCTCATCGATGACGCGTTGAGCCTGAGCTCGCTTCCCGTCGATGGATTTGTGTTCCGGCACGTTGAATCCTGGGTGGGCCTCCCGGACGTAAAGGACGTAGAAGTCGACTTCGTCGCGCAACTCGGCGAGGTCGCCCATGTCGCGAATCCAGTTGACGTACTGCGGGCAGCTGAGTGAGCCGGTCTCGATAACTTGGATTCGTTCGGACTTGCCTCCAAGCTGGACCGACTGGCCCGTGAGATTTTCGACGTCGAGTGGCTCAAGATAGTTGCCGGGGCCGAGGAGTTAGAGCGAAGTGAAGTTCCGAAAGGGCAGCCGGAACTTTGTGTAGTTGTAGTTCGACATGTCACTCGCTCCAATCATCGGTGAAGGCGCCGCGATTGACTTCGCCGAAGTACTGGATAGCCGATACGAACGCTGACAGCGGTGGTTCGACTAGACCGGCTCCCACCTGCCCCACACCCGCCTTCTTTCCAGCGATCCCCGTGTTGACGACCGGTAACAAACTGGACCGACACACCATTGCAGCGTCGATGCCCACAGGAGTACCTCGATAGTCCATCGACGCGAGCCGAAACATCGGGTGTTCAGACAATGTGATCTCATACATCGAACGCGTGCTCTTGACTGCGAGATCTGCTGATCCGCCGACGAATGTCACGATTGCTGGGGCAGCCGCCATCGCGAATCCGCCGAGCCCGACGGTCTCCGTGATGGTGGAGTCACCAATATCTGGGTTGGCGTCATCCTCGCTGAAGCCCGCAAAGAGCAGTCCTTGCGGCATTCCGCTAGGCCCCGTGAACCACTTCTCGCCGGTACCGGCGAGCTGAAGTCCGAATTCTGTCCCGTTGCGGGCCATCGCAACGACCATTGTCGAGTTGGCGACGCCTCGGGCAGCATCCGCGGCAACCTTTCCTGCTGGCATCGTGAGGTTCAAGAAGAAGTGATCATTCCCCGCAATGAACCGGAAGCAGTCAGCAGCCTCCGATGTGGAGTTGGCGGCTTCAAACATCGAAGGTCCAAGCGCTCGCAGAAGAAGTGATGTGCCGGCACGGTTGCGGTTGTGGCACTCGTCGCCCATCTGGAGCGCCTCCGCGATCATCGCGAAGAGATCGATCGGTCCAGTTCGGCCAAGGGTCGCGGAGATGGTGGGTGCCAGGCTGCTTTCGATCCAACGAAGGCGCTGGAGGACCTCTGGGGAGAAGGCTCCATAACGCAACACCTTCCCGAGACCTTCGTTGAGCGTGCAGAAGCCCTTTCTCCCGGTTACGTCGTCCTCCACGACGAACACTGGCATCGAGGGACTAACGACTCCAGCCATGGGTCCAACAGCACCGCGGCTGTGACATGGCGCGAGCGCGAACTCGCCCGCTTCGAAGTGTGCCGTGAGCTGCACTGGTGTTTGGTCTGGGAACTCCAGCAACGCCGCACCAATGAGCGCGCCGCGGAGAGGTCCACTGGCCTGGTCCCACTCGATTGGGGGGCCGGCGTGCAAGAAGGTCCCTCGCTCCAATTCGAGGGACGCAGAGGCGACACCAATCCCGACGAGGTGAGGGCGGGCGGAAGTGATCGCCGCCACAGCTGTCTCGTTCGCCGATGCCACCTCAGTTGATAATGCGATTTGGCCGAGCGTCGCAGCGATATCGGCAGGTGGCGGGCGCCACTGCGTCGGGGTCGTCGCGATCCCCTGCTCAGCAAGCGTTTGATCCATCAGGTCAATACCGACTGTCGCTATGCGAGGTTCGCCGTGAAGGAACTCAGTGCCTATCTCGACCTCAACCATTGTCAATCTCCGTTGTGAGCCGCGCCTCGACGGCGGCGGTTGCCATTGCATTTGATTCAAAAACGTCACAGCCGAGCTCGAGCAGCGCCGCTCTCTGCGTGTCTAGACCCTGAGGGTCCGCGTTCGTACCGACGACAGTGGCTGTGACTGTGTTGCCGATATGGGCATCAAGGAACCGCGATATCGCGTCTGCGAGATCACCCGCTGGATCGGGGGCGGCCGCGTACCCAAGAACAACGTCGAGGAACACATGACGACAACGAGACGCGTCTGTCGCTAGCCCAACCAGAATGTCGCGACGGACGATCGAGTCAATCATCGGGTGGGGACGTCCGACCGTCATCCGGTCATCGCCAAGGTCAACAAGAACGTGCGCCTCGTGGCTCGCGATGCTCGTTGGAGTTGGAGCGGGTCCGAACTCATCGATGTCAGTTATGTGCCCGATAGTTCCGGCGAACAATTGACGTGCCTCGCTCGCAAGCGTTCCTCCGCTGAACAGACCCGCCAGGAGACCAGGTTCGTAGTTTTGGGAGGTCTGCAAGTCTACGCGAGGGGTCGTGAACTGTTTGTCCAACGCTTCGGTCACCGACTGCGCTAACTGGGTAAGGTCAGGTCCACTGGGGCCGAGCAACCCGATGGTCACGGGAGTCGAAAGCGCATCGGCGGCCGCTCTCACCTCCAGTGCTGTCTCGGAGCCCGGTGGCTTCGAGACCAACACGATGCGATCAGTTCCTGGATCAGCGTCGAGAAGAGCCAGAGCACGGAGTGTCGACAGCCCACCGACGTCGTCATGGAGATCCCGTCCTCCCACACCCAAGATGTGGCTAATACCAAGCCCTTGCGCGTCCAGCAAACAGCTGAGATGTTGCGCTCCCGTGCCCGATGCGGCCACAATGCCGATCGTTCCCGCTCTCACCTTGTTGGCGAACCCGAGCGCAACTCCGCCAACGAGTGCCGTTCCACAATCCGGGCCCATCACTAGGACACCGGCGTCGTCCGCCACCTGTTTGAGGCGCCGTTCGTCCTGGATCGATACGCCATCGCTGAATATCATCGTGGCCGCGCCGGCACGAATGGCGTCGACGGCTTCGGGGACAACGTTGGCGCCGGGAATCGAAATGATCACGATGTTTGCGTTGGCGGCCTTGGCTGCTCGTCCCAAAGTTCTCGGCGGCGAATCTGAGGACCCGCTCGGAGGTGTCGCGGCACTGGCCACAAGCGCCTCGGAGAGCCATGCAAGAGCCTGGTCGATATCGCCCTGCGAGCCAGCGCGTATCGCCACGATCATGTCGGCTGTCGAAAGCGACCCGAGCGCCGATGTGTCAAAGTCAAGGTCACCCAACAGCGCGAGATTCAGCTCAGTTCCCATCGCTACGAGGCTCTGCTGGACTCCGTCAACTTGGCGCAGCCCATCGCTCAACCGCATCAATACGACGCTGTCGTAGTACGCACCGCTCCGGACTTCTGTGTGATTAAGCAACGGACAGGTCCGCACTTTCTTTGTCGTAGGTTGATTGGAGGGCGATGACCGCTCCCGCAGCGAGAGCGGTTCCCGAGGTATGACCGACCTCGCGCAGTCCAGCCAGGCACCGTGGTACACGCCCGAGCCGGCATTGGGAAACGAACCTCTGCAGCTGGTCGATCACATGACCGTTGTACGAGCACGCCAAAAGTTCCGCTGACAGTGGTGTGGTTCGCGAAACACAACTCTCGATAGCGGCACGTACTGCTCCAAGCCGAGACGTCGCCGCGCTCGCAGCGACGGAATTCAGTCGCCCGAGAGCCCATAACGTGGCGGCCGCTCCAGCAACGACATCGTCGCCAGCTGGGGTAGATCCTGGGCCAAGCCCAATCAGTGATTTGGTTGAGCTAGATATCTCTCGCACAGATCGGTAGCGGAGATCTTCACCAAATTGACAGACACGGCGAATGAATCCGTCCCTGCCGGCGACTGGATGGGACCGGGTCAGCCACGTCGGATCGACCTTCAGAGTTGACAGTGTCGGCTTTGCGTCACATTCTCGCAACACCATGCGCTGATCGCGCCAGTGCGTAACAGTCGCGGACATGGTCGGAGTCGATATTCGGTGACGGGAAATCCAGATGGACCGCGGCGTCGCCAAGGCTGAATCGAGCATGGCTGGAGACACGGTGACTGAAATCGGCATCTGCGCGCCGACTCCTTCCAGCTCGAGGACCAAAATGTGTTCGGACGCGTTGGTCCTCAGATATGCGTACCTATTGGGCTCACCGGCGATCACTATCGCTCGATCGGAGGCTTCAAGCGTGGGTCGTGCGTAGAGACATGCGGATGCGTGAGCGTCAACCGACATGGCTGAACCAGACGCGTATGTCATCGAGGTTGTCCGCCGAATTGAGGGCGACCATCAGCGCGATTCGGGCCTTAGGACCGTTCAGGTGCGCGGCTCTGAGCACACCCATTGCGTCGAGGGCCGCGCCCCCACCTGGTCCGCCGTAGGGAGATATCGGAAGCCCAAATGGACACCGGGATGTGACCACAACTGGCACTCCAGCATCAAGTGCTCGTGCCACTCCGGGTACGACGCTACCGGGCAGGTTGCCCGCACCGGATCCCTCGATCACGAGGCCAGCCAAACCGCGGCCCAGATGCCAATCGATGATGTCTGCGTCCATGCCGGTGAAGGCCTTGACCAAAGGTACCGGTCCAGTGATGCCATGGCCCGACGGAGATTTGGGCGACCCAATCAGGTACTTAGGGCCGTCCGCGGCTATGTACCCGACAGGTCCGCCGACTACAGAAACAAACGTCTCGATGTTTGTCGTGTTGAGCTTCGTCACCCATGACGAATGGTGAATCTGATCGTTGACGCTCAGCAACACACCCCGACAGCGAGAGCCTGGGTCGGCTGCGATCCTGACTGCGTTCAGAAGATTCCGGGGACCATCAGGCGACGGCTCAGATCCGGCGCGCATCGCGCACGCGAAGACGATGGGCCCACGCCTGGTGGCTGCGGCTGCGAGCAGCTCCACCATGTAGAGGGTTTCTTCGGTCGTGTCCGTCCCGTGGGTGACGACGACGCCATCACAGTTGCCCGACTCGAGCAGGTCGCGGGCTCGCACAGCGACTTCCACCATGCGCTCCGGCGTGATATTCCATCCACTGACCTGATCCATTGGCTCGACCGTGAGCTGAGCCAGATCTCCGAGGCCGGGAATTCCATCGACTAGTTCATCCGCCGTGGCCGACGGCACCCAGCGTCCATCTGGCCCCTCGAGACTGGCAATCGTGCCTCCTGTCGCAAGAATTGTCACCCTCATGACTCGCCCACAGCGACTACTCGGGTTCCGGTCAGTCCCCGGAGGACGTCGCCTGCATTTTCGAGTGCACCGATGCTGGCGGTCTGACCTGTGCGGTCGACAAACTCAATGACAGCGCGGACCTTCGCTGCCATCGAACCTTCGCCGAATTGGTCCTCACGAAGGTAGGCACGTAGCTCGGAGACCGAGACTTCGCCAAGGTAACGTTCGTTGGGTGTGCCGAACGAAACTGCAGCTCCGGGGACGTCTGTCAAGATGACGAGCCGCCCAGCGTTGACGTGCTCGGCCAATAACACTGCTGTGGAATCCTTGTCGATCACCGCCTCAACTCCGACATAACGGTCATCGGCTCGTATGACAGGCACAGAACCACCTCCACAAGTGATGGGTATCCCGCCGGCGTTGAGCACCAGATCGAGTGCTGCCGTGTCGAGGAGCTCTATCGGTTGTGGCGACGGCACCGTGCGGCGCCACAAGGAGGGCCGTACTTCGCTCCAACGATGAGCTGGGGGGATTGTCAGGTCAGGTTCGACGGCAGACTCGACATAACGTCCGATCGGTTTCGACGGCTTCGCGAACGCAGGGTCGTCAGGCTCAACCAGAGCACGAGACAGGAGCGGCACAACAACGCGCGATATCCCAAGGCACGACAGGTCGGCCGTGAGCGTCGATGCAAGCTCCAGGCCGATCGTGGCCTGAGTCTGGGCGACGCACCAGTCAAGTGGTATCGCTGGAACAAGGTTTTTGGCTGCCTCGTTTTTGACAAGGAGGTTGCCCACCTGCGGTCCGTTCCCGAAAGTGACGACGAGTTGCATCCCTTCAGCTATTGCTTCGGCGAGGATCCGGCTCGTCTCAGAGATGCGGCGGCGTTGATGCTCGACTGACGAGTCGAAGGGGTCGGTCCCAGGAGCAATGGCATTGCCACCGAGGGCGACAACGATGGGGGCAGACGCGGACTCCTGCGTCGGATTGTTCACTCGCCTAGGTCGACGATCGCAACCACTGGGCCGCCACCGTGGGGGCCTTGGTGCATGGCGTCCACGGAAACAAACACTGCGGGATCACCGATGGCTGCTGCGGCGACGCCGCCAACGGCACCCTTGGAGTGTCGGTGATGATGCACGTCGGAGTCATCAAGCATGATCTGTCGACGACCGCGCAGCAGTGCGCTGCGATCAGCTTCACACTTCATGAAGCAGTTGACGAGGCGGCCCTTTAGGTCTTCGGCCCTCGCCCGCTCAGGTAGTTCGAGCCCGGCGTTTCGGATCGCTCCATAGATGCCATCGAGGTCAAGTGCATCTTCCATTACGCTGTGGCCAATTCTGAAGCGACCGCCGGCGCCCTCTCGATTGCCAAAGAGGACGATCTGTGCCTGATCGAGCTCAACGCCAGACGAACACGATGCCACCGAGGAATACAGGTCGAGGTTGCGACAGATCTCCTCCGCTTCGGGCATTTCGATCTCGCCCAGAGCCACCGCAATTCCAAGACCTGTTGTGCCGTTGGATACGCCCATCGAGTCAAGAGTGTCTTCGGTGAACACATCATGACCTCGGGAACGGGCGTCTGAGATGGTCTCCACAGTGAGTAGTGGGGTTTTTGTCTGCACATAGTGGACGTCAGCAGGATCTTCGATACCTGCTGAAACCATCGCTCGTCGGACGCCCTCTGCCACGGTCTCGACCATCTTTGGCCGGCCAATATCCTCAGGCGAGATAATGTCGCTCATCGCCGTGCCGATCACTAACCGCGGTTCCGTGGAAGACCCAGTCGTTGTTGCGGTCTCGGCGAAGATCGTCGCGTGCGGGGTGATCACACCGTCGCATCCCCCCGACCAAACCATCGGGATTTCATTCACGAGCTCGGCGGATCGTGACCCAGTCTCCATCAGGACGGCTCGCATGGCATCGTCAGCCAGAATGCGCGTGAAATCGTTCACGCCACCGTTGCCCTCGGTCTTGCCAACCAGCGCGACAACCTCGTCAGCGCGGAATTGGCCTGCGGCGATGCAGTCGGCAAGGCCGCTCCCATCGCGGACGTTCTTCAATTCAACCTTGGCTACTTCAACGGGCATTACACCCTCCGTAGGTCATTTCATATTTGGTGTGGGTTTCCGGGCCTTTAAGTTGGTGGCGGGGGCAGGATTTGAACCTGCGACCTTCGGGTTATGAGCCCGACGAGCTACCAGACTGCTCCACCCCGCAGACGGAATGGTAACGGCGGGCTGGACCGGCGCCTCCCAAGGGGCGGCA
>Ga0302123_10001897_pt1 | contig 14597 bp, 15 predicted proteins | sample CB21_321_MG_FD_203109 | JGI IMG/M metagenome (GOLD analysis project Ga0302123, IMG submission 203109) | Marine microbial communities from Western Arctic Ocean, Canada - CB21_32.1 | ecosystem: Environmental > Aquatic > Marine > Oceanic | place: Canada: Western Arctic Ocean | collected 2017-09-28 | reverse complement strand
ATCCAAAACTCCCTGCACGGTTTAGCAGTTCAGTTAGTTCGTCCCACAACCCATGATGAAATCCAGCAATCACATCCGCTAATCTACGGCGATCATCACCGTGTGAAAGGGTTAGTGAATGGATTAGTGGTAGTGTCATTTTTCCTTCAATTACATCAGTACCACGGGGTTTACCCATGCGTTCATCACCTTCAAGGTCGAGTAAATCATCAACGATTTGGAAAGCCAATCCTAATTCTAGCCCGAATTGCCCTAGGATATCAGATAGGGCTGGACTAGCGCCAGCAACTAAAGCGGCTGCAGTACATCCAGCAGCGAAAGGGCCAGCGGTTTTCCCAGAGATGATTTGATAGTAATCTTCAGGAGTCGTTGCTAAATTACCCACATGACGTAGTTGCATCAATTCCGCAGAAGCAATTTGAGCACAGCAATTTGCCATTAGGCGAACTATCTGTTCGTCATATCTGCCTCCTAGTCCAAAACCTTCAACGAAAAGGTAGTCTCCTGCAATTAGCGCTCTAGCAGAATCATATCGTTCGTGCAATGTTGGAACGTTGCGCCGAAACTTGGCTCCATCATTGATATCATCATGTACAAGAGTTGCAGTGTGTATCATCTCAAATGCAAGGGCTAATGGCATTATTTCACTCTCATCCTCTCCGCCAGCCAATTGATAGGAAAGTAAAACCAAAATCGGTCGCCACCGTTTTCCTCCAGCCATCAGAACTTCTTGTGCAAGGGCCATTATTTCGGAATTTTCACCCTTACTAGCCGCCTCAACATGAGCAAGCAAAGCAGATTCAACCTCATCTCGTTTAGTCTCGAGGAAAATGATATGATTCTCCGCTGATTGCATCCTACTCATCCATTGCACAAGGGTCGGATATATCAACGGGTGGCTGAGGGGGTGCGATACAGGAAGTGCCATAATGAGCGAAGATGGGCCACTGTTGATTGCTCGAGCCCCAACAGATTCGGCTGACCTCCTCGGGACTTTTGCCGGCTTAGAGGATGTTGAAATTGAATTCACAGAGGTTTCAACCAACTCCCTTATTGAGGGTTTTGAGAAATTACAAAATGGTGAGACTGACCTCTTACTAGCCGCCGCAATAGACATCTCTGAATCGGGCGAATTGGAAGAAGGATTGATGATAGTGGGGGCACCACCTCTACGTGACTGGAATTATGTCCTAGTTAGTGAAAACCGCCCAAATCACCTACCCAAAAATGCAATCATTTTGAGTCAAAATCAACTTGTACGACGACAACTCAGAAGATTCCGCCCTGATACTAGAGTGCGTTCAGCAAAAGCACATCTTGGAATTACTGAAACTGAAAAACCTGAATCCCTAGATTACGAAGATATCTATTCATTCGTAAATTGGGCAGAAGAACTACGACAATCACAAGACATTGACGGTTATGCAATCCCACGCCACATTCATCGCCTCGCAGGTTTCAAAACCCGTCGGCATGCACTAACACAAGATGCAGGGGAAGACGAACTTTTTCGTTTCCTTCCACTACCTCACGCAGGCACTATCGTTATCATCGGCAGAACAGGGTTCCCTCGCAATAGAATTGCCTCTCTACTTGACTTAGAAGCTGAAACCTCATGGCAAGTCAATGAAACACTTCTAAAAAATATGAATCCAGAAATAAAGAGCAAAGTCGGTATTCTAGCAAGACACAGGCAACCTGGAACTCTGATACGTGAAGCGGAGCGAAGGCGAGACCTGTTGACCCGAAATGTACTTGTCAACCCTGAGGGTGAAATTACGACTGATGAAGTGAAAGTCGATATTCAAATTGAACTTGTCAGCCATCGAGGAAACTCTACTATGAGTATGCAAAGAATATCTGATTTGCAAGACGCTGTGGTCATTACAAACATCCTCTCCGATGAGTGGGAAAAGTTAGTAAAACTCGGAACTCGAGAAGGGGAATTTCTTGATCTCTGAAACTGTAACTCATGGTGCACGAGTGAATATGTCGCCATTTACATTTGAGCCACATCTCGGTTTCACCCTTTAGCCACTACAACTGCCACTTTCGCGCACTCATCAAGCGCAACATAGATGTTGGGAGCGTGAATACTACACCGTAGGTGAACGGGGTTTGGCCATTAACACAAAGTTGCTGAATTTGCTTTTTCGGGCGAAACTCGCAGAATTGCGGGACCTTGCTGTGGAAAATGACCTCCCAAAAACCGGTAATGTTGAACAACTGCGGGCAAAACTGATTGCAACACTAGTTTTGAACCATATTGACCTCTCAGATGCAGGCATCAATAAGATGCAAAATAATGATTTGACAAAAGTTCTCGGGCTCTTTGGAGTAAAGAAATCAGGGTCGAAAAAAGAAAAGATGCGCCGACTTTGGCTACATCTAAATGGCGACCCAAAAAAGCTCAATGTCTCAACCGTTGGAGATATGACTCGCGAAGATTTACATGCACTTTGCGTAACATTTGATTTACCACGATCAGGCAACAAAACCGTCTTGATGGGAAGAGTTGCCGGCGTGCTATCGTCTGAAGAGACATCTTGGGGGAAGGTGAAGAAGAGTTTGCGAACTGGCCAGAAGACGCTTGAGGTAGATGAGGAGGATACTACAGTTGACCAAACACCAGTCACACCAGCACCACCTGCATACGACGCAGCAACACCAATTATCCCAGAGCCAGCAGATATTGAACCGGTGGTGGAAGTAATTGAACCTCCAGTGATTGAGGAGGTTCCTTTGGAATTGGATGACGAAATAGTTGACTCACCCACACCAGTCACCTTAGATGAAGGGGCTGGTGAAGCATTAGTACGTCTTGAGTCTCGTAAGGCTGAACTCACAAGCCATCTGAGAGAATTCTTGTTAATTGGGCGAGAACAAGATGAGGACGATGTTTCTGCATTCATTGAAGATTTAGGCCGTTTAGGATTTGGAATCGAGCACGAAGTTGTACGAGGAAAAATATTGGATGAATTACAAAAAATGATTCAACTGAAGCAACAAGAAGATTCTGCCCGCTCTACATTACCCGGTTCATGGCGTGAAAAGCAAGCATTACGCCAATTAGAGGATGCCCGCTCTAACTTACTTGACAGACTAGATGATATTCTTGAAAAGCGGGGAGGGGAAATCGCTTCTGCTAGAGTTGATTTTGAAAATGCCGCACTAGATGCAGGTCTTGATTTAGAATTGGCTGCGATTAGTGGCCGAGTACATGGGTTGTTTGACCTGCAAGTATCACTACGTGCTAGTGAGGCAGAAATTGACCCAGTAACTGCAAGACGCCATCGAGCTATGGAAACACTCTATCGCAGAAGTCACGAGGTTAGTGATGAGGCAATGGCTCAACTTGGAAAGATTGAGACCCAAATGGAAGCTTTTGAACGAGTTGTTGAAACCATTGTCCGTCGTTCTGAAGGTGAATTTGGGCCTACCGAACACGCACTACTTGTCCGATTCCTTGAGCGACGCGGATGGGACCCGAATCAGCCTGAAGTTCGACCAAGATTACTCGCCGCCGCAGGTGTTTTAGCCGCTGAAATGGGGTACGTTGACGCTGCAGACATTCCGTCTCTACCTACATCAATCTCCCTAGATTCGGAAAAAGTATCTGGGGTTGTTGATTCAATGCGAGAAATTCTCAGTGAGATGGGTAGAGCACCTCCAACAATTGAATCAGTAACTTCTGTTGATGGAACTGAAAAAACTGAAACTGATAGAGTAAAGTCAAAACTTGATGCTGCCGATGCATTGCTTCGTAAACTCAACCGCGGTTAAAATTGAATACAATTTTCATTTTCGCGAATAGAAGGTTTGCAGAACCTGCGCCACACTTTCAATATCACGAATACCTCTTGAAATCATATCCATCAAAATCTTCTCTCTTTGTCTGACGTGAGCCTCAAAATCTGCTGGCCGGCATCCAACTGCAGTGCAAATCAATTCTCTTAATTTACTTGGAACTCCTGTTTGAGTTGTCGTATCTGTAGCAGGATCATATTTCCAAATAGGATTCAGGCGAGGACGGTCACCCTCCATTCCAGCAATTTCAGCAATTTCCATAATCCGGCGTATCTGCTTACCACCCTTGTTAATTCTACTTTGTACAATAATCAAGTCAAGTCCACTCATCATTATTGACGGCACATTCATCGGTGGGCTTGTCATCCTAGTGACAGTCTCCATTGCTGTATTTGCGTGGAGGCTCCCAAATGAGCCATCGTGTCCGGTATTCATTGCAGTCAACAGAGTAGATGCCTCTGGACCTCTTACTTCACCGACTATAATTCGGTCAGGTCGCATTCTAAGGCTTGACCTCAAGCAATCATCCATATCAACCTCGCTAGTTCCGTCAGGACGCTCGGAGCGGGTCTCCATGCGCAACCAGTGGTCATGGAATAGTTGTAATTCAGCAGTATCCTCAACAGTCAACAATCTCTTATCCCATGGAATAAACATCCCAAGGCAATTCAGAGTAGTTGTTTTTCCTGAACCAGTACCACCTGATATAATGAAATTTGCTGGACGAGAACCAAGACCATCGACCCAGCACCACATAGTGGCAGCAAGGGCAACATCAATAGTACCAAACTCAATCAAATCAATGATTGTAATCGGGTCGGCTCGAAATTTTCGAATAGTTAGTGTAGGCCCATCAGGAGAAACCGGTGGGATAACTCCGTTCACTCTACTCCCGTCGGGTAATCTTCCATCAAACAGTGGTACTTGTCCAGGACCATCTCCTAATGGCACGTTGGTAAACGCAGCGATGTTTAATGCAATCTTCAACCCTTCATCATCTTCAATCCAAATATTCGTTCGGCACATCCCATGCTCTCGATGAGCAACTTTCACACATTGTTGTCCACCGTTGTACATCACTTCCTCAAGTAAATCATCATCTAAAAGTGGTTTGAGAGCGCCATAGGGGTTTGCCGGAGTATTCCCATCAACATGATACATTGGACTGGGGTGATTATGCTCCATGTAAATCGTAACGTTGTCATATCTTGCCATGATTTCTTCACTCATTTTTTCACTTCCATTTTCAACCAAATAATGATGACACCAAATATGAGCCCATGTAAACAATCTGTGAGAGTAATGCCCACGGCGCTATCCACCAAACAGATGAATTTAGTGATTTACCTAACATTACCCCAGATACCAACACTGAAAATGCTGAGCCTGCTGTAAAATAAAGTAGCATAGAAGGATGGAACAGAGCCATAGGAATCCCCGATTCTGGGCCTGCAAAGAGGCCAAACATGAATCCAATTGTTGCTGGGAGTAATACGGCCATTAGAATCTGAAGGGTAAGTGCGTGACCTTTTAAGTCTAGAGTTCTCTTATTTCGCAAACGCATTAATCTATCATATTCAAGACTCATCGAGAAGGTTACATCTGCCAGTGGCGCTTCATTTTCGTCAGCCGTTTGTAGAAGATTGAAGGCCCTTTGAACCGTTGGAGAGCGGGTCTCAAGAGCAAATTCAGAAATTGCCGCATCAAATGTAGTCACCTGACTACGAGTTATTGCTTTTCGTAACATATGGCCTAGAAGATCGTCCCTTTGAGTAGCTATTGAGGTCACCGCTTGTTGTAATCCAAGACCTGCTCCAAGAGATGTGGATATTCCTTCAAGAAGTTCGGGCAAACCAGATTCTATTTTCTTCAACCTTCTGCCCTCTAACAAAAATGGTAAGCCACCACCCATCGAAATGATTGTTAGTGGTACAAATATGGACATAAGAAACGAATCTGTCACCATGTCCAAGAGACCTGAGATTCCAATTGCCATTTTCACACCCCCGGATCCTTCGCTTTAGCACCTAACAACATGAAGAAAAGTAAGACAATAGTAACTAGTAATCCACCTTTGTAAGCAAACATCATCTTGTCAACGGGAGGAATAGTAACCCCTGGAACCCCTTGTAAGCCACCCAATAAGAATGGTGAAATTGCCAAAAGCCCGAGAATCAGCGGGGCTAAAAATCCAAGGATAAGTGCTTTTTCTGGGAGACCTGCCAAATCTTCGATGTAACGCTTCAATCGGTCTGTTCGATTCTCTTCTGCCCTTGCGGCTTGTTGCTCAAGAGATGCTACCAAATCCGTGTTTGAGACGACATTGTTGAGCATTGAGGTAAGTAAACGTTGATAATCAGAACTTTTTGATGATTTGAGGAGACGACGTAATTCATCTTCTAATCGCTGTCCTGAATTAACACCAGATAAAGCCCTAGAAAAATCTGATGAAATGATTCCATAACCACCCTTGGCGATATGAGTCATTGAAGCCTCCAACCCAACGCCGGCACCAATTAGCACTTGGATACCTCTGAGCGCGTAGATGAGGTTGATTTCCTCCTCTTGAGCCCCCATTTTATCCATTACCCCTTCAGACTACATCCTCAATGAGTTGAAAGTCAAAATCATTGCTATCGCTATTATAGCGAATACGGGCAAAGCAGACCTTAATCTCTTGTTCTTCAAATGGATCAATGAACCAGCAGGTTCCAGAGCGAAATATTGTTTGAGCTTTGAGATAAGTTGAGAGGTCCATTCGACCGCTCAATGTGAATTCCATACTCTCTGACCCTTGATCGATTAAATCATCCCCTTCCCCATCACGGGCAATTTCACGTTGAAATCTACGCCTAATTTCAATCGCTACGGTGCAACCATCTAATTGCAACCAATCACCGTCTAATGAGCGAATGAAACAGGAAAGACCGCCCGACATTTGAGTCCCCTCAAGTAGGGACACGTGCCGGACTCTAATTGAAGGTAGCGCGTAACTAACTCAATTTGAGCCAATGTGACCAAGGAATCCGAAGGAGTGCTCAAAAACCAAGCCATCATCCATCAATAGGTCGACTGTTGCTTCTCCAACACTTCTCGATATCCCTTTTGATGCTAAATCATTCATTATTGAATCGTAAGCCACACCATCACCGGGATTGTTGGCTAACAAGTATTCAGAAATCCATTCTTTCACTTGCTCAGAAGATGATTCTGAATCATCAGAAGATTCGTCTGTTGAGGACTCTATCTGTAACGAAATTGTGGTAAGATTACCTTCTGAATAATCAAGTGCCCTCAATACACCAACCATGTATACATCTGGATCAATGCTGGAGTAATGACCCCTACCCGTAATCAATCCCGAAACAAGGTCATCTGGAATTCCCACCTTACGGTACACATCTGCAGAGGATTCTAAGTCACGGCTCTTTTGAAAGAAATCAATGCGCCGAAGAGTTGCATCAGCTGTTTCAACTAGCCAATTAGCATACCCCTCACCATTTATCATGGTGAACTCCTCTAACCTCATGCCGGTGAAAACACCGCCATCGTCGGTTTGATACGGACTGGCTTTTCCTATTGCGAGAAGTAAAATTGGTTCTTCGTTTTGGTCAAATTTAGCAACTAATTCCTCTACTTGTGCATGGATTTCTGGTTGGAATGAGCCTACGTTGAACATGTGAAGTCCAGTTGGGTCTCGAATTGACCCACGATAATTTGCCCCACTATCACCATCTCTTCGTTCCATACGCTCAAGCAATCCAGCTACCATCATTCTGTTCACTTTAGCCCCCAATTTGGTGATGACGAAAGTTGGGTCATATTCTCCAGAACCTTGTTCAATGAGATCTGACTCAAAGTATTCTCTAGCGAATAATCTGATTGCTGGTTGTCGGGTGAAGCGACTCAAATTTCCACCCCCCACTTTGCTCTAACTGCTTTCGCACCTTCAGCAGGTGCTACTTCTGAGACCTCTAATTCAGAAGCAAGGAACATTGCCCCCTGCTCGTCAACTAAGCAACGGCCCCGTGCGGTCACAGACCTACCAAGAAGTTCTGCACGCAATTCTTCTGCGAAAACTTCAGCGCCAAAATCGTCGATTTGAGAAGTTACTTCATCAATATTCTTTCCAAGATATGCTTCACTGGATTCACGATTTAATAGGAGTGAGGCGCTAATAGCACCATTGTCGATAACTAACCTCAAGCGCATATCCTTGACACCTTCTACATGGCCATGGTCAGCACAAGCATGGTCTCTGAGGACCCGCCTGCACTCGGGGCACCGGTGAATAATACCGCTATCCGAGCGCACTGATACGATACAACCAGAAGTCTCAACCCCGTTTACTGAACTACCATTCACGAGTGTAGCGAGGTCATGCGTAACCCAATGGTTGCTCGCATCAATCTCATCCCAAGGTGGGCTCTTCAATATCTCAACTTGGTCTGCACTATCAATTGTGATATCTGGGGTGCCTTGCCATGCCCGCACTCTTACACCACTTACTGATACGTATACTGGCAAATCATCGGCATTGATTGGAACCTTTTCCCAAGCAGTCATTCTACATCTTCCAGTCGGGTCAATTATTTCCCCTCCCCAAAGTGTCTTCTCTTCGCCATCTGAATTAGTGAAATTCCGTTCCGCCCACTCAACTATTTGGGCAACTACTGAAATATCTCTAGAACCATCTGTAAGTTTTGAAATTTCCAACCTCGATGCACTTTCAAGTTGAACGGCGTCAGCAAAGTTGCTATCATGAAAGACCTCAACTTTTGTTTGGTCACCAATATTCAATTCTGGAGTATCTCGGAAGCGGCGGATTGATGCCCCTTCAATGCGAATTAGAGTCCCCACTTCATGGTCAAAATCTGACCAACTGACGAATCCAATTGAGCCAGTTGCATCAGCAACTTTTCCTTTGATGATGTCCAAGTCGCCGCTGCCATCTTTTTTGCTAATCGTTTGCGCATTGACTGCCATCAAACGACCAACGATAGTCACAAAACCATCTCGCTTCCAGGCATCCTCAATTGTAATCGGGTCACTAGTAGCAAGCGAGACTGCAGGCCCGCCCTCTTCAAGAACAACTATTCTACTACTGCGATTGATGTTGATTGACTTCTTTCCTTTCCATTCATTCACACTCACACCTTCCATGCGAACTACTGAACCAGGGGCCATGTTTTCGGCATGCTCACCCCAATCTTTGAAATCCCAGCGCTCGGATTTCCCTGATTCGCCGTAAGGGGTATCCTCAATCCAGCCGAATGCAATTTGTTTTTCTTCGCCACGAACCGTTTGAACACGCGAAACATACGTAACTACTTTGACATCAATGGTAACATTACTGTCTTCACTACCTAATTCAGCAAACCGGTCGACCTTCTTCGTCTCCTTATATGCTGTTCTAGCTGCACTTTGTACCTTCTCTTCACTAACTTCAAAGCGCCTTAGAACTGAACGGAATGAATCCTTAGGTGGAAGTAAAAATTCTTTGAGATATTTCTCAAACTCTTCTCTAACTTTTTCTGGATCAGCATCCTTAGCCTGTTCCAGTACTCTCTTTACATAATCATCTATTTCATCTGCTGTCATACGCAATTCCTCTTGCAATTGGAAATTCAAGAGTGCTTGAGTAACCCAACCGCTTCAGACAACTCCGAACGCGCACGTCTCCGTGTGTATGCATCCGAGGCAACAGTCTGGCGTGCGGGTTGGGTAAGACTCTGCACTCCATCACCTCCGGGAGTCATCACCGATACACGACGGTTCATAATAGATTGCTTCCAAAACCGGTAATCATAGTGCATGGGCTTAGAAGCAGACACTGGTTGCCTCAAGTCAATGGGCGATTGGGACGATTTCGTATTTAATGGCCAAAAAGTAGCACCTGGCAACCGTTTAGAGACCGCACTATCTGTTGGTAAAGACCCTATGGGGCAAAGCGCGGACATCCCTGTGCAAATTCTACACGGTTCAAAAAAAGGCCCTACAATCGCAGTAACCGCTGCAATCCATGGTGACGAACTAAACGGTACAGGAATTATCCATCACCTAGTTTACGGTGACGACCACATCCCTGGCACCCCAGATGACCATATTGACCCAACTCAATTATCTGGCACATTGATTCTCGTTCCAGTAGTAAATGTTGAAGGAATGATGATGGGGGAGCGCACAACTCCTGATGGCCGAGATCTAAATCGACTTTTTCCGGGCTCAGAATCCGGAAATCAATCCCGCCGCCTTGCTCATACTCTTTTCACCGAGGTTATCCAACGTTCTGACTACCTGATTGACCTACACACAGCACCAATCACGCGTATGAATGTGCCACAAATCAGAGCCGACCTAGATGATGCAAAATGCAAAAAAATTGCTCGTGCCTTCGGAACCAAAGTTATCATGAATTCAAAGGGCCCCAAAGGCAGCATCCGTCACGAAGCAACCAAGGCAGGAATCCCCACAATTCTATTTGAAAGTGGTACTTCTCACCGATTTGAACCTGAATCCTTGGAGAGTGGGGTGTTGGGAATCCTCAATGTCCTAGCCCACCTTGGTATGCTAAAACGAGACATCATTAGGCCAAACTGGAGGATTATTGTTAGAAAATTCCGCTGGGTTCGGGCGCCAGTTGGAGGTATCCTACACACCCTAATAGTGGGGGGTTCAACAGTCAAAGAAGGAGAGACTATTGCCTATGTCACTGATCCCTTTGGTGCCCGGGTTGATGATGTGACAAGTCCAGTAAATGGTTACGTAGTGGGCCTTGCAACTACACCTTTGGTCCGGCCAGGTGACCCGATAGCAAACATCGTATTTGTAAGAGAAAAAAAGATTCGGGAGATTCTTGAAAAAGAAGCAATTGAAAAAGCGTCTCAAACTAGCCATGATGAAGAAGTAGCAGAACAAGACATTGATGACGAAGAAGGTTCAACGCTTGATGAAACTGAATTTGTCTCATAATGCTAGACAAACGGTCCAGATAATCCTGAGGGACAAGCACTCAAATTTCTCAATAATTTAGAAGTTATGGTAAATGAAAAAGTGCGATAGGCCGGACTTGAACCGGCGGCTTCCAGATCTTCAGTCTGGCACTCTCCCAGCTGAGTTACTATCGCTTGTGTTCCGGCGACTCGGCCTCGCTCTTCAAGCCTTTTGGCCTAGCCGATTCATTCTACGCCGTCAAGAGTCGCCTTCTGGATGTCATGTATCTGCTTTATTCCGATTTCAGCCAAGTCAACAAGCGCATTAAATTCTTCACGAGAATAAGTGGATTCTTCACCAGTTGACTGAACCTCAATGAAGCGGCCATCACTGGTCATTACAACATTCATGTCAACATCTGCATTACTGTCGAGAATATAATCCAAATCAAGGTAGGTCTCGCCATCAACGAGACCAACACTAACTGCAGCAATATCGTTAGCAAGAATTGAGTTCTCATGAGATTGGCGTGCTTCTGCATCAAGTTCAGGCGCTGACCAACCAGCCTTCTTCTCCTCATAAGTAGGACGCAAAGCCTTTGGTAGAGAATCGCCACTAGCAATTAATCTACGAATCCCTAATCTCAGAGCAATATTTGCAGCAGTAATTGAAGCGCAGCGAGTTCCCCCGTCTGCATTCAGGACATCACAATCTACTGTAAGAGCAACTGGACCAAGTGCCTCTAGGTCAATCGCGCCACGTAGTGAGCGGGCAATGAGTCTCTCAATCTCGTAAGTTCGTCCCTTCGCCCCTCTCCTTTCTCTCTGAAACCTTGAGTCTGTTGAACCTGGTAGAAGAGAGTATTCTGAGTGAATCCAACCACGGTCTGCATCTCGAGGGAACCAGCGTGGTAGCGAATTCTGCTTAGTGCAGCATGCTAGCACAACCGTGTCACCCTGCTTGTAAAGAACCGATGCCAATGCATTCGGTGTGAAATCTAGTGTAACTGAGATTTCTCGCATCTCATCATTGTCTCTTGAAATTTCAAGGTCGGTCTTCTTCAATTTAGCCATTGAGCCGCCGACCTGCCCACCCCTCTTAAGCGCGTTCGTAGCAGAATCGCCGCTATCCTTAGCGGCGAGCGTGTTTTGGCCTGAATGCATCAACAACTGTAGGGTCAGTCTCAATGTAAGGCCCACCAATCAAGTCAATGCAGTATGGAACTGCAGCAAATATTTCATCAATAGTTTCGCGGATTGCCTTTGGCGCACCAGGTAAATTGATGATGAGCGCTTGGCCACGGATGCCTGCACTTTGACGCGACAAAATCGCCGTAGGCACATAACGAAGTGAAACTGCCCGCATCTGTTCACCAAAACCCGGCAACATTCTGCTGCACACTGCTTCAGTCGCTTCTGGCGTCACATCTCTTGGCGCTGGACCTGTTCCACCAGTTGTAACAACAAGATTACACCCTTGTACATCAATCAAATCGATGAGGGCCGCTTCAATGGCCTCCTGTTCATCTGCAACAACAACAGAAATCGCATTCCATTCAGAAAGTAAGGCCTCTTCAAAGAAACCACGAATTGCTGGTCCACTAAGGTCTTCGTACTCACCACTACTAGCACGGTCTGATGATGTGAGAATCCCTACTTGGATGAACTCACCAACACCTGCCATGAGAACTCCACCCATCCCCAACATATCAAGAACGCCCCAAAAGTAGCGCCGCATCACTAGCGCTGAATAGAGTATTTCTAATCAGATATTACCTGGATGATTACCTACTGAATGCATAGTTCCTTCTTGTTGTGGCATTACACCGGGAGTTTGGTGCCCCTGTGCTAGAGCCATTTTTTGCTCAGGTGTTTTCAAAGTAAACCCTAAAATCAGGCCAATAAATGCAAGACATGAACAGCAAAGTCCACAGATGAGTTCCCAGAATCCATCTTCTCCCAATTCTTTTTGTGTATGGCGGTCGAACAAAATCATTTCTTGATTGCTTGAAATGGTGTACTTTTCACCAATCGTACAGCGATCTGGATCTATTGCGATCCATCTCTGGCCTTCTTCACCGGCCGTCCCGTATGTCTCCCAATACCCATTCATTTCAGCGTCGTCTAGGGTATCGCAAATGATCCCAACAATCATCCATCCATCCGAATAATCTCCGTTGATATCGATGTTGTCTTTGTCCAGACCTGCCAGTTTTTTGTTATTATCGAGTTCACAGTAGATGGTCCCTGAGGTGGAATTCATGTCGTTCCCTTGCTGATCTGTGATAGTGATGTTCAATCCTTCACAAGCATCGGTAATATTGTCGTCATTGTTATCAACGGAGTATTCTCCTTGAATCATCAAGTACCAACCCGCAGACCCCTCCTTATCTTCATCGGTGAATTCTTGGACAATTACTGATACATTACCCCCCTCTGTTACGCTGGGTGTCATGAATGTCTCAATGTCTTCTGCATCTTCGAAGTTCCCGAATGCAGAAACGGTGATTCCGACACCAAGTAGTAGCATCACAATCCCCAAGGAAATCAGAATCTTGCCTCTATGCATGTCAACGGCGACTTAGCAGTGATTTATTATAATAATTAAAAAATGCTTAACTTGATTAGTATTTTCAAAAATTATTTCTTGTCTTTTAGATCACCGTTCTCAGCAATCTCACTGAAGAATTGTTTTGCTTCATCTAACCGCTCTTTTCGCTCGGAAATATCGATTGATTTTTTCCTCGCAATCATGCCGGTAGAAGCATCTAATTCCGACAACTCCTTTTCATCATCTTGACGAACTTCTGCAAGCCTCTTTTTAGCACTCATAAATTGTGAATCCGAAAGGTCTCCTTTGTCATGAAGTTCTGTAAGGAGATGAAGTTTGGCAATAAAATCTTCACGCTGTTTGTTTCTCCACATCTGATTGGAAAAGAAAAGTTGAGATAGCGTAGCAGCTAATGTACCAAACATTCCAATTCCAACGAAGAGTAAGAATGTAGCAACCACCCTTGCACCAACGGAATGAGGTAAATATTCCCCATATCCAACCGTAGTAATCGTTTCAACCGCATACCAAATCGAATCATCAAAAGTCCGTACTAATGTGTCCTCATTACATCTGGGGTCAGCAACACATTTGTCTTCATACTGAATCTCAAACATGAGAGTTAATACTGCACCTGCGAGGGTTAGTAGTGATACGATAATGAATAAATGAGTTATACGTTTTTGCACTGACACTTCTCCGCCTTCAGCAATATTAAGCATTCGCAAAATTGCTTGTATTGCCGGGACTAAAAGAAGAAATCTGAGAACCCCCGCCTCACCTAATCCTGGGATTGAAGTCCCTAACAGCGGGAACAAGGCGATTACCTGAAAGCAATTCCATTTCCACCATTCAACGCGATTTTCACTTTTAGAATGTGAATCTGCTAATATTGTGACAAAATAACCCAACAGAATAATGTCAATGATAACTAAAATTTTCCACTCAAAAGAATTTGTGTGCTGTAAATCATTGATTGAATCATAAACTATGATACCAATTGCCAGCAAAGATGATGTTAGAAAAATAATCTCTTGGGTATTGATGAGTGACTTCGTGAATGGTGTATACCACGCCTTCTTCTCACTCATATAATTGCGGCCAAGTAAGAGAGGATATCACGATTGCCTCGCTAATGATAACCAAGAACCGATTTATCGGTGTCAATTTATTTCTTGAAAGGATGGATTGTTCCTAATTTCAGAAGATATCATCATCATCATCATTGTCATCAAACATGCCATCATCAGCCTTGGCTTTGCTACCTTTAGCCTTAGATTTAGCAGGTTTCTTGGCCGATTTCTCAG
>Ga0302123_10001895_pt1 | contig 14603 bp, 18 predicted proteins | sample CB21_321_MG_FD_203109 | JGI IMG/M metagenome (GOLD analysis project Ga0302123, IMG submission 203109) | Marine microbial communities from Western Arctic Ocean, Canada - CB21_32.1 | ecosystem: Environmental > Aquatic > Marine > Oceanic | place: Canada: Western Arctic Ocean | collected 2017-09-28 | reverse complement strand
GTACAGCGTTGCGTCGAGCTTGAGCGCCCGTACTACCCGGTCCATCATGCTTTCTCTCCCTTGCCTTGCCAAGGCCAGTATGCCAGACGAGGTCGAATTCACCATTGATTGGACTCTGATATCGGAAATCTAACGGGTGACGCTACGATTCGGTGAAGCAAAGTGGCCTCCCATCAGGACTGAATTGGTACACACAATAGACAGAGACAGCGACCAGCCCCTCTGGAGACAGATTCAAATCAGCCTTTCCCAGCGTATCGCCGGGGGAGAGTTCGAAGACTCATTCCCCACTGAGCATCAGCTCCTTGCTGAGTACGGGGTCAGTCGACATACGGTCAGAGAAGCTCTCCGGAGCATCGAAGCCCAGGGCCTCCTCCATCGCACACCCGGCCGTGGAACCAGTGTTGTGGCGAGAGAGTTCACTCAGCCCCTAGGGAGCCTCTATTCACTCTTCCAAACTCTCTCATCTCAGGGCGACTCACACTCGAGCACGATCATTGTCGCTGAATCGACCGTGAACTCGAGGGTCGCTCCTCTCATCGGCCTGGGTCCGGACGATCCGGTTCTCTTTATCGAACGTCTCCGGATGGCTGGCGGAGAACCGATTGCTATCGACCGTGTCTGGCTGCCTAACGAGTTTGCGGACGTCTTATTGACCTCCGATCTGGAGGGCTCCTCTATACACAATGAGATCAGCTCACATATGCAACTGATGCCCATCCGCGGGCGAGAAGTCATTAAAACAGTCGTTCCGTCGGAAGAAGAAGCCGCACGACTCAAACTGCCACCGGGAGACGCTGCCTTCAGAATCGAGAGGAGTACCGAGTACCTGGGAGGCTCCCTCGAATGGCGAGAGAGTCTGGTGCGGGGTGATCGGTATGCCTTCAGCGCTGACTGGAATACCTCAGGGGCGCCAGCCGCCACTCAACTCGAACCCCTCAAATAGCCGCCGTGACCTCAGCCTCGCCGGTCTTGGCGTGGCCAGCCTCAGAACGTAGATCGTGCTGGTTGGCGTCCTCGCCTTCTTCGTATGGGGCTTCGAGTCACTGTTTCAGTACCTCTACGGTGTCGAGTGGCGTAGGCTCGCCTAGGCGATGCAGCACAGTCTTCGTACCGATACCGACCAACAGATCCAAACCTTGGAGGTCTCCTATTTCGAGGACCAATCCACTGGGAACCTCCTAACCGTTCTCAATGACGACGTGAACCAGCTCGAGCGCTTCGTTGACAACGGAGCGCTCGAGATCATTCAAGAGGGCACAACACTCTTCCTCATCGGGATCACGTTCTTTGTAGGTTGTCTCCTGTTGAAGAAAGGAGTGCTCAAGGATGAAGAAAGCGTTCGTACGTGTGAACAGCCATAACGGTATTCTCGCGTCGCGCGCCTTGACGGCACCAATGGACGCCATGAAGCTCCCAACGGTTGGATTCACAGCCCAGCAATGAACGCCCGATACGGGCCGCCTGCCTGAAGGCTGAGCTCTCGGAGAACCCTGAGTTCTATCGGCGATCCATCACTTTGTTGATGTCAGTTCCCAAGACGGCCGTCCTGGGAGACTATTTGGTCATTCGGAGAGTCGCTTCAGTTCTGGGAGGACATCGGAGCCGAGCATCGCGATGAGGCGCTCTTGATCTAGGGAGGCCATCTGGAGGGTGACCACGTCGGCGTCGAGGTCGTCGACGAGCGGCCGGTAGATATCGATGATTTCACCTGCGTTGGCTGTGACGGAATAACGCCCGATTACCTCTTCTCGGGGGAGGGCATCGGCTCGCTCCCGCAGGGTTAGCGGATCCACTGCATCGAGCCTGCCGGGGGCTCGGAGACCACGCCAGGGGAGGAGAGCTTCCCAGACTTCATCCTGATTGTTCGCAAACACCGACCAACGGGTGGCCAGCACTGTGGGTCTGGGCTTTCCTGCTGCTTCTGCGGCGCCTGTGACAGGATCGATGACCCGTTCTCGAGTTACCTCGGGATCCTTCACCGATGTGACGACGCCGTCAGCTAGTTCGCCAGCTAACGCCGCCGATTTTGGTCCTCCCGCGGCCATGAGGATGGGCACCCGATGGAGCGGCGGCGAGTAGAGCTTGGCTCTGTCGGTGGTGTAGTACTCGCCTTCAAAGGTGAGTTTTTCGCCGTCTAGGAGGCGGCGCATGATCTGCAGCGCCTCACGCATGCGAGCGGCACGCCCAGCGTACTTAGGAAATTCGAGGCCAAGCGGACCCTCGTTAATGTTCTCGCCGAGGCCAACGCCTAGGCTGAATCGTCCGCCAGACAGCCGGTCGAGTGTTGCGCTTGCTTGGGCAATGATGCCTGGGTGAAAACGGAAGAGAGGTGTGGTCACGCCCGTTGTGAACTCGACTCGCTCCGTCGCTTGGGCCATAGCTCCGATGGTCGAAAATGCGAAACCTGCTGCAGACTGATCGTCAACCCATGGATGGAAGTGCTCCGAGACGACAATCATGTCGAATCCCGCCTTCTCTGCAAGTACGGCATGCTTGACCAACTCTTCAGGCTGCCATTGCTCATGGCCTGCGAAATACGCGAACTTCGTCATGGGTTCCTCCGGGGCGATCTGTATCAATATTGCCAGAAGACGGCGACTGTGTTCTATGTCCGACTGAGTATGACGACGGGGATCTCCCTGTTGGTCCGGGATTGATACTCCCGATAGCCGTCATACGCCGATGTGATGAGCGGCCAAAGCCGTGACCGCTCCTCGCCACTCGCCGTCCTAGCTGTGACTGAAGTGGACTCTTCGACGATTTGGATCGTCACACTTGGATTTGCAAGAAGATTGCTGTACCACTGAGGATGGCTTGGCCTGCCGCCCCACGACGCGATGATGATCACGTCGGCGCTGTCCCTGAGGTAGAGCAACGGCACGGTATGCAGCTCCCCAGTTCTGGAGCCAACCGTGGTGAGCAGTAGCATGTCATTGTCCACAAGCCGCTTTCCGACACGCCCGCGGGTCGCTCTGAAGAGCTGGGAGTGGAACGTCGAGAGGTGTTTGGCAGTTGAGTCTCGCACGCGCCTACCGGTATTCGGGGTTGTCGAAATCGGACCTGCACCCGGCGTCCCACTCCGACCGCTGGTTTCCGTGAGCTGGGAATCCCTCCGCGTCTTTGAGCATGCGAGCCATATGTAACAGGTTCCAAGTCATGAATGTGGTGGTGCGGTTGGTGAAGTCATTCTCGGGCCCGCCGGAGCCGGGATCGAGGTAAGACGGTCCGGGACCGGCCTCTCCCAACCAAGCTGGGTCGGCCTGGGTCGGAATCACGTACCCGAGGTGCTGCAGAGAGTAGAGGGGGTTCATCGCGCAGTGCTTGGCGCCATCTTCATTAGCGGTGATCAGCGCTCCACCGACTCGTCCGTAGTAGGCGTTTTCGCCTACGTCATTGAGGATCGTCGAGGCGGAACAGAGCCGCTCAACGACCTGAGTAGCCACCGAAGTCTTCTCGCCGAGCCAGATGGAAGTGCCGATGACGAGGACGTCGGCGGCCATTACTTTCTCGAGGAGGTCTGGCCAGTCATCGGTCGCCCAGCCGTGCTCTCGCATGTCAGGCTGGACGCCGTGAGCCAAGTCGAAATCAACCGGACGAAGAACTTCTGTTGTTACACCGTTCTTCTCCATGATCGCAACCGAGATGTCGATCAGCCCTTGGGTGTGTGAGAGTTCTGGGATCTTCTTGAGGGTGCAATTTCCGATGAGCGCCGACAGGTCTGAGAAGTCGGTCGTGTTCGTCTCACAAAGGTCTTGTTGCTTTTCGCTGAGGGTCATCGGTGCCTCCGGGGCTGGCAATTATTCGCGACGGAGCTTAGATGAAGGCTCGGCTAGCTCAGGAGTCTATCCCACGCTTGCTCTCCTAATTCCGGGGGAGCTGTCGGCGGAGCCGACTGAGGTGGCGCCCGTCTGGGAACACATGCCGGACGGGTTCCCCCTCTAGCGAGCGAGAGGTGAGAGGCTCTATCGCTGGGGGCTCACTAGCTCCGGCCCATTGTTTCTTACCGAGTTCACAAGCGAACTGACCTCTGTAATTGAATATCCGCTGTCTGCGACTTCCTCAAGGACCCCCCTGAGATTGGCCACCTCTTGCTCTTCTGGGTCTATCCAGTCTTCCCAAAGACGCTGCGGTAACAAGACCGGCATCCGGTGGTGGACTCCGGCGATTTGGGACGCGGCGTCGGTGGTGAGAATGGTGCAGGTGTTGAGCCAACTGTCAGTCTGTGGGTCCTTCCAACTGCTCCACAGGCCGGCGAACACCATGGGCGAAACGTTCGTGATGTAATACGCTTGTTTGGAGTCACCATCTCGCCGCCATTCGTAAAACCCGTCGGCTGGGATGAGGCAGCGTTTTGACTTGAAGGAATCTCGGAATGTGGGCTTCTCGAACGCGGTCTCTGACCGGGCGTTGATCTGGATGGATCGGCGGTCCTTCGCCCAGTGAGGAACCAAGCCCCACTTGAACGAGCCGAGGACCTTCTCGCCATCGTGGTTGATCATCGCATAGACCGGATCGGTGGGTGCCACATTCCAACTCAGCTCAAGCTGTTCAGTTCCAACACGATCAGGCGCCATCATTCCGATGTAGTGATCGAGGTACATAGCGAGAGTGAACCGTCCGCACATGCTCCTATTGTGGCAGCCGAAGAAGAAGGTTGCGCGAGTCCGTCTGTAAGCCGGATTCTGTCCCGGGGCGAACCCCGTGAATGACTATCTATCTGGGAGCACCATCACTGGTGCCCTCGTGCGACCCACCTGGAACGTGTCGAGCGAGCAGCCCATGTTCCTGCTTGGTCTTGCTTCGGACGGGGTTTACCTAGCCAGCTCGGTCACCCGAACTGCTGGTGAGCTCTTACCTCACCGTTTCAGCCTTACCTGTGCCCTAGGGCCATCGGCGGTCTTCTCTCTGCTGCACTATCCATCGGCTCGCGCCGCCTGGGGGTTACCCAGCATCCTGCTCTGTGAAGTCCGGACTTTCCTCGACACGAAGCGAACCTCGAACCGCAGTCACTCAACGGACTCGCGCTAGGGAAGTCTATCGACACTCGGGCTACTGAACGAACCCATGAGCGTGGGCTTACGTGAAGAACCTCACCCCGGAACTCACAGTCGACGCCCAGCGCGCTCAACAAGAGTTGGCTGGAAACACTGGACGTGTCTCGTCGGAGCGTGATAACAGTTGAGAAGGGAAAGTAGGGCCCGAGCCATCCGTTGACGTTCAAGATTGCCGCTGTGTTCGGCAAGACGGCTGAGGAACTTTTCACTCCCTAGAGGAGGCTGCCCGCATCTTCTTGAGAGCTCGCCATCCGCCTGCACCACCCAGCGCTGCCCCGAGTAGGAAGAACGATGCAATCGTGGAAGTGGGCGCCGCTGAGCCGTTCGAGATCGAAGCCAAACCAATCCCACCAGCGAACAAGATGCCCGTCAGCGCTCCATGGAAGAGTGGCCGGGGCGAGCGCCGCCCAGCGACGTATCCGCCAAGCAGGGTCCCAATGAGCACCCCGAGCACGATTGAACTGTCGGTAGGGGTCTCGCTTCCGATCAAGCGCAGGACGGGCCAAATAACGAGTGCACCGAACGCTGAGAAGAGGGTCGAGGCCACTCCTCCAATGATGATGGCAAGCCATTGGATCTGCATATTACCAATGGTAGGGCTTCGGCTGAAAGTAACCTTCCCGACCGTTGACCAGTCACACTGGTGCAATTCGCTAGGAGGTAAAAGTGAAGAAGTATCTTGCTGAACTTGTGGGTACGTTCGTGCTCGTGTTCATTGGCGGTATGTCCGTCCTCGGCGCCGTGGCAATGGACGCCAGCCCGCTGCTAGTAGCTCCGTTTGGCTTCGGGCTGGGTTTGCTCGCGGCTATTTGGCTGGTTGGGCAGGTATCCGGTGGTCACTTCAACCCCGCGGTAACCACGGCGATGGTACTCGACAAGCGCACGCCGATGTCGGACTTCGGCCCCTACGTCCTTGCTCAGCTGATTGGAGCGACGCTTGCTGGCTACGCCGTCCACATCTCTACCTGGGGCAGTGACGAGCGCGTCGGCCAGTTCCTGAATAATGGCCCTGGCATGCGGGGCAATGAGACCGCAGCGCTGATTGGCGAGATTCTTCTCACCATGATCTTTGTTGGGGTGATCCTTGTGGTCACAAAACGCTCATCGGCAGCGCCTGGTGTGAAGACTCCCGCACTCCATCCAACTAGGGACTATGTCACCACCATGGTCATTTCCTTCACACTTATTGCGGTGCACTTTGCCGGCGTTGGCTTTTCCGGCGCCTCTGTGAACCCAGTACGTTCGCTCGGCCCAGCCATAGTTGGAACCGAGTTCGGATCGATTTGGGTGTACCTCGTGGGTCCATTGGTTGGTGCGGTTCTGGCTTGGCAACTGGTCAAACTGGTAGGCACAGAAGACGAGTAGCCAAGACAACTAGGAGCTAGTGACTAAAAAGCTGGCAACTAATGATGAGCCCCGCCGACCGGCGGGGCTCAGCGCGTCCACTTCAAGCCCAGGGCACAAGGGATTCGTAACGGTCGGAAGTGGCGGGTTTGGTGCAGTGCTTGCCTGGCAGCTCGTGGCGTACTTCGGCACCCACGACTGGGCAGAGGAGTAGCACTTAATAGCTCCAGGTTTCGATTCAAGTAGTCTGTTGGCTTACTCGTCGGGAGTTTCCCTTGGATTGGACTAACGCACTTGCCAGCCTGGCCTCAGGCGAGGACCTTACGCGTGCAGAAGCCAAAGGTGCGATGACGGCCATCATGGCTGGCGAAGCTACGGATGCACAGATCGCCGCCTTCATTGTTTCGCTCCGGATCAAGGGCGAAACGACTGTCGAGCTAACTGGGCTCGTGGAGGCGATGCGCGAAGCGTCGATCAAGGTTCAGGTAGATGGCCCGAGTGTGGATCTTGTTGGCACCGGTGGAGACCGATCAGGGAGCTTCAACATTTCAACTACGGCAGCGTTGGTTGCGTCAGCTGCGGGGGTGCAGATAGCAAAACACGGTAACCGCTCTGCCTCATCGAAAGCCGGCTCGGCCGATGTGCTCGAGGCTTTGGGCTATCCGCTGGATCTTGCTCCCGGGGCGACGAAGGAGATGGCGGAGGAACACGGTTTCGGTTTCTTCTTCGCTCGGCAGTACCACCCGTCAATGCGCCACGCCGGGCCCGTCAGGAGTCAGTTGGGCATTCCAACCGTTTTCAACTTCCTCGGTCCGCTGACTAATCCGTCTAGCCCAGCTAGATATGCCATTGGTGTCTCCGATGCAGCCATGGCAGGCAAGATGATTCATGTCCTCAAGACGCTGGGGGCCGAGTCGGCGTTTGTCTACCGAGGAGAGGATGGCCTAGATGAGCTTTCCACCTCTGGGCCATCAGTGATCCACCGACTCAAGGACGGGGAGATCACCCAAGCAGAGTTCACTCCCGAGGACTTTGGAGTAGAGCGAGCCAGCGTTGCGGATGTTCAGGGTGGAGATGTTGACGTCAACGCTCAGATCCTTCGTGATGTCTTGGGTGGAACCTTGGGCCCTAAACGAGACATCGCTGTGATCAACGCATCGGCAGCTGTTGTGCTCAGTGGCCTGGCCGACGGTTTCGAGCGAGGCGTTGTCTTGGCTCAAGAAGCGATCGACTCCGGAGCCGCAACCGCGAAACTTGAAGAGGTAATAGAGGCTGCTCAAGCCCTGGGCAACTAACCCCCCTGCCTTTGGGCAGGCTGGGAGGTTTCGCGTATGTTTATCAGGCTGTCGTTATCATGCCCTGATGCGAAAGACGGCTTTGGTGAGTTTGATTGTCTTGGCCTTTGGTGCCTGCGGCTCTGGAGTCGTCGCCACGGAACCTAGTCCGAGCGTTACTGACGCTCCTGCTGCTGAGGCTCCTGGCAGCCCGGAAGCAACGCAGCCTGCCACCGGGGAACCGTCAGCACATCCAGCCATCCCTGACGACGCGGCCGATGCTCCCGATTTCACTCTTCTCCTTGGAGATGGCACCAGTTATACGCTTTCAGAGGACCCCAAGCCTGTGTACCTGGTGTTCTGGGCTGAGTGGTGATCGACTTGTCGACGGGAGTTGCCCGTCATCGACACTGTTAGCGGCGACTACGCAGACGAGATCACCTTCGTTGCCATTGCCTGGAACGAGTCCTTTGCCAAGACAGAAGCAAGAGCGAAAGAGTTACTGACGTCAGGCAACGTGATTTGGGGTCTTGACGAGGAAGCAGAAGTCTTCAACCTTTACGGAGTGTCCTACCAGCCAGTGAGCGTGCTTGTTGCCAACGGCAAGGTCATTCAATCGTGGAGGGGCGCTGCTGGCGAGGAAGCTCTGCGAGTCGCCCTCGACAACTTGGCTTTGTTCGGCACCTAGGTGAAGAGCCCAGGGAGCCGGCGTCGCTCCCGATGAAGAACAGCACTCCAATAGCGATTGACGCTGTACCCGCAATGATGCCGAGCGTGATCTGAACCCCGCTGTCGAAGGTGACCGCATCAAGCCCCAGTGGAGCGCAATGCCGTGGGCCCTCTTAAGAGCTTGGCCCTTGGTGCACATCCCCCGTGGTTCGCGCTCCCACGGACTCGCCAGCGTCGACCTGTCCGATCAGGCTGATTAGCGAGAGGTAGTCGACGGGTCCGATCACCTTGCCGACGATCATGCCGTCGCGGTCGATGAAAAATGTCGCCGGTAGACCGAAGATGCCGAACTCGACTCCCGCCCGACTCTCGGGGTCAACAACGACGATCTGGTTCTCCGTCCGACCCAGTTCGTCAAGGAACGCGACAGCCGCGTCAAAAGTGTCTTCGTGGTCTATGGACACAAACCTGACTCCACGACCCTCAAACGCTTGTGCTGCCTGAACGAACCCGGGATGTTCCGCTCGGCACGGCGGACACCAGGATGCCCAGAAATTTACCACAACAATGTCGCCGGCGAAGTCTGTGAGTCTGATCTCGCCGGAACTCTCCAGCAGTGGGAGAGCGAGGTCTGGTACCGGCGTGTCGATGAGCGGCGTGTCGGGGACAGTCTCGGCTAGATCGATACGGCCTGCCAAGAAGCCGCCGAAGACCACCATGAGTCCAATGCCGACCCACGCGAGTTTCTTCGCACCCATATTAGGAACTTCCGAGCTGGTTGAGGAGTTGCTGGACATGTTCAAGCACGTCTGGGGGAAGGTTGGGAGATTCCGCAACTTGGGCCAGCAGAGGGCTTGCTTCTGCTCCTCGCTCTGAATCAACGAGAAGAATGGCATAGAAATAGGCCGCCTCGCTGTTTGTGGGGAAGGCCTCAAGGGCTCTCTGGTAGGCGACCTCAGCGGTCTCGGCCTCGTTGTTCACATAGAGAATCCAGCCCATTCGTCCGAGGGCTTCGGACGCCTGCGAGGGGAGTGGTTCATTGAGTAGAACAGCCTGGAAGTGTTCGGTTGCTGGCGAGAACTGTTGTTCCTCGAAGTACCGCTCCGCAAGAGCCAACTCCATTGCGTTGAGTTGGCTGGCTGGCATCACCCCTGTCGCTTTGAACTCAGCGATCGTGGATTCGAGGCGCCCGTTAGAGATCTCGTCGAGATTGGAAGTGATGTCACCGCTCACCACTGCGGTATCCGCAACAGGTTGCAGAACCTGGCCCAGCAGGAAAGCGGAGGCCGTGACAGCGAGGGCCCCTCCGACGACGATGCCTAGGGTTTTCAGAGCTGGAGGACTGGACTCGATCCTCTCCGGTGCTTCTTCGGAGATTTCGGGCCCCGATTCCCGACGGCGTTGGCTGCGAGCGAGGATTAACCCGCCAGCGATGATGCCGGCGACGGGTACAGACCACAGGATGATCCCGCTCACGTCCGTTGGAGGATCCATCAGTATCGACGGGCCGTACCTAGCGGTAAAGAAGTCGAGAATCTGCTGGTCAGACCAACCCGCGTCCACCTTTTCCCGAATAATGCGCGCCATGGTGATTGCGGTGGGAACCTGTGACTCGGCTACGGATTCGGCTTGGCACTTTGGGCATCGAATCCGATTTCCGAGGTCGATTGCGCGGTCGCCGGTGCCTCCTCCGATGACTAGCCCCCAAGCAATGATGATGGCGAGAAGACCGGGCAACGCCCATCGACGGAACCGCGTCATGCGGACGTCCGCTTCAAAGCTTCCTCGCTGTCTCGAGCCTTCCTTCCCTGGGCTGAGTAGAGACCGCCCGCGGCGATCACAAAGCCGCCCAGCCAGACCATCCACTGGAGAGGGAAGACGTGGACGTCAAGCAGGATGTGGTCTCCATCGATGTTCTTGAGGCTGAGATACAAATCCTGGCCGAAGCCTGCGACGACCGCAGGCGTGGGAATGGCGATGGTTGGGTAGGTGTTGATCTGGGGTTGGTAGGTCCCGATGGTGCGCCCGTCGCGCTTGACCAACACGTTCGCGCCGATCTCATTCCGCTGTGGGTTCGAGGCGGTGAAGCCGCTCACGTAGGTCAACTCGTAGGAATTGAAATTCACGGTTTGACCCATATCGATGTTCAGGCCCACTGTCGTAACAGACAAGCCGCTTGAAGCGGCAATCCCGACGGCAATGACTGCGACACCGACGTGGGAGAGCATGCCTCCCCAGTAGGCACGGTCGCGGCGAACGATGTTTGCTGCCGCTTGAAAGAGGCTCATATCGCGCCTGCTCGCGGCCGCGCTCGCGAGCCGATAGAGTCGAAGTGTGGGGCCCGCAAGGATGAAAACAGCCAGTCCAGCGGCGAGTATCGTGCCGCGACTACGCAGCCCAAGGAGGACGCTCAGGGCGCTGGTGGTGAGACCTGCCATCGCTGGAAGGTAGAGGCGATCGGCGAGCGTGGCCTTGGTCGCCGCCTTCCAAGGGGCCGTCTCGCTGAGTCCGAGAACTAGGAGAAGTACCAAGGTTATGGGGAGACTTGTCTTGTCGTAAAAGGCTCTACCAATTGAAATGGTTCGGTCGCTGAACACTCCAACAAAGATGGGATAAATGGTGCCAAGGAGGACCGTTACCGTCCAGACGGTCAGGAGTACGTTGTTGGTGAGGATGCCCCCTTCACGGCTCAGGAGGGAACCGACCTTATTCTCGCTTGCTGAATCGCTCGCCCTTACAGAGTAGAGCGCCATGCTCCCAACAACGATGAAGAGGAAGAACCCAAGAAAGGCCGGGCCGACGGGTGACTGGGTGAAGGAGTGGACTGAGATGACTGCCCCGGATCTTGTCAGGAACGTTCCCAAGATCGTCAAACCGAAGGTGGAGATGGCGAGCGCGAAATTCCAGGACTGCATGATGCCCCGGCGGAGTTGGACAGCGAGTGAGTGGATGAGAGCGGTCGCTGTTATCCACGGAAGGAACGACGCGTTTTCAACGGGATCCCACGCCCAATACCCGCCCCATCCAAGGACCTCGTAAGACCAGAGTCCACCGAGTAGGACGCCAACCGTGAGAAAGGACCAACTCACGAGCGTCCATTTATGCGAGCGTCGAGCCCACTCGGGACCGGGTTGGTTGAGCGCCAGCGCGGCCATTGCGTAGGCGAAGGGCACGGTCAGCCCGACGTAGCCGACGTAGAGAAAGGGGGGATGAATAGCCACCAAGATATGGTTCTGGAGGAGCGGGTTCACACCTCGCCCCTGCAAGGGAACCTCGGCTGTAGCGAACGGGTTGAGAGAAGACTCGAGGCAGCCGGTCTGAGCCGCGGCGGTACAGACTTCGAAGGGATTGGCGACGGTCAGGATCATGCCAAAGAAGAACACCGCTACGAGCCCCAGTACGCCTATTGCCACGGCACCGAGGCTGTCCGGAGCTTTTCGATAGTTTCTCCACATGAGGTACCCGAAGATCCCGAGCATCAGAGCCCATAAGAGAATCGATCCCTCAAGGGCCGACCAGGCAGTTGAGATCTTGAACAAGAACGGCGTCGTTGATGCGTGGTTATTGGCAGTGTAGGAAAGGCTGAAGTTGTCCGTCAGGAGAGCGATTTGGAGAGCCAGCATCGATACGATGGCGCCGCCAAAGAGGAGTTGCATCATCCGCTTCATATCCGGGGTTGTTCCGGTGCGGAGGGCCTGAGAACCCTGTAACAGCAAGCCGATGGCGCCGAAGAGTCCAGCTAGTACACCGAGGTCGCCCAGGAGGGCGATCATGGTGCCTCTGTTGGCGCTTCGTAGGTCTCTTCGTGTCGAAGAAGGAGGGTGGTGGCGTGGAACTCGTCACCCTCGAACGTCCCTTCAAGGAAGACACCGGTTTTGTCGGAGAACAGTTCGGGAGGCGTCTCCGTCGTACGAACAAGGATCTCAGCGTTGGTGAAGTCTGTCACCACAAAACGAAGCACGTCTCCGTCGGTTGTGATGCTGCCGGGTCGAATGAGTCCGCCGAGCAAGAACTGGCTGTCGCCAAGCTCGACTTTCTGTTCGAGCGCTTCGTTAGGTTCGAGGTAGAGCACCTCGCTGTTGCTGAGGAGTCGACCTAGGAGAAATAGACTCAGAGAACCCACGACGACCAAGAGGATGATGGTGAGGGGCCGCTTCATGATTGGCTGTCGTCCAACCGCTTTCTGCGAGAACGCATCCACAACGCGTAGCTAACTATGAAACCGTAGGTCACAACATAGGCAAAGATGACAACAGCTACCTGCGATGACATCAGAGCATCTCCAAGTCTGGTTCAGCGAGACCGTGGCGTTCAGAAGCCTCAGCGCTGGCGACTGATTCGGCTAGCAATTCAAGCCGGGTTCGGGTGATGAGGAACACTACGAAGAGGAGCGAGAACGCAGCTAGGTTCGTGAGGAAGGCCGACAGCATCGCTGGATCCATCGAGGCTCCGTCGGATCGTATCGTTGGACCCTGATGCAGAGTTCGCCACAGGTTCACGGAGAAGTAGACAGCCGGCACCATGAGGAACGCCATCGAACCAAGCACCGCGGATCGATTGGCCCTTACTATTGGGTTTGAGATGGCCCGTCGAAGCGCCAAATATCCGACGTAGACGAAGAACATGACCGCGGTAGAGACAAGTCGAGCATCGCCCCAGTTCCATGCGGTTCCCCACACCGGCTTGCCCCAGATCATGCCGGTCATGATTGCTAAACCGGTGAAGAAGACACCGATCTCGGCTGAAGCTGCAGCTGTCCGATCCAAGATCGGTCTCTTGAACCCCAGCCACGCCAACGACCCGATGAGCGTGACACCAAAAGCGGCGAAAGCAACCCACGCTGTACTCACGTGAACGTAGAAGATTCGTACGAACTGTCCTTGTACGACGTCGGCGGGCGAGGTGATAGCTAGGAACAACCCGTAAGCCAGGGCGACGGCTGTTAGCCAGGTGAGCGTCCGTTGGGTCTTCACAGTTATTGATCCTCGAGGAGGGTCGACGATGCCATGCCAATAGCCGCGGTGATAGCCACCACGAGCAACAGCAGAGCGATAGGCGTAACGATACTCTGGCTGTCGCTTAACTTAGTTGTTGCGATTGAGGCTCCAACGAGGCTTGGAAACGCTAGCCCGGCTGCCAAGAGGGGAGCCAGCGCGTTGGACGAACGGGTCCCGGCAACGAGGAAACCGACGAGGGTGCCGGTCATCGCCATCGCCAGAGCTAGGAGGGCGCTGACCGGGATCAGCAGCCACCACTGGGCGGGGAGTGCAGGGTTAAAGAAAGCGACGGCGATGGGGCCCATCACCAGCTGGAAGCTTCCGAGGAGGGTTGCCGAGGCAACTGATTTCCCGAGGAAGAGGGCCGCGGGATCGCTCAAGGTCAATCGCATCAGATCTCGCTCCTGGGGTGATGATTGAGAAGATTGGCGAAGGGTCACGAACATTCCGAAGAGCAAGACGACTACCCAATACATTCCGATCCCAATGTCGCTTAGAGTTTTGAGCGGCAGGGCCGTTGCGATCGGAATGAGGAACAGCGCCAATGCTCCATAGGGCAACACGATCCAAAGAATCTCGCCCGATCGCCCCTCTACGCGCAGGTCAGTCTTTGCGATAATCCACGCCTGCTTCCAGAGGCTCATAGAGAGATCACCCTTTGGGTGACGCGCGCTAAAACAGCCGGGTCGTGCGAGACCACCACGACTGCGCCGCCCCTGTCGCGGGTATTGGTGATCAGTCGATCGACGATACCGATGGCTGCATCATCGAGGCCGTTGTATGGCTCGTCGAGGAGGAGGAGCTTTGGGTTCATGAGTGAAGCCCTTGCTAGATCCGTGCGACGGCGCATGCCCTGAGAGGCCCTGTCGGCCCTCCGGCTGGCAACAGGACTCAAGCCAGTGGCAGCGAGAGTCCGCTCCACGTCCCTGCTCGGGATGGCTCGGAGGGCCGCGATGAACTCGAGGTTCTCGCGGAGAGTGAGCAAGTCGTTCAGCGCTGCTCGGTGGCCAACTAGCCCAATCTCTTGGCGGGGGTTCTCCTCAAGTGGGAGGACTGTCACCAACCCGGCTGTGACCGGTTGGAGGGTGGCCATGACTCTGAGCAGAGTGGTCTTCCCCGAGCCGTTGGGCCCTTGTACTCCAACACATCCCCCGTCGGATAGTGAGAGGGTGACATCGTCCAAGACTTGGTTTGCCCCGAAGGCGAGCGTCACATTGTCGAGTTGCACTAGAGGTTGCACGAGTCGAAGGATACCGCCGGCG
>Ga0302123_10001891_pt1 | contig 14625 bp, 13 predicted proteins | sample CB21_321_MG_FD_203109 | JGI IMG/M metagenome (GOLD analysis project Ga0302123, IMG submission 203109) | Marine microbial communities from Western Arctic Ocean, Canada - CB21_32.1 | ecosystem: Environmental > Aquatic > Marine > Oceanic | place: Canada: Western Arctic Ocean | collected 2017-09-28 | reverse complement strand
ACTGGCGGTGAACTGGGTGAGGAGAACCCGCACCTCATGCTGAAGGCCATGAACGGCGTAGCTGGCTAATGCCAGCGGCCCAGCTAGTCCCGTTGCAGTTCAAGCCAGGAGTCTGGAAGAACGGCACACTTTACCAAGCACAAGGTCGCTGGTACGACGCTGATTTAATGCGGTGGAGTGTTGGGGCGCTGGGGCCTGTCGGTGGATGGCGCACATGGGGCGACACCACGACCGCGATCACCAATGTGCCGAGGACCACGTTGCCCTGGATGGACAACACGTTTCGGCGCTGGATCGCTGTCGGCACCTACGCGAACCTGTACGTCTACAATCACGCGGCGTCCCTGTACGACATTACCCCTGTCGGCTTCACGGCTGGCAGGGAGGACGCCGACCCGAACACCGGGTACGGCAACGGGGTCTACGGCCAATCTACATATGGGAACTCAAGGCCCGATCTCGGCATCCCTGAACCGGCCACGATCTGGAGCATGGACCTGTGGGGTGAGGACTTGGTTGGATGCACACCCGACGATGGCGATGTGTACCAGTGGGACGCTACTGGTGGGGTGCCTACCTCGACCAAGGCTGCGCGTATCGCGAACTCGCCACAATTCGCTATAGCCACATCGGTGACCAGCGAGCGTATCCAGATGGTGTTCGGTGGCGTACCATCCGGTGGCGCAGAAGCCAACCGTGATCGACGAAGAATCTTCTGGTCGGACTCTGAGGACAACACCGACTGGACTGCCACCGCTACGAACCAGGCCGGTGACCATATCCTCGAGACTGAGGGTGACCTGCTCGGCGCGGTCAAGGTGCGCGACAAGCTGCTGATCTTCACCACAATTGACGCACACACGGCGACCTACGTTGGCCTACCGTATGCTTATGCCTTCGACCGCATCGGGGATAGTTGCGGTCCCGTTTCGATCAACGCCGTCGTGGTGGCTGGGCCAACGGCGTATTGGATGGGCCGTAGCGCGCAGGGCTTCTTTATGTACGACGGATATGTGCAACCCATCCCATGTGACGTAGAGAGTTTCCTCACGACTGAGATCAACCAATCCCAGGCGAGCAAGGTAATCGCCTGGCACAATACGTTGTTCAACGAAGTGGTCTGGTTCTATCCTGGCGACACGAACGAGGTAGACGCCTACATCAGCTACAACTACGTCGAAAAGCATTGGTCTGTCGGCACGATGGCGCGTAGTGCGGCGATGAGTCGCGGCATCTTCCTACACCCGATCATGTTTGATCCAAGCGGCAACCCATACGAGCATGAGGTCGGCAACACTTACGCGGACGTTGGCGAGACGGCTCTGGTGCCTTATGTGGAATCTGGCCCAGTTGAACTCGGCGGCGGCAACAATATCCTGTCAGCTACGAGCCTGATCCCAGATGTGACCTCACTGGGGGATATCACAACGACCTTCTACACGCGCCTCTACCCGACCGACAGCGACACGGCACACGGCCCCTACACGATGGCCGCACCGACCTCTGTACGGTTCACAGGCAGAACGTGCAGGATGAAGGCGACCTCCGCGTCTAGCGCGGCATGGAACCTGGGTATCCCGAGGCTTGAGATGAAGCCGGGAGGCAAACGGTGAGCCTCTCTACGCCAAGCGGAACGAAGCGTCTGGTGCTGCCAGAGCCTCGCAGGGAATACGACCGTCAGGCGCTGATATTTAACAATATCGCTATGGAAGAGGCCGACAGGAGTAATTTCAAGCACTTCCAAGATGTGGATCTCGCTAACGGCGAGCGACTAATCTTGGTGTCAGCCAACGGTACGCGGTATTCCGTGACGGTAACCGATGCGGGCGTGTTGGGAACGACATCGATATGAAAGAGACTGAACGGCCTGGGTTTATGGAGGCGTGGGAGCGTAGCAAGCCTTATATGGCTACCGCGCTAAAGAAAAGCGGCGATCTTTATGACGTTTCTGACCTACTGACCATGATCGAAGATGGCCGTGCTATCTTCTACCCTGTGCAGAATGGAGCCGCTGTCTTTCGGGTCGTTGTCTATCCAAAAAGGACAAGATTGGCCCTGTGGCTGATAGGTGGCGAGGTGGGCGAGGGTGTCGCAAAACTAGACGCAGTGATGGAAGCAGCCGAGTTGTTGGCTAAGAAACATGAGTGCGACGGGATCGAATGTATGGGGCAGATAGCGTACAAAAAGGTACTCAAGCCCTATGGGTATAAACACAATGGCGTAGTCCTTACCAGGGAACTAGGAAACTAAAATGTGCCAAAATCCCTTCGGCAGCAGTGATAGCGACAGTTACGATCCCATATCTGGCCGATATTCGGGGTTGAAAATAACGGATGTCCAGCAGAGCGATCCAGATACTGAGGCTCGCCAAAGAATGCTATGGGACGAGTCCCAGAAGCTGGCGGTCACATCGCCTTTTACGTCTCAGTACGGTGGCGCGTCCGCGATGCCGGGTATGTCGGGAATGCAAAATCGCGGTCAGGAGTATATGACCAACGCAATCCTGGGCTCTGGAGAGTACGGAGATCCTGCCCAGAATCTCGGTTTCTCGGACTATCCCCGCCCAGAAAGTGCGGCGGCAGTGAATCAATGGAATTTCACTGGCACTCCCACTTCTTACGCCCCAAGCGAGTATAGGTTCAAGACACCAATAGGTTCGCCAGACCCAGACGATCCAAATGCGCCACCGTTTAACCCAGCCCTAGAGGCGCAGGCGCAGGCGAAGGTGCAGACGCAGCAACAGACGCAGCAACAGACGCAGGCGCAGGCGCAGGCGCAGGCGCAGGCGCAGGCGGGGATAAAATTCTCGGGAGTGTCGGGGCCACCGAGCCAATACAGTGCAAAGATGACGATAGATGATACTGATTACATCCCAGATGCCCCTACCCCTACAGAGCCGCTGCTAAAGAAAAGCGACTACACCGACCCTACCCGTAACCGTTCAGACACTGTCGGCATAGCCGAGATGGAAGATGCTGCCCTGGCTACGCGCCGTCTCCTCGAGCAGCGCGGCCCAGTAGACCCTGGCTACAAGCAATTCCTTACTGGTGGGTGGGCCGAACAGGGAGCTGCGGGGACCGGCTCGACGCCTGGGTTCAGCACCGACGCTGACGGAAACCTCGTACCCATTAAAGACTTCGGGTGGTCAGGCACGGAGCTAAAAGATCCGACATATGACACGGAGGGTAACGTGGTCACTCCCGGCTACCGTCCCGGCTATGACACAATTTCAGGTCCGACGAGTGGCGAGGGTTCTGACCCGTTCGGTGTGGAGGAACGAGATCCGCTCACATTCGGCTCTATCGATCCAGCCACGGGACTGCCTCGCGTTGATTCCGAGAACCGCCTTATTGGCGATATTCCGGCAGTCACGCAGGGGCTCATATCGGCGCAGACGGGTTATGGGACCGAGGGGACAGGGCAACGAATTGCGCGAGATGCTGCTGGTGATCCGATAAGGGACGCTGATGGCAGTATAGCGATGGAAAGTGCGCTGGGGTTAAGCGCCGAGGAACGCGAACTCTCTCAGATTGGGCAAGCGGATAGGCCGGGACGGGTCTTGGACCCGCTTACCGGCGAATATACGACCGCCGCCGTAGCCGAACGGGTTGGCGAGCAAACAATCGGAGGGCCTGGCCAGTTCAGGAATCCGAAGACTGGATTGGTCACCGATGTGATGACGCCAAGTGAGGTCACGGTTGATCCGCTGACGGGTGAGGCAACCACAGACGTTGATGCGGTTACGCCGACTGCGTTTGCAGGGCCTGGCGCGGTAACGGTCGATCCGGTTACGGGTCAGGCGACTACGGCAGTTGGAGCAGTCGGGCCGAGTCAGATTGCCGGTCCCGATGGTGTGGCGATCAATCCATTCACGGGACAGGCTGCTGAAGCCCTCGGCGCGATAGGGCCAGACGCGATTGCAGGGCCTGGTGGCCTGACGGTCGATCCAGTAACGGGCCAGACTACGACTGCGGTCGGCGGCGTAGCCCCCGGTGAATTTGGCGGCTCTTCGTTCTTGGGTGGCCCCGCGATGTCCGACTACATGAATGTCGCTGGAACCGAGGCAGCGGTAACACAGGCGCGGCAGGACTACGAGATAGCCCTCAACCGCGAAAAAGCGCGTCAGGCACAGGTCGGTGCGTTCGGGTCGAGGGGCACCGTCGAAGAGGCTGGGTTGATTGACGCGCAGGAGCGCAACATCGCCCAGATCCGAGGCGCAGGATTCGACCGCGCAGCGCAGATGATGGAATCTGATGCGGCACGGCGTCAGCAAGCTGGACTGCAAAGTCAGCAGCTAGGCACTCAGACAGGGATGGCCGGTCAAGCACTAGAGGCTCAACGCAGAGAATCCGACGCAGCCCGTGCCCAGCAAGCGGCGATGCAGGCCCAGCAATTAGGCTTCCAGGGACAGCTACAGACCCAGCAACTCGCCCAGACTGGTGACATTCGGGGTGCGGAATTGGGGCTGCAAGCCTCCATGCAGGGTCAGCAACTTGAGGCCCAGAGGAGGTCAGAGGAAGCCGCCCGCTATCAGCAAGCTGGGTTGGCTGGTCAGCAGTTGCAGACTCAGGCCGATATGCAGACCCAGCAATTAGCACAAGCTGGCGACATTCGCGGCGCAGAATTGGGGTTACAGGCTAGTATGCAAGGGCAGCAACTTGAGGCCCAACGCAGGGAGTCGGACGCGGCCCGTGCCCAACAGGCCGCACTGGCTGGTCAGCAGTTGGGAACTCAAGCGGAAATGCAGACGCAGCAGTTGATCCAGTCCGGGGGAATTCGGGGTGCAGAGTTAGGGCTACAGGCCGGGCTGCAAGGTCAGCAGTTGCAAGCGCAGCGCCGTGAAGCAGACGCCGCTCGCGCTCAACAGGCGGCTCTCGCTGGTCAGCAGTTAGGGACTCAAGCGCAAATGCAGACCCAGCAATTAGGCTTCCAGGGTGGAATGCAAGCCCAGCAACTAGGGCAGCAGACAGCGATTCGACAGGCTGAGTTGGGTATGGAAGCTGCTCGCGCTAATCAACAGACGGCACTCACCAGTGGCTCGCAGACCCAACAGATCGGCGCGGCACGGGAGATGCGCCAGGCCGAATTGAACCTCCAACGTCAGCAGCAGACTCAGCAGCTTGGACTCCAGTCTGGGATGCAACAGGCAGGATTCGGCCAGCAAGCCGCGATCCGACAAGCCGAGCTGGACCTCCAGCGCGAACAGGGGACTCAGGGACTCAGTGCCGACGCATTTATGCAGCAGCAGCAGTTGGGGCAACAGGCAACGATGGCCTCTGCCTCTAACGCGCTCGACGCTGCTCGCGCTGATCAGCAAGCCGCGTTGTCATCAGGCAACCAGGCCGCTGCGCTAGAGGCACAAAGGAGGGGACAGGCGGCTCAAGCACAGGTCAACGCTGCGATGCAGACTCAGGGTTTGGGCGCGGACGCCGCTGCCCAGGCATCCCAGCAGGAAGCTGCGCGGCGTCAAACCCTGTCGCAGATGGGGCTACAGTCTGGAGGCATGGGGCTCGACGCTGATGCTCAATTCAGGGAGCAGCAGGTGGATGCAGCCCGGCAATTGGCAGATGTCGGTGGCATGACACAGGGTGGGACATTCGCAGCCGGAGGACAGCTACAGCAGATGGGTGCCCAACAGGAAAGGGCGCAGATGTTGCAACAGGCGTGGGACTACGAGCAGTGGTTGCGCGGTCAGCAAGGTGGCGCAGAGTCACTAGCCATGATGAGGGGTATGTTGCCCGGTGGTCGCCAAGAAACCCTGGGACAGGGGCCGGACAGGTTCGGCCAGATTCTAGGCGCGGCTGGCGTTGTGGCAGGGGGATACGCCGGTAGGAGCCCTAGTGATGTGAGGGTGAAGGAAAACATCACATACGCTGGCACTAAGAATGGCTTTAATGTCTACGACTTCAACTACTTGGGTGGTGACAACAGGTACAGGGGAGTTATGGCTCAAGAGGTTATGAAGCAGCGACCAGACGCGGTTGAGAGCCGAGATGGCGTCTACTGGGTCGATTACGGTGCGCTCGGCATCCAGATGGAGGCCATCTAATGGCCCGCTATTGGGATGACCCAAACGAGGCAGGGGCTTACAGCCAGGGCTTACTGGCGCAAAGTAACCTTAGCAACCTATTGGGATCGCGTCGAGCGACTGTGATACCTGACAGCGTTGGGAGCTTTGCCAGTACGGCTGGCATGGCACCCGCAGCGGCGGCGACGGGGAGTTGGGCTGGCAGAAACGCACCCCCTAGTCGTGAGCCTCTTAGACCGATCACTATTAGGAGAGAGGGGCGAAAAGTTGCCGATATCTTTAAGGATGCCCAACTCGGTCAGTTTGGGGCGAGTATCGGAGGACGCGCCATGCCGTTCGGTCAGCAAGCAGCAAGCCCGTTGGCTGTGCCGGGTCAGTTCGGCCAATTCGCTCCAACTAATCCGACCGCCCTACAGGGAGCAGCCGACATCTTCAAGGGTGCCCGGCCTGGCCTAGCGGCAGCGGACGCGGAGTATACTGCCCCCGCCCTAGCCCTAGAGGGAGATCCTGGAAAGGTACTAGAGCCCGCTCAAGGCTTTTTCGGGCGTATGCTTGGAGCCAAGGGTAGCGACAAACGGAGCGATATAAGTAACGCGATGATAGCGGCTGGAGCCCGAATGATGCAAGGTAGCACAGATGGCACGTTTGCTACGATTGGCGAGGGACTCGAGACGGGTCTAGACGCATATCAAGGGCGAAAGGAAGACAGGCGCGTACAGGAAGACAGGGATATTGTAGCCGCAGATAGGGCACGGGAAACCAAGGTCCGTGAAGACCTGGAAACAGCACTAGCCACGATGGCCGAAACTGGGGAATTGACTCCCTCTCAGATGCAGATAGCACTAGGAATAGGTTCATCTGACCCCACTGCCGGCATAGCCGCGCTGGAGGGATTTAAGACTGAGAATGCAACCACCACCTCTGTAACCAACTTCCTTGGCAGGCTGGACCCTGACGCCCTAGCGGAACTAGAAGAGTCCGGTGGGGCAGACCTTTTGAGGGAATCGTCTAGCGTTTTCTCCAATGATCAAAAGCTAGATATGATGCTGACCATTGGCGCTGAAGCGAAGCGCCGAGAAGACGCAATCGACCCATTGTTATGGAGGCTTGAGAACATAGATAATCGCTCCCTGGCAACTCCAGAACAGTTGGAACGGGCTAGGTTTATAGCGAGGAATTCCGAGTATACTGAACGGATGCTGACATCGCCCATAAATTGGCGGGTGATCGACGATGAGAATCAAGTCCACTATTACAGAGATGACATTCGAATTGAGTCATTCGACAAGGCCGTTGACGATCCTGTTGTATCTCCTGCCGCGATGATGGGATTTGAGGAATTCTACACGAACGAGAGGAACTCCGGTCGCCGTGAACTCTATACCTGGAAGCGTGGGATAGATGCGGTAGACCGTATGAAAGATGAGGCATTTGGTGAGAGAGCCCGTGGGTTGAGAAGGGCTTGGAAAACATTCCAAAACTATGCTAACTCTGACCTTAGTCGCGGCGAGGCCCTGGCAAACCTAGAGGCTTCATGGGCCGAACTGGGGTTTGCGAACTTGTCGTCGTTCGTAGGCCCGACATCAGACTATGAGTTCGGGATAGCTCAAGCGTTAAGTGGTACGAGAGAGTTAACAAGGGCCGAGCTAAAGAAACACATGACGCAGTTGTATCGGCAAAAGCTGGACGATATTGCTATGCATAATGACAGGCTTCTCAAACAGGTTCCCGATCAGGAGATACGGGATCTGTACCTCATCAGACTTTCTCCCGAAGATTGGCATGAGGATACAAGAAGATATTTTGATGACCGGCTAGGCAGCGAACAAAGCACAGAGGGCCATCGTATTCTGTTGTCAGGTGTCAGGTCTTGGACGGGTGCTTTACAGGACTTAGGACCAGGTCGTGTTCCCAGGCCAGGCACTGTACCCGAACCCGGTACAGTACCGCCTGATTCGGTAATAGCACGGCCTGATTCACTGCAAACCACGTTTGACACATTGAGTGCCTTACCGATTACCCCAGATGCAGACATCGATCTCGGCACCCCCCTCCAACAAAATGGTTTGTTGGCTATCCCCGCAGTATCCCCTTCTGGCGGTGAATGGATGCGTACCGGAGAAGAGCGCGGTTTCGGGAATCCGCTCCAAAGCAATATGTTTAAGTGGGAGCGAAGGGATGAGTTTGGTAAGTTACTAGATAGCGAATGGATCAAAGACGGGGACGTTCCGTGGGTAAATTGAGAGCAGACGTTGAGTAACGGCCAGGACACTCGCCGGTATGATGCACAAGGCTTCACGAAGCCTATGCCGCATCCCACGAATCCCGAATTCCTGATTGTATACCATAAAGACGATAACCTGAGCCATTGGGTAAAACTCGACCCCGAAACCCAGAATTGGAGGATCGTTGAGGGCGACCGTGAAGGAACGAAACAGGAAGGGGGAAGAAGAGATGCGGTTCCAAAACGTGCGATAGACGAGGAGATGGGTGTTGGCGAAACCATCGGTGGCTTTGGGCAGTCGATAGCACATGGCTTCACGATGGGATGGGCCGATGAACTGATCGGTTTGATGTCGCCCGAGAAAGCTGCTGAATGGGAAGCCAACCGCAAGCAATTCAGAGAACAGCACAAGATAGCTAGTGGTTTCGGTGAACTCGCTGGCGGTGTCGGATCGTTTATGGCTGGTGGTGCGGCCTTGCGTGGTGGAGCGGGCCTGGTAAAGGGTGGCGCGGCCCTGGCAAGAGGTGGCGCGGCAGGACGAGCAGGAGCTAGTACCGTAGGACGCGCAGCGGCTCGTCAAGCAGCCCGTGGTCCCGCTCGAGTCACTGCGCGTACCAGTGCAGCCGCTCCGGTATCCCGTGCCGCTCCTACAGCCGCCAGCACAGTGGCTCCTACCGCAGCACAAGCTCCGCGAGGGTTGCTGCGCCAATCAATCCGTACTGGCTTGGAAGGGTCAGGGGCCGGGGCCGCATACGGTGCAGGTGAAGCAGAGGGTGGTATAGGAGATAGGGCTCGGGCGGCAGTACCGGGCGCAGTATTCGGTGGTGCTATCGGTGGGGCAATGCCAGCAGCGATGGGGCTGATATCGTCAGGGGCCGGGAAGCTCGCCGGGATGGTTGGCGGCAGAATGGAAAGGTTTAGGCGCGGGATAGATGAAGGCAGATTGCTTGGTGGTGACTCGCCAGCGAGTGCGCGAGCGATGGCCCGAGAAGAGGCTGCCGGGGGTGGTGGCTTACTAGGTGGTGGAGTCCTTGGTGCCATCAGAAGAATGCCCAGGCGTGTAACCGATGCGCTCAGAGGAGAAGGTGGTGTCACACTAGCCCCAGAGCGTAAGTCTGCACGGGCCATGCTAGATGATATCGATGCCGCGAAGCCCGAAGATTGGAGGGAGCTAGTCCGAGGTTGGCAACGAGAGACACCGGATGCGTTTATTGACGCGAGTGGACGGACTCTGACAGAAGACCAAGTATGGATACGCAAACTTGCCGACCATATGGAAGAAACGGGGATGGCGAGGCCAGGACAATTATTGGCTGCCATAGAGGGGCAGACCGCAGCGAATGTTGGTGGTGCGGCCAGCGGCGTAGGGGGTTATTCCCAGGCCGCAGAAGGACTCATCCCAGCGGTAAGACAGTCGGCGCGTGAATTGGCTAACGAGGTGTCTGATGCTGTCGAAGGATGGACGGCCAGACAAATGCGGCGATTGGGCGGCGAAGCTGCCGAAGATGCAACGACCACGGGCAGTAGGTTGAGTTCGCGTCAAAAAGCACGTTCTGACGAAGCTGCTGTACTTTATGGGCGGCTAGAAGAGTTGTCATTAAGCCCCGCTGCGAAACGTGAAGTCAGTGAGTCCTTCGGTCGGGAAGGTGCGTTTCGGAATCCAACGACCAAGCGAGAATTGGAAGAGACTTGGATAGATTTGATAGAGGCGCAAAATAGAGATTTGCCTTTAGGCCAGAAGATCGGACTTGATGCGGATGGTCTAGTGATACCGCTAGAAAAAGCACTTGCCCAAGGTGCTATAGGCAGTGCCGGTCGCGCTGAACTGCTCGTCAGAGTTGTTCGGCAGACTGCGAAGAAATACGCACCATCCGACATAAGCGGCACAGCTAATGATGCCAAATATAAGAACCTCATGGGGATGGCAGATGGATTATACGAAACCCTGAACAGGGTTACTGGCGGCGACACCAAGGCGGCCCTGGCCGCGTATCGCCGTCAAAGCGAGGGTCTACGGGGGTTCCGCCGTGGTGAGGAATTAGTTCTGAAGCCCGCCCAGGTTACGATCAAGTCGTTGGAAGAGACAATCGAAGAAGTTAGGCGGAACGCTGTACGCAACATCAGCGACGATATTGACGATGTGGTGCGGAAAGAGATGCAGGATGAAGCGGAAGATGCGCTTGCAGAGGGCTATGTAACTGCGTTGGCAGACAAAGCCAGACGCGCTGATATCGACGGATCAGGCAGATCGCCCGAACAGGTGTTTTTGGAAGCGGAGCCGATATTGAGAAAACTGTTTGGCAGCGATAGCGATGACCTGTTGAAGATGCTTCAGCGTAGGCTCGCAGAAAGAAAGCGATTACTGCAAATCGAAGGTGTCAAACCCAGTGCAGCGGCGATTGATCCTGGCACCGAAGCAGCCAACGTCGCCAAGGAAGCGACATTCTGGGGTGCAGGGCAGTACCAGGGGGGGATACGCGAAAGAGCAGAAGCTGCAAGGCGTTGGGCGGCAGGAACGAGGCCCCAACAACTAGCTACTGCCAGGTTGGGTCAGTTGCCAATGCGTGAAGGGCTAGAACGCCTGGGGACCATGAGGCGATACGACCAGTTACGCCAACTAGGACAACAGAGGCTGGGCGAGGATCTGGCTGTTGGCGGTGGCCTACTCAGCGCGGGTGCGAACAGGCCCGGAGAAGCACTTGCACCTACCTATGATCAGGAAACTCACGGGTTGCTACAAAATTACCGTAATTACCCCCGCTGATTATGATCTCCCAGATCCTAGCTGACGAGAAAGGCAACCTGTCAGCCGCTCGAGTTCTGCTCGTCGCGAGCCTAGCGTTCACCGCAGCCATTATCGTAGCTGACAGCCTGTTGTGGGCTGATGTTCCTAATGCTGCATACGCACTGCTCGGTACGATCTTCACCGGCCTCCTTATGTGGACCGCCGGTCCCCGGATCGCCCAGTACCTCGGACCCCAGATCGGCGCGGTAGCCAGCGGTATCGGTGCATCGCTGACGCGAGAGCCGAAGAGGCCGGATGTGCTTGATAACTCGTCAGGCTTTCGTGATGACGAGAGATGAGTGGGCCGAGTCTTGTGGCAGTGTGTTAGCCCGTGCAGGTGTAAAGCACTTTCACGCGCTTGAGATGGCGGACGTTGGCCGTGAGACTTCTTCCCCAGTGGCCTCGTTGGAGGCTCCCAGCCTGGACCTACTGCCGCACTTCATCCTACTCTCCAGAATCCTAGCAGATGTCCGCGCTGCGGTGAGGGTGACGCCTGTGCTGGTGAACTCATGGTACAGGGACGCTGAGTACAATCGGCGTATCGGTGGTGTGGAAAACTCCATGCACATGACGGGCGGTGCCGCCGACATCGTCAAGATCGGCCTTACCCCCACGGAGGTAGCCGACATCCTTGAGCGGCACCCTGACGCCGACAAGTTCGGGATCGGGCGCTACAAGACATTCACGCACATCGACATTCGCGGGATGATTACCTCTCCCGGATGGATCGGTACTCGCCCAGCCGCACGGTGGTAAGAATCCCGCCTTGGGTCTGGATCGCCATCGCTGTCGTTGGCGTCCTGGCTGCCCTCATCCAGCAAAGCTCCCAGGCGTCATACTTCCGTGGCATAGCGGACGATGCGGAGTCCCGACTCGAGACACAGGGACTTGTCTTGGATTCAGTGACTATCCACGCCGACTCGCTGGCCGACGCACTCGCAGCGGCAGATTCGGCGGCTTCCCGGCAGAGGCTAGAGGCCGAGCGTGAGGTCGCTAGGCTCACCCGTAGCCGTGAGGTAGCGCGAGAGCGTTCTGAGGCCCTCTCAGAGAGCCTGAGAGCGTCCCTGGACTCCGCACAGGTCGTAGAGTTGGATGCGGTGGTCGAAAGCTACGAGGTGCAGATCGCCACGCTGGAGGAGGTCATCGAAGTCGAGCGCAGCCTGACGGCGGCTGAACGGCTACGCGCAGGACGGGCCAGCGAGTTGGCGTTGGGACTCAGGGCCGTCATCGTGGAGCATGAGGCGAGTGCGATCATCATGGTGGGCCAGATCGACGCACTGCGTTCCTCCATGTCTCCCAGCTTCGGGCTACGGCTCAAGGCCGACTGGTGGATGGCTGCGGTGGGATTCGCTGCCGGTGCCATGCTCACGAAGTAGGGCTGTACCACCGTCCGCGCTGGGCGAGGGATCGCAGAACGGGCACTTCACCTCACCAACTGAGGTCGCTGCGCTTCAAGTGGCTCCTCCTCATAAGGCAAGTCGTGGAGATACTCAATCCTGTCTTGTATCCAAGTCATCGCATGAAAGTCTATGTCACAATAGGTGCAGTCGAGGAGCCTCACGCTAAAGCCCTCCTCCTCGAAGTTGTCGTTCATGGCCGAGAATAAGGCTGCACCTTCATCGCGATCAAAGTACAAAACCGCGAGTTCCGATTCGCTGGTGTGTATCCGAGTGGAGCAGCCTTTGCAGGGGCACTCCCCAAGTCCCTTACGCTTCCTGTCTACCCTTTCCACCCTCATGCTGTCGTAAGCGTGACAGTACTCATCGAACGTCAGGCCGAAGTTCTTGTATGGCCCGTCAGCGTAGTTTTCCTCGAGGCTCCCCATGTGGATCACTCCCCCCTTTTACTTCGTACATAGTCAGAGATGTCCTGCACTGACACCATCGTGATTACGCCCAGCACATAGCCGATGGCGAGGGTTATCCAGAAGTGGTCTGGTCCACAAATCATGCCTCCTCCTCCACCACAGTGTAGTCAGCTTCCGCGATCTCTTCGCTCTTGGCCTTGTGCTTGGCTTCGACGGCCTTGAGCCCCGCCAGGAAATCGCCACCGACACCGACAGCTACGTTTATCTGGGCGTCCGGCTTGCCGTAGGACGCACGGTCGTAACGCTCCGCGATCCAGCGGCGGTACTCTGAGCGCAGCCGTGCCGCAGGGATGCTGCCATCGTCTGCGTCATCTACGATAGAGAGCCCCTCCTCGACCAACTCGGACGCTATGATCGCCTTTACGTCCTGCCAGCGGTTCCATCGCCCCTGTGTGGGATCGTTCTTTAGCCATGCGTAAAAAGGCCCGGTGGACATCGTCCCTACTTCGGGGGGTAGGTTGGCGAGCAGTTTGATGATGGAACGGCGCTTACGGTATAACTCAAAAATCTTTTCCTCGCCGTATGCGTCGAGCCGTTTAGCGGCTCCTCTGGTGAACTTTTTTCCTGCCATGTTTTTTCTCCTTTTCCCATGACGGCCATGAATCAATGATAACCTGAAGTCTTCTTTGGAGCCTCTCTTCCGACACCAACTCTCCTCCGTCGTACCGGAGTGGATCGTCAGGGGGCAGTCCCCCACCCCGTAGGTCACGGATGGCGTCTGCGATGTCCCTACACCACTCCGCAGCATCCGGCGTACACTTCTCCAGAGGTAGTAACTCCAACGCAGACAGGAGCCTTATGGCGCTTGCTGTGTCTTTAGCCATTTTGGCGTATCGCGTCCAGCAGTGTGCCAATCGGGTGAAGCGCAGACTGAGGCACCATCCAATTTGGATACTCAATCGTGTCATCCCACCACTCCTCCCGCCTCGCTTCGTCGGGGCCAATCCATCCCCGAACAAAAAATACCGGCGCGGTGCCCGTGACGAGAACGAACCACCGATCTTCTGGGTCGGTTCGTTTGACTGGGAGCCTGTGGTGGTGCCCAGGCGTAGTCCTCACCTCAATGCAATGGAGCAGGTCTGGCCCTTTCATTACCCCCATTCCAGGGGGCCAGTACACGCCAAGACACTTCCCCGCCGCGCACTCGCCACAAGCTCCCTCAATGTGGGCGTCCCACCCGCTTTTGCTGAAGCCACCCGCCCGCCCCCTACCGTCCGCTCGGTTCGCAGCCTCCCGCGCTACCCCAGAGAAAGCGGCGAATGCCATCTCTGACGCCGACAGGGTGATTTCCTCCCCGCTCATGTCGGCCACGATTCCTCTTCGTGCGGGTCTGCTTCACGTTGGCGCAGTGTCTTGTAGTCCCACTCAACGGGGATCTCGAGGCAGGGACCGTGTCGATTCTTCGTGACGCAGACCCACGTTTTCGCTGTGTTGCCGTCCCGTTGGTAGCGCGAGTGGTCGAGTAGGCAGATGATGTCGGCATGGCTCTCAATGGAATGCCCACCAAACAGGCCAGTGCTGCGCGGCGTCTCCATCACCGAACTCGTCGCACGATTGAATTGCGAACAAATGACGATGGCGCTCTTAGATTCCACCGCCCAGGCGCGTAGCTCTGAGATCACGCGCTGGATGCCACGGTGCAGGACTTCGTCATCCCCTAGCACCACGCACTGGAGGTGATCCAACACGAAGTATCGGCACCCCTCGTCATGGCACTTCTG
>Ga0302123_10001885_pt1 | contig 14642 bp, 10 predicted proteins | sample CB21_321_MG_FD_203109 | JGI IMG/M metagenome (GOLD analysis project Ga0302123, IMG submission 203109) | Marine microbial communities from Western Arctic Ocean, Canada - CB21_32.1 | ecosystem: Environmental > Aquatic > Marine > Oceanic | place: Canada: Western Arctic Ocean | collected 2017-09-28 | reverse complement strand
CTCCACAGTGTCTTGACGATTTGGTGGAACTGCCTGGCGTCGGTCGCAAGACTGCCAATGTGTTGCTGGGGACAGAATTTGGTATTCCATCGGGTGTCGTCGTGGATACGCACGTTGGTAGAATAAGTCGCCGATTAGGATTGACCAGTGAAACCGATGCCGTGAAGGTGGAACGGGAGTTGATGCAAGTTGTCGCTAAGAAGGACTGGATCTACTATTCCCATCGGATGATTCATCATGGTCGACAAGTGTGTGATGCGCGGAAACCTTTGTGCGAAGAGTGTTCCATGAAGCGTTTTTGTCCGCGAATTGGTATAACTTAGCGTTCGGGGTCTAATGGTACATGTTGAATGGATTCATTCGTTCGGCACCGTGTTAGTTTTTATCAGGATAGGGCAAAACAGCAATGATTCTTTCCGGGCAAGAAATCAAGAAACGAATGGGCGATTCGATTGTGATTGAACCGTTCAATGAAGACCATTTGAATACCAATAGCTATAATCTCACGTTGCACGACGAAGTTATGGTCTATGAGGAAGTTGTGTTGGACATGCGACAAGTTAACCGAGTGCGGCGTTTGAAGATTCCTGAGAGCGGAATGGTGCTGACTCCAAATCAGTTATTCTTGGCTCGAACCGTCGAGCGAACGGAGACTCACGACCTTGTGCCGATGATAGAAGGCCGCTCTTCGATCGGACGCTTGGGCTTGTTTGTACACGTCACCGCCGGTTTTGGCGACGTGGGCTTTAAAGGGTATTGGACGTTGGAGATGTTTGCAGTCCAACCCGTCAGAATCTATCCGGGAGTTCAAATTTGTCAGATTTTCTATCATGAACTCGCCGGTGACATTACGAATTATGACAATGGCAAATATCAAAACAACCGAGATATTCAGCCGAGTTTGCTCTACCGTGAATTAAACCCCGACGCGGAATTCGACACGCCCCAAATGACGCTTGATTTTATCAATAAACCGAATTCTAAGGGCGTGAAGTGACGATTCAGGGTTTGTATTTGTCACTGGGAATGCTCCTCGGATTGGACGGTGTGTCTAGCCGCCGACAAGGGGTGACTGTCATAAATGCGCGATCGACGGTAAACTGTAAAGTAGGTAACCACAGAACCCCAACGCATAGCGGAAGAATAGATATATGAGTGACGCCACTACTTTTGATCCTTTCAATACACGGGACATTTTTGATAGCGGTAATGGCGAAATTGGGATCTACCGATTATCTAAGTTGACAGAGCAGGGCGTTGGCGATGTTGGCAAATTGCCGTATTCGATTCGAGTCTTGTTGGAGTCCGTTTTGCGGAATTGCGATGGGTATGTCGTCACCGAAGAGGATGTACGGTGCTTAGCCAATTGGAATGCGACCGACCCGGGCAATCATGAAATTCCGTTTAAGCCCGCTAGAGTAGTGCTGCAAGATTTCACCGGTGTGCCCGCGGTTGTGGACCTTGCTGCAATGCGTTCCGCGATGGAGCGACTCGGCGGCGACCCCCGCAAAATTAATCCGTTGATTCCTGTAGACTTGGTGATTGATCATTCGGTTCAAGTCGACAATTTCGCCACGCTCGACGCTCTCGGGGCGAACGTCGAATTAGAGTTCGTTCGCAATGGCGAGCGATATGAATTTTTGCGTTGGGGCCAAGAAGCATTCGATAATTTTCGAGTTGTACCGCCCAACGTTGGCATCGTCCACCAAGTCAACTTGGAATTTTTGGCTAGTGGCGTTTGTCAGACAGAGGATTCGCAAGGCCCAGTTGCAATTCCAGATACACTCGTCGGAACGGACAGTCATACAACCATGATTAACGGCCTCGGTGTCGTCGGTTGGGGAGTTGGGGGAATTGAAGCGGAAGGCGTTATGCTCGGGCAACCAATCTATATGTTGATGCCCGAAGTTGTCGGATTTGAATTGACTGGTGCGTTGCCAGCCGGAGCGACAGCCACGGACCTAGTGCTGCTGGTTGTCGAAATTCTACGAGAAGAAGGTGTCGTTGGAAAATTTGTGGAATTCTATGGTGACGGTGTGCGAGGCATGAGCTTGGCGGATCGCGCGACGATAGCGAATATGGCGCCGGAATATGGCGCGACAATGGGATTCTTTCCAGTCGATGATGAAACATTAAGGTATCTACGACAGACCGGGCGTAGCGACGAAAATGTCGAGCTCGTTGAACGCTACACGAAGGAACAAGGGTTGTTCTGTACTGCCGACGAACCCACACCCACCTATTCGTCATACGTCACGTTGGATTTATCGACTGTTGTACCGTCACTCGCTGGACCAAAACGGCCGCAAGACCGTATTGCACTTGATGACATGAAACAAGCCTTCAGCGATGTGCTGGAAACACCGATCAACAGCGGCGGATTTGAATTGTCCGGCGATGCGTTGCAAACAACGGCAGTTGCCGCATTGGACAGTGGTGACGCAGAATTGACGCACGGCGCTGTCGTGATCGCCGCCATCACCAGTTGCACCAATACAAGTAATCCATCGGTCATGGTTGCTGCTGGCCTAGTAGCTCAAAAGGCCGCGTCCAAAGGTTTACAAGTTCAATCTCATGTGAAGACGAGCCTTGCTCCAGGGTCTCGAGTCGTCACGGACTACTTGGATAAGGCGGGGTTAAGTGACTCATTGAACCAACTTGGTTTCCATGTAGTAGGCTATGGTTGTACAACTTGTATTGGCAATAGCGGACCATTGCCAGCCTCTGTTTCCGCTGCCATTGATGCGGGGGACCTTGTTGCCTGTTCGGTCTTGTCAGGAAATCGTAACTTTGAAGGTCGAGTGAACCAAGACGTAAAGGCGAACTACTTGGCGAGTCCGCCGTTGGTTGTCGCCTATGCGTTAGCAGGAACGACTAGGTTTGATTTCCATACGCAATCACTGGGCGTGGATACCGAGGGCAACGAAGTGTTCTTGAAAGATATTTGGCCAAGTCCCGAAGAGGTGCAGGATATCTTAGATAACGCGATCGACAGCGAGATGTTCAAAAAACGTTACGGAAATGCGTTTGATTCCAATGAGAAATGGAATGCGATCGAATCCAGCGATAGTGACATTTACCCTTGGAACGATGAATCTTCATACATCCAAGAGCCTCCGTTTATGGTGGATTTACCCGTTGAAGTACCTTCGATCGAACCGATTGTGGGTGCTCGTGCACTGGCGTTCTTAGGCGACAGCACGACAACCGATCATATTTCGCCAGCCGGTGCAATTGCTAAAGACAGCCCCGCAGGCCGATTCTTGTTGGAGCGGGGCGTTGAGCAAGTGGACTTTAATAGCTATGGTTCACGGCGGGGAAATGACCGAGTGATGTTGCGGGGGACGTTTGCTAATATTCGTATACGTAATAAGTTGGCGCCAGGCACTGAAGGCGGAGTGACTCGTCATTTACCTTCCGGTGAAGGTATGTCTATTTATGACGCGTCGATGAAATACCAAAGCGATGGCGTGCCTTTGGTTGTTTTGGCGGGTACGGAATACGGCACGGGCAGCAGTCGGGACTGGGCCGCCAAAGGGACTCAGTTGCTTGGCGTCCGAGCGGTTATTGCAGCAAGTTATGAACGAATTCACCGCAGTAACTTGGTGATGATGGGAGTCTTGCCACTGGAGTTATTAGATGGCCAAACGCATCAGGGCCTAGGTCTGACTGGTGAGGAAGTATTCGAAGTCGTGGGACTTGATGATTCGCTGCAACCACTTTCACAGTTAACCGTTAAGGCGACCCGAGACGACGGTAGTGTTATTGAGTTCGCAACGGCCGTCCGCATCGATACACCAGTAGAAATGGACTACTACCGCAATGGCGGCATTTTGCAAACGGTATTACGAAAGCTGTTGTAGGGCCACCAAATGACACGAACTATCCAATGTCAACAGTGGATAGTTGTCGCTAATTCTTAACGGCTCCAGTTCTTGCGGAGCGAAACTGTAGGAAAACCGCTCCACTTAGCACGCGGTGTAGCCTCGAGGGGTACTCCAGGCTACACCGCGTGCCGTTGTGGTGGGATTATCTATCGAGAAGTACTTACGCTGCAGCGGCGACTTCGACAACTCGAGTGCCGGTCGCTTTGATTGCCTTCACGTCTTCGATGAACTCTTCAATGACACGGAAGTCCATAGCGGTTGCTGATGGGGCTTCTGGGTGGAATTGTGTTCCGATAGCAACCCAATCCTCTGCGTCCGCTTCGATCCCCTCGATGACTCCATCGGGACAGCGCGCCGTAACATTGAATCCCGTGGCAACTTCATCCACGGACATGTGGTGGTTACTGTTGACGCGGATTTCACCATCTCCATAAATGCGTTCGAGCAATGATCCTGGTGTGATGTCCAGGCCATGTCGATGATCTAGACACAGTGGATCTCGATGCGGCACAGCATTAGGTAATGCCTCTGGAATATGTAGGTGCAGATTGCCACCCATGGTTAGATTTAATAATTGCATGCCTGCACCAATGCCGAATACGTTGAGGCGTTTGTCGCAGATCTGACGACAAAGGATACGATCGAACATTTCGCGTTCAGCGCTCATGATTTTACACGAAGTGTGTCGCATAAAACCGTCACGGTGAGGATCGAGGTCAAGTCCGCCGACGAGGATAAACCCATCTAAATTTTTCAAGGCGGCTGCGATATCATCTTCATCTTCCATAATCGGTACGATCACCGGAATGCCGCCTCCGCGGAGAATTCCTTCGACGTATCCTGCGGCAAGATAAAAGTAGGCCGCGGTGTCGCGGGTTTTCGATTTGAAATCTAAGTTGAGTCCAATAAGTGGTTTCTTCTGCATCTGTAATCCCTTTCAGATACTCAAGTCTCCAACGCAAATTGCGCTGCAAGCCTAAGGTGTTTTAAGAGAGAAGCAGAACGGCCCGGCAAAGTACGAGATATTGTTGTGACAAGAAAAACTACAAGAGTTTAGAGCCTTGCCACATATGAAACTGAATAGGCATTGCTTCAAGAAAGAATACAAACACAAACAAATCCATTTGAATGACTGCATATTACTTCAGGTGTTGCCCAGAACACTCTTATCGTTAATCTCATGTAACCGACATCAAGAAGGTTACTACGAATCCGTTCGTTTAAGTCAATCATTGACTTGGAGATCAAGGCAAATTGCATTCCGCTTCAGTTTCTCCCCCGCATACAAAAACTTGTACCTCGTCCGGGAGCGAAATCCTTTTCGGTGACCGTTCTGTTTTCTCCTTAAACGGTTAATGCAATACCTGAATATACTTGTGGGAAGCAAGAAGGTGGAATTGTGACAAGTTCTAGTGAAAATATCAAACCCCTAGCGATAAATATTTGGAAAAAATATCTCAACCACTACATCTGGTGTTTCTGTCGCCATCAGCTACTAAATCTAGCAAAAATAGTTTTGCCAAGAACTCACCAAATCAAGCAACAAGATTTTGGATTACATCCCTACTGTACTACTTACTCATAGCAATGGTAAATTGCGGAAGTCGGCATCAGCGTCTTATTGGGCGAAGTTTCGACAATCCGATCCGTTTATTAATCACCCAAGCCTATGCAATACAACAACGTATTTGTCGAATCACTAGGTTACACGTTGCCCGAGCAAGTGTTGAGCACTGTTGATCTAGAGAAACGACTGGATCCGGTCTACCAACGGCTCAGTCTTCATGCAGGGCGTCTGGAGTTGATGACCGGAATTACCGAACGCCGATTTTGGAAGCAGGGAACGTTGCCCGGCGATAAGAGCATTGAAAGTGGGCAACAGGCGATTGCAGCAGCTGAATTTGATGTAAGTAAGATCGGGATGTTGATCCATGGTAGCGTTTGCCGCGATCACTTAGAACCGGCGACTGCTTGTCGAGTGCACCATGCCTTGGAATTGCCGTCTGAATGTACTGTTTACGATGTTTCCAATGCGTGTTTGGGTCAACTCAATGGCATCATCTTGGCCGCAAATGCAATCGAACTGGGACACATGGACGCCGCGCTGATTGTCGGAACCGAAGATAGTCGGCCGTTGGTTGAAAACACGATTGAATCTCTCAATAACGGTGAGCACTGGACTCGTAAAACGATCAAAATGGCTGTCGCCTCACTGACAATTGGCTCAGCAAGCTCGGCAATCCTGCTTACTAATGAAGCCAATAGCTCGAGCGGGAACCGCCTTTGTACTGCCACTGCACACGCAAACACACAACACCATACCCTGTGTCAAAGTGGTAAAGATGAAGCTGTCGCTGACAACATGAAACCGTTTATGCACACCGACTCTGAGAAGTTAATGGCTCGAGGAATCGAAACAGGAGTAAACACTTTCGCCCGCTTTCTCAAGGAGTCAAACTGGACACTCTCGGACATTGATAAAACCGTGTGCCATCAAGTCGGTTCTGGCCATCGCAAGCTAATGTTAGAATCGCTGGGCTTGCCAACTGAAACGGACGCCACCACATTTCAATGGTTAGGCAACACTGGTTCCGCCGCCTTACCGGTCACTTGGGCCATCGCCGCTAAAGAAAACAAAATTGAATCTGGTGATAAATTAGCCCTGCTCGGTATCGGGTCGGGTATTAATTGCATCATGCTTGGGCTCCAATGGAATAAGTCCGTCGTCGGCACCAATAGTACTAGCTAGTACCGAGAGCCAATCCTATTTACACACCGGTTTGATTTCTGAGTTACCGATGGTGTAAGATGTCGGAAGATAGAAAATACTGAAAACTGAGCTCTAAACTAATTGAGTCCACCCAACAGGAGAATTGTCGTGTCATTGTTTAATCGCCGCGAGTTTATGGCAACATCGTGTTTGTCTACAGCATTGCCGGTCGCCACGAGTCTAGGAAATCCATTGTTTGCTGAATCTAAACCACCCCAATTTATCGACGCTCATGTCCACGTTTGGACTCCGGACACGCAACGGTACCCGTTGGCCGCAGGCTATAAAAAATCGGACATTATGCCTGTGAGTTTTACCCCCGAGCAACTGTTTGCCCATTGCCGTCCCACAGGGGTCACTCGAATTGTGCTGATTCAAATGAGTTTCTATAAGTTTGATAACAGTTACATGCTCGACATGATGAAAAAATTTGGTGGGGTATTCGGTGGGGTTGGCATTGTTGATGAAACCAATCAGCCGGTGCGTCATATGCTAAAACAAGCGCGTCACGGTGTGCGGGGCTTTAGGATTCAGCCAAAAGGTCGGCCTGCCAATCAATGGCTTAAGGGCGACGGTATGCAAGCAATGTGGCAAGCCGGTGCGAAACATGGCTTATCAATGTGTCCTTTAATCGACGTCGAACATTTGCCAAGCGTCGGCGAGATGTGCAAACAGCATCCAGATACGCCCGTCGTCATCGACCATTTTGGCCGTGTTGGAATAGACGGTGAGATTCGTGAAGCAGATCTGGATGATCTTTGTGCCTTGGCAAAACACAAGAACGTATCGGTAAAAATTTCGGCATATTACGCACTGGGCAAGAAACAGGCTCCCTACACAGACTTGTTACCGATGATCAAACGCTGCTTGGATGCTTTTGGGCCAGAGCGATTGATGTGGGCCAGCGACGGTCCGTTCCAAGTCGTTAAAGGACACGAGTACGCTCCGTCGATAGACCTCATCAAGAACGCAGATTTTTTGTCAGCGGGTGATAAAGATTTACTTTTACGCGGCACAGCAGAACGAGTGTTTTTTTAACGGTAGTCCCTGTGCAATAGCGGATTAGATATAAGGCATTCGATGGCAAGTCAGACTGGTTCAGCAGTGGGTAATACCGTGCGACGATTGAGACCGTGGGCAGTTGTGCGTGCCGCGATTTGGGGTATTTCATGTGTTCTGTTTGTCGTAAATCTACGTTCAAATCCGACGAGTGATTCTGATAATGCTTATCCGCTCAAGCCCATCACGGTGATTGTGCCGTTCAATACCGGTGGTGAAAGCGATGTATTTGCGCGAATGATTCAACACGCGGCCTCTCAGCATAAGTTGCTTGGGCAAGAATTAGTCATTCAAAACATCGGCGGCGCGGGAGCAACCATTGGCAGCGGGCGAGCGCGTAAGGCCGACCCGGACGGTTATACAATGATGATCTTGCATGAGGCGCTGTTGACTGCCCAATCTTCCGGGAAGGTATCCTACGGCGCGGAATCCTTCGAACCCATTGCCGCAACAGGAAAAACTAGATTGATCATCGCCGTTCGTGATGATTCGCCGTATCAGACCTTGCCCGAAATTATGGCCGCGGCAGCGGAAACTCCCGACGAACTGGTTTTTGCGGCTAACCTCGGCGCTCCGGTTCACTACGCGGGATTGATTTTAGAACGCCAACAACCCGGCTCGGCGTTTCGCTATACGCAAACCGGTGGTGGAGCACAACGTTTTGAAGCGGTTGTCGGTGGGCACGCTGATGTCTCTGCTTTTTCGCTTGGGGAATACATCGCGTACAAAGCTGGTGGGATCCGGGCGATTGCTATAAGTGCGCCGCAGCGGGATCCGCGAGTTCCAGAAATACTAACCGCCCGCGAACAGGGCTTTGACTTTGTGCATGCTAATATGCATTTTTGGTGGTTTCCCAAAGGAACAGATCAAGCCAAGATAGATCGGATCGCAAAATTTCTTGAAGATTGCATGCAAACCGATATTGTGCAAAAACAACTAGCGACTCGACTGAGTGATCCGTTGATTCTGACTGGTGAGAAAATGCACGATGAATTGGCAGACCGTATTTCGAAGATTCAAAGCGTGGATTCAGCGTCTCCTGACGTCTTGCCAAATATCCCGCTGATTATTCTTGCGGCTACCAGCCTATGCCTAGCAGGGATGCTGCTGCCGATGTTCAAGCTGTTGTTAGGTATGTCGCCTAGCGGTGATCGACAAACGCAGACAGAAATGGAAGACGGTGAACCTCCATTGTCCGGGAGTGCTAAAACACGGTATTGGGCAACCGTAACGAAAGTAGCGTTGCTGACGATCCTTTACATCCTGAGTCTAGAATATTTATCGATGGATTATCGCTGGCTTACTATGGGTTTTATCTGTTTGTTCGGAATAGTAATTGGGTCGTGGGGCATCGTTTTTCGACGCTTGCGGCCGTTTCCGATATTCCTAGACGTTGTCGTCCTCGTGCCATTTTGGATTTATGCCGTATTTCAATCTGGGCTGCATATTGAATTGCCATAAAGGAATAAGCGTTGTTTGATGTTTTACTAGATTTGATTTGGGGCTCCCCGATAAACCTGTTGTGGGTCGTGGTCGGTACTGCGCTGGGAATCGCGATTGGTGCAATTCCAGGATTGACCGGAGCGATGTTAATCGCGCTAACGTTACCGCTCACCTATTCGATGGCACCTGCGGAAGCGATGGTGTTGCTGATTTCCATGTACGTCGGATCAATATCTGGTGGTTTAATAACCGCAACCCTGTTGCGTATGCCCGGAACCCCTGCCTCGGTGATCACGACTCTCGACGGATACCCACTGGCTCAATCGGGAAAACCTGGACGAGCTTTGGGACTGGGGATCATGTCTTCATTTGTGGGCGGGATGATCTCGTGGGCGTTTTTGTTGTCGCTGGCAAAACCTATTTCGGTGATTTCAATGAAGCTCAGTCCCTTTGACTATTTTTCGCTGGTAGCGGTCGCACTCGTTTTAATTGCTTCGGTATCCGGTAAGTCACTAATTCGTGGCTTGTTTGCGGGCATGCTCGGAATGCTCGTTACAATTCCCGGTGAGTCACCTGCCACTGGAGTCACTCGCTGGACGCTTGGCGTTGAGCAACTCAATGGTGGTTTTGCGCTGCTTCCCGTACTCATCGGCATGTTCGCGGTTAGCCAAATCATCCATGAAGCAGCTAGGCCGCCCACCAAGATAGCAACAATCGCTGGAAGTACCGACGGCGTTTTGCTGAGTCTAGCGGACTGGAAGCGACATTTGGCGAATATGTTTCGAAGTTCGGTAATTGGCACTTGGGTGGGCATTTTGCCCGGAGTCGGCGCTAATGTTGGCAGCGTAATGGCTTATTCAGCGGCTAAAGGAATGTCCAAGAAGCCGGAACTGTTTGGCAAGGGTTCCGAAGAAGGAATTATTGCCAGTGAGGCCGCCAATAACGCAACAATAGGGGGTGCCTTGATTCCCTTGGTAGCGATGGGGATTCCCGGCAGCGTCATTGACGCAATATTGCTCGGAGCTTTGGTGCTCCACGGTTTACAACCAGGAGCGTTGTTGTTTCAGAATGATCCCGACATTGTTTACACGATTATCATGACAATGCTCTTAGCGAACATTGCGATGTTCGCGATCATGGTCGGTACAGCTCGTTGGATCGCTAAGCTTGCAGTAATCCCGCGTCATCTTTTGCTGCCGATCGTGATGGCATTTTGCGTCGTTGGTTCATTTGCATTGAACAATCGACTATTCGATGTATGGGTGATGTTAGGGTTTGGCTTGGTCGGGTTCGTGTTGGATCGCACCAAAATCCCCTTAGCACCTTTTGTCATTGGATTTGTATTAGCTCCTATTGCCGAGGAGAAACTAGGCTCAGCACTGCAAGCATCTGGAGGCAGTTACTTACCGCTGTTCTCGAGCCCCGTCTCGTTGGTGTTGCTGTTAGTGGCACTGGGTCTAGCCATTTTTCCTGTAATCAAGGCGTGGCGGGCTCACGGTCCTACGGAAAACAAAGCGGAGGGTGATGTCGATGAGTAACAACCACTATGCGATATCGATATCAGAGATTGAGGATGCGGTTAAGCGTTTAACGGGAGTGGTTCACCGCACGCCCATTGCGACCTGCCAGCAACTTGACGAGGTCGCAGGCCGAGAAGTATTTATAAAGTGCGAGAATCTACAAAAAGTGGGTGCGTTTAAATACCGCGGCGCAAGTAACGCCGTGATGCAGTTGAATTCAGAGCAAGCCGCTGCGGGGGTAGTGACGCACAGTTCAGGAAATCACGCTCAGGCTTTAGCACTTGCCGCCCGCCAGCGAAACATCCCCGCGTGGATTGTAATGCCATCCAATGCTCCCCAGATTAAACAAGATGCGGTTGCGGATTACGGCGCTTCGATTGTGCTTTGCGAACCTACTTTGGAAGCGCGTGAAACCACCGCAGCGGATATTGTGGCACAGCAAAAAGCGACATTTATTCATCCCTATAACAATGCGGCTGTAATGGCTGGACAAGCGACGGTTGGGATTGAGATACTTGAGCAAGTAACACAACTTGATGCGATTGTTGCACCGGTGGGCGGAGGTGGTTTGCTGGCCGGCATCACCCTTGCCGCAAAAGCACGTAATCCTTCGATCCGCGTGTACGGTGCCGAGCCAACAGGAGCGGATGATGCGTGGCGTAGTAAGCAAGCGGGTGAATTGATCCCTCAGACGGGCCCAGACACGATCGCAGACGGTCTGCTAACGAGCTTGGGAGATTTGACTTGGCCGGTAGTACGTGATTTAGTCGACGACATCATTTGTGTGAATGACGATGAAATAGCAACCGCCATGCGGCTGCTGCTGGAGCGGGCTAAGCTAGTAGTCGAACCATCTGGAGCTGTTGCCTATGCCGCAGTTTGTAGCACCGCTTTCCGAGACCTGCCCGATCAGCTCAGCTTGGGCCGCGTCGGTGTCATTGCCAGCGGTGGGAATCTTAATTTCGATAAGCTGCCTTGGCAAACCAGCGATTGAAGTGTGCGACCCTGCTCAAGGCGTGATCAAAAGAGTCGCAATGACGGCAGCGGCTATTGCCAACAGCACCCAAGGCAACAGTTGTTTAAATGGAATGTCACGCGAGACTCCTTGGACTGTGGCGGAATGGGAGTCGAATGCGAGTTGTAGACGGTTTAATTCCAACTGATACCGTGATTCGTCGTCGGTCCAATCGAGTTTTAGTTCTGACATCACGCCCTGAACGGATCGCGCATTATGGGGACGTTGATATGGGTCTTTGTGTAAGAGTTGTACAATGATCTCGCGTAATGACTGCGGACAATCTGGTACAAGGTCTTCTAACGGTCGGGGGTCATCTTTCAAGTGCTGATCGAATATTTCGGCAAAGTGCTCGCCAGTGAACGGTGGTCGTCCTGCTAGCAATTCATAGAGTAAACATCCGAGCGCGTACAAGTCTGCTTGTCCAGTAATACCACTCGCACCCCTGATCTGTTCAGGAGCCATGTAGAGCCAAGAGCCGACGGTCATTCCGCTTTGGGTTAGGTCGGATTCCCCGCGGTCTAGTGCAATCCCAAAATCGCCAATTTTGATATCGCCTTGGTAGGTCATAAATAAATTCGACGGTTTAATATCGCGATGCACAATCCCGTGATTATGTGCATGTTGCAGCGCCGAGCATAGTTGAATTCCATAGCGGATTGTCTCTTGCCATGTCAGCTTACCGTGCGTTTTCAGCATTTGCGTCATCGTGCCACCCGGCACTGCTTCCATTACGTAAAACAACCGACGGTCGTGTTTCCCACCGCCGTAGTATTGCACAATGTTAGGGTGATCTAGTTTGCTGAGAATGAGCATTTCCCGTTCAAACCGCGAGACCATATTTGCATCGTCGGACAGTCCAGGAAGCAATAATTTTACCGCACAGGGTCGTTGTGTCGATTTCTCGATGGCATTATAAACCGAGCCGGCTGTGCCGATTCCAATTACGGTTTTCATCTCGAATTCGTCAATTTCGCGTTTCACGTGTTAAAGCTCGTTGGTCTATCAAAAACGTTGAAATAGAACGTATCTAGGCGATAGAGAGTCAAGCATTATTAATGCTTGATCCCCCCGAATTGGTTTTACGGAATTGTGTTGGTTTCTGTATAATGTAACGTAATTATGATGGAAATGCGAAAACAACAAAACACGGAAAGTCAATGTTTTGGCCCGCTAGATCGCCGCAGTTGGCTGAAACTTGGGGGCCTCGGAGTTGGCGCGCTCTGTTCAGGGTTCGCTCCATCGATGCGTGTGTTGGGCGAGAGCCGAGTGTCAATCGTTGACGGCAACGGGTTAACGCTACCGCAACTCAACGACGATTTTTCAGTGATTCTATTTTGGGCCAACGGCGGTCCGAGCCACATTGATATGTTTGACTTGAAGCCAGACGCTCCGAGTGAATATCGCGGCCCCTTGCGGCCGATTCGTACAAACGTTCCAGGCATCGAGATATCTGAACAAATGCCGTTGTTGGCTAAGATCGCGGACAAATTTACGCTTCTGCGTAGTCTGCAGCATCAACGAGCGGAACATTCTGGCGGTACGAACCGTTTATTGACTGGGTATTCATCCGTCCAAGCTAACCTCCCGAGATCTGAGTTCCCAGATATGGGTAGCGTGATTGCGAAACATGGCGAAGCGGAGATCACCGGGAGTCCACTGTACGTTGCGAACACTCCGAGTTACGGTGCGGGCGCCGCGTATCTGGGACCCTCCTGCGAAGCCTACATGCCGAGTCCCGATATGCAAACGGCAAGCGGCGCAAATCAATATACCCCCGTTCCCATCTATCGGACGACGAACTCAGCAAACGATTTGACGATCTCCAATGATGGCTTGGTCAATTTGTCACGTCGCCGCAGTATTTTGAATACCCTCGACAGTATGTCGCGGGACATGGATAGCACTCAAATGATGGCTTCCATGGACTTGTTCCAACAACGCGCAATGGCGATGTTAGCGAGCCCAAAAACAAAACGGGCGTTCGATCTGTCACTTGAAAAAAAGGCAACCCGTGAGCGTTACGGGAATACACACTGGGGGAAAAGCCTCTTGACCTGTCGACGACTGGTCGAAGCAGGCGCTCGCTTTGTGCAATGCCAAGCCACATTTCGGTTGAAGGAAGAAAACGGCAGAACGTCGACTTGGGATGACCATAGTGTAAACGCCGATATTTTTAAATCGTACGGCGAAAAAATTCCCGTGTTAGACCGCGCTGCCTCGGCGTTAATCGAAGACCTTTCGCGGCGAGGTTTAGATAAGCGAGTGCTCTTTGTGTTTTGTGGCGAATTTGGAAGAACGCCGTTGATTCGTAATCAAGATGTTAGCGGTCGCCCGGGACGCGATCATTGGCCACAGGCAATGAGTGTACTCTTAGCAGGTGGTGGACTGAAGATGGGACAAGTGATCGGTGCTACTGGTCCTCGCGCTGAAAAACCTGTCGAGCGGATTATGGATAGTAACTGCTTGCTTGCTACAATTTACAAGAAGTTTGGCATCGATACATCACGCTCTTTTTTAAATAACAATGGGCGTCCCATCCCAATATTGACCGATGGTGAACCTATTCGCGAGTTGTTTTGATGATTTACATGACGCGGCTATCGGCACTAGGTCTTGTTATGTTTCGATACTATTCAATTGTGCTACACTGAGAGTTGGGAATGTTGATTAAGATTAGGAAAGCATTGGGCGGTCATTTGATGAAGACAACAAGCAAATTACGAGTTTTGTTGATTGTTAGTTGCTTGGCGACTGGGATTTCTGCTGCGGAGCAACCTACTTTCGATTTCAGACGCGTCCGGGCGATCCTGTCGAGCCAGTGTTTCACCTGCCACGGACCAGACCCCGCGGAACGGCAAAGTAATTTGCGGTTGGATATCCCAAACACCGTTGGTGATCAAGCCGGCTCACATTCGGTACTGACGCCAGGCAATCCACTCGAAGGC
>Ga0302123_10001880_pt1 | contig 14649 bp, 20 predicted proteins | sample CB21_321_MG_FD_203109 | JGI IMG/M metagenome (GOLD analysis project Ga0302123, IMG submission 203109) | Marine microbial communities from Western Arctic Ocean, Canada - CB21_32.1 | ecosystem: Environmental > Aquatic > Marine > Oceanic | place: Canada: Western Arctic Ocean | collected 2017-09-28 | reverse complement strand
TCAAGTATTACTGGAATAACCTGGGTCTTGAGATCGAGCCCTTCGACCTCACCCCCTTCGACGACCGTGATACCAAGGCGATCACCATGGGCCGCGCAAAGGATGAACGCGCCCGAAGCGCTCTGGTCGGAGTGATCCACCGCCACCGTGACGCCGCCATGCGCGAGAAGGCGCGCGAGGCGCTGGCGGTGTTGGACGGAGGGTAGGTCAGTATCGATGCCGTCAAGCGCCTGTGCGTTGGCAAGTGTCTTAGCTTCGATATATGGGCTGGTGCAATCCATCCATATTTCCAGCGAGGCGATGGCAAGAGTTTTGTGAGCGTACGGCCTGGGAGCTCTGTCGACATCCCGGTCGTCTCGGTATCATAGATGTCTGCACCGCGGAACAACAACACGTGGTGCTCGCGCCAAAGCCGCTCGAGTTCAACCGTAGTCGCCGTGTCCGGCGGCCTGGCGAAATCGACGCCCCGAACTTCCGCGCCCAGTCCCGGGTGCAGCTTGATTTCCGTAAGTCCCATGGGTTTTCTCCCTGCCGTAGCCTGTGTCGATTGCGTGGCTGCCGGTACACTCCCCGTCGACGTGCCCTATACCCGGGTCGAATGCGCCGAGGCTGGAGGCCGATATCCTGACTGCGCGGGCCTTGGGATTCAAAGCGAAGACTGCCGTTAGCAATGCCCATGCCACGGCGATCAACCGACTGATGACGCCCAGCCGGGAAGAGACAGTGCAAGCGCGGCGGATCGTTGATGCCTTCGAGGCGGCACGTACACGCGGGGAGGGACGGGTGGAAGTCGACGGTTCGCTGGTGGAGGCGCCGATTTATCGCACCGCCAAGAGGATATATCAGCGCGCGGCGGCGTTCGCCGCAGCCGAGCAGGTGGAATGAACGATGTGAAATAATTGTTGAGAGGCGGCGATCTCGATCTCGATATCTGGTACGACACCCAGCGCGAATGGGTGAAACTAACTTTCAAGGTTGGTAATTCCGATATCGAGTATTGGCGGGTGACGGTAGGACCGTCCGACCTTGCCTACTTCGTCTCATTCGATCAGGTCCCGGGCGTATCGGGTAGTGATGTCCAGGCACTTATCGACCCTTAAAAGCTTGGGAGCCATTAATGGCGGAACGTGTTGTTTGGATCGTCGGGGCCAGTTCCGGGATTGGCCGGGCGCTGGCGCTTCGCATGGCGCGGGATGGTTGGCGGGTCGCTGCATCGGCCCGTTCCGTTGAGGCGCTCGAGGCCTTGGCGCAGGATAGCCAGGGGCGGATTAGCGCCCATCTACTGGACGTGACTGACGAGGCGGCGGTGGCCGGTGTCGCGGCGACCGTGTGGCGAGACGTGGGTGCTATCGATCTCGCGGTATTCGCAGCAGGCCGTCACATTCCCGTCGATGCGGCGGCTTTCGAGGTTGAGCCGTTTCGCCAACTGGTCGAGATCAATTTTATGGGGGTGGTGTACGGCCTTGCTGGCGTGGTGCCTCGCATGGTCGAGCGGGGTGTCGGCCATATTGCCGTGGTCTCTTCGATTGCTGGGTATCGCGGGTTGCCAACTGCTTCGGCCTATGGTGCCACCAAGGGGGCGCTGAACAATATGACCGAGGCTTTGAAGTTCGATCTGGAACCCAAAGGGATCAAGGTGCAGCTGGTTTGCCCGGGTTTTGTGCGCACCCCGATGACCGACAAAAACCCTTTTCCCATGCCGTTTTTGATGGAGCCTGAGGATGCCGCCGAGGCGTTCTATCGTGGACTACAGGGCTCGGTTTTCGAGATCAATTTCCCGCGCCGGTTCACCTTTATGATGAATCTTCTTTGCGCGTTACCGCATCGTCTTTACATGGCGGTGACGCGCTGGGGAACGGGAACTTGAGCGGCGATGCTATTCCCGTCGAGTGGGTTGCGGCATATGCCCGATTTTATGAAACAATGACCTTGGAGAAATTATCGGAACTGGCGGAGCTCTGTGCGCCGGGCGTGTTGTTTCGTGACCCTTTCAACGAAACGCGCGGGGTGCCGGCGCTACGCCGGGTCTTTGAGCATATGTTCGCGGTACTGGATGATCCTGTCTTCTCGGTCACGGACATTGCGGTCAGCGGTAAGGTAGCATATTTTAAATGGACCTTCACTGCCCGCTCAAAAGATCGCTGGAAGCTAGCGATTACTCTGACTGGCGTGAGTGAGGTGATCTACGACAAGGCCGGGCTGGTTACCGCGCATCTGGATCACTGGGATGCCGCTAGCCAGGTTTATGGGCAGTTGCCGCTGATTGGTGGGTTGTTCCGCTGGCTTAGCCGCCAGTTTGCGGTGCCTGACCAACGCTTCTCGAACTGAAACGAAGACTGAGGGTCACCAATTATCGGTGAATGGGAAATCCGGCCATCAGGGCCATCGCGGCTAGTTTGAAGGCGATCGGCAGACCACCATAGAGCAATGCTAATACAAGCACCCCGCTAGCTTCATTCACGATGGCGCTATCGGCGCTAAACCCGGCGAGCGCCAGGAGCGGGAAAGACACACCAACGGCAAGCGCGAGTGCAAGCTTTGTCGCCATGCCCCAGAGGGCGAAATAGAGCCCAGTCCGCTGGGCCCCGGTGACCACGGCATCCAGGTCGACGACGTCGGCCTGCATAGATGGCGGCAGCGCTAGATCGGCGCCGAGGCAAAACCCTGAGAGTATACAGATCGCCAGAAAGGGATAGTAATCAGCGGGGCCGAGAAACGGCGCCCAGGCGAAGACCAGACAGGTCGCCGCCATCGCAATAATCCAGGCCCGTTGTTTGTTCAGTCGACCGCTTGTCCAGATCCAAAACGGCACGCCGGCGATGGCGCAGAGAAAATAGACAAATAATAGAGACCCTGCCCGGTGCGGCATCGCCAGAACATGCCTCACATAAAGCAGGAACAACGTCGCCGGCAGGCCATTGGCGATACCATTCAGCAAATAGGCGGTAATCAGGCGGCGAAATGTTCGGTTGCTAGCCAGTGTTTGAATCCCTACTGTCCACTTGGTCATCACCTTTGCCTGGAGATGGAGGGGCTCGCGTGGCCCCATAGCGGGATCGGCCACGTTGAGACAAGCGATCAGGCTGGCCGCCGGCAAAGCGACGACGAGGCCAATCGCCAAGACCGATAGAACTTGGCCAAGCGCTGGATCTCCCTGGCCCTCGCCTCCGACCAGGAGGGGCACCGACGCAGCAATCAATGTGCCGATGATGACAAACATCTCACGGACGCCGGTTACCCGTGAGCGGTCATGGTAATCACTCGACAATTCGGCACCCCAGGCGGCATAGGGAAGCTGGATCATCGTCCAGCCAAGATAGAGCAGTAGGCTCCAGATCAGCAGATGCGTCACACCGGCGCTCTCGGGCGGTACAAAAAGAAAATATATCGACAAACAAAGGACCGGCAACGAGGCCAGGATCCAAGGGCGCCTGCGGCCAAATCGCCCGCGGGTCCGGTCGCTCAGAACGCCAACCAGTGGGTCGGTCATCACATCGCATAACCGGACCAGCAGCAGAATCAGGCCGACCGTCGCGAGATCGATGCCGATTGTTTCTGCATAAAAGGTGGGAAGATAGATGAAAAGCGGTAATCCCAGCACAGCAAGCGGTAGGCCTGGCAAGCCATAGGCTAGCAGAACTCGCGTCGAGACCGCAGTCGATACCATCAGGTGTGTTTCAGAATGATCTGCCGTACGTCGATATGCCCGGCCAGGAACCCACCTTCACAATAGGCAAGGTAATACAACCACATACGACGAAAACGATCATCGAAACCCTGTTCAAGAATCGCTGGCCAGGCCTCAAGGAAGCGGCTCCGCCAAACCGCTAAGGTGCGGGCATAATCCAGGCCGAAGCCGTCATCGGCGATGGTCGTGAGATTAGCTTGGGTGAACTGGGACGTTAACCTGGAAGGGCACGGGAGCATGCCTCCAGGAAAGATGTATTTTTGAATGAAATCCGGGTTGGCTCGGTAACTTTCGTAAATGGCGTCGTCGATAGTAATAATCTGCAAGGCGGCGCGTCCGTTGGGGGCGAGGCGGTCCCGCAGCGTGGCGAAATAGATCGGCCAATAAGCCTCGCCCACCGCTTCAAGCATCTCGATCGAGGCTATGCGGTCGTAAGTTTCTGGGACATCTCGATAGTCCTGCAAGCGGATCTCGATACGATCGGAAAGGTTTTTGCCCGCGATCCGCTTCAGTGCATCGTCGCGCTGCTCGGTGGACAAGGTAATGCCGACGACTTTGACGCCGTAGTCGCGCGCCAGAAGTATTGCAAACCCTCCCCAACCACAGCCTATTTCGAGTACGGTTTGACCAGGTTGGAGGTCCAGTTGATCCGCCAACCGGCGGTACTTACGCATCTGGGCTGCTTCCAGATCTTCATCCAGGCGGCTGAATATCGCTGAGGAATAGGTCATCGTCGGATCAAGCCAGAGGGCGTAGAATGCGTTGCCAATATCATAATGATGACTGATGTTGCGCTGGCTGCCGATTTTCGAGTTACGGCGATGAAAATGCCCGATGCGTCGTGCCGCACGACCGAACCAGTGACCATCGATTGCGCGGGATATATCGTCGTGGTTGCGGGCGAATAGCTCGATCAGATGGGTGAGGTTCGGGCTTTCACAGTGGCCATCCATATAACTTTCTGCAAAGCCGAGATCACCGGCGAGCAGCAAGCGTTTAACGGCGCTTTGGTCACTTAGGTGAACTTCGGCCCGAGGTCCTGCATGTTGTCCAGTGAATTTGAACGTCTGCCCGGCTGGCAGCACAACCGTCAGCGAACCGTGCTGCAACCGGCGCAGCGCGAAGAACGCAAGCCGGGTCCAGAATGTCGGCTTGCTCGACCCGACGGTTTTCGTACTCGCGATATTGGGCGGTGAATCGGTCGGTTTCATCGTACTTGATCCTCCCCGTGATCAGCGAGTAGCACGGCAGTCTAGACCGGTTTCGTCCTTTACATTCTTGCCGTTAATAATCGAAACTTCTTGGGGCGGTGGCGGTGGCCGGGAGTAATAACGAGCGCCTTTGAGCCATAATTTTAGCGCTTCCCAATGAATGCCGAGGATGATCTTCATCGTCATAAACGGATAGCCAACCAAGATGGTTAATAGCCCTCTGTCGTCAAGCCTGTCGCGTCGCGCTGTGTGTGTCGCTAGCAGCGTTTCGCCACCGCCGATAGATTGACGGATCAAGATTGATAGTTTGTCGCGCGGTTCCTTCAAGCGGAAGCGATAGGTGGCCGCCATGTCGAGGAAGGGGGAGACGTAAAACGCTTTTTCGCAGGTTTGTATGATCGGCTGGTCTCCCCGTCGGCCAGCGGCTACAGGAATCAGGTAACCGTGTTGCTGCCCAAAAGTATTTTTTACCTCATAGAGCATGGCGCGGAGTTGCGCGTCGTCACCATAGCAAAAATATACGGTAAGAGGATTGAAGGCATAACCGAGGATGCGCGGGAAGCAGTGGGTGAGGACGCGGTATTCGGTGGGATCAAACCCTGCTTGATTGAGGTGCCGATCGATCCAGGCTCGCACTGCTTCGCCATTGCGAGGCCCATGGTCGCGGTCATGGTAACTGAATAGGTTCCAGGAGTTGTGTGAGAACCATTTTAGTCGGCCTGCCAGGGCTGGTATTTCGTCGAGATCGAGGAGAAAGGAGAACACCTGATAGACGAACCTGTGGCGCATGGGTATCAGGCGGCGATGCATGACCTTTCCCCTATAAAGACAGGATACCGGCCCGCATTGACGATCGATTCCCACGCTCAGCCCCCTCCCGGCGCCAAGGATTGTTGACTCGCCGTCACCTGTTTCTCGGTTTGCGACGGGGGCTGGCTCGCCGGGCAGACCGAGGTTGTCCAAGGGATATTGACGCCAAAGGCTCGGGCAACGGCAATGCCGGCCTTCAAGCCATCCTCATGGAAGCCGTAGCCACAGTAACTGCCGCAAAACCAGGTTCTGTTCTGGCCTTGGATCGTCGGCAGCCCGTCTTGCGCGGCGACCGCAGCTTGATCGAAGACCGGATGCTCATAGGAAAATGTTTCAAATACAAGCTCCGGGTCCGGCGCTCGAAAGGGATTCATCGTGACGAAAAGTGGGTATCGGTGGTCGATATTCTGTAACCGATTCATCCAATAGGTAAGCGAGACTTTCTGTTCGAGGTCGTTCGCGTCGCGGGCCATATGGTTCCATGATGCCCAGGCGCGTTGCCGGTGCGGCATCTGGCTCGGATCGCGGTGCAGGATCGCCGTGTTGGTCTGGTAAGTGAAGGCCGAAAGAAGATTTCGCTCCTGGTCGGTCGGGTCGTCAAGCACGGCCAAGGCCTCGTCGCCATGGGACGCGATGACGACATGGTCGAACAGGATGCGTTCGCCAGCCTTGTCTGTCACCAAGACCCCGGTATCCTGCCGTTTCACCGATTGAACCGCATTACTGAGCCGGATTGTTCCCTTGAGGGCTTGCGCCAATTTGTCGACATAGACCTGGGACCCGCCGACTACCGTGTGCCAGGCGGGCCGGCTGGTGAGGTTGAAAAGACCGTGATTGACGAAGAATCGCACGAAGGAGCGCACGGGAAACTCCAGCATAGTTTTCATTGGACAGGACCAAATCGCCGCGGCCATCGGTAACAGATGATGCACCCGGAAGACGGCGCCATAGCCTTCCCGTTCAAGGTAGGTTCCGAGGCTGAGATCTGCCGCCGCATCATCGTCCAGCGCTGCCGGGGCCGAATTGTAAAATTTGACGATGTCACGCCACATAGCCCAGTACCAAGGCTTGAGGAGATTAATCGGCTGTACGGCCGCTCCTCGGAGCGAGCCCTCGTATTCCAACGCACCGTCGGCGACCGACACACTGAACGACATTTCGCTGATCTGGGTCGGGACGCCGAGATGAGCGAACATGCTAATGAGATTTGGGTAGGTCGCCTCGTTGTAGACGATAAAACCGGTGTCGACGGCGATGCGCGTGCCGTTGTGATCTATTTCCACCGTGTTGCTATGGCCGCCCAGGCGCGGATTGCGCTCGAACAAGGTAACGTCATGGTCGCTGCTCAACAGCCAAGCCGTGCTTAGCCCAGAAATGCCCGACCCTATTACCGCGATGCGCATGTTTATCTTTGTCCTTGATGACGGCCGCGCCGAAGAGTACATGGATGATTGGGATGCTGGCCGGAATTTGTACGAACGTCTCCCCTTCATCGGTTCGCCAATTGCCTTTCTACGTCGTCGTTTATCGGCGCATTAAACGGAATAGCCGAGACATCCAAAAGCGGTGCCGTTTTCTGAAAAAACAGACTTACTTCGCCGATTTCTACGCCAAATTTACTGACCCGCGCACGGTTGACGAGGACCCCGGAAGGCTGAAGATACATCCAATCGTTAAAATGCACTCGTAACGTGCGGTCGCCGACTTTCAAATCCATGTCGTAGCGCCAATTCAGCGCATTGCCGTGCGCCTCGCCGGCCGCCACGCCAATCACGTCAGCCGCGGTTCCCTCATACCGATGTTCGTCGATCTTCTTTATCGACCATATTCGTTGGTCCGTCTGGCCATCGCTATAGCGGAACTTTTCATCGAGGATGAGGCTCTCTCCATCCCAATTGCCCTGAATATCAACGACGAACTGTCTGCGTAGATTACCGAAACGATCTTCAAAAATTCCCCAGGCGCGCGTCTTTCCCAGGAAATATTCCTCGATTCGCAGAACTGGTTTGGTATTCGAAAAATCAGTCGGTTCCATATGCATGCATCCACTAAGTACGGTTAGAGCGAGGATCAGATTGCATGTCTGGGCGATCATCGAGTGAACTCCTTCTTCCGGTTATCGCCTTTTTACGGTCGTTAAGTCTCTTTTGGATGATCGCCTGTACGTGCGCCTTTAACGGAAACTGCCAGATCATCCAAACGGCCATCACGTTTATTACGACTGGGATCAATGCGTAGATCATGACCAACGCCTAACGCCCGTCATAGCTCGGAATATTTGGATCGAATCCTGCGGTCTCAATGCCTGGAAGTGCTAGTCCAACAGCGACCGCCACGGCAGTTTCGAACTCATGCCCCAAAGTGCGAACTGCAGACCTGTCTGCGGACGGCCCGTCCGGAGCCTAGGGTAGTCGGTTACATCCGCCTGAAGTGCCGGCGGAAGGGTTAGGTCGGCGGCCAAACGCCATTCCTGTCACCATGCAGACAACTCCCAAGGCGACGTAATTTCCCGGCTCAATCCACGGCACACAGATGGTTGAGCAAGATAATCGCCAATACCGATATTGTTCGACAAAGGGTCATTCAGGATTTTGGGAGCCGCTCTGTAGAACGAGAAAATATCCTGGATCATCCTCCAAAATCGCGAGCGGAACAGGTTGCGACGTTGTCCCAGAATCCCATTTAAGTTGGCGCCTGAATACTCAAAGCCTCCGCGGCCCAGGGAGGCGCCGACAGATATCTCGGATTCTTTGGTCGGCACGTCCAGATGATCGAACAAGGCGGTAAGGTTTGGATAGTTGCGTTCGTTGTAGACGATAAATTTAGTATCGACAGGTGTCGTGCCTTCGCCCGTCGGTACATTTACGGCATTGGAGTGCCCCCCGATCCGATCGTGTTTCTCGTAGACGGTGACGCGATGCGTTCTGTGCAATAGCCAAACGGCCGGCATTCCGGCAATACCCATTCCGATCATGGCGATGTTTAAGGGGTGGTTATTAAAATCGACAGCGTCCAACTTGTTTGAACCCGTTTAGAAGGCCGCGAACAGAAATTCTGTTTTGCCATAATTTGTATACTAGCTGGAATGGGAAGTAGATCACGCCTCCAGCATATTTTCCGACGGAGTGATCCGAGATATTATTCTATTCGTAAATCGATTATGAATAGTGTTGCGACTCTTAGACATGCGATGATCCCCAACAGTGAATTCGCGCGGCTCAGCCGCCCTGTGAATGAGAGACGGATGTCGCGCAATTTGGTACATTGTAGCGCGCTGAGTTGCCTCTCCAGACCGGCGGCGGAAAATAAGGAGGGAAGCAGGATCGATATTATGGACGACCTGCTGATTGCTGTCGCCACATCCCGGGACCGCAATGCCTATAACGCGTTGTTCGAACATTTCGCACCTCGGGTGAAATCCTTCCTTCTGGGTAAGGGGGGTAGCCCGGAGGTCGCAGAGGAGGCCGTTCAAGAAGCTATGCTGAACGTATGGCGGCGTGCTGGAACTTTCGATCCGGCAAAAGCATCGGCCTCCACTTGGATATTCACCATTGCACGGAACGCTCGTATAGATTTACAGCGCAAGACAATCCGGCCTGCTATCGACCCGGATGACCCGGCACTCGTGCCTGATCCGCCGGTGGCAGCGTTGGAGATTGTCTCTGCCCGGCAAGACGCGAAGCGTATCAGGGAGCAGATCGCGGTCCTTCCGGCAGAACAGCAAGAGGTTCTCCGCCTAGCGTTTTTTGAAGATCTTGCTCATGCTGAGGTCGCGAAACGATTGGATATACCTCTCGGTACCGTAAAATCCAGAATTCGATTGGCGGTCGGTCGCATACGAAGCCAGATTGGAGAGTGCGAATGAGTATTGATCATCATCCGAACGATGAACTGCTATTGGATTATTCTTCGGGTGCGATGGGCGAAGGCTGGAGCTTGGCGATCGCGACCCATCTGGCGCTCTGCCCGGACTGCCGCCAAGCTGTTAGAGATATAGAAGCGATCGGTGCGAGTTTGATGGAAGGTCTATTTCCAGCAAAGATATCTGCAGACAGCTCGAACGCGGTCCTATCCCGATTGTCGGAGGACGTGGGATCGGCAGATGGTCTATCACCTAAAAAGGAAGTGAGTGGATTGCCCCCGGTTCTACCGGATCCTCTGCGCCATTACGCGGGCGAAGATGTCAACGGCCTACAATGGAAACGTTTGGGATTAGGAGCCTACCAATGTCTCATTAGGACGGGAGATGAAAGTATCTCGGTCAGACTCCTTCGAATTTCGGCCGGTAATTCGGTTCCTACTCATACTCATGGAGGCCTAGAATTGACGCTGGTCTTGCGCGGTGCATTTACGGATGCAACGGGACGCTATGGCCGAGGAGATCTGCAGGAAGCGGACGAAACACTTGAGCATCAACCTCATGCCGACGCGGGAGAAGACTGTATTTGTCTTGCAGTCACGGACGCACCTTTGCGTTTCAACAGCCTCGCCGCCCGTTTAGTGCAACCGTTTATTGGTATATGAACAAAAGTAAAACTGAATTAACAGCGTTGAATAATCAGTAAAATTGTTATCTATTCCAGTAAAACAATAGAGAAAATTAAACATATCAATGTTAAGTAGGCGTCCTATTACGCCGAACTCTATGCCTCCCCAACTGACGGCGGGCACCCTCTTTCTTTCACCAGCATGCTTTATCCGGATTTCGCGGGACTTCATCGCTCTGCTTATGTGCGAAACAGTTGTCGAAGGGTTAGGCGGGAGACGGTGCCAGTATTGTTCGTCACGTCCGATAATAGTGACCGTTGGCAGTATTAGCTGGAGAAGCAGGCCGCCCATGCGTCTTCAACCGGCGCAAAGACCTCAAGCACTTCTCCTTCATGATCAACTGCGCGCCATAGATAATGAGTTCCACCATTGATCCGCACGAAAACCTCGTCCAGATGTTAGCGCCAGCTCTAATATAACCGGTGATCTACGCGCCGTTTTCTGGTCTCCACTGCGAACATCGTGCCTAACCGGTTCCGCCAGAAACGTATAGCGCGGGCTGGCATGTGGACTGGCCGCTTCGTCGAGCCCTTGTAGTGGCGGCGTGAAGAACGGTTGCAGTCCGCCAACCAGACGACGACTCATGCCTGCCAAATCCAGGGCAACATCAGCCGGAGCGGCTAGCGCATATATCATGTGCCCAGTGCAAGGGATCATGGGCCGACCCGGATAGACGAAAGCAAGGGCGAACGATGGTTCTGTTCTGAAGGCGAGGCACTGAAGGCAGGATGGCGGAGGTCAGCGCAGTGAAGCAGTCCAGCCTGACGATTGTTGTCGTGCTACTCGTCGTTCTTGGCGGATGCAATGGTCGTCCCGATAACGTCGAGCCCGTACGTCCCTTCGACATCAAACGCTACCAGGGGGTCTGGTACGAGATCATGCGTCTCGACCACAGCTTCGAGCGCGGTCTAACCAACGTGACTGCGAGATACGAACTGGGGAATGATGGGTCGGTCAGCGTGCTCAATAATGGCTTTGACCGCAAGAAGTGTCGATGGAAAGAAGCCTATGGCACCGCGAGGTTCTAGGGTGAGAAAACCGTCGCCAGTCTCTCGGTCACTTTCTTCTGGCCGTTTGCCGGCGGCTATCACGTGTTCGCACTCGATCAGTAGGACTATGGTTACGCCCTCGTCTGAGGCCCACCGGACGATTATCTTTGGATCCTGGCGAGAAGGTCCGACCTGCCGGTCGAAATCAGGAAAGGCCTGGTTGGTAAGGCGCGTGAGCGCGGATTTCCGGTTAACGACCTGATCCTGGTCGATCACAGTGGTGAAGCGTTCTCGAACGCTAAATAAGCCTTAGGTCACTTGCTTGAACCTACAGACGACCTCGGCTCGCGATTGAGAGGTTTGATCCAAGAGCATTTAAGATTCGTATACAAAGTATAAAGTAAAACTACCGAATTTGCGGGAGAGCGGCGGGATAATAACCGGCGTTCCCGTTTTGGTTGTTGGTGCCAGTAAGGGCGTCAGCATCGAAAGTGTTAACGCTGCCCTACGAGCCGGATACAGATATGCTGCGTGATCTCCTAACCATACCTAAAGTTGCTTTCTGGCTCGGGTTTTCCGGGCTGATCCCCTTCGTGGTAGCCGTTGCTGTTGGGCTCTTACCGGCCACGCCGCTGCATGACCTATCACTTCAGGCGTTGCTGGCTTATGGGGCGGTGATCCTTTCCTTCTTGGGCGGCATAAGGTGGGGCTTGGCGGTCGCGACGACAGATCCTGCTGACTTGTTCGGCCCACTTTTCTTCAGCATAACGCCGGCCTTGCTGGGATGGATTGCCTTGCTAGTACCTTCGTCCACAGGATTGGTACTGCTTGCCCTTGGATTCGCCGCGATTTTGATTGCCGATCTCTGGCTTTCCACAGCACCGTATTGGTATCGCTCGTTGAGACTACCGCTTTCGGTTGGTGCCATTGCCGCTTTGCTTATGGGGCTGCTGATCTGATGGCCAGGGTGGTCGCGGTAATGTTGGCGCGACCGGTGGGATCGAAGGTCGCTCAGCGAGCACCGCTGGGCCAAGCTGGGGATTATGATCAGGCGATTGGGCTCAGCCGACCGTCTGTGGACCTTTGTGATGAAGCGAATATCGCTCGGGCCGCCTCGATAGAGACCGATTGAGGTTTAAATGACAGAACCAACGAGAGGTCGTCCCAATAGAAGCCGTGATCTGCTCGGTCTCTTTGCGTTCATAATTCTGTGCCTTGCGGTATCCGGCGCTGGTGGCGTCATCACTGCAACGAGCGTCGGCACTTGGTATCAAGCGCTCGAGAAGCCACCTTTCAATCCGCCCGTTTGGGTATTCACGCCCGTTTGGACCGCACTTTATATCCTGATGGGCATCGCGGCTTGGAGGGTATGGCGACTTCGATCATTCAAGGCGACGCGCGCGGCTTTTGCAGTCTTCGGCGTGCAGCTCTGCCTCAACCTCGCCTGGTCGTTTCTGTTTTTCGGGTTCCAACGGATTGATCTGGCTTTGGTCGAGATCTTCATTCTGCTCTGTGCGATCGCCACCAACACGATCATGTTCTGGCGCATCGAACGCCTGGCCGGGCTGCTGTTCGTGCCCTACGCCGCCTGGGTCACCTACGCGACAATACTTAACGCCTCGCTCTGGCTGCTCAACGAAACCTAAAGGTAGAAGGCAAGCTCGGAAACCGCGAGGTCGGCGTGGAACGCACGTCCAATAGCGACCAAACCTATTCGGCGGAGTCGCGTTGTGTACAAGGGGGTTTCCAGCCGATAGGAGACAAAGGTCGCGAAGGGAAGATCGATGGTCTCCCAGTCGGACCCTACGGTGAGATGAGCCCGGTAGGACTGCCAGGGCCGAACATTATCTAGTGTACGGAGATGTATCGAGTATTTTTCGCCATTCCCGCGGACGACGATGCGCACCCCGGTGAAGCCGGAGGCGTCAATGGTATCTCCCGTGGGGCCTAGATCGAGCGCCGCCTGTATGAAGCCGCCATCATTCTCCAGACGAACATCGCCCGTCATGCACAGACTGGGGCGGCCATCTATCACACCATGGGATACGGTAGCCTCGGAGATCCCGCCCATGACTTGGTCACTGACACCGCGCCACCGGTTGCCCAGCTTGGAGACGAGGCCGCCATCGGTAAAGTCGTCGATCACCATCGAAATTGCGCAAGGAGATCGCGCTGAACAGCCCAACATTAACGATACTTCATGGGGCGGCGGATGCTCGAGGAATATAGGCATCAGATCAAGCGCTGGAAAACGTTTCGACGGCGCATCGCTCAAATCAGACAAAACTGTGAGCCGGCCGATCCTTTTTGCAGGCCGAGCCAGCGGCAGGCATTGCTGCACTGGGCTTACGACAGCCGCAAGATCTGAGCTATCCGCCAGGGTCAATGATGTGGTCATGCTGCTGACCAATTCCATGACCTGATCCAAACGGCCGATCGGGACGTATACAATTTTAGTCGTCAACAACGAGAGCTTATCATGTTGAACTCCATTCGAAGGATTTTTGTGTATGGCTGGGATTTCGTGTTCGACCACGAGGTTAGCCCGCTTCGTCACATTCCTGATGTCGCCATGCGGCATTATGTTTTGCAGGCCCTAGGCCTGATATGGGCTGTAGCCTTTGCGGTGGCGGTTGGAAGTTACACGTTCTTGGCCGTCAGCGTGATCGGCCATACCGTTCTAATAGCGGCCGCGGCTATTACAGTAGCGACCTGGACAGCCGCTACCGCGAAACCTAAATTATTTGTCCGTGGTTCTACCCAAAATGAACAAAAAAATTCCAGAATTTAACTCTACGATCAATGATCGCTCCGTCACCGACCGGCTTGGTCGTAGGCGGCGCCTTTAATAGGGAGAACCAAGAATGGCCGCTAATTTTAAGAAACTGATGAACGGAATTGATGGTGGGATGGCCCTGCTCCAGGTTTTGGCAGAGAACAGTTTCGACTCTGTGCTGATCACGGATGCATCGGCGGAAGGCAAAATCATCTACGCCAACAAGTCGTTCAAAAAACTGACCGGTCATGACCCGTCCGAAATTATCGGCAAGACGCCGCGTATTCTTCAAGGCCCAGGAACGGATCCTAAGGTCATTGTGGGTCTCTCCGATGCACTGAAGTCGGGTGAAAATTTTGAAGGAAAGGCGATCAACTACAAGAAAGATGGCACACCCTTCATCATGTACTGGCGTGTGATGCCGATCAAAGTGGGCAAGGAAATAACCGCCTGGGTTGCTATCCAGCGTGAGGGGACGGTCATCTGAGAGGTCGTCTCGAAAAGAAGGCGGATGATCGCGTCATCCTGTCAATATTGGCGGCAAAGGCCGCCAAATAACTGAATATCCCGCGATGACTGCCAAACCACCGCGATATCGGCAGTTTGCTGATTTTATGGGACAATGAG
>Ga0302123_10001877_pt1 | contig 14661 bp, 14 predicted proteins | sample CB21_321_MG_FD_203109 | JGI IMG/M metagenome (GOLD analysis project Ga0302123, IMG submission 203109) | Marine microbial communities from Western Arctic Ocean, Canada - CB21_32.1 | ecosystem: Environmental > Aquatic > Marine > Oceanic | place: Canada: Western Arctic Ocean | collected 2017-09-28 | reverse complement strand
GAACTAGTAATCGGATATGCACCACTGCCCTGGCTGATATTTGTTTCCACCCAAACCACTGCTTCCGCACCATCGCAAGTGGTGGGTGTACCTGGGTATTGGTACGTTTGTTCTTCGACGACAGGTTCATCGGTTGTTTTATCAATTGAATCAATAGACATGCGCCTTGATCACTCCTACTTCTGTGTTTTTAGGCTGCGTTTAAGAAACGGCTTTTTGCCCGCAGATTAGCTGGTTTTTTATAACTTCTTGATCCTATAATACCTATGCGCAATGTTATCAGACGCCTATATATGTGTCAAACCCCGTTTAAATTGCTGCAACTATATACATATAAAACTATCGGCCATATTGGGGATTAACATCCACAGTATGCCACCCGATTCCCGTTCAAGGCCATAATCTTCTAATTCGGTAACTTCCCAACAGGAACAATCGACGTATACTATTGCTAGTAAAGGTAAAGCAATCTCTAGCTACAGGCTATCTTAAGTGCGACCACTTGATTACATACTTGAAAAACGTGCCATTACCATTGTCCAACTGGCCGAATTATCGTCGTTGGACAAAGGGCGTGTAGAAGCGATCACCGTTGGGCGCTGGACCGCATCACCGCGCGAACGGCAGCAAATTGCTGCGGCGTTGGATTTGACTATGCAAGATATTTTTTGGGGGCATTATATGGAACCCCGCGTACAGGAGTATCGCCGTGTTGGATTCGAAAGGGACTTTCAATGAGCACAAAAACTGTTACCACATTGTGCTACGAACAACAACTTTCGCTGAAACAATTGGTTGAGAAGACCGGCGTTGACGAACACCGCATCGTTGCCATTTTGATGGGGCGCTGGACACCGTCACCAAGCGATCGCGATAAAATTGCGGAAGCACTAGGCGTTGCACGAGATGACATTACTTGGGGCCACCAGACACCGATCCAACACATCTACGGCTTCGGCCCCGGTTAGTCTATAACCACCGGCAGCACTAATCGCCACAACCTATGTCATCACCATAGGCTTGCAAAATCAACATCTGCTCTTTCCGTTCATGGCTACGTAGCTGAGCATGAAATCCATCAAACTCGCGGACCACTTTACGGAAGCCTTGTTTGAGCCGTTGGCGTTCATTCAGGGTCCAAGCGAAATCAACTAAGGCAGCAATCCGTTCGGCCAATTCGATATGTTCCAATCGCAATTGATCAGCGCGATCGCTCAATCGTGGCGCAATGTCTATCGGTCCATCAAGATAACCAAACGCCTCTTCCAGAGAAAAATGAGTCGCTAGCTGATCACGGAGTCGCGTTAAGCGAATGCAAAAACAGGTGCAGCTCTCCTCGTCCTCCAGTCGCTGTGTACAGGCCAGCGAAATAGCTTCAAGTAGATTCCACAATGCCTGATTCAACTGCTTGATTTCTTCTAAAAATGCAGAGTTAACCGTTACAGTGCGAGTTTGAATTAACATCGTTCTTGACCTCCATGAAAAATACCTTTTAGGCGTCTAGTTGCCGCGATTCCATTGTTAACCAGCCACAATTTTGGATCGGCATATATCTTGGGTGGGACGGTTAACTAAGCAAGCAATGCAAGTACGGGAACCGCGCGGACCTTAGCTAATTAATGTTGCAACGCTATTGAACCATAAAAGAGAGCCGTGCTAGACGCAGCTCAATACAAGCCCAATGCTTCTTCCACGCTGTAAATGCGGTGAATACCGATGGAAGCGAAAATCTATTGTGGAAGATTGCTGTGGTTGCCCACTTAATCACTTACTGCAACCATCCTAAAGTTTTAGGAGATCGGTTTCAAGAAAAAAATGGTGCGGCCATCAAAATAGATAAGTTCCTCTGAGGCCTTAACCATCAACAGAGTCATTTTTCCGCGTCCTCAGCGCCACTATCACACCCGTTAACACTATAAATGCCGTGGCAATGCTCAATCCGATAAAAAACCGGTCGCGAAGCAAGTCCTTTGATTCAACCATAAACAAAAAATAATCGGCTGCTCGATAAGCAATAAAGCCGCTCGATAACACAAAAACTAGGGGCAATACTGGAAACCAAGGGGTCCGAAATTTATCTCGGGGCACTAGTCCCTGATACCGAAACACCAGCATTGCGATCCCCAATAGCACAAAGAAGCTCCACATAAAGGGCGAGACAAAAAGCACGAGCAATTCGAATCCGTTCGTTTGCCAACCAAATCCAATGACCATTGCTAGCGTAACAATAGATTGCACCACCAATGACCGAGCGGGAACTTGCAGTCGCGAATTCCATTTCCCGAGCCACGCAAAGGCGGACACTTGGTTGCCTAGTGCATGATAAATTCTCGCGCTGGTAAACATCATCCCATTCACCGCCCCTAACGCCGTAATACAAATTAACAGTGCCATAATTTTTTCAGCACCGGAGCCAATCGTCACTTTCAACATGTCAGATGCTGGCGTATCGGATGCTGCCAAGCCCGCGTGCCCGAGTGCCATCAACATCGCAATGTTAATAAGTAAATAAATGACCGAAACCGTACAAACACCCAGCACTAAAGCTCGGGGAATATTCTTCGCTGGATTTTTTATTTCTGTCGCGACAAAAGACATATCGTTCCACCCGCCATAAGTAAACATGACGAGCACCATGGCTAACAAGAACCCATCGAATGACTGCCCTTGCTGGGGCGCAGTCGCCTCAACTGTGGACGGAACTATGACGTCCGGTGACAGCCCAATCGCGATCAGGGATCCGCCGACGAGAATTAACAAAGCCAATACCTTGAAAACCGTAAGCGCATTTTGTGTCAGCTTACCCGCTCGCAAACCAAATAGATTGACGGCTAACAATATCGCCGTTGCCAATACTGCATAGAACATTTTGCCCATCAGGGAATCGGGCGACGCTGGAAAAAGCGGAAACAGTTTGTCGGCATAATTGCCAAACAGCATCGCCATCGGACCTGTGCTACCAGGGCGGATTATCCAGAACTCGATCCAAGCGAAAAAACTTCCCGTTTCTTTTCCGTAGGCTTTGACCAAATATGCATACTCACCACCGTCGTGGGTAACGGTCATTGCAAGTTCAACGTAGCACAATGCTCCCACAAGTGCCAAACATCCGCCTAGCACCCAGAACCCCAATATCCATTGAACCGAACCGGCATTTTCTGCGACCATCGGCGTGGTTTGATAGATACCGGCCCCAATAATAATGCCAACAATAATACAGGCACCATCAAATGCGGATAGCGTGCGTTGGGGGGATTGCTTATTACCTGACACGAAGGAAAAACCTCTGACGGAGTTGGGACAGCAATTTCGGCGGAATTATCTAAACCGTTCGCCTCAGTAAAATCGGTGGCGGTTACTGCAATGCCATGTGTACGTTATCAACCCAATTACCCTCGGCATCAAACGGCAATTCGTGTAGGTCACTAATAATTTCTAAATCATCCCGACTTTGGACTTGATCCCAATATGCTTCACTGCAAATAAACTCGGCTACATCGAGTGTATTACGAATCCAAACAAATCGGATATTCTCTGGTGGGGTCAATCCGCAGGACTGTAACACGACATCTACAATTTCTCGATCGGTTTCATAATCCAACGGCGCCATCGCTGCGGTCACATGTCCGCCTGTAATGCAATTAATTCTAGTGATCTCTTTATCCACTTCGCGAGTAACCCGCGACCGACAAAACTCCGACATCCCCAAGCCTGTCGCGTTCCCATGGGTTGCTGCCGTCAAACCACGCACAGCCACATATCGCACTCGCGGCGTTTCTCCCTCGCTCGCTTTATGATCATTGTATTTTCTCCCTATGGTATTGGTATCCATACCAGATCCACTGACGTCTTTGCCAATTTGGTCAATCGCCAGTAAATCCACATCTTCAAACGGAATGGTTGGCATCATCCTTTTCGCTTCAACCAACAATTCCTTTTCTCGATCTTCTAACTCATGCGGCTGCACGGCCGCAACTTTCCCTGTTTTATCTAATTGGTTTTCAACGAGCGCCACGCCCGCAATCACTCCACATTTATCTAACACCTCTTTAGCCACGCTGCGAACGATTTGGGCAAAGCTAAAGTCCATGATGGCTCGATGATATATTTTTGCGCCGTTGTGTTTTCCAAGACCGATCAACATCATTTTCATCAAGCCGCTTTCGATTTCTCCAACAAAGTGTGTGTGAGGTTTGACGCGGTTACAGACCACAACATGATCCGCTTCCCAAGCATGCTTATCAAAATGTACGGGAAACCCTTCAGCCGCTTCACAGACAACAACCGTTTCCATCGAAGCGCGAATTGGACAACCCATCATTTCTTCGGTAATCCCATAGCCCGCTAGAATTTCCCGTTGGCCCTCAGCGGTTCCACCTCCATGACTGCCCATCGCGGGAACCACAAAAGGTTCAGCGCCTAATGCCTGCAAATGTTTTACAATCGCCCCAATTGCAATATCAATGTTGGCAATGCCACGGCTGCCGGCCGAAATCGCGACCGTATCCCCCGCTTGTATCTTGGCTCCTAAGTCGAGCGCTGACAAACTCGAATCAACAGCAGCTGCCACATCATCCACTTGTTCAACATCAAACAATTGGCGAACTTTAAATACTCGTGGGTAAACTGACATGCAGGCGACCTTTGTGCTGTTAATTGTGCAGGGAATTCATCCCCATATTTTAACACGGATATTAAAATCCCGCAGCAGTTTGCTTCATCAACATGCGTGCGAATTTACTCGCGATGCCGCATGAACTGCAGCACATTGACTTTAATATCATTCCACGCCAGCAGAGTGTACAAGGCTGCGCCCGCGACGATTCCGACGAGCAACCGCAGAATCAAGTGCCATTCATATTGCACTAGCTGGTTGCGAATAAACCAGACTGCCACACCCATTAACAACGCACGGGCTAGCAATCGGACAAACTGGAACAACAACGCGCGAGAACTCAACTGCACAGATCGAAAACATACCACAATATAGGGCACGCTCACGAGCAACAACACAGCGGAGTAACTCATAGCGATCGCAACTGCCAGCGCCTGCTCTGGGGATACTTTAAATTGCTCGGCATACTGAGTGGCAATAAAATAACCGCAGCCATAAGCCTGAGCTTGTAACAACAGTAACACCAATGACATGCCGAGTAGCCGACGGACCTGACCTCGGCCCACTAGCAAACTACCTGAGATGTTGATTATGCCATGCACACATATCGCTGGCGCCAATGCAATTAACATACCCACAGCAGGTTTCCATTTGTCGCCGCCAAGTAGTTGCACGACCTCGGGTGCCATCACAAACAAACCAACTCCCGCTGGAATAAGCAAGGTCGCGGTGAACAGGTAAAACCCCCGAGAGATGGCAGCGTAATCTCGAAGCCGGTCATTACTGCGCGACAAGCTAGGTAACATCACACTCGTCACCGGGTCCGTTACTAAATACACCGGCTTCATCATCAAGTGATACATCGAGGTATACATACCAACAAATCGCTGGCCCGAACGTGTTGAGCCGATCATCGCAGCCAATAAGACCTTATCGAGATTCTGGCCCACATAGAAAACCAAACTGCTCGTAGAATAAAATCCCCCAAAGCTTAGTAGTCCTTTGACCTCGCTAAACCGCATCCGCCCAGGTTTCCATTTTGCCGTTAGCCATAAACCGATTGTGTTCACCAACAACTCAACGTATTCCATGACCAACAATGCCACGATCCCATATTTCGCAATCTGTTTCTGCTGCTGTAGTTCATAGCCCACGAAAACAGCAAGCGTCACAGCTAGTGCCTGGCCGACTAGCTTGATCGTAGCAATTCGGCCAATTCTCATTTCTCGCTGCAACAACGTCTGATGCGTCAATCCAGTAGCTTCTACAAAGCTCGTTGCCGCGAACGCCCAACAAATCCAAACCAATTCCGGCACATCATAAAGCTTGGCAAACAAATGCCCCGCAATCCCTGTGGCTAAGCTAGCGAGAACGCCCAGCAGCAACGTGGCCCAAAAAAGCGCTGTTTTTTGGTTCGCCGATAGGTGTTTTTTTTGGACAGCGGCAACGGATACTCCCAGCGTCGCCGCCATCCGTGGCAACATCATCAGGGGAAACACCATGCCTAACAAACCAAAGGGTCCGGCATCTAACAGGCGAAACAAGATTATTGCGCCTATGACAGTAATCGCTTGCCGCAGCACCTGTAATATCAGTACTTTGCGGGTCTCCGTGCCGGCAATCGCCACCGCTTGTCCCGCTTGTGGCGTCTCTTGCGACGGTGGTTGTTTCGCATTATCCATGAATAACTGGCTCTCTAGATTTACGAATTAACCAACTCGCTACCGCTACACAATATTTTTAACCGAAGAGCCCATACCAAAAAATGCAACGCAACGCACTGACACCATCCATCCACCCAATCTTTTTGCCTTCGGCGTATGAACGTCGCATATAAGTAATCGGCCGTTCATAAAATCGAGTCCCATTTTTCTTTGCGCGGCGCGACAACTTCGCCGTCATCTCGATCTCAATGCCAAACCGATTTTCTCTAAGCCCAGCCGCGATCTCCTGAATCAATGGCCGGCGAAAAACTTTGTAGCATGTTTCCACGTCTGTGAAGCGAAGTCGCGTGACTCGATTACAGAGCCAAGTAATAAAGCCATTGACCGCCTTGTGCCAAATCGGCGAATCCGCCTCTTCACTGATTTTGAACCGACTGCCGTACACAACATCTGCACGGTCCTCGACAATCGGTTGCAACAAGTAACGGTATTCATCTGGGTCATATTCCAAGTCCGCGTCCTGAATAATAATCACGTCGCCGGTGGCATGTTCAAAACCTGTTTTCAGTGCGGCGCCTTTGCCTTTGTTACCCTCGTGGTACATAACCTGTAAATCTTCATCCCCTTGCATCGACTCTAAAAGATCCCGCGTGCCATCGGTGCTGCCGTCATCGACTAACACAATTTCCAATGGCAGCCGAGTGCCGCGAACTCGCTGCACCACGGACTCCAGCGTCTTGGCTTCATTAAAGACCGGGATGATTACGGACAATTTGAAACCTTCAGGTAGCACGTAAATTCCACCCCGCTCGCATAGCTCCGTGCCGAGCTCGGAAACGAGAGTACTGTAGCTAGAGGAAATTGGATCAGCGCTTTGGCTATCCGCTTGAACAGCTGCAATTGCACTGCGGACCTGTTCTCTTTCTGCGGGTGAAAGTTGGTCACTTTGAAAAGATGGTCGCATAGATTTTATTGATCGAGCAAGAGAAAACTAAGAAGTAATTTGGGGTGATGTGCTGGCGGGGCATAGACAAGGTTATCAAAGAACCGCCGGTAGTCGCCATACGAATTTTCGAATTTGATGTCAACCATCTCACGAAAAACTCCTCAATAAATCCTGTAAAAAGAAAGATGGGAAAATGTTGTATCGCTCGCTTGACTTTTTTTTGCAATCATAGAGAATGTGTCCTGTTGTGCGATGGAAATGATTTCGTTCACGAAATTCTTGACGCAACAACCGATTTAGTTGGTGACCGTTGATAGACCTTTTCAACCAAACGGATCATCAACAACAACGGGTTTTTCTTTGAAATATGTGTTACTTTTTTGCGCTACCGGTACGTACCCACTGCTCACTAAAAACGCCTTTCCAAGAAAAATTCAGCAGCATAATTAAAGAAGCCTTGGGGGGCGACGACTGATCGGAGCGACAGTCGGCGATCTCAACTTCGTGGCCCGGAGGTCCTCCCCAATGTTTTTTTAATGGCCTTGCCGCGCAGGGATTGTGCGGGTCAGCCAACGGCGGAAAGACAAAAACCTGGATTGAGTCTTCCGCCATTTTTTATGCGCTGAGCACGCGATAAGTTCATCAAAAACTGCTCATAATCGGTTAAAATGGTCTAATTCTTTCGTTATCCGCGTCTGTGCGTCCATTAAACACTCTTGCTTTGGCCCATCCATTATGGCTACTTGCCTCATTTCACTCGGTGCGAACATCGGACATCGAGAGCAGGCCATCGCGCAAGCAATTTCAGCGATCCAAGCATGCACCGCTGTGTCAGCTTGTCATTGCAGTTCTTTTTTTGAAACGATCGCTGCGGGAGGCCCGCCCGATCAGCCAAGGTTTATCAATGCCGTCGCTCGATTGGAGACAAGCCTCAAACCGGCGGAAGTCCTAAAAAAACTTTTCCGAGTAGAAAAACAACTCGGGCGAACACGCCAACAAATCTGGGAATCCCGCGTCCTTGATCTAGATCTCTTGCTCTACGATCACAAAATCCAAAACGACGCCGATTTAATTTTGCCGCACCCGCGAATGATTCTGCGAAGATTTGTACTAGAACCCGCCTGTGAAATTGCCGCGGAACTAACGCACCCCCAAACAAAATGGTCTCTACAACAACACCTCGATCACTTGAACCGCTCCGCCAAATATATTTGCGTCGCGGGGGCAACCACCGCACAACGTATGGCCGCCCTCGGGCAACTGCAATGCGGCGCCGACAAACAGCCGTATTCTATTTTGCCAAATTCCCTTGACGGGGAAAAACTCGAGGACCAGCAAGCCGCAATCAAAACGGCGCTCGCCGCAACAGCAAACATGGTCGTTGCCGATTTTTGTCCGCGAGAAATTCTTTCGTCTGCGCCGCAACAACTTGCCCGTATTGAACAATTAGAACAAGTTGTCGGTGTACCAAGGTTGATTGTTTTATTAGATAATCCAAAGGACCCAACATCCCATACGTTACTCAATGCCATGATGCCAACAGGTACCGTAGTACCATGGCTGGTTGTGCCAAACGATGATCAACAGCGAATCGTTCGTGAACTCCAAGCCGCTGTAGTTGCTGCTGCCTAGTTCCTACCCGTAATATTATCTTTCAATCCAACTCGATTTATTTTCCGACTCGCCGGCACCGCCATGTCCAACTCGCCTGAACTGATCACCGACCTGACACAACTCGCGGGGTGGGTTCAAGCGCAATCCGACAAAGGCTTCAGCATTGGCTTAGTACCAACAATGGGTGCTTTGCACGCTGGGCATTTGAGTCTCGTAAAGTCTGCTGCTCATGAGACCGATTCGGTACTCGTCACGATTTTTGTGAACCCAACTCAGTTCGCACCCGATGAAGATCTGCAACAATATCCACGTGACCTCGAGGGTGACCTACAGCTGCTAGGGTCCGTCGCCACGGTTACAGTTTTTGCGCCAGCGGTGGCAGATATGTACCCCAAGCAAAACACGGCGGCTGTGGATATCGAATCCGGCAAACCTGATAATGTCGCCACTCGCTGGGAAGGTGAACGACGCCCTGGCCATTTTCTCGGGGTAACCACCATTGTCCACAAGCTCTTTACGATCACTAAAGCTCAGGTCGCGTTTTTCGGGCGAAAAGATTACCAGCAGTTGAGGGTCATCGAACGAATTGCCGAAAAACATCATCACAACATCAAAATCGTCGGCTGCCCAATCGTCCGAGAAGAGGATGGGCTGGCGATGAGTAGCCGCAATGCCTACTTAACGGCAACTCAACGATCGCAAGCAACAGCGATATATAAAGGACTACAGGCTGCCTGTAGTATGGCCAATAGCAATGACATGGCCGCCGCGGAATTGCAAGAAGTTGTTATAAAACAACTTGGTACTGCGGAAATTAACCGAATTGATTATGTTGCTGTAGTACATCCTAAGTCACTTGAACCATTAGAACTCTTAGACCGTACTGAGCAAATCAAACAGCTCAAGTTAGGAGCGATCATTCTCGTGGCGGTGTTCGTAGGAAACACTAGGTTGATCGACAATATTTATATTCCACCTATTAATCCTTAGTCTACTCATATAACAAATGCAGCAAACGCTTTTTACAATACCGCACGAGCTGGGAGGGCTGCCCGTTTTTGGCTGGGGGTGGATTCTGCTTCTATGGGGAATCTACGGTGGCGTTTGGTTAACGCGCTATTACACAACAGCGAAGAATCCGGCGGCGGCTCATCCCTTCATTCCGATCGTCGCTGTGGCAGCATTAATCGCTTTTGTATTGCCCTTCGTCGAGCCGACTGATACCGTGGGCGTCGCGACAGGACTGCAAATTCGCGGTTATGGCGTATTCGTTTTAGCAGGTGTCCTTAGTGGCTTAGGCTTGCTGGCCATCCTCGCACGGCGGCAAAGACTTCCCGAAGATTTTGCCATGTCGCTTATGCTCTATCTGTTTATTCCGGGGCTGTTAGGGGGTCGTACTTGGTACGTCATCCAAAAGTGGGCCGACTTCGCGACCTTCGACTTACAAGGCAACGTTGTTTGGAATGTGACGTTACCGCGAATAGTACGATTCACCGAAGGCGGACTCGTAGTGTACGGTGCCCTGATCGGTTCGATGCTAGGTTGCCTGTTTTATATTTCACTGCGAAAACTACCAAAATTAGCAACGCTCGATATGATCGTGCCCGCACTAATGGTCGGCATGTTTTTTGGTCGTATTGGCTGCTTCATGAACGGTTGTTGTTATGGCGGGCTTTGTGATGCCAACCCACTAGGTGTTACTTTTCCTGCCGGCAGCCCACCTTATATGCGTCATGTAGACGAAGGCTTGATGTTTGATATTCCGCTGCAGGACAAGTTAGGCCTAACCGCCGATGTTGCACCCCAACTCAACTTACAATGGGCTCTGACAGTGACCGCTGTCCAACCCAACGGTGTGGCAGCGAGTGCTGCAGTTAAACCGGGACAGGCCTTACTAATTAATCAGAAGCACATAAATGGAGCCTGGATCGAGTACATACATCGTGGCCTATTCAGTGAAGATATGTTTTGGCTTCGCAATGCTGAAACACGGGAAATTATTGGCACTATTACCGTTGGCGATATGCCACCGCGATCACTAAATATTTATCCGGCACAACTATTAAGTAGCATCAGCGGAGGAATCATTTGTGTAATCCTCCTCGGGTTTTATCGAATTCGAAAACGCGACGGCCAAGTTGTTGCGCTGTTTCTCACCCTCTATGGTTCCGCCCGGTTCCTCTTGGAGCTCGTGCGAACCGATGAACTCGGACAACTCAATACCGGACTCACCGTTTCACAAATCGGCAGCATTATTGCGCTAGTGATTGCAGCAATGTTATGGTGGCATACCTCGCGCGGTAAACACGAACTGGCCTACCCGTTACCGCAAACCAAAGAAACCTAATCAACTGACCCACCGCGGTTATGTTTGTACCGGCGGGCAGTTAGTTTGACTTCCAACAAATCGTTTTGCGGTGGGTTTTTGGCCATAAAATTCACTCCGCCAATGTAATATCCCAGCATATAAATTGACTTATTTCCTTCGTAATACAAAGATAGTAATTGCTAGTTTGAGTTCCATTGCAAGCATTTGCGATAATTCTGGAACTTTTCGAGTCCCACTGGTGTCAAAGGTATTGGAAGCAAATTGTCTGACGATAATAAAGAATTAATTCGGCAAGCGGCGGAGGGTTCGAGCCAAGCGTTCGAACTACTCATAACACCGTACACCAGTCGACTCTTTAATACGCTGATGCATATTCTGCGATGTCGCGAATCTGCGGAAGACGTTATGCAAAATGCTTTGTTTAATGCATATTTGAAACTTGATACCTACCGAGGGCAGAGCGCCTTTTACACTTGGCTTTATCGCATCGCCGTTAACATGGCGCTGAGTTATCGACGCGCAGCAAAACCCGTTGTTTCCATAAACCAACAACAAGAAATGACTGGACAAGAAGTTATCGATCAAAACGAAGCAGTCGGCGAAGCACTAGAACGAAAAGAACGTGCCGCTGTACTGCACGCGGCGATTGGCACTTTGTCCGAACAATATCGAAGCATCATTATCCTCCGCGAAATTGAAGGTTGTAACTACGATACAATTGCCGAAATTCTATCCATCAGCTCTGGAACAGTCCGCAGCCGACTGCACCGCGCTAGATTGCAACTAAAAGGAAAACTATTACCGCTTCTCAACGAGCACCCTTCCCTGTCATGAACGACCAAATCAACCCTAATCACGAAATCGATGGCGAAATACTGAGTGCTTATCTTGATGATGAGCTCACCACCAGCGAACGCGCTGTCGTGAAACAGGCACTCGAGAACAGTCCCCAGTTGCGCGAATCGCTACAAGAACTCAAAATCATTAGCGATGAAATACAGTGTCTTGCTGTTGAGTTCCACCCCAATGAACAACAACTGCTTGAGACCGTCATCACAAAAATCCGCTATCGTAATCTAAGTGTCCACGGTCAAGCACCTTATTCTAATGTAAAAATTCCCGCCATGGCCCGGGGATGGAAACAACGCCTACAAATTCCCGCCTTGCTTGCCTTAACGGCGGGTGTGCTCGCAGTCCTGACGCTACAGTTTATGCCTAATGATCAATCTATGACGCTGGTTCAAACGGAAATGGCTGATGAATCTCCCTCCGTTGAGAGTTATGATCGAGTAGAAAATAACGCCGAACTGGAGTCCGCGGCGGGCGATAGTCCGGCAACAGAAGGCGCGGGCGCTCAAATGGGCGGCATGGGTGGCGGAGGCGGCGCTCTCGCCGACAATCGGGCTATACAAGAAAGCCAAAAACATCGTGACAATGCCAATAACCTGACCGCGGGACAATTTGCTGATGCTGCTGTTGACCCTCCGGCACCAGCACGAACTCGAGCGAGTTCCTTTCCCATTCCTAGGGCCCTAGCTATGTCCGAAGAAACACTGGGGCTCGATAAACCAGCGGACGACAAAACAGACGTTGCCGACGTTACCTACCACATTCAAGTAAAGCAAAAAGATCTGCCGGCGCTGCTCGCACTAATTACAGCCCATCAAAATCTCGTTCAAAATATACAGCGGAAAAAAGTTGTTGGGCTCAGCGGTGGTGAAAAGAATCTCGCTGAAACATCAAAGCAACGTGTGACGCTCAGCGAACCGGCGGAAAACAAGGTGCGGAAATCCACCGTTAATCAAATCGTTATGTTCCGCTCAAACGCAAGCCAACTCGCGGTACTCGTCGCCGTACTCCAAAAAAATCCCGCGGCCACCCTTTCTATGAACCACTTGCAGCGAAGTGCACTCGGAAATCGACTCATGGCGAAAGACAACGATACGTCTGCCAACGTTAAGAATCAAAACACCACAACTATAATGTCCGACACTATCTTTTCCATCCAAGTCATCGCGATACCTTAAATCGGCAACGATCTCTTCGTAATTGCCTGCTGAAACTCTGTTTTTCGGCGCTATCGACAAGTTATCCCCACGCGTTTCACGACCGGCGACTAAGACTTAAGCCGATAAAAATAGGCGTTCCACGACCGCTCGCACCCGTTGCTTTTACTTTTGGCAACAACTGCTAATCTGACTGTTCTAAATCGCGGCAGCTTTTCGGCTGGGCTTTCTGAGTTTGGTAATAACCTATGATTTTTCCCAAGAAACAACCGACTAAAACTATAAAACAGGAATTATATCGGATGATACAAGGCGCATTGTTTGGACAGGGTGACGAAGATGATGAATATCTTGAACCTAATGATTCTGAAAGTTCTAACGACCATTCTGACGGCAGTTTTGAGCCGGTTGAATCTATCGATCAAGATGTAACAAGTGAATCCGCTGAAGCCGACGCAACAGCAGTGACGCAACCAATCGAAGCTGTCGAGGCTCTCGAAGAAGTGGTTGCGGCGGCAGCTACGGAAACGGTTGAAAGTATAGAAATTGGAGCGAGTGATTCCAGCGCTACGGATGATTCCTTCGATACCAATCTACTGCAAGCGACATCAGCTCCATTTGTCGGTGCGTGGCAAGCCCTTGTTAGCCAAACCAACTGGGAAAAAGGCAAAATCATTTTAGATTGGCGCGAAGCGCTCGTTGCCGCCGATGCTCCAGTCCATGAATATTCCGACGAATCCTGGGCGACTCTTGTTGAACGCTCTGTCACCGGACAACATGTCGGAAGACTGCGACGGGTTTATCAACAATTCGGTGCAGTTCAAAATGACTACGCCAACCTATCTTGGACTCATTTCCAAATGGCTATGGATTGGTCCGATGCCGAAATGTGGCTCGAGGGCGCTGTCCAAGAAAAGTGGTCTGTTTCCAGCATGTGTGAGAATCGTTGGGAAGCGACTGGGGCGGCGGCCAGTGACAAGCCGCAAGAAAGCGATATCATTTATGCTGAATTAGACGAAGATACCGTCGCTCCGTTTCAACCGGTATCCGAACAAAAATCCTCAACCTACGCTCCAGGCGACAGCACTATTCGGGGATCCTATGACCAAGCTTCTGGCACTCAAAGCTTCGAAGGCCCCGACTTTGGCGATCGATCCTATCAAAGATCTACAGGTGCTAATGCTCCTAGCGACAGTCTTGATGGTGCGCCACGAGTAGTTGCTGACGATGAGTCTGCAGTAACTGTGCAACCATTTAAGGATTTAGCCGACCTGCCTGATGACCTACAAGATCCGCTAGATAATTTAAAAGTAGCGATACTACAACACAAGGCTAACCACTGGGATTCCGTCAACGAAGAAACGGTTGTTGGCCATCTCAACGGACTCATCCAAATGGCCCAGTCTAACGGCGAGTAGCAATACTACTTCATGTAACCAGCGACTTTGACATCAGCGGTATATAAATAATGACCTTCAATATTCGCA